>Ga0315273_10012879_pt1 | contig 10733 bp, 8 predicted proteins | sample YL17G02_0_MG_FD_205753 | JGI IMG/M metagenome (GOLD analysis project Ga0315273, IMG submission 205753) | Sediment microbial communities from Yellowstone Lake, YNP, Wyoming, USA - YL17G02_0 | ecosystem: Environmental > Aquatic > Freshwater > Lake > Sediment | place: USA: Wyoming | collected... | reverse complement strand
TATCTTAGCAAGAAGCTTTTCCAGTGATGATGTGTTATCCGTGCGAATTTTCAGAATGTGCGAGCCGTCACCGGTAATTGAATGACACTCAAGAATTTCGATTGTATGCATGGCATGTGAAATGAAATCTTTATAGTGGGTAGATGAATCACTGGTCACAAAAATAAATGCTGTGATATCTTTGCCCAGCTGTTTGTGATTAAGCTTGGTAATGTATCTTTCAATTATACCGGATTCTTCAAGCTTGTTCATTCTGTCTGCAACGGATGGAAGGGATAGTCTGATATTTTCAGCAATCTCGTTCCTCTTGATACGTGCATTGTTTTGCAGCAGTTCAAGAATCCTGATATCTATTTCATCTATGCTATGCACTTAAATATAATTAGTATATTTTGCTATTTACCTTAATTAATAAGGTTATATATATAATTTACCTTCAAATATAAGGTAAAGAGTAAAATATATCAATGGTGTTATTAATAAAAAATACTCATCAGATGAACGGTAGTCAACGGATGAATGACCATAAAAAAAGACACATAAAAATGCGCCTTTTTTGAATAAAAATCGGTTTCTAATGCTATTTTAAACCAGGTTGGCTTCATTAAAAAAGTGTGCTATTTCTTTCTTGGCATTTTCATCTGAATCGGAACCGTGAACAATATTGCGTTCAATTGACTCGGCATAAAGTTTCCTGATTGTGCCGTCTTCGGCATTGGCGGGATTTGTCGCGCCGATTGTTTTACGGAAATCTGCTACGGCATTATCCTTTTCAAGGCACATTGGAACGACAGGCCCTGATGTCATATAAGTTACCAGGTCATTGTAAAACGGGCGTTCTTTGTGTATCTCGTAAAATTTCTGTGCTGATTCTTTGGTAAGCTGTATTAACCTCATCCCTTTAATAGTAAACCCGGAATCAAGAATATGCTGAATAACTTTACCGTGAATTTTCTTTTCAAGGCAATCGGGTTTAAGTATAGCAAGTGTTCTGTTTGTCATTAATCGTTTTTAAGTATTTAATTTGTTAATAAGTTAATTATAATGTTACAAAAATATTCAAAGAATTATTTAATTTAAATTCAAAAAGTTGACCAATTCCATAAACCTGACAGGTCTTAAAGACCTGTCAGATTTTTTATCAGGGTTTATATTTATCCTTTAATTAAACAACTAACTTGGCTAATTTAACGTTTTTATTGAAAGAATTTGTCCGATAATAATATAACAAATCCATACAAGGGATTTCCTCAGCAAGAACCATATTTTAAACAGGAAGAGCCGAAAAAACGCAAGGGTTTTGGCATTTGGCTCAATTTATTACTGTTTATACTAACATTTATTTCTGTTACACTGGCAGGAGTTCAGTGGCTGAACCGTGACCCTTTTGAGCTTGGCAATTTTAGGCTTGGCTTAACTTACGCCTATCTATTATTAACTTTTCTAACGTTTCATGAGTTCGGGCATTACTTTGCTGCAAAAATTCATAATATAAAAGTTACATTACCCTTTTATATTCCATTTCCACTGATATTTAACCCGTTCGGAACAATGGGCGCTGTTATAAGGATGCGGGAGCCAATAAAATCGCGGAAGGCATTGTTTGATATTGGCATTGCAGGTCCCGTTGCGGGATTTGTGGTAGCATTTGCAATGCTTGTTTACGGCATGACTCACCTGCCGCTATTTGAATACATCTATGCTATTCACCCTGAATACCAGGGAACCGGTGTGCCAACAACTGGATTTTCCTTCGGGCCGAATTTACTGTTTATTGTGCTTGCAAAAATTTTCACAAGTTCACCTGATGTTTTCCTTCCGCCGATGAATGAAATTTACCACTACCCGTTTCTCTGCGTTGGCTGGTTCGGGTTGCTTGTTACTGCATTAAATCTGCTCCCTGTCGGCCAGCTTGATGGCGGACATATCATATATGCATTATTCGGTTCAACACATAAATTCATTGCCAGAACATTTTTTGGAATTACTTTAGGAATGGGTTTGATAGGTTTGCTGCCATATGTTGGAATTAATTTATTCTCTGATTACGGTTTATTGAACTGGCTTGTTTGGGCTTTGCTTATCTTCTTTGTAATTAAAATAGACCATCCGCCCTTTATTGATCCCGTACCTCTTGGAACCGGGCGGAAATTGTTAGGATTTTTTGCGCTGTTTATGTTTGTGAGTTCGTTTACACCCGTGCCGTTTATGGGTTTATAATGTAAAAAGGCAAAAGTGAAAAGTCAAAAAAAGCAAAAAAAGCGTCTAGTATTTAAATTATATTTTTCACTTTTCACTTTTGACTTAGTTATTCTACTTCTGTCAGCTTCATATTTTCGGAGTTAAGGAACCACTCAAGCCTGCCCCTTTCAATATCCGTATCATAATTTATTTTGCATACACTGGCATTCTTAAAGTTTATATGCAGGTTTTTGATATCCTGTCCTTTTATCAAACCTGTTGAAAAATGGTTTACATCAGGTGCGTGCCCGAATATGCCGATATTTTTATGATGTGAATACCTTTTAAGCATTTTTGTAAAGCGGTGGAATGTGTTGCCGCCGATAAGCTCGATTGCCGTTTTTATTTCCCCATCATACTTTAATACCGATGCAAATACTTCGGCGGTCTGTACCGCCCTCACAATAGGGCTGGAAATAATGACATCGAACCTTATCTTCATATCCTTAAGGCGCAGTGCAACAATTTTGCAGAGGTTGCGCCCGTGAATTGTCAGGTAACGGTACCCTTCTTGAACTATCTCATTATCTAGCTCGGCTGCAGCGCCGTGCCTTACGATATAAACTTCATTCATTGATAATTTCTCCTTCTGCAAAAGTGTGTGAGTCCACATTTATTATTTTTACTACGGCAATTTTGTTTTCATGAAGCGGATAGCCGGGTACCCTGACTTTTATATAGTTTTCAGTAAAGCCGTATATATAACCGTCATCTTTAATTGTTTCAAAAAGAACTTTATGCCTTTTGCTTTTATTGGAAGTATAAAATTCTAACCGTTTCTTATCTGATAGCCTGCGCAATTTGCGGCTGCGTTCTTTTCTTGCTATTGTATCAACCCTTCCCGGAAGAGTTACTGCGTAAGTATTCCTTCGCTCGGAATATGTAAAAACATGCAGGTAACTGACCGGAAGGCTTTCAAGAAAAGTATAAGTGTTATTGAACCGTTCATCCGTTTCCTGCGGGAAACCGATAATTACATCAACGCCTATTCCGATGTTTGGAATAATATCATTCAGCTTGTAGATAAGCTGTTCATAATCATTGCGGTTGTATCTTCTGCGCATAAGCTTAAGAGTTTCTGGGTCTCCGCTTTGAAGGGGAATGTGAAAATGTTTACAGATCTTATCAGACACATTTGTTAATTGAATGATATCATCGGTTAAAAGGTTTGGCTCAATCGAGCTAATTCTAATTCTTTCAATATCCAGCTTATTTAGCTCATATAATACATCAATTAACCTGAAATTTAATGCCTTATTGTCCATTGTTAATTGAAAATTGTAATCACCCGTATTAACACCTGTAAGGACTATTTCTTTATAGCCGAGATCAATAAGCTTTTTAGCATTATCAATAACTTTACTTATTTCCAGGCTGCGTGAGCCGCCGCGGGCAAGTGGTATTGTGCAGAATGAACAGTTATAATCGCAACCGTCCTGAATTTTCAAAAATGCGCGTGTGCGTGAATCAACGTCAGATGAATATGCATAATCGAAATAGGTTACTTCATTTATAGGTGAAGTGAATATACATGATACATCCTTCTTTTCCATGCCGTCAAGGTAATTGAAGAGCTTGAACTTTTCATTTGAACCCAGTACAAGGTCAACGCCATGTATCTCCGCAATTTCGTGAGGCTGAAGCTGTGCATAACAGCCGGTAACTATAACATAAGTTTCGGGATTTTTATTCAGCACACTTCTTATTATCTGCCTGCATTCCTTATCGGCATTATCAGTTACTGAACATGTGTTAAGCACAAATATATCTGAGCTTTCACCATATTCCTTCAAAGCAAATCCCTTTTCATGAAATTTACCCGCCAAAGTTGATGTTTCTGAATAATTTAGCTTACAGCCTAAAGTATGTAATGTTACCGATTTTGCCATATTTGATAATTTACTAAATATCTCTCTAAAAAAATATGAAAATAAGCATTTTCATTAGTGAAATTCAGTTAGTATATAATTGTGAAATTCCCGCGAATGCGGGAATATAAATTATTGACGAATTTTTAAAGTATTGTTTAATTTTCGATATATTGCTTATGTAATTATACTTTAAGGCTTTTTATTTTGAAGTAATTTTCCCATTTATCCATTCCAAAAAATCAAAATATTCAAAACATTCTACTTATATATTCATCTTTTTTCAGGCTTTTTAAGCTTTTTTAAATGTTGTCACATTAGACTTTGTTTTTGTGTCTAACCTTTATGAGAAATATCTTTGTATCAATCAGGGTTGAGTGGTCATCCGGAACAACACTGCACTTTACAGGGATGCAGGTTAACCAAACATTGAAGATAGATAAAACAGGATGAATTATCGGAATAAACAAGCTAAATGAAAACACTCCGAAAGATTTTAATTTATTTCAAAACTATCCGAACCCTTTTAATCCTTCAACAAAAATTAAATTCAGCAATCCAACCCCTCTGAAGGAGGGCTCAAAGTATAAAGCTTAAATTTTACGATATTCTTGGCAATGAAGTTGCTTCATTTGTCAATGAAAAATTACAGCCGGGAACTTATGAAGTTGAGTGGCATGCCGATAATTTATCAAGCGGAATTTATTTTGTGACTTTAAGCTTTGGCAATTTAAAAGACTCCCAAAAGATTAATCTTATAAAATAACTGATGTTACGCAAATATGTTTTTTATTTGCCCCGACATTTAGGTCGTGGTTTAAATGCATTCCAAATGTTCGGCTTTACCACATATAAATTTTCTCTAAGGGCTAAAGCCCTTTTTTCGGGTAATTATTATTCCCCGATCTAAAGATAGGGGCTACTCATTTAATCAGAACTATTAAACCTTTTTTCTGAAATTCCTTTTTGCGTAACTTCAATAAATAAATTTTTTAATCATCTTTTTTTAAAAGTTTTTCATTAAGTATATGTTAATGCGGCTGGAAAAATATTTTGAATTTAAAATTATTTTGTTTAATTTAAATAAATTATATTGATTTTTCTCGTTATTTATTATTTTCATAAACTTTTGTTTATTATAGATATATAAAATTCATTCTTTTGGGTTTCTCTATTGTATATTAGCACTTATATAAGACCTTATTAAACTATTGAGAATTAACAATTTTATACATGCAACCTTTAAAGTGATTATGATGTCACATTAATATAAGCAGAATGTCTAACTTAATATCCCATTAAACCAAAAAAATTATGGTTTAAAATTAAACCATAAATAAACTTAAGGCATCTTAATTACAGATTCACCCGCCGGATGAGATGCTGTAAAAAGATATTTGAAATAAAAGGGCTATGCGGTTAGGCGACGCTTGTTTTGAGGGCTCAAGCGTGATATGCATCCTGGATAAAAGCAGGATGCAGCTTATCAAATCTGGTTTTATCGATAAGCGCCGCACCGCTCTTTTTTTATTAAAAAGTAACTCAAGATTAATATTTACCAAATTTGTATTAAATTTCATCAATACTTTTTTATACATTTTTTCTGAACAAAAGGTTTTATAAAAAGATGAGCAAATTAAATTTTAACAGAGCACCGGGAAAAATTTTTAAGTGAAAAGAATAATACTTTTTATAACATTTTTTGTTATTGCCCTCGTTGCTTTCAGCCAGGAAGGATCCGGTACGGATATTGCAAGTACACCCACCATTGACGGAAAGATAAACAATACCGAATGGAAAGATGCGCTGGTATTTACAAATTTTTATTTAACAATACCCAAATCGGATGAAAAGTATTATGACAGCACAATAGTATACGTTAAGCAGACAAAGGATGCCCTTTGGTTTGCTTTCAGGTACTGGCCCAAAGGAAAAGTTATTTGCCAGTCACTAAATAGGGACGTTAGCACTGAAGAAGAAAATGAGTTTTTTTTAATCCTCGATCTTGAGAACAAGAACCAGAACGGTTATTTCTTTTCAACAAGCTTCCAGAGCAATCAGCGTGATGCCATTATATTTAACCAGCGCAACATGTCCAATTCATGGGACTGGATATGGGAGAACAAGGCAGTTATAAAAAAGGAAGCAAAGAACGGGGAAACGGGCTACATTGAAGCTGAAATAAAAATACCGGTTGATAAAATACAGAATAAGAATACAAAACAGATCGGCTTCGATATCCAGATGTTTGCATATAAACCTGATGGAACATTCTATTATTATTCAATAATCCCCGATAGCGAGCTGTTAACGGTTAAACATACATACAAATTTGATTTGACAACACCATTTGAAGAGAAGCTTAACCTGAATGTTAATGCAACGCCGTTCATAGTTGCAAACAAGTTCAATGATATAAAAGGGAAATTCCGCTATGGCGGCGAGCTGAGCTTAAGCCTTGATAAACACAAGCTGAAATCAACATTCCATACCGATGAATCGACTCTCGAAGCAGACCCGTTCAGATTCGCATTTTACGGAAGGCCTATCTTCCTCCAGGAAAAAAGGCCATTTTTCAGTAAAGACCTTGACCTGTTCAGTACACCAATAAACCTGTTTTATACAAGAGCTATTCAAAACATTGATTACGGCTTTAATTATACATACCGCAGCGATAAATTCAAGCTTGGTGCCGTTTATGTTCAGGAGGATTCTGTTACTGGCAACCGGGAATCAAAAAGACAATTTGCAATTGTAAGGCCTAAGTTCAACTTTCCTGATTTCAATGTAGGCGGATTGTTCTTATATACTCACGACACTTTAGGAAACTACAATGAGCAGGTTGCAAGTGTTGATGGAAAAGTTAATCTGCCTTCACGATTCAGGTTTAACGGGCAGTTTGCAAGAAGCTTTAACTCTATCGGCAAAGCTGCTAATATGTACCAGGCATATCTTTACTATGAATTTGACAACAGCGGAGGGTTCTCCGGCGACTGGTCTTACACAAGGTATGACTCAGCTTTTAATGCGCAGACATTATTTAATAATTACGGGAATAATTACGATGAGATAAACCTTAGTTTCGGCTATAATTTTGTGCGGAATTCCAAAATGTTCAGCAATATCGGTATAAATGGCGGGTATTTCAGGGCAAGAACCTTAACCGATAAGTTCAATTACCAGAACGGTGTGTATGCTAATGTTAATTACAAAATATTCGGCTGGCTTGGATTATCTCACAATATTTCTTTTGACAAGCCCAATGATGTTGACAATGCCGGAAATGTTATCACTCATGATAATATACTTACCGAGAATAATTTTAAGGTTCTATTTGGAAATAATTCATTTACCGCAGGTTTTTACGGCGGAAAATATTTCGGCACAACACTGAACAATCCGTATGCCAGCCTTGACCTTGCATTTTTCAACAAGGTAAGGCTGGTATCGAATTTTAATTATATTTCACAGGGAGATATAAAGCGCACAATTTACAGCGCAAAACTGGATTACAGGATTTTGAGCAAGCTTTACCTGCGGTCGTATTTCCAATTCCAGAAAACCACTGTAGCTGACCAGGCTTCAACAAAACAGGCATTATGGAATACTATGATGCAGTATGAATTTTTCGGCGGATCGAGTGTTTATCTTGTACTTAACATGTACGGCGACCGCCTGCAGTACACAGGCAGGTATTTTAAGATTGCTTATGAGTTTAATTTTTAAATATATTTATAAATTAATGCACGGGAAAAACTCTCCTGCATAAAATATAAGAACAATCAATGAGAAAAGCTCTCTTTGTAACATTAGTCCTTCTGTTTCAACTCAGCTTATTTGCTGCCGGTGAAGACCGCGGCTTCAGCTCGCTAAAATACAATTATGTTGTTGAAACCGACCTGACGTTAATGGATTTTTCGCAGGCATTTATTGAAAGGGTCCGCTCAAAACATAAATGGAGCGAGGTTGTTGAAAATACCTGCTCGGATGAAACGTGTACCAGCACATGGAACTTTATGGATGAAGAAGCCCACAAATGGAAATGCGAGGTTATTATAACGAAATCGGTAAAAAATGTGCATGAAATGGTTGTTTCTATGGAAGTAAACCCGGTAGTAGGAAGCTAAAAAAGCTAAAATAAATTTTTGAACTTGAGGATAATATTATCACCGAAAAACGGTAATTGTAATCTTATATTGAATAAGAAGAAAGAATATTTAAATTCAATAATGAAACCTGAGACTACAAAGTTTCTTTTTAGAAAGACTCTTTTAATAATTTAATCAAAATTGGTTTTTAAAAAAGAATATTATTTAAGTAAAATCATTTTTTTTGAGTTACTGAAATTATCTGCTTTTAGATTATAAAAATAAATTCCGCTTGGGTAATTGGTACCCTTAAATGTCAATTCATAAATTCCAGCTGGTTTAAAATCAGTTATTGAATATATCTCTTTTCCTGTTAAATCATAAATTATTATTGTAAAATTTGAAGCTTTTGGTAACATAAATCGAATTTTAGTATCCGGGTTAAACGGATTCGGAAAGTTTTGCAGTAATTTAAATTCTTGCGCGATTTCACTCGAAATACTGATTATACCTACAGCAGAATTATATTTTAACAAATTACCATTGTTGTGTGCTATCCATATGCTGTTTGTGTCTTTTGAATCGCTGTAGTATAATGAATAGGGTCCAAAACCTGAAGAATTACCCCAGTTTAAACCAAAATCTTTGCTTATCCGAATCATATTCACGCTGTTGATAATAACCCAGTCGGTACCTGGTACAAGCATAAAATCAGCAATCCATGCTCCTACAGATTCTGTGCTGCGCAGGTTCCAGCTTACACCACCATCGACAGTAATAATGATTTTATTTGAAGACGCCGCAAGGCCGTTTAAGCTGTCTTTAAATATTGCATTTCTATAAAATCCGGGTTCGGTATAATCATAAGAATGCCATTCAGAATAAAAACCGCCTTTCAAGCTATAAAATTTGTAAAGCGACGAAGATGTTCTTCCACAAATCCAGATAAAATTCGTATCTAAAGCGTTAATACAATTCTCAAGTAATGAAATGTTAACGGGTGAATGAGGCGGCTTAATCCAGTTTGCCCCGCCATCTCTTGTGAAAAAAAAGCCGATTGTATCATAATCAGGAACAGGGTCAGCAACAAAGAAGCCCGTATTGGAATTAAAAAATTTCATGTAATTAATAAATGCTTTTCGAGAGTAATTTTGTTGAACCCAATTCAGACCTCCATTTGTGCTTGCATAAACTTCTCCAATATTTGTTGATACCCAAACCCTATTTTCATCTATTGCGGTTATATAATATATATATTTTTTTAAATTATTTAAAATTTGCCAGTTCAAGCCCCCATTCGTTGATTTGCAAATGTTTGAATTAGTATCTATCTTTACAGCCCAAATTATATTTTGATTAACCACGCATACGTTAACGAATCTTGAACCGGAACTATCTATATTTATTACCTGCCATTGGGATTGTAAATTAATGCAAATTGAAAAAAATAATAAAACGAATATGGTTTTGGTGTTCATGTCACTCTCCAATATTTGGTACACATAAATAAACACCTATTTCTGTAGAATAAATTTCTATTTCATATAAATTATCCGGCATTCCATAACTCTGATATATTTCCTGGCAGCATTCACAGGTTATATCTATATCTCCTTTATCTTCGGTATATAAGCCTACTATACCGGGCGGATTACAATTAACAGGATATCCCGAATTACAACAGGGTTTATTGTCGTCTTTAACAGAGATTTTTTGAGGTACAGCATTAGGATTTTGCTCTTGAAGATTACAGGTTGTAAACATAATTGAAATTATAACTAATACAAGAAATAAAATTAGAGTCCTCATTTTTAACTCCTTTCTTCTATTTCCCTTCTACAGACAATTAAACTTTAATATAAATTGCTATTATTAAAAGTCATAAATTATTATTAATAGAATTTATAAAATTGGCATAAAATTTGTGGTTTGTTGTTTATTTAAATTAACAATTATTATAATAAAATTATAAATTAATATTTATTTGAAATGTATTAAAAGGAGGTTTTTAGTTTCGATTCACCGGTCCTGTAAACGGTTAACAAATGGCTTAAAGATTTTTGTTTTCTATTTATCTGAAAGCCTGATTAAATTATTTGGAATACCAGTCTTAAGATAAGACTTTATATTCTCAAACGTATCATCAATCATTGCATTTACCGCTTCCTGAACGTGGCTTGATTTATGAGGTGAAAATACAACATTGGGCAGCTCCCAGAAAGGTTTGTTCGCAGGTAAAACAGGGTCTTCTGATTTGCCCGGATATTTAAACCAAACATCAAGTCCCGCACCCGCAAGTATTCCGTCTTTAAGCGAATCATACAATCCGTCTTCATCAACAGTATCACCCCTGCCAACATTGATAAGATATTTTCCTTTCATATTCATCAGCACGTCACGGCTGATAATGTCTTTTGTTGATTCATGTGATGGCAGCGTTACGAAAACTATATCACTGTTATTAATTGTATAATTCAGGTCACAGGATATTTCATCAGCAGGGTCGTTTTCTGTTTTAATTGAATTTCTTTTATAT
>Ga0315273_10012876_pt1 | contig 10734 bp, 8 predicted proteins | sample YL17G02_0_MG_FD_205753 | JGI IMG/M metagenome (GOLD analysis project Ga0315273, IMG submission 205753) | Sediment microbial communities from Yellowstone Lake, YNP, Wyoming, USA - YL17G02_0 | ecosystem: Environmental > Aquatic > Freshwater > Lake > Sediment | place: USA: Wyoming | collected... | reverse complement strand
AAAGATCAACAAGATCGTCAACCTGCACAACGATATTTCCATGGCCGTCGGCGGACAGCTGATCCGCATCGAAGCGCCCATTCCCGGCAAAACCGCGGTAGGGATCGAACTGCCCAACGCCGAGCGCCAGGTCGTCTATTTTAAGCACATTCTCACCTCCGAGACATTTACAAAATCAAAAGCCAAACTGCCGGTCGTCATAGGCACCAACATATCGGGAGCGCCCTATGTGGCCGACATTTCAAAAATGCCGCATATGCTCATAGCGGGGCAGACCGGGTCGGGCAAGAGCGTCTGCATCAACTCCATTATCTGCAGCATGCTCATGACGAAAAAACCCGACGAACTGCGGCTCATAATGGTCGATCCCAAGATGGTGGAACTGTCGGTGTATAACGGCATTCCGCACCTTCTGTCGCCGGTCGTCACCGAGACAAAGGAGGCGGTCAAGGCGCTGCACTGGGGTGTCCGCGAAATGGAACGGCGCTATAAGTTGCTTGCAAAAGTCGCGGCGCGCAACATCGATTCGTTCAACTCCCGCTGTGAAGAAGGCAAGTTCAAGGGCCAGCTTTCCGAGGGGGACAATAAACAGCTTCCGTTTATCGTTATCATTGTTGACGAGCTTGCCGATCTCATGTCCAAGTCGTCGCGGGACGTGGAGACGCTGGTGCAGCGCATAGCCCAGCTGGCGCGCGCCGTAGGCATTCACCTTATCGTGGCGACGCAGCGGCCTTCGGTCGACATCATCACCGGGCCTATCAAGGCGAACCTGACTTCGCGCATTGCGTTCCGTACCATTCAGTCGAACGATTCGCGCACCATTCTCGACCATATCGGCGCCGAAAAGCTTTTAGGCCTTGGTGACATGCTGTTTTTACGAAGCGGCGCGCCGCAGATTGAGCGGTTCCACGGCTCGTTCATCTCCGAAGAGGACGTTGACAAGGTCGTCTCCGAGGTGCGCAAGCAGAAAGTGAAAATTGACAAAATCGAGAGTTTCGCCGGCGAGGACGGCGGCGAGGACGAAGGCGACGGGGGAGGCGTGACCGATGGGAGCCGCGACGAGCTGTTTGAGGAGGCCGCGCACATCATTGTGAACACGGGCCTCGGTTCCACCTCGCTCCTGCAGCGCAGGCTCAATCTCGGTTACGCGCGGGCCGGGCGGATCATGGACCAGCTGCACGACGCGGGACTCGTGGGCCCGCCGAACGGCAGCAAGGCACGCGAGGTGCTGGCGCGCATGGACGAACTCGACGACGCGCTGGCGATGCTGCGGCAGCAGGGGCAGTAAATCAAGTTGAAAGTTTACCGTTAAAAGGAAATATACGCATGGCGAAATCGGTCGGCTGGTGCGTCATAACTTGTTAAGGAGCGAAGATTGAGAAGAGAGCAGGGACAATTTCGGAAAAGCAGCCGGATTAGGAACAGAATGACGATTTTTACCTTTCAATCAGCCATCAGATTATGGGGATTATTGTTTTTCTTCATGGCTATTGCTGTTTTTTCTGTTTACTCTGATACGACCGCAACCGCTGATTCCCCCCTCCTGTCCCTCCTCCGCAAAAACTACAGCCCCGAAACGGCGCTCTCGGCGAAGTTCGCGCTGACCATTTACTGGAGCGTGCGGGAGAAGAAGGAAACAAAGAAGGGGAGGATCATCCTCGCGCCGGGCGACCGGTTCCGCGTGACGGTTGACAAAGAAACATTCGTGAGCGACGGCGAGACCTTCCGGCAGTATTCGGCCGGCACGAACCAGCTTGTGGTAAAACGGCTGGCTGACGTTGACCGCTCAACGCTCCCTTCCCAGATATTTGCCCGGTGCCTCGCGGCATATCCTTTCCGCGTGGTGGAGCGTAAAAAAGGTCTTGCGCGGTTCGCGTGGACAAGCGATTCCGCGGGGACCCCGTATAAGGAGATTCGGGTAGAGGTGCAGGAGAAGGCGCGGCGTATTACCCGCTGTGTCTTGACGGACAATAACGGCAATACGTTCACTTACGATTTTACGGCCACGGTATTCGGGGAAACATTTCCAAAAGGAAGGTTTGCGTTCGATGTTCCGAAAAATGCGCGCATTGTTGATATGCGGAAGTAGTCCGGCCGCAGCCGCTTTCCTGCTGGGGCTCTCTCCCTCGGCTTCGGGCCAGTCGTGCGGGTCCACGGACGAAATTGTTTCAAACAACATGCAGTATTGCGCCGGGAGCGGCGACACGTTGTGGGTCGCCAGCTACCGGCAGGGATGGGGCCTCAACTACACCACAAACCGGGGCGTCGCGTGGGGAGGCTATACATTAGGCTGCTATCCTGATGCGGCCATGGCCCGCCTTGTTTTCGGCGCCGGCACTGCCGCGGCGGTACTCAATGCTCCGGACGATTATGCGGGCCGCGAGGGGCTGACCACGGTCTGGCACTTTACTCACGCTAATTCACTGACTGCGGCATTTACCATTGCCTGGCCCGATTCGGTGCGCAGCGACACAACGGTGACGGCGCAGGCGCGGGGCGCCGCGTACGTCGCCGGGAACTTCTATTTCGCCTGCGGGCACGGCGGCCTTGTCCGCTGGGACCCGGCCGCCGATTCCCTGCGTGCCTTTCTCTTTGGCGACACCGGTTCGTTCATCCCCTCCGCGTTCAGCCGCGGTCTGCACCCCGGTTTCGGCACGGACACGACCGCAGTGCTGTCGGTGGACCGTTACGCCGACTCCGCCGTGCTGACGGTGACCGCGCCGCGCCTCCTGCTTTTTAACGCGGCCCGGCAGGTGTGGGACACCGGCATAGCCTCCACGTTTGCGGACACGGCGGTGCATTTCGACGGGTTTGTTGCGGCATTTGTCAATAATGCGGTCATGCCGCCGCTCATTTATGCGTACGTCAAGTACCGGGCGACCGGCATAACCTGTTATTCCCTGTTCAGGTACCACTCCGTGCAGCGGCGGTGGTATCGGGCGCTCAGCAACCAGCCAAACGCAGCCGCTCCGGCCCCGCGCGGCTATCTGTATGTACTGAACGGCGACAACGGGGTTGCCGTGTACCGCGACACGGTCCCTGATACGGGCGCCGTTGTTCCCGGAGTCCTGAAACTTGTCGAAACCGGACAGGATTTTGACGCGCGGCTGCTTATGGGTAAGGACCTGTCCAAACCCGGCACCATAAGCGACCTCACGTTCCTCAGGACGGACGACACAACCGGGAGCCTCTGCATGGTCTCGTCGGAAGGTCTTTTCGTTTCCTGGGACGAGACGGTGGGCGATTCGGCCGTACGGGGCGACTTCACCCTCATCAGGCGCGCGCGGGTGATAAAGAACGGTCTTGCCGAAACGTATGCCCTGCCCGGTATTATTACCGACGATCCCCGGTGGTCCCCGACAGCGACCTTCGTGTACAAACTTGCCCGCGACGCGAACGTCACGATCCGCGTTTACGATTACAATATGCAATATGTCAAGAGTGTCATTGAAAACGCGTCGCGAAGGGCGGCGGCGCCGCTCGGCCGCAGCACCGACAGCAGGTTCGACGTCTGGGACGGCACCAACGCTTCCGGAAGGCCGGTCGCTCCTGGAGTTTATTATTTCAAAATCTCCGCGAGTACGGGAGAACGCAGCTTTGGAAAAATCGTTGTGGCAAAGGGCCGGGGAAATTAAGGTCCCCGCCGTCAGGTTCATCATGTTCTGCATTCTGCTGGCGTATGGCAGGGCCGGCGCCCAGGGCACGGCCGGAACATCGGGGGCCTACCTGCGGCCGCCCATGGGGGCCGCGGCAACGGCGATGGGCGGCGCATGCACGGCCTCTCCCGGATATTACGCGCCGTGGTGGAACCCGGCCGTGCTCGCGAATCTGCGCGACCGCCGGCTGGCGGCAGGGACCGGCATGCGATGGCTCGGGACCAGCATGGACGGTTACGGCTCTTTTGAGTTCCGCGTCCCGCCGAGGGTCGGCATGGGTTTTCTTATGCTCTACCGGGGAAGCCCCTCGCTCGGCACGCTCTATGATCTTGACGAACGGCCGCTCCCGTCCGCTTCCTACACCACCTTGACGATAAAGGCTGCCGGCAGTTACTACCTGAGCCGCCGTGTTTCGGTCGGCGGGAGCGTCAACGTCCTGTATCAGAGCCTTCCCCTCCCGCTCTACGGCGCCGGCGGAGGCATCCATTATGCCTCGGCGACGAGCATAGGCGGGTTTGACTTCGCGGCTGTTTACCGCCCCTCCGACGTGTGGACCCTCGGCGCGGTGGTAAAAAACCTCGGCGCGAATATGGAGTGGCAGATGGGAGATTTGGCGCCACTCGTCGTTGACAAACCCATTCCGAGCTTCACGGTCGGGAGCAGGTACGCGGACGTTCTCGCCGGAAAACCGCTTGTATGGAACGTTGATTTAGCGGGGTACATTTTCGACGGCGAGTGGAAGCGGCTCGATCTCGCCGAGGCCTTTCTCTTTACCGGCGCGGAGTGGCGGGGGTGGGACAATTTTTATGTCCGTGCCGGCATCGGCGATGTGCCCATAAACAACCTGATTTTCCGTGACGGGGAACAGTACGCCAGAAAATTCGGCATGCGCTTCACCGCCGGGTTCTCCTATGATCTCTCGAAACGGGTGCGTAAAGGGTTGTGGGTCAATTACGCTGCGGCAACCGACAAGGTAGGGGCCGGTCTCGATCAGCAGTTAGACGTGACGCTGGCTTTTTAATGGTGATTGTTATGGATACCGACGCCCCCTAAATCCCCCGAAGGGGGACTTAGGAAAAAGTATTTTGCAATCACTTATCTGCCAAACGACTAATTGTAAAAGGCTTCTTGTAATATAATCGACACCTTTCAAGTCCCCCTTCGGGGGATTTAGGGGGCGCAAGAAAGCGGTCACCGATGATTAGCAAAAAAGATTGCATATAATGCTTCAATTTTCAAAAACAACCGCCGTTGTTCTATTGTCAATCAGCGCGTTGTTCGCGGAATATTACGGGCTTTTTCAGATCGCCGAAGTGCCGACAACGCCGCGTGTTTCCGCCATGGGTGGCGCCGGCACCGCGCTTGCCGGCGGCGGTTTCGGCGTTTACAATCCGGCAACGCCCGCGTTCGCGGACGCGCCGTTTCTTTCCTGCGAATTCGGCCGCGAGCCGGGCGAGCTGTCAAAGGCCAAGATAGAGTCCTCCTGGATGTTTCCCCGGTGGTTTGCTGGCGCGTCGCTTCAGGTCCGTTCCGCCGATTTCTTCAACACGAACGAACGGACCGACGAAACAACGATGAATGTTTCGCTCTCGTCCGATCAGATAATGCAGGCCACCATAACCGGCGGTTATATTATCGGCAGGCTGGCGGCCTCAAGCAGTATCAATTTTTTCCAGGAGAGGGTCGGAGACCAGTCCTGGCATGCGTTTACCTGGTGTCCGGGCGTTCTTTTCGAGCTCGTGCCGAATTCCATCACCATCGGCGCATCGCTTTCGCACTACCTGCGTTTAGACACCGCGGGAAGCCCGTGGTATACAACGCCCGTGGTCTGGTACCGCTCCGCCAGAGGGTTTCCCCGTTATGCGCGCGCGGGGTTGGCCTGGCGCGATACGGTGCGGCGCTGGACCATGCCGTTCACTGCGGCCTGCGATTTCGTTTACAGCGACGTTTACGAACGGTTTATGACGCCACTCGGCGCAGAGGTCTGGATCCTGCCATCGCTTGCGGCGCGCGCGGGCGTATGCATCAACCATCCGGCCGACATCGTGCATTTCGGCGTGGGAATACAACTCCAGAACATGCGGTTTGATTTTGATTACGGCGTTTCGCATGCGGTGTCGGACGTTGAGGCAAAATGGATGTTCGGCCTTACGTATTCGCTGAAAAAGAAGAAAACCGAAGCGCCGGTGCATAGGGGAAGAGAGAACTCGGCCGTAGCCGCTCCGCCGAAAGTTCCTGAACCGGTAAAGCTGGTTCCGCTTCCGGAGCCGGTGGTGGATACTTCAGTCGTTCCTGTTTCCGGGAAAGATACGACGGCGGGCGCACCTCTCGTTCCGCCGGATTCCGCGTCAATCATTCCCGCCTCCTCCGGTGATTCCCTTTTGTTGCCGGCAGGCGTGCGGGACACGGTGACACAATAAGACGCAGGCGGTTCAGCCGCTTGCGAAAGGGAGAGTGCTTCGTTCTCGCAATTAACTACCAACAGGCCTAAAATTATTGTATTTTCCAGAAGCGCCGCGGGAAAACCTGTCTTTCGCAAATTAACATTAAGGATATTCTATGGGTTCATCTTTTTTTTCGAACGACCTCGGCATAGATCTTGGCACGGCGAACACCCTTATTTACGTGAGCGGCCGGGGGCTGCTCATCGACGAACCGTCGGTGGTCGCCGTTGACAGGATTACGCGGAACGTGCGGGCCATCGGGCTTGAGGCGAAGCGCATGCTCGGCAGGACGCCGGGCGAAATTGAGGCGGTGCGTCCCATGAAAGACGGCGTGATCGCCGAATTCGAACTCGTGGAGCACATGCTGAAATATCTTATCCGGAAAGTCCAGAAATACCGATTTTATTTCCGGCCGCGCGCGGTGATCGGCGTGCCTTCCGGCATTACCGAGGTGGAAAAACGCGCCGTGGTCGACTCGGCCGAAGGTGCCGGCGTGAGGGAAGTCTACCTTGTCGCAGAGCCGATGTCGGCGGCGATCGGCATGGGTCTGCCGGTCCACGAGCCGTCCGGCAACATGGTCATCGATATCGGCGGCGGTACGGCCGAGATCGCGGTCATAGCGCTGAACGGCACGGTGTGCGACATGTCGGTGCGGGTGGGCGGCGACGAGATGGACGAGTCGGTCATCTCGTACCTGAAGCGGACCTATAATCTCCTGGTGGGCGAGAGCACGGCCGAACAGATAAAGATCCAGATCGGCTCCGCGTTTCCGCTCCAGGAGGAGCTGGAAATGGAGGTCAAGGGACGCGACCTCGTCGCCGGCATCCCCAAGATCCTGCGTATTTCATCCACCGAAATCCGCGATGCGCTTAATGAGCCGGTTTCCATCATCATAGAGGCCGTGAAACAGGCGCTGGAACAGACGCCCCCGGAACTGTCGGCCGATATACTTGACAAAGGGATTATCATGACGGGCGGGAGCTCTCAGCTGCGCGGTCTCGACGAGCGCATCCGTCAGGAAACGAACCTGCCGGTCAACGTTATCGACGAGCCGCTCACCTGCGTGGCGCGCGGAGCGCTTAAAATTATCGAAAACCTTGAACAGTACCGGCCGGTGCTCATGCCCACCGGGAGGCGCAACCGGTAGTTTGTCCGGCCAGCCCTGTAAACAGCAGCTGTTTGAGGTCACCTTTAGTCACTATTCAATCCCACCATGCGCTGGATACTTGAACTTATCGTCCGATACCGCGTTATCGTCGCGGTGCTGTTGGCGTCCGGCCTCAGTCTCCGGTTGATTTCAAGCCCTCCGGACCTTCAGGCGAAAACGGCGCGGTTCCTCGCGTTCAGTTTTTTTTATCCCCTGCAGGTCACCTTTGATCAGGCGACGAAGGCGAAAAATATCTATGCCGAGAACCATCTCCTGAAAAGTGAGGTGGCGCTTCTTACCGCCCAGGTTGCCCAACTCAAGGACGAAAAGATCGAGAACGGGCGGCTCCGGAGGATGCTCGATTTTGAAGAGCGTACTCCTCTTGATATTATTCCGGTGAGCATTGTGGCCCGCGACCCGTCGCCGGTCCTCAAGAGTGTGGTGGTCAATGCAGGAACAAACAAGGGCGTGCTCGCGTACATGCCGGTCGTGGGCGAAGGGGGGATTGCCGGCAAGGTGGTGCAGGTGATGCCGTCCCTGAGTCTGGTCCAGCTTATAAAGGACCCCCTCAACCGCACCAGCATTCTGGTCAGGCGCACCAGGGCGGTCAGCATCCTAGAGACAGAAAACGGCATCGATTATTTCGCCCGTTTTAGAATTCATGAAGACGTCGCGGCCGGTGATACCATTGTTACTTCGGGCCTCGGCGGTATTTATCCGCGGGGATTTCCGGCGGGCGTGGTCGAAAAAATTTCCGACGAGGGTGACCGTTTATTCAAAAAAGCGGCAATCAAACCGGGTATTGATATTGATCGCCTTGAAGAGCTCTTTATTGTCCGTCAGCCGCCGCAGTGGGCGGCCTTCAGGGCGCAGCTTGATTCTCTGGGACGGAAGCGATGAGAGCGAACATTTTCAAATGGGGCGGCATATTTCTTCTCAGCTTTGTGCTGCAGACGACCGTGGTGCCGGTCATCGGTATTGCCGGTATAACGCCGGACCTTCTTATGGTGGCGCTCTTTTTCCTTGCGCTCAAGAACGGTCAGATGGCGGCCGTGGGGACCGGTTTTTTCCTCGGCCTTGCGCAGGACCTTTTTTCCGCGCCGTCTATCTTAGGACAGAACGCGCTGTCCAAGACCCTTTCAGGTTTTTTTGCCGGATTTTTCAACGAGCGGATGATGCGGGTGGACTTCGTCTTTCAGATCGTGCTGGTGTTCGTTACGTTCATGGTGAACGACGCGGTATATTTTATCGTCCAGGTTATCAAGACTGACGGCGGCGGGGTCATCCACAATCTGGTGGCGACCTCCGTACCGCGTGCCCTCTATTCAATGCTGTTCGCGCTCCTGCCGTATATCAAGGAACGTTTTCTGCCCACCTCTTTCCGGCGGTAATGGCGAACCATGCCTTATCTGTACGACGAACCGCAGGAACGCTACGCGAAAAGCAGGTTTCTGATCATCGCGCTGTCGCTGCTTTTTTCCATTCTGGTAATCCGCCTTATGTATCTGCAGGTCATTCAGGCCGGACTCAATATCCGTCTTTCCAAGGAAAACAGTATGAGGCTCACCATAATCGCGCCGCAGCGCGGGCACATCTATGACCGCCACGGGGAAATTCTTGCCCGGAACCGTCCGTCCTATTCACTCTGCGTGCTGCCGTCACAGCTCAATCGCCGGCGGGAGGTCGTGCGCAGGCTTTGCGCGATCCGCGATTCGTCAGGCAGCCCGGCGTTCGACTCGACCGAGCTGGAAGCAACCATCAGGAAAGCGTACGCACGCAAATTCGATTTTACCCGCATCAAGGATGATATCTCATTCGATCTGATGAGCATCGCGGAAGAGCACTCGATGGAGCTGCCGGGAATCATGGTCGTGGCGGAATCACGGCGGGAGTATCCGTTGGGACCGGAGGTTTTTCATGTGCTTGGTTACATGGGGGAAATTCCCGAAAAGGAAATGGATTCGCTCAGGCAGCGGGGATATTATTACGGCGACCTTGTCGGCACTTCGGGGATCGAGCGGCAGTACGAAGAGGTCATGCGCGGCACGTGCGGCCAGGAGTATATCGAGGTTGATGCCCATGGAAAAAGTCTCGGCCCGATGCCCAATATACCGAAGATCAGTGCGGTTGCCGGAAGCGATCTGTATCTGACGCTTGACGCCCGGCTTCAGCGCGTTGCCGCGCGGGAGTTTCCTGATTCGCTCAAAGGCGCAGTCGTGGCGCTCGACCCGCGAAGCGGGGAGGTGCTTGTCATGTTTTCGAGTCCGTCCATCGACCCGAATATTTTTTCCATGGCCGGAGCGGTGAAGAGCAGAAGGTGGGACGCTATTACCGCCGATACCGCTCTCCCCCTTAACAACAGGGCCATAAGCGGCACCTATACGCCGGGGTCGACTTTCAAGCTGGTCAGCACGCTTGCCGGGCTCGAAACCGGAGCCCTCGCTCCGGCGACCTTGATGCCCCTTCCATGCAGGGGGACCTTCCGCATCGGGTCGCGCACCGCGCGCTGCTGGGAGGAGAAAGGCCACGGCCGGCTGGATCTCATTCGCGCGGTTCAAAAGTCATGTGACATTTACTTTTACCAGGTCGGACTGCGTCTTGGGGACACGGTCATCAACCGTTACGCGCGTCTGGCCGGGCTTGGGGCGCTGACCGGCATCGATCTGCCGGGTGAAAAGGAGGGCTGGCTTTCGGGCGAAGAAGCGTACAACATAAAGTTCAAATCGAGAGGGTGGGTCTGGACCAGGGGCCTTCTGCTTGATCTTGCCATCGGGCAGACGCAGGTCACAACGCCGCTGCAGCTTGCGCTTATGACCGGCGGGGTGGGCAACGGCCGGTTCCTGTACCGTCCATTTCTTATCAGAGGGGAGAAGGATTCTCATGATGGAATCGTAAAAACCCGCAACCCGGTTGTTATGGATTCACTCCGGTTCAAACGCTCGACGATCGCGGCGTTGCATGACGCCATGCAGAAGGCGATTGAACCCGGAGGCACCGGCGGATGGGCGGCGGTGCCGGGAGTGCCGGTGGGCGGCAAGACCGGAAGCGCCGAGAACCCGCAGGGGGAGAAGACCCATGCGTTGTTCGTCGCCTGCGCGCCGATTGATGATCCGGTCATCGCCATAGCCGTGGTCGCCGAGAACGCCGGTCACGGCGGGTCGATTGCTGCGCCCATAGCCGGGAAGATTCTCCGCTATTACTTTGCGGAAACAGAAGAAGGAAAAGCGGTGGCTGAGAAGTATAAAAAGAAGTCGGAGCGTAAGTATGATTGAGCAGAACAGATTCGGCAAATTCGATTTCCCTCTTTTCTGGGCCGCGGTGGCGCTGTGGATTATCGGGATACTTCTCGTGTACAGCGCGACCCACGGCATTGAAAAGGAGCGGCTGGCAGGAATTTACAAACTACAGATCGTCTGGGTGGCAATGGCGATTGCCGTCATTACGGTGGTCGTTTCGATCCCCGGACGCTTCTTTTTCGGTTTCGCGT
>Ga0315273_10012875_pt1 | contig 10735 bp, 8 predicted proteins | sample YL17G02_0_MG_FD_205753 | JGI IMG/M metagenome (GOLD analysis project Ga0315273, IMG submission 205753) | Sediment microbial communities from Yellowstone Lake, YNP, Wyoming, USA - YL17G02_0 | ecosystem: Environmental > Aquatic > Freshwater > Lake > Sediment | place: USA: Wyoming | collected... | reverse complement strand
GACCCCTTCACCCTGGCCTGGACCGCCGCCCACGACTGGGGACTCACCCCCGACGATCTAGCCGAACTCGAGACCGTGCACGGGGAAGGCGGCGGCGGCGAGCCTGCGTATGCCGGGGGAGTCTCTTTTGTTCTCAAGAGCTCGTTTCAGACTGACGCTTCGCCGTCAGGGCGCGATGGGCACGTGGGAGGCAAGGACGCAGGGAGCGGGCGTAGCAGCGCTACGGACGCGATTGAGGACGACGCATCGCGCCGCCCAGTGCGGCGGTGGCGGCCAAGGCTTCAGTCTGAAACGAGTTCCAATAATGATGTGGTGTTGGCGCCGGCGGTGACGCCACCCGTAGCGGGCCAGCCACCGCCTGAGGATGGCGGCGACGCCCCGGCCGGTAGCGACACCGCCGCCGCGAACGTCACCCTCTTGTCCGACGGCACCCACCCCGGCGATCTGGTCCTCCCCCGCGCGCACCGGGCCCGAGCCCGCGCGGGCGTGGCCCCTGATGCCTGCCTGGCTCCCGCGGGCGCCCTCGCCCCCGGGGCGGGATGGGCGCTGCGCGTGGGCCTACGCTACCTGAAGCAGATGTCGGAACGGGCACTCAAGGCCATCGAGGTCGAGCGCCGCTACGCCCCCTTCGCGAGTTTCGAGGACTTCTACCTGCGCACCCGGGTCGAGTACCCGGTGGCCGAGAACCTGATCCGAGTGGGCGCCTTCGACTCTCTCGAGCCCGACCGCACCGAGCTCCTCTGGCGCCTCCCCCTGCTCCGCGACCGCCTGGAAGCCCTGGCCAGAGCGGGCGCCGGTCGGCGGGGACAGCTGCGCGCCTTCCTCGCCCCGCCCGAGCGCGCCGGCCTCGAACGGGCCTGGTCGGTGGAGGACAAGGTACGCGTGGAACTCGAGCTCCTCGGGCTCACCGTGACCTGCCATCCCCTGGAACTCTACGAGGAAGAGCTCCGGCGTCTCGGGGTCACGATGAGCTACGAGCTCCCCGCCCTCGGCGACGAGGTGCCCGTGCTGGTGGCCGGGGTCTACGAGCGGGCTCAGAACCCCTGGATGCGATCAGGCAAGCGCACCATGTTCCTGACCTTGGAGGACGCGTACGGCCTCTTCGAGTGCGTGCTCTTCGAGTCGAAGCTCGCTCGGGCCGCCCCGGTGGTGGCCCGAGCCACCTACTTCCTCGTCCGCGGGCGGCTGCAGAACAACCGCAAGCGCGGCCTGGCCATCGTGGTGGAGGATATCCGTGATCTCGAGGAGGTGCTGGCGAAGATGGGGCGACGGACAGCCGCGGCCACCGTGGCGGTGGGCGGCGCAGCGGACCACGACGGCGGGCGAGGCCGGCGGCCGGCCCGCTTGGGTCAGATCGTGGAGCGCCCCACTCTGGCCGAGCACACGCTACTGGTGGCGGAGCGGAAGCAGACCCGGGCCGGCCGGGAACCGGAGGTCTACGGAGTGGGCACCGCCGACGGGCGCAGGCGGCCGCCCGGGGCGGGGACGGCGGCTATCCCGAAGAAGGTGGGGTGAGGGCAGAATCGGGGCGCTCATATCGACCTTGCGTGCTGCCGGTCTACCGACTACGATCATGACATATGGCGCAATGGCGCGAATCGACCGATCTTGGGGGGAGTCATGGGTCTCGAACGTGCACCACGGCCGGACTGGTCGGCGATATCCCGCCGGCGGACAAGTGTCAGGGTCGGCCTGCTGGTTACCGGGTGCGCGGCCATCGCTCTGTGGGCGGGCCCAGCAGGTGGAGCGACGGGCGCCACCGAACGGATCAGCGTCTCGAGCACCGGGGCGCAGGCCGACGGACCTAGCGCCGCCTCCCTGCTCATCGATATCTCCGCCGACGGCCAGGTCGCCACGTTCGCCTCGAGGGCCACCGATCTGGTACCCGGGGATACCAACGCCGCCGACGACATCTTCGTGCGTAACCTCGACACTGGGGTTGTGGAACTCGTCAGCGTGTCGAGCGGCGGAGCGATCGCGGACGGCGATTCGGAGTATCCCGCCATCAGTGCGGACGGTCGCTATGTGGTGTTCGCTTCGTTTGCGACCAATCTCGTGGCGGTCGACGAGAACGGACGCAACCGAGACATATACCGGCATGATCGTCAAACCGGAGCGACCGAGCTCGTGAGCCAGGGGATCGACGGCCGTCAGGATGAAGGCAACTGCTTCTTCCCCGACGTGAGCGGCGACGGACGTTACGTGTTGTTCACGTACGAGCAACCCGGCACGGGAGAGGCGGACGATCCGAGGCGCCGCGAGGTGTTCGTGCGGGACACCAAGATGGGGACCACTCAGTTGGTCAGCGTGGCGATGCCGGGCGGGCCTGGCAACGCCTCCAGCCAGCAAGGCACCATCAGCGCGAACGGACGGTTCGCAGCCTTCAGCTCGTCCGCATCCGACCTGGTTGCCGGTGACACGAACGGCCTCCTCGACGTATTCGTGCGAGATCTCCTGATCCAGAAGACCGAGCGGGTGGACGTCTCGACGAGCGGCGCGCAGAGTAACGGCACTGGCTACGCCCACTACGTCAGTCCGGGAGGGCGCTACGTCATCTTCGAGAGCGAAGCCTCGAACCTGGTCGCCGGCGACTCCAACGATTCGGACGACGTCTTCCTCCGCGACCGCCTCGAGGGCACGACCGAGCGGATGAGCCTCACGCCAACCGGGTCGGAGGGCGACCAGTCCAGTTACGACGGATTCGCCAGCTACGACATGCGGTACATAGCCTTCTCGAGCGCCGCGACGAACCTGGTGCCCGGCGACACGAACGCCCAGAGCGACGTATTCGTCAGGGATCGCGACACCGGAGCCGTGGAGCGCATCAGCGTCGGCTCGACGGGAGCCCAAGCGAGCGACTACACGAGCAGCCCGTGGATGGACGCCTTCGGCCGCCGTGCGATCTTCTCGTCCGATGCCCCCGATCTGGTGTCGGGGGACACCAACGGTGTGCGGGACGTATTCCTCCACGACAGCGGTCCCCAAGGCCCCGGGTTCGGCGACACGGCGGCCTCGCGCTACCGAGTGGCGGCGCAGGTCTTAGCCGGCGAGGGCATCATAGGAGGCTATGAGACCGGCGGCGGCCTCGAGTTCCGACCGGGGAACCCCCTCTGGCGCGCGCAGTTCGCCAAGATGATCATCGGGACCCTGGGCGTTGCCGTGAGCGAGAGCCTCACGTCCCCGTTCACCGACCTGGGTGCCGACGACCCCGCCAGCCTGTACCCGCACGAATACGTGGCCGCCGCCTACGCGAACGGGATAACCACGGGCATCACGGCGACCACCTTCGGCCCCTACCAGGACATCACGCGCGCGCAGGTCATCACGATGGTGGTGCGGACCACCAAGGAGCGCCGGCCGGGAGCCCTCGTCACGCCGCCCCCGGGTTGGGTCGGCACCCTGCCCGGGACTGACCCGACCCACGGTCAGAACATCCGCATCGCCGAGTACAACCTTCTGCTGAACGGCGTCGACCTCTCGGGCTGGGACGTCTGGGGAAAAGCCAACCGCGGCGAGACGGCCCAGCTGCTCTCGAACCTCCGGGAGTTGGTGCGAGAGTAGTGAAGACCGGGCCCACACGCTTCGGGCTACGGCAGTGAGGGGGGGCGACCGGAGCCCCCTACGGCTGAGGCTTCCCGGGTTGCTGGATGCCGATCCGGTTGCCCTCCGAGTCGATAAAGAAACAGATGGAACCCACCATCTCGCCCATGTCGGTCGGCGGCATGACCACGCGCCCGCCTGCCTCCTCGACCCGCTTTGCCATGCCATAGATGTCGCCCATGGCGCTCAGGTAGATCCTGGTTCCTCCCGTGGAGCTCGGCTTGTTGTCATCGTTCTTGACGAGGTCGAAGGCCACCGGACCCATGTCCGGAGGCGGGACGGCCACCGGCTGTCCGGGGAATGGCTGCAACAACTCTGTCTGGAGCACGTGCCCGTAGAACTTCATGGCCCGGTCCATGTCGGTTACCGGGATGTCTGCCCACACCAATACGCTTGACATAATTGCTCCTCTCTCGGAGGTTGCGACTGATGGATATGTCCATGGTTGTTCCCGCCGACACTCAGTTCAACGCTCCGCGGTAGGCCATTCGCACGAGAAGGCGGGACACACATCACATGGCGCTGCGTCGAGTCCCGGACCAATCGAGGGGAGGACCGCTATCCTAGGGAAGGCGGCGCAGCCGTCGTTGGGTCGAGCAGGTCGATACGGAAGAACTGCCCGTAGCCACGGTCCCTGGTGATCAACCCGAAACCCGCCACGGCCGCGTGTGCTCCGATCATGAAGTCTGCCAGGATGCGCTCACGGGAACCACCGACGCGCCGATACGCATTGAGGGCCTGGCCCGCGAGAAACGCGGCCTCCCACGGGATCGCATCGCGGCGAAAAAGGCTCTCGGGCACGAGCTCGTCGAGTTCCTCAATAGAATCGAATAGTGCTCCCACCTCTGCAAAGACCACCGGGTTGATGACAAGCGCACCCTCTTCTGCGCTTTGCTCGAGGGCCAGGCGAGACCGGTCTCCGAACTCGGGATCCGCTCCAATAAGGTCAAGGATCACGTTGGTGTCCACCAACCACTCCTTCATTGCCGAAGCAGCTTCATGAGTTCGTCTGTGGTGGCATCGAAACTCTTGCGCCCATACAAGCGCCGTACGGCCTCCTTGCGCGCGCCGCCGCGATGGACGAGCAAGACGGCATCTTCGCTCACAACGAACTCGACCTCGGTTTCCGGCTCGAAGCCGAAACGCTCGCGGATTTTCTTCGGGATGGTCACCTGTCCTCGCTCAGTCACACGCATCGCCGGGCTCCTCTCGCCTAACTGCTGTCACCGCGATACCCATGGAAAGCGCTGCGGTGTATGCGAATATGTATTCGTATTCTACACGACACGACCCCGGCCTGTGGCCTGATTTCGACCGCGGTCTAGGGTGCGGAACGTGCCCCTACCTCCCGACGAGCTCAGCCGCGGTCGTCCCCAGCGCGGCGGCTACTCGCTCCAGGGTCTCAAGCGAAGCCGCATGTTTCCCTCGTTCCAGGCGGGCTATGTTGGGTCGTTCGATGCCCGTCAGGTCGTCCAACTGCTGCTGGGTCAGATCCTGCTTCTTCCTCTGGGCGCGCACCCGGCGGGCAACAACCCGGGCTGTTTCCTCGCGCTTGCGGAAGATATCTGGTCTGCCCTTGTAGCACTCGTAATCCGCATCCGCCCAATGAAGAACGAAGTCCCACGGTATCTCGGACCGGTTACCGGACGACTGCATCACCGCGGCCGTGCTTCCCTCGTAGAGAAGGGTGACCTCCAGGACCGAACTCGCATCCGCCGGAACCACCGCGCTGAGCGGCACGGAGTATCGCCGCCCGTCTGCGAACGTGAAGGCTAAGGTTCTGTCAGACGCGATGAAGCGACGTCGGTCATGCGCGGCAGGTCAGCGGGCCTTTGAATGTCTGCGAGCCGCTCCCGAACCGGACCGGTGACGTCCTTGGATATGTCCACGACATACGACCGGGCGGGCAACGAACCAAGCGAGACCAGCTGATCCAGATTCTCGGCAAGCCAGAGATAGGTACTGTCCCCCTCGAGGCGCGGAATCGGTCATCGACCCGTCCCCACCAGCGGGGCGATCTCACGCAACTCCCGCTCTTGGAGTTTCGCCGAAGCACTGCGATATGCGAGAGCGCCGTTTATCGCTTCGATCACCGAGGCATCGCGATCAAGCTTCGCCGACGCTTCGTGTCGGCCGTTCATCCACGAGAGCACGTCCGTCCAGCGCCACAACCGGCTCTTCCTCCTCCCCAAACGGGCCACGGGAACGGGGAAACGACCGGGGCCTCTCTTGCCTACGATCAGCAGGCGCACGCTCTCTTCGGACCGCTCGAGGCGTTCGGCGATGTCGGCGATGGTCACGAGCGTGTCAGGCTCCACGCGTGCGACGGTGACCCCGTCGACAGTGCCCTCGACATCGCGTATTGCCGAGCCGACCGCCATAGCCAGGGCGACAGCCTCGCGAGAGAAATCGGCGTAGACGGCACCGTCTCTCTCCCCGAACAGGGCATCGACGCAGCCGGCGTCATAGAAGTCGTCGATATGACGCTCAAGTAGGTCCGGCGGCCCTCCGACCAGGACCAGGGTGAAGTCGTAGGTTGTCATGGTCGCCTACCCGCACCCGCAGTCAAGCACCTGGCAAACGATCTTCTTGGCGTGAGTTCCGGGATCGCTCGGGGTCGAGAAGACCCAAACCTGACAATGCCCTGCACCGGAACCGCTTCCGCACCTGAGCACACCCCACGCATGCCCACCACCTCTCGTTGTGACCACCCAACCGCGAGACTCAGCGAAGCGGACCGCGTCCTCTACTTCCTTCTTCGGATGCCGTGGACGGTCCGTCGTCTGTTGGTGTTATACCAACGTTTGACGGCGGCGATGAAAGGGCCGCGTCCGCCCGCGACGGCCAGACATGGGATCCGACGGAACGACCAAGACCCTCCGATAGTCCTGAGTGGCCACCAACTTGGGAATCGCATCCGAACCTCAGCCGAAGTGCAGTTGTGCGCAGGGCTAGGTTAGAATCCCGAGCATCGCCGCACCATTGGACCAAAGACCTGCGTTGGTGCGACACGGAGGAACGGTGACCCAAGATCCCGACGGGCTCCGCAGCCGGTTATCCCAGGCTGAACTCGAGTTGGCCACCATCAACGTCTCGCGAGATTCGCTCCGTCGGGAGATCGCGGACATCCGCGCCATGCTCGCCGACGAGGGTCACGGCGACGACGATCCAAGGACGGCGGTCACTCGAGCCTCCCCCGCCGCCGACAAGATCGCCCTTTTCAGGGAGCTGTTTCGCGGCCGCGAGGACGTGTGGGCCCGCCGCTGGGAGAGCCGGAAGTCAGGGCGCTCGGGCTACCAGCCCGCCTGCGCCAACGAGTGGACCGTCGGGCTCTGTGACAAGCGCACCCATAAGTGCGCCGAGTGCCCGAATCGCGAGCTTCTGCCGCTCACCGACGAGGTCATCCGCGGCCACCTGACAGGCAATGACCACACCACCAGACACAACCCCAAGTCGCGGGCGGCAGGGGATTTCGTCGTGGGGCTCTATCCCCTACTCCGGGACGAGACCTGCCGGCTGCTGGTGGTCGACTTCGACAGCTCCGGCTGGGAAGATGACGTCAGGGCCTTCCTGTCGGTGTGCCGGGAGCAAGGGGTCCCGGCAGCCCTCGAGCGCTCCCGATCCGGGCAAGGAGGCCACGCGTGGATCTTCTTTGCCGAACCGCTTCCGGCGTTCGCCGCGCGTGCGCTAGGCTCGTTTCTGCTGACCCTGACCATGGAAGGGCGTCCGCAGCTGGGGCTCTCGAGCTACGATCGCCTCTTCCCAAGCCAGGACACTCTTCCCAAGGGCGGATTCGGTAGCCTGATCGCCCTTCCCCTGCAGCGCCGAGCGGGCGAGCAGGGCAACAGCTTGTTCGTAGACGATGACCTGATCCCCCACCAGGATCAGTTCGCATTCCTGTCGGCCCTCCCCCGTATGGAGAAGGCGAACATCCTCCAGCTGACCGACGAAGCCGCCGCCCGCGGTGCGGTCCTCGGCGTGCGCGCAGTGCCGGTAGACGAAACCGACGGGCAACCGTGGCTCATTCCACCATCTCGGCAACCCACAGAGCTGCCACTCACCGGGTCTCTCCCCGAACTCGTACAGGTGGTTCTCGCCAACCAGATCTACATCGCCAAAGACGGACTGCCGCCGGCGTTGCTCAATCGGCTCGTGCGGCTGGCCGCGTTTCAGAACCCCGAGTTCTTCCGCGCCGAAGCCATGCGACTCTCCACCTTCGGCAAACCGCGCGTAATCGGGTGTGCCGAGGACTTCCCCCAGCACATCGGTCTACCCCGAGGTTGCCTGGACGACGTCGCCGAGCTTCTCGCCTCTCTCGGCATCGGTCTCGAGGTGATCGACGAGCGCAACAACGGCGCCCCCATCGGCGCAACGTTCTTGGGTGAACTTCGACCAGAGCAAGATTCATCCGCGCGGGCCCTGGCAGTCTACGACACCGGAGTGCTCGCCGCAGGGACAGCCTTCGGCAAGACCGTGGTCGGTGCCCACCTCATCGCTGAGCGCGGCGTCAACACCCTCGTGCTCGTTCACCGGCAGCAACTGCTCGACCAATGGGTCGCCCGCCTGTCGGAGTTTCTCGATCTCGACCCCAAGAGCATCGGTCGCATAGGCGGAGGCACTCGCCGCCCGACCGGGATCATCGACATCGCTCTCCTGCAAAGCTTGGGCCGGAGCGGAACCGCCGACGACGTGGTCGCCGGCTACGGGCACCTCATCGTTGATGAGTGCCACCACGTGCCCGCAGTCAGCTTCGAACGGATCGCACGTCAGTGCCGTGCGCGATACGTGCTCGGCCTCTCCGCTACCACAGGCCGAAGGGACGGCCACCATCCGATCATCTTCATGCAGTGCGGACCGATCCGCTACCGAGTCGACGACCGGAGCCAGGCGCTTCGACGGCCGTTCGAGCACCGGGTCGTGGTCCGGCGCACCGAGTTCAAGCTGGAGAGCGACGCTGGCGGCGGCGGGATCGAATCGCCCCCGGCCATCCAAAGGCTCTACGCCGCTCTCGCCGCCGATGACCAACGAAACAACATCATCATCGAGGACGTCGTCGCGGCGGTCGACAACGGACGCTCCCCCGTCGTCTTGACCGAGCGCCGCGAGCATCTCGAGCTGCTCGCCGCGGCCCTCGAGGGCCGCGTGGCTCATGTGGTGGTTCTGCGCGGCGGTATGGGCGTGCGTCAGCGCCGGGCGGTCGCGGAGCGGCTGGCGGCCATCCCGGCGTCCGAGGCGCGCGTCCTCGTGGCCACCGGCCGCTACCTCGGCGAAGGCTTCGACGACGCCCGGCTGGACACGCTATTCCTCGCGTTGCCCATCTCCTGGCAGGGAACGCTGGCCCAGTACGCCGGCCGTCTCCATCGGCTCAACGATGCCAAGACGGAGGTGGTCATCTACGACTACGCCGACCTGCAGGTGCCGATGCTCGCGCGCATGCACGAGAAGCGACTGCGCGGGTACCGGGCGATGGGGTACGTGGTGGGGGCATGACATCCGTGCGCCCAAGGCGTTTCGACTGGGGCCGATTCCGTACGTTCCGTGATCGGCCGGCGTCGCTGGGGTGAAAAGACCCCGTTGACCGATGAGTCTTGTCGGGCGCCGGACAGGATAGCCTCGCTTTCACCGGGGAGTCCCTCCACACACGGCCACCCACCTCTGCAACGACTCTTCCGCTGCTTCAATCTCCACAAGTCTCGTCATCCCCGACTCGCAGAAGCGCTCGATTCCTCGAGCCAGAGCCACGTCCGCCCACTGAAAGACATGCAGCAGCAGGTCTTCGACGCTTCCCACGAGGCCAACCACAACTCCGTTTCGCTCCCATGCTCTGACCCAAAGTTCCTTCTCATCGATGGCAACCTGTCCACCGGTCAGCACTACGACCAGAACTCTGGGAATACCCGCTTTCGCGGCCGCCTCCGCGAACTGGAAGATCTCCGTCGTCGGTACCGGTTTTGCTCGGACCTCGACGGCCACGATAGGCAGACCCTCGGAAAAGACATGAACATCTCCCGGAATGTCCCTCGACGGATCATTCACCCGTCTCGCCCGAACATCTCCATAGCCTACGTCCAGCGCAGCCGCGACAATCGCCTGCGCGCGCTTCCCGCCCTCGGCATCTTCAGCCAAGAACAGACCGCAGTCTTGTATGAGCCGACGGAAGTCGATCCCGCTGGAATCGACCGTTGGATGACTGACGGAATGCGCAGCCTCAAGCCTTTGCCGAACAAACGCGGCGAGACCTTCGCGGGCATCCACTTTGTCAAGCGTCCCCACGTGCCTGAGGGCATCCAGAAGCATCCGGAAATCGGTCGGATACTTCACGCGAACAATCCGATCGACCCGATCGTATCGGAAGAAAGGCTGATTGTTGAGCGGCTCTCGCCCCCTGGCACGCAGATCGAAGCCGCGTCTGACGGACTCGGGAACCAACACCTGGTGGCAGAGACTCCTCGCGGAATACGCATGCTCGCCCGAATCCGCTTTGATCGACAACGCATCTATCGTGTCGTCGGTGGCCCTCGCGAGCAGGCCGGTTCCCAGCATCGGCGTGTAGGTCTTGACTCGGCACGCGGCAATCAGTGCCGTTGTTCGGTGCCATTCGATCGACAGAGGTTCCTCTGACTCAGCCCGTGCGCAGGCTTCTTCGAGTACTTGCCTGGCGGCATCGTAGTTGAACGTGGCGGCCAATCGAGCTCCGGTCAGGCCGTCAATTCGAGGGCCAGCTGAGTGGGAAGAGAACGAGTGCCGTGCGCGTCAAGATACCCGAGTTGCTCCAGCACGGATCTCACGACCACCTTGCCGAGTTCCATTGGAACAGCATTTCCTATCTGACGCTGCACGGTCTGACGCTCGCCCGTGGTCAAGAACGTGTCGGGAAACGTCATAAGACGCAAGAGTTCCGGAATCCGGAGACGCCGCGCCCGTTGTTCTCCATCCTCATTTGCGACGTTCTCCCAATGAAAGGGACCGACCCACGGTCCCGGTTGCGCCTGTATCGTCGAAGACGGCTTGGAGGGATCCAATCGCAACAGGAACGTCCAGTAGCGCGATCGCCACTTGAAGACAGGTCGACCACCATACCGATCTGTGTGCCAAAGGTAGTTCTGACCCGGTGGCACCTCAGACGCAAGTTCCG
>Ga0315273_10012874_pt1 | contig 10735 bp, 5 predicted proteins | sample YL17G02_0_MG_FD_205753 | JGI IMG/M metagenome (GOLD analysis project Ga0315273, IMG submission 205753) | Sediment microbial communities from Yellowstone Lake, YNP, Wyoming, USA - YL17G02_0 | ecosystem: Environmental > Aquatic > Freshwater > Lake > Sediment | place: USA: Wyoming | collected... | reverse complement strand
CAAATCAAATCCTGGACCAAAAGTTAGAATTGATTCTAATGCATATGATCCGGTCCAAATGCTGAATCAAATTAAATGTTTAGATTTTGCCATTTGTATTAGATTTCACGCGCACATTTTTTGCATGTTGGCTGGCATCCCATTCATTTCTATTTCATCCACGCGAAAGACTCGATCTCTGATGTCATATGCGAATCTGAAAAAATATCAATATGAAATCAAACTAAATGCAAATGGAACTCCCATTTCTAGTGATTATGGTGAGATTAAAAATATTTATAAGGGAGCACACCAGGATAAAAAAATTCTGATCGAAACGATTGATCGATTTGTGACTCATTGCAAGTTTATTTTGGACAACAAGCAAGTCGAATCGATTATCAAATTTGCATCGGATGGGAAAAATATATCAGCCCATGCGAATACACTCTTACGGCAATCTAACAACGCAGATAATACTGCTAGGTTGATCAGTAGCATGACGATCGGATATCCGGATAGCTCGTATGTGTGGGGGATTTCCGAGAAGATTAATAATGGAATAGAAAATTGTATTAAATATTCGGTGGAGTATTTGACAGGGTTAAGTCATAAATTGGCCGTTCCGAAATCTAATGAATCAATTCCTTTGTGGACCGACATTGCCGAATATCAATCCTATAAAAATCCTCATCGTGGCGGATGGTATGTGGCGATCGAAGAATTGGCCAGGCAAATGAATCGAAATGGAATCCTGTGTGATATGTATGTTGATCGCACATTTCATTGGTGCACGGATTATTTGTCATACGTTGGAAAAATCCCCTATACGATCCCATGGTGTGGATTTATACATCATACGACCGATACGACGTATTCCACACATAATATTGTCACCATGTTCAAGAATAAATTATTTATCCAATCGTTAAATACGTGTGTATGTTTGTTTACGTTAGCTCCATCTTTGACGACCCAAATAGAAAAAATACTAGCTGGATTAAATATTAGCCTCCGAGTGAAAACCTTTATGCATCCAGTAGTTGCGCCCACATGTGGGTTTTCACCTGCGAATTTTAAAGCAAAAAAGAATCATCGAGTCGTACAAATCGGATCATGGCTGCGAAACTATTTCACAATTTATCGATTGAAAACAGACAAGTATGTAAAAACTGTGTTGGTTGGAACGGATATGGATGGCTTAGTCGCTAATGCTGAATTTGACATTTTGCCCATAGCCGATTTAGTCGTGCCGTACGGTGGATTTAAAACGGGGCCAACTGTCGCGGTTAGGACTGTCTCGAGGGCGCTGTTGGCCGTCGAGTCTGTCGTTGTTACCACTCCTAAGACACTCCTCGAAAGAGGAGAACATAATACCGTATGCGCACCATTGCATCCGTGTCGTCCGGAACCGTGCGCGATTCCAAAACTTGTCCAATACGTCATCGAATGGCTCAAGCAGAATAAAAAGGTACTCAATGTTGTCTATCATGAAGGCAAATTATATATCGAATGTGTGACCCAATCTGCGGAGAAAAAGATTATTTCGAAGGTTAAAAAAATGCTACGGAGCGTGAGTGTGCTAAACAGATTAGATAATAATGCGTATGATATACTCTTATCGGAATCTGTTGTATTTTTACATTTGGTGGATTCCGCAGCGGTTAATACGGTTATCGAATGCATCGTTCGAAATACGCCGATTTTGATTAATCGGAGTCCTGGTGCGTGCGATTTGTTGGGGGCAAATTATCCGCTGTATTATGATGAAAAGCAATTGGTTAAGGGAAATTTAGATTCAATGTTGACGAGTAAAAAGATTAAGAAGGCGCATCAGTATATGAAATCGATGGATAAGACGAAATACACGATTGATTATTTTGTGGGTGATGTGGCGAAGTGTGTGAAGAAACTGGATCGGAAGATCTGATATTATTGATTAAGTCAATTAGATAATCGATTTAATCACTATCTGAGTCAGTGGTATAATTAATATTTTTTTGTATATCGGAAAAAGGGATAGATTTTTTTCTATTTTTTTTATCATTAATGATTTCCGCTTTGGATTTGGTTCTCGAAGAAGATTTTTTATTCGTCGTTTTTTTGACATATTTTTCGCTGTCGGATTCTGATGAATCATCAGAATCAGAAGTATCGTCTGATATGATTCTTCGATTACGTCGTATGTCATAATCATCGTCATCAAATTCTGCGATAGTGTGTTTGCCATATTCTTGTGAATCATTAGTATCCGATGAATTATTACTATCTGAAGATCCCGATGAAAAATTATGAATAGTCGCTAGTACTTTTAGATTCTTTGTTCTTTTCATACGCGATACATCATATGTATTTTTTATTAATCCAGAATTGATATACAGTAAATCCTTAATTTTAGCATGTAATTCATTTCTCTCCTCAATATCATTATTATCGATTTCATCTTTCATTGAGAAATATATTTCATCAACACGAGCTTTAAGTTTTTTACAAACTTTTTTATCCGTACAATATTCACTCGTGATAAATTTATTGAATTCTTCTGATAGAACATCGATTATTCTGTGCACTATAATATTAATTTTTTTTTCAATCCATACAGAACCATCATATACATATGCTGATTTGCTATTCTTATCAGGATAGTATACACTACGAAAAAAACTAGTATTTTTATAACAGTATGTTATTTTGACATAACATATGTACGGATCATTGTCCGTAATACTATTTATAAACATATTTAATTGAATGTCATCAAAACGCGTGTATTTATCAACAGAGTTATATGCAACTATTTTCGCCACGCGAGTATTATCTTTATCTTTATCTTTATCTTTATCTTGTACATATATATTATTTGTAATAATATTGTTTGTAATATTTTTTAACGTACCATTATTGATATCACCATTGATTGTGCATTTATTTTGCATATTTTGAATGAGTACATTTTTTTTCTTGAGAAATGCACATCGTTCTTGATGATAATTTAGTTCCTTTAAATCATTAAATCCCTCTAAACAGTCACATATGAAATCAAATCTGATATTTTTGCACGGTTTTTCTTTCTTGAGATGGTTTTTGATTAATGCTATTCTTGGGGTTGAATATCCGCATCTGGGGCAAATATATGGTGGCCCATCAAAATTAACTCCTTTAAATGCAGGATCATCTAAACCACTCTTCTTACGTGGCATGTTATATATTGTATACAAATTTATTTTTAAATTAGAAATATACTGATACATGGTTTGTTTTCCATATCCAATGGTAGAGGTTACTACGGATGCGATATGCACGAAAATGCGGCTACCTGTTTGAGGATCCATTAATCCTTTTCTGAAATAATATGCAAAAAAATATGATCTACAGATTTTAATGGAAATCATATTTTTAATCAAAAAACTTCGGCATAACTTTTTCGAAAGGAAAAGTTACTACGGATGCGATATGCGCGAAAATGCGGCTACCTTTTGGGGGATCCATTAATCCTTTTCTGAAATAATATGCAAAAAAATGTGATCTACAGATTTTAATGGAAATCATACTTTTAATCAAAAAACTTCGGCATAACTTTTTCGAAAGGAAAAAGTTACTACGGATGCGATATGCACGAAAATGCGGCTACCTTTTGGGGGATCCATTAATCCTTTTCTGAAATAATATGCAAAAAAATATGATCTATAGTCATGATTATATATTTCATACAATCATAACTAATTAAAGAACATATCGTCAATGCGCTCGATAATCTTGTCAACAGAATCACTATCCAGGCTAAAAAAAATTTTGTATACGGTTACGTGACCTCTATAAGAAATAATTCTAATGGCTCCATCATCAAAAACTATAACTTCTAAAACTATTTCGTCACAATTTTTAACTTTTTCCCACGTGAACAAATGATTTGGCGAATCCAAACGAAACTCATCATGCGATCTGTATGCGACTGTCATGTAGTAATCAGTTCGTTGTTTTAGTTTGGAAATTAATTCTTCGGTGACTGGATCTCGACTGCTTGACGCGAGTAATAAATTACCGCAGTCGAGATTGCTAGATTCAATCTCTCTATCAGATTCAATCTCTTCATCACACTCAACTTCTTCATCGGACTTGACTTCTTCATCGGACTTGACTTCTTCATCGGACTTGACTTCTTCATTAGACTTGACTTCTTCAGTACCAATTTCTTCTTCAGGATCAACCTTTTCATTCGCATCCCGAAGTATTAATGGAGTCGCTGCTGCAATTGTTTCTAGCAACGTAGATCTAACTACACACCAATATTTTCTGCCGATACGAAACGTACCATTTTTTCGCAGTGTACAAGGCGTGTTTATTTCTTTCCTATCCGATCCGTTTGACAAAAGCCAACGTATGTCAGTCGCGTGAGTTTCAGACTCTGTCAAAACTTGTTCAACGGACTCAGCAAAATCAGCAGGGTCGGTTACGATAGAGTATTTGGAATTGCCCCAACACTTGTGATCGGCGGGAGTTTTGATAATCGGTTCACAATTGGTTAGGTCAGATCCGTTTGCTTTAATTCCTTCAAGAAATCTGCACTGAGCATCTTTGATAGACATAGAAGAATAATGTCCGTATAGCACTGAACTGGCTTGATCATAGGTCATACCATAAAGCTGCATCATGACGTGAATGACGGCCACGGATGTTCGGCCACGTCCAGCCCAACAGTGAAAATACACACGCTTTTCCGGATGGGATTCACGGTAGCTTTTAATATAGGCTATCATTTTATCCGCATTTTCTTGCGTGGGTTGAAATGCGTCTGCGATCGGGATATGCAACAGCGTGAACTTTTGCAAAGATTCTGGGAGAAAATCCGAATCGATCCATTCGGTTGAGTCATGATCAAATGGCACATGATTAATGTTTCGACCTTCTTTGATCGGTTCGATTGTCAGCGTGACGATCAGGCCGACATCGCGGATCCTTAGCCAATCGAGCACAGACTCGTACGCGGGCATAGATCCTCCGAGAATCCAATTCGTTTGAGGATTGGAACTCAACCAGAAAGAATTGATGGGTCCACCATCTTGCTTAGAAACCATCTTGTCCTTCGAAACAAATCCGCCACCCATGTTTGTGTGAGTTATGAATGGGAGTTTTTTATTATTATGTCTGAGTGATTATTATTCAATTTTTTTTCCATCCAACCCCGAAACAAAAATAAAGTCCATAAAAAAATTGAATAATATTTTTCACATATAAAATACTATTCAAAAAACTAATTTAGATAACTCAATGGGAATTCACGACTATTCGTGCTTTTTTTGTTCGGATGAGGGCGAGCAATGCTTGACAGTGTGGAATGACTATTCGACGTATTGGTCTGAATCCGAAGAAGAATTCGACGCAGATACAGAATCTGATTCCGAATCTTATGACGAAAAGAAGTGTACGTTTCCTCCACAAGAAGGAGAGTCCGATACATCAGGAGCATCAGATGTGTACCTATACTTTTTCAAACGAAATCCATTGGAGAAATGGAATCGACCACTGAAATGCGTAAAGGATATGTACGAATGGGATAGTTGGGATTTTTGCAAATATGATTCCTATAATGATGTGCTACACGGCCATGGTATTTGTTCTGTTTGGGAGCGCAATGACAAATGGATTCTGAATGTCTGTCCATCATGCAATGATTATTTTGTATCGGATAAATTGTCAGATCCACCACCAGCTCTTTTGGTACGAATATTGGCAAAGTTTAAATTGGTTCCATTCAGAGAGTTTGACATCAAATCCGTATGCTTTGATTTAGAATCGGTTGAATTTAATTCTGATTCGAATGTCGGGCAATTATTTCCGCTGAGTTGTTCGAAACTACGGGATTATATTAGAGCATTTTGTTGGTGGTTAGATTTGCGCACGGATAAAGTTGATTTTGCGTTTAAGAACCTCGCCGATAATAAGCTTGTGAGAATTCTCGAAGCCGGAGGTACGGATGACACAAAATATGATGCAAACAAACCTGGAATGAATTCTGATGGAGAAATCGTTAGTCCATTATTTATGGCGATGGCAAATGACAATATGAAACAAATCGCGTCCTTGATTAAAAGAGGAGCGAACCCTACGTCACTCTATATAGATCTATTACTGTGTTCTCCAGAGCGACGACATATCATTTGGGATAATATTGAGCTGTTCAAACGAAAAGACATTATCGAAATAGTTTTGCAATCGAAATCTATTTGGAAGGGAGCGCCGAAATCATTTTTCCATTTGGATGATTTTAATTACGCATTAAGACGATTTTATAACAATGCTGATGGTCTATTGAAGCATTTGATGGGGATATTTCCGAAAAAATATGCTAAGGTCGAATATTATGATTATGTTTGCGATAAGGAATTTGATTTCATGGAAAAACTTTTTAAGATGGGATTTAGTCCTGACACACATTTTTCCCATGTGATTAATTTGTCATGGGTTGATGGGATCAAACTTTGTTTGGCGTATGGAGCGGAAATTGATGCAGAAGGTGAAAGACATTTGAAGCGGCATAACAATCCAGCCGTTAAGAAATTATTCTCTGGAAAATAAATCATTTTAGAATTAAGAATTAATACTAAAATGATGATGACATACCTAATGAAAATATTCATTAATAATTTTCTTAACATCCGGTGGTAAAGCACCAAATGGCCTGAACATTCTGTGAAACAATGTTCCAAATGTGTTGATAAAATATTCAAAACAACCTGTCTCCATTTTGCCATCGATCCACAACTGACCGTAAAAATATGCTAGAACATTGGAACCGTGAGTATGATTAATATCGGCATTTTTTGTTTCGATCCGAGGCCAATTTTCCAAAACGAAATCCATCAAAAATGGAAACATATGGTTCGTATCTGATTTATCAGCATGTCCAATATTCGGAGCATAAAATTTAATCCATCGCAATTCTGTCGTTTTTATGGGTTTATACGAATGAACAACCGCAACGATCATATCATCTTTATAAATATTTATTTTTTCAGGAGTCATTTCGTATGTGCAATCAGGATAACACAACAGACTATATATATTTTTGTGGTGGGCTAATACGTTGGGCCAAAATAATTTATACAAGGATTTTTTAATAACGAATTTGTATTCTGGATCTATGCCGACATCACGATTTTGATTTCGTAAATGATATTGCTTTGTCGTAACCATTAGATGATTAATAGTTGATTTGACAATTCGGGGTGAATATTTTTGGCTCTCGACCTCGATATTCGTTGTGGCTTTTTTGGAAGATATTTTTGCTGGAGTATGCGAATTAGTTGTGCTTGGGATCGTTGAATCGGTCAAATCAGTCGGATCGGTTAAATTGATTGGATCGGTTAAATCAGTCGGATCGGTCAAATCAGTCGAATCAGTCAAATCAGTTGAATCGGTCAAACTAACTGGACTGTCTACATTATCAAAATCATCTAATACCATATATTTTAGCCTTGATTCATCTTCAGCCATTGATTCTTTAGTGTACATTGGCTCAGATTCATCATCCGAAGGAGGTTCTGACCCTTCATTAAAATCATCAAACTCTTGCGATTCGGAATCAGAAAGAACGGGTTTAGATTTTTTACAACGTTTATCCTTTTTGGCTTTTGTTTTTCGGACTGATGCCTTTGCTTTTCGGACTGATGACTTTGCTTTCCAGACTGATGCCTTTGCGGTGCAGACTGATGACTTTGCAGAACAGACTGTATGCATAATTTTTCTTGCCATACGTGCAACATTTCCGATTTTATCCACCTTAGTACAAAACTCCATTTTTTTGAGCACCAGGATATGATTTTCCATTTGATCAACGTTCTCAATGTCGAAAAAAAGTTTTTTAACCGTATTAAAGCATGTCTTTAGTTCTGTACTATTGCAACCAATTAATAAACTAATACCAACAATCACCGCGTTTGTTAAATCGGAATCGATGTCAACAATATCATAATGCTCGTCTAATTTGTCAAAAATATTAAAAATGTCATCGAGCGTCTCGTATGTGCAAATCTTCTGAAAAATAAATGCAATGTTACATACACAATTTGCAATCAAAAATTTATCACTGGCGATTATTGGAATAACTCTTGAAATGATCGTATAATATAATTCTGCGTCCGTTTTTTTGAATTTTGCACAGATCCTCTCATATTTAGATTCGGCTGTAAGTCCTGTTTGAGGAGCTTTAGCGCCGATAAACTCGGCCGTAAGGCATGTACCTGGAGTCTCCGCTTCGGGAGATTCGGGAATGAAATTCAATAAGATATTTCTGTTCGTAATGCCTTCGTCTAGCGATATTTTTAATAGGTATTTTTTGACTATGTCATTGTTTAAGCATGATCTAACGATAGGTAAATCCAACAGATATAATGCGATTTCTTCTGATCGGTATAACAATGCATTTATTAAGGCAGTTGGAACATTTATTTTGTGTTCGCAATCAAAGATTTTAACCGTGATTCTAACCATATTAATCACTGCTCCTTTTTCATATAGTAATTTAACTACGTCAAGCTTATTTAATTGTGAAGCAAATGCTATCACATCTCTGTTTCTGATTGGGAACAAAATTTTTTTCTTAGGCTTGGTTGATTTGATATCAGCTCCCAAACTGATCAATTCGGAAATGACATCGGTTGAGCAGTATTGCACGGCGCATTCGATAGATCGATATCCCCATTTGTTTTTAGAATTAGGATTGAGTCCGGCCGCAGCTAGCATTTTCAACATGCGAATAATAGTATCAGAGTTCGTCGTCGCTAAAGCTCCTTGAACACTCCCTGCGGTCGAACCTAGATTTGATATGACTGCGTATTCGATAGCATTTCGGCCATCATCACATACATAATCGACATATTCAGGACATTTTTTTAAGAATAATTCCATGACATCTGTATATCCGCCTTCTGCAGCTAAATGGAGCACAGTCATTTCATATTCGTTCGGCCAAGACATATCCAACGTTGGGACCGTTGATAAGTAGTCGACATATGTGTCCTTTTTGTTATGCAGAGCCAACATGAACAACGTATTGCCTAATTCGTCACATGATTTGTTAATGATTTTTGGAGCTTTTTCGACGGCTATCTTGAAGATTTCGAACACGTACGCTTGCTTCTCCGATAATCCCGTTGCTGCGGTTACATCTGTGGAACTCATATCACAAATATCACGGATCAATAGTAATTCACTTTGTCTTATTCTACTTTTTCGCGCAGACATAATTGTTCGATACATTTGTACGTGTAGATGTAATTCGGGACCCATGCATTTTGCGCATTCTGGACATCCATTTTCATTAATGATGTTCTTGATTTTGTGTAACATAACTTCTGCAATCGTATGCTTGTTATCATTTTTGATTTCAATATTTGCTCCAGACGCAATGAGAACTTTTACACATTCTAAATTATCTTCTCTGCATGCAACCGCCAACGGAGTATTAGCTTCATTGTCCAACGTATCAATACGTACATTTTTACTCAGTAAATGGCTCAACAAATGTACGTTTCCACTCGCAGCAGCAATATGTAAGGGTGTTTCACCGTCTTGATTGGTCTTATTAAGATCTGCGCCAAAATTTATTAGACTAGCTGCCATCAGAATATCATTCTTAAGAATCGCATATTGCAGTAAAGTCAGATCTTCATTCACATCAAAATTAATATCAAGGCCAACATGTATGGCTGCTTTTAGAATATCGGCTCTATTTTTATCTCGGTCATATATGAGAGCCAAAACGAAGTCTTTCAATTCAAGCTCCGTGTACGTCATTAATTCCAAAACATAAGTTTGAAACATGGTGCTCGTAGTTATTTAGTGTTGTATATTATAAATAGTCTCTGTTTAAATCAAATTTTTTTGGGGTATAAAAAAATTGATGAATGAAGTATGTGATATATCCAATTTTATTGCTTATCATATATCAAAAGAAATCTAATTGCTTTATGAGAACTTGTAATTTGCTTAGGAGAGTCAAAGATCGTGCGATGGAAAGGCATACGTATAATAAGTCCGATGGGGTTGCCATTGCATTATGTGGAGTATTTATTGGACTCCCACTCGGAATCATAGCAATTTTAAACGTTATTGCAAGTGCACAATTAGTGGCCAATCATATGGTTCATGGTGATGTGTATAATTTGACGACGGGTTGCGCATTGGCCGATGGCAAATGTTATCCCTTCCGTCTAAACGATGTAACTGTTTTTATGTTTTTGTACCCCGCGCCAAATACTAATTATGGCTTTCAGTGTTTTGGCGAAATCAGCTGGTTGAATATTGGTGCAGGATATGATGGAGGATGTTTAAGATTTGGGGTTTATAATTTTACTCGTTTGGCTTTAGCATTGCTTGTTAGTAGCATTGTAATGCTCGTATGTTGGCGAATATTATACCATATTCGGTCTTATTGGCATGACGCAACAGAAATTTATCAAGATGAAGTAGCATTAGCAGAAGTCAAAGTGCATTAAGATTAATAAATTATTATTAATTGATCTTAAATGACAGGATAGACTGCATCAAACAGGATACCGCAAGTTCCGCACACATGCTCGGTCAATGGACCATTGTCGCACGCATCACCATCGGACGGACTCAAATCGATGCCACATGTCACATCTGCAGACTTTTGCAAACGAATATATCCGCTCTCACCCCATGATTCACCCCAAGAGTTTCGAACAATCCAGAATTCTTCGCCAGTATCGAACATTTTTTCCATGCCGATGAG
>Ga0315273_10012869_pt1 | contig 10737 bp, 12 predicted proteins | sample YL17G02_0_MG_FD_205753 | JGI IMG/M metagenome (GOLD analysis project Ga0315273, IMG submission 205753) | Sediment microbial communities from Yellowstone Lake, YNP, Wyoming, USA - YL17G02_0 | ecosystem: Environmental > Aquatic > Freshwater > Lake > Sediment | place: USA: Wyoming | collected... | reverse complement strand
CTGGACGTAAAACCCAAGATTGTGCATTTCTCTGGTCACGGTACAGATGCGGGAGTGTTATGTTTCGAGAATCAGGTTGGAAAAATGCACCAAATTCAACCCGACGCATTAGCAGCATTATTTGATCAATTCGCGAATCAGGTAAGTTGTGTGATATTGAATGCCTGCTACTCGGAGATTCAAGCAAACGCTATCGCAAAACACATAGATTGCGTTATTGGTATGAATCAAGCTATTGGTGATAATGCCGCTATTGCTTTTGCTATTGGTTTTTATCAAGCACTAGGTGCAGGGCGTACGATTGAAGACGCATACAAGTTTGGGTGTGTGCAGATAAGGTTGCAAAATATTCCGGAACATCTAACGCCTGTTTTTATCAAGAAGGGACAAATACAACCATAGGTCGCCGCCCGACCTACGGATTGCCATCTGCTTTCCGGCCGTTGTTGACTATCGTGACTTATCCGGTTTCATCTTGTTTATATCCAGGATAAATAAGGGTGGGAATGGGGGCTGGGGAGGTCCAAATGAAAAAAAACGATTATACCTTAAACGCGAATATGCCTTTGAATGATGCAATAGTTCGGATATCGGATTTGCTTGATTCTGAACATGTAAGCTACAAAGCGGAAGCGAATATTATTGGTTCAACGGAAATACCGCTTCCATTTTGGAGTTGGGATAAAAGATTATATACAAGGAAGAATTGGATCGGGTTCAATCCGTTCATTTTCATCAGCTCGATAGATTTTATCCTAAAGGAAATCAGTCAAAAGGAAACCCATATCGAAGTTATCATTAATCAAAAAAGAGCCATGTTTTTATTTAGATTTTTTTGCTTCCTTTTTCTTGGGATTATGGTTGCAGTCTTATTATCTGCGAATGATCTATTCGAAATATTGGTTCCATTTCTGATCTTCTCCGCTATGCTCTTTATAGCATGGCTGTTTATTTTTCGCCATAGTATCAATTTAATCAAGACTGAAATTATAAAAGCGCTTCAATAGCTTCGAATGTAGATGAAATCCGGCATTAAAATCAAAGGTATTAAAATAGGTAATGGACAAGAGGCCAATGAGGACGATTGGGTCCTGGTCGAAGCGCATTTTTTCCTAAATAAAGGAGAAGAAATCGGCATTTATGACGGTTATCCCGACCATCGAATCGGGGATTAATCTGAAATCAAGAGATGTCATCCCCGGCTTGAGATACGGAATCGTAGGCATGCGGGAAGGCGGAATCAGAGAAATCAAAATCGGCCCTCATCTGGCTTATGGTGACAAAGGCGTAGCCGATAAAATTCCTCCCAATGCGGTACTCAAATGCAAGGTTCGGTTATTGAAAATTTCCCAAGATGGAAAAGGATTTCCGAATCCCAATATTCGTCTATGGAAAAGTCAAATTATAGTGTCTCATCGCGGAGAGGCCGCGCGAAACCTTCCCCGTTGGCAATTCAGTCTCGCTGATGACGGCGAATATCATATCAGCATAAATTATCCGATTCCCGGAATGACTTGGCGCCATACCAGAAACAGGGAGTCCACGGGCAAACTGGACCAGGAACAACTTAATCGGATTCGCGAAGAAGTTCAAAATTTCGCCAGGCTCCATCCAAATGATATATTAAGCCGCGACGAAGTTTGGGCGGATATGAGCGAACCGGCCGGAAATACGCCCCGGGAATGCTCTACTGATCGTTTATGTATCAACGTTGTGTATTATAAAGAGATTGATCCTTATGTTTCATTTTATGTAACAGAAAATAATCAGGAATTTCAAAATACTGTGCTGTATAAATTGATTTCGACCATTTTAAGAAGACCAGAGTTGTGTGAACCGAAATCGGGGCATAAATAGCCTGAATTTTTTGATTTCCCGCCTCTTATCATTTTGATATCGATGAATAACAACAAACCTATAGGAATTTAAACCATTTAAGTATTTTCAATATTCTGCCGATATCCTGATTGCCAGGCGTTTGGCTCTCGTTGATGAATGGTTTCATGCCAGGCGGGACAAAAAACATGATCATGCATTATTTAACAGATCAGGTAGATAGGCTGTAGGTATTTAGACTGTAGGAAAAAAAGCAATTTCCGGGAGATTATCGTTGCGGATCCAAGCAAATTACAGTTCGAATCCAAATTGGCCGTCGGCCGCCACGGACAAGGCGCCGGCCACAGGCCAAGATCAGTCAAGCAAGAACCGCGGAATAGAAACGCCCGAATATAGGGCAATCTTGAACAAGGCCGCAAGGCTGCTTTCCAATCCCGAGGTCTCCCCTTTGGAAAGAACCCAAATCCTAACTTTGCTGGCAAGGGGGCAAAGCGCCGCCGCGAACGGGGCGCTTGGAGAATTGAAAACCCTTTTTAGCGAGATAAAAAAATTCGATCCCGGGTTGGAAGCCAAAGACATCTCTTTTGAACAAAAGCCTGCCGAACCTCAAGGGACATCCAATACGAAAGATGAAGCCGGTGTTACCTATCAGGATCAGTCCGGGGATGCCGGGGTATCATTCAAGTATCCTGTAAGCATGAATCAGTATCAGGCGCCTCTGGCAGTCAGCGCCCATGAACGCGAGCATGTTGCTCTGGCGCAGGCCGAAGCGCTGATGAATAATGAGAATGTGACTTCCTATGTTTCCATCCATACCGGTTATGACCACCAGGGGCGGCTCATCGTCGCCGGGGGCAGAACGACAACCATTACCCATCCCAAAGAAAATATCGAACCGATCAAGACCGGCGACAAAGTCCAGATCACCGTTTGAAGCCCGTAAAAAAAGAGGCAAGCATAAGATTGTTGAACTATTGGTGCCGAAAGGCGGCGATCTTTAGAGCAAAAAACGCGATCAAATATAGATGTAATTGATAAAAAGCGGCGGCAAAAGCCGGTCAGACCTCGGTTCTCGTAAAGCTTCATCCGCCAGGACTCAGCGTAGAGCGAGTTCCAAAATGTCGTAGGGGGGGTCGGGAAAGAAAGAAGGATGGATTGCATAAGTTATCTGTTTTATTTGTAGTTTATTTATAAATTATTTATAATTTATTTACAGAAATATTTCTTTAAAAATCAGCGAGTTACCTCTGGATTTATTTTTAGTTTATACATTCTATTAAGGTCAATCCCTTAAAGAGCAAGGTGAATAAAAATTTGACAGCCGGTCGTTATTCGGTATTATAGATCGACCGGAGACAAAAACCATGAATATTAAGCAAAACAGTAAACCGCCTGGGGTGTTACCGGATCCCAAAAGGGATGAATATTTCAGTAATGCCAGGGGGATCTTAAAACTGATTTCACAAGGTGAAACCGATATTCGGAATGAAAAGGTTAAGTCCCAGAAAGATGTATTTAAAGAAATTGAAAATATGTTAAAAGAAAAGATGAGATGAAAATTATCGATTTGACCCATTGCATCGGGCCGGATATGCCTTGTTATCCGGGTACGGAACCGCCTGTTTTTGAGAAACCGTGCACCTTGGAACAACACGGTTTTGTGGAACATAAGATCACTTTCTACTCGCATACCGGAACCCATATGGACGCGCCCAGCCATGTGCTTCCCCGGGCGCGCACCCTAGACCAGTTTGCTGCCGGCCATTTCGCGGGCCGGGCCGTCAGCTTGGATCTGACGCAATTAAAAAAACCGGTTATCGATATCCATGATTTAAGACCTCTTCGGAGTTTAATCAAGGGTAAAGAGTTCGTCCTTTTACATACGGGCTGGTACAAATTTTGGGGGACCTCGGCTTATTTCAAGGATTATCCGGTGCTATCACCGGAAGCGGCCCAATGGTTGGCCCAGCTTGATTTGAAAGGGGTGGGGGTGGACATGATCTCCGTCGATGCCATGGAGTCTTTCGACTTGCCGATTCATAAAATATTTTTAACGCGCGACATAGTTGTGATCGAAAATTTGACCGGCCTGGACGAACTCGGCAATAGGGATTTTACTTTTTTTTGTCTGCCTCTAAAATTTATGCAAGCCGACGGCGCGCCGGTCCGGGCTGTGGCCGTGGTGAATGAAAGCAAGGCGGAGTTTTAACCCCAACGTTGCATAAGTTTTTGCGGATTTTTAAAAAATGCAATGTCATTCCGGCGGAAGCCGGAATCCAGGTTTTCGAACGTTGAATCAGATTCCGGCCTGCCACGCCGTAGTCTTACGAAGGCGGGCTAACAACATGCCGGAATGACGTACCTTGATGACCACTGTCCTGAAAAACCAGGGGTTCACCCTCGTGCGGCCAGGGCAAAGCCCTCGTGCGACCAGGGCAAAGCCCTCGTGCGACCAGGGCAAAGCCCTCGTGCGACCAGGGTCAGGTTCTCGCGTGAGCCTTGTCTTCCGGGTAGAGCCCCAGACGACGCGTAGAAGCTTATTAATGTATAGCTCCTTTTTGATACAACAAAAGGGTTAATAATCCCGGATCTCAGAACATGGGTATGCAAAATGCTTCCTAACCACAACTGTTTTTTAAAACGCATAGCTCCTTTTCATGTCTTGTCCCTTCTGTTCATGGCCGGCTTGATGGTCTTAACCCTGCTCTGTCATTCAGGGGTGCCGGGTTGGGGCGCCTTGATTATTCGTTATCTTTTGGGTCTATGTCTGAATCTGGGCGTGGTGCTGGCTTTTGCCCGTTGGCCGGGAACAAGGTTGATACGTTGGGCGCATGATTTCGCGCCGCTTTTTTTCATTCTTTTTATTTTCGATTCGCTCGGCTATCTTATCCAGTATCTGCAACCGGATATTGATCCAGTTTTAATTCAAATGGATTTTTGGATCTTCGGAGCGCATCCGACCCTCTGGCTGCAGCGCTGGATCGCACCCCGGCTCACGGATCTCCTGTCGCTGGCCTACAGTACCTACTACTTTTTGGCGGTGGTTTTCATCCTGGTTATTTACAACCGGGAGCAAAAGCCGGGCCTGTACGAGTCTATTTTCGTTTTCGTGCTCGGCTATTATTTATCTTATATCGGTTATCTGCTGTTCCCGGCGATCGGGCCGCGTTTTACCATGGCGGAACTCTATACCGTTCCGCTGGACGGCGGCGTGATTACGGATTTTTTGCGGGATACCTTGAATAACCTGGAAAACAATAAACGGGATTGCATGCCCAGCGGCCACACCGAGATCGCGCTCATCACGCTGGGGTTAGCTTTCCGCCATAGCCGCAAACTTTTTTATATCTACCTGCCCATGGTCCTGGGCTTGATCCTTGCCACGGTCTATTTGCGGTATCATTATGTGGTGGATGTACTGGCCGGGATGATCTTGGCCGCAATTTGCCTGGCCATCGGTCCATGGCTTTACCAAAAAACCGGAAGCAGACTGAACGCGGCGTGTTCAGATCAAAAAATGTCAAATTGAGACCTGGCCCAGTTAATTCTTGTATATTAGTGTTTATTGCGGATCATTTCTTTGCTTGCCATCTTAGGTGGATTGTTTTATGATCCGGACCGGGTTAAGCCGGCGTCGATCACCCGATTCATTTCTAACTTTTTATTTTGAGCGCTTATGAGAAAACTTAAATTTCAGTCCTATCGAGATCTTCATAAAAAATTTATGAAAGCCTTTTCCTTTACCGGCGCCGTCCTCTGCTTTTTGATGCTTTCCCAAGGAGCCGCGGCCCAGGCCAAGCTGATAAATATCCTGGATGAAGAAGTTCAACGCGAGATCCAAATACTCAAACAACAGGAGATGCCGGTTTATTATATCAGCTACCGGGTTGATGAAACAACCGGTTATAATATCAGCGCCCTATTCGGGTCCCTGATCTACTCGGACGGATCAAGGCGGAGAAGTTTAACCGTTACCGTACGCGTGGGAAGCCCGGCCTTGGACAATTTTCATCTCTTGCATGATGATACGGATTATGCCGGATATGCGGAAATGGATCTGCCTTATGGCGATGAGCCGCCGGCAGTCAAACAAGTCTTGTGGATGGCCACCCATGAGGCCTACCAGCAAGCAGTATCCAGAATGACGAAAGTCAAGACCCATACGGCCGTCAAAGTCGAGGAAGAAGACCGGACCGTTGATTTCGTTCTGGAAAATCCGAATGTTTTTATGGATCCGGTTCTCGATCCCCGAGAGATTAAATTCGATATTCCGGCCTGGGAAAGCCGGCTTAAAAAATGCACGGCGGCATTTTTAAAGGATCCGGCTATTTTTTATGGTTCCGGTTGGGCGGGATATTCCATCACCCGGAAATATTTCGTGTCGAGTCAAGGCGATAAGATTGCCCAAAACACCGTTACGGCCAACGCCGGTTTTTACGGGATCATCAAAACCCAAGACGGTATGGAAATGCCTTTGGTAAACACTTATTTTGCTTTTAGACCGGAAGGCCTGCCGTCGGATAAAGCCATGCTGAACGATGTCACCACCCTTGTCAATAATCTGGTTGTATTGAAAAACGCACCCATCGCGGAACCTTATTCGGGCCCGGCCCTGCTGTCGGGCAAAGCGGCCGCTGTTTTTTTTCATGAAATTTTGGGTCACCGCATCGAGGGGTTTCGTATGAAAAACGAAAACGATGCGCAAACTTTGAAAAAGAAAATAAATGAACTTGTCTTGCCCGCGACTTTCAATATTTATTGCGACCCGCAGATGAAAAAGTTCGCCGGTCAGGATTTGAAAGGGTACTACCTCTTTGATGACCAGGGCACCAAAGGACAAAAAGTCCCTATTGTTGAAAGCGGCGTCTTAAAGAACTTTTTAATGTCGCGTACCCCGATCAACGGATTTCCCAAGTCGAATGGGCATGGCCGCGCGCAAGCCGGATTTCAACCGGTCAGCCGACAGTCGAATCTGGTCGTGGAAACCATGCAGCCCAAGACAAAGGAAGAGCTGCGCGCCGAGCTGATGAAACAAACCAAAGAACAAAACAAACCTTATGGGTATCTTATTGAAGAAGTAGTCGGCGGGTTTACGCAAGTCGGCCGATTCATGCCGAATGCCTTTAATGTGGTTCCCACGCTTGTTTACCGAGTCTATACGGACGGCCGCCCGGATGAGGTCGTCAGAGGCGTCGATATGATTGGAACGCCGCTTTCCATGTTTTCCCAAATCGATCAAGCCGGCGGGAAATCGGAAATTTTTAACGGCATCTGCGGCGCTGAATCGGGCGGGGTTCCGATTGCGGCGATCTGTCCCATGTTACTCGTCAAAATAATCGAAACCCAGAAAAAAGTAAAATCGCAGGAGCGCCCTTTTATCTTATCGCGTCCGGATAATACGGATTAGTACTTTTTAAAAATAAAAAGTGAGATCAAGAAGGTTACCAATGAAAGCAATCCTTAAATATAGTCTGTTTTTCATCATCCTGCTTGGGGTTTGTCAAGCACGCCTCTTTGCCCAGGGCAAACCCGAGGATGTCATTTTTAAGGCTCTGGCAGACGAAATGAAACGCAGTTTGACCGATTTATCCCTGGATAAATACAAGCCACCCTTCTTTATCGCTTATCAGGTCTCCGACGGCAAAGCCCTTGCGATCAAAGCTACCTTGGGTGCGCTTAATCAGACTAAAGAATACCCCCTAAGACATCTGGATATCAGGCTTATGGTCGGCGACTATGCGCTCAACGATGAAAATTTCGTCAGTGGGTTTGAAGCGTCCGCTTTCGGGGATGCGGATTTGCCTTTACCGCTGCAAAACGATTACAGCGCCATTCGTAAAGCAATTTGGGTGCAGACCGACGGGATGTATAAATCCGCCTTAGACGAATATGAGCAAAAATTGACGGCCTTGAAGCAGCAAAACAAAGAAGAAAACGAAAAACTAGATGATTACTCCAGAATGATTCCCGTGAACCTGATGCTGAAGGAAATTCCTTTTACATTCAACCGGGCGCGCTGGGAAGAGGTTGCTAAAGATTTATCCGCTGTTTTTAAAGATTACGACCGGATTTTTTCTTCTGTGGTCAATATTTATTTTTTAAACAGCAATATCTATTACTTAAACAGTGAGGGCACGCGTCTTAGATACCCGTTCAACATCGCCTGGGTCACGATCCAAGCCACTACGCAAGCGGAAGACGGCGAGCCGTTAAAAGACCAGGTGCGGTTCTATGCGCCCACCGCCGATCAACTGCCTCCTGTTGAAAAGATAAAACAAGGTGTAAAAAAAATGGCCGAGGACCTCACGGCCTTGCGGAAAGCTCCGGTGATAGAGGATGCGTATAACGGGCCGGTTATTTTTGAAGGTGAAGCAGTGGCGGAACTGTTCCTGCAAAAATTGTTCGGAAGCGATGGGTTGATTGCGTCGCGTGAGCCTATTTATGCCATCGGACGGCAAGGAAAGGCGCCCGTAAATAAATTTGACAATAAACTGAACCAGAAAATTTGTTCTGCGGACATTTCCATCAAGGCCACGCCTAAACTAAAAAAAGCCAACAACTTTTCTTTGGTTGGAAGTTATGAAGTCGATAGCGAAGGAGTGGTGCCCCCGGACGAATGTGTGTTGGTGGACAAAGGCTTTTTGAAAACATTGCTGAACGATCGTGTTCCGACCCTGAAAGTGAAGGCGTCGAACGGGCATAGTCGCATGTCTTTAGGCGGGGTTCAAAAAGCCCCCGGGGTCATCCAGGTTTCGGTTGCCAACGGAAAATCGAACAGTGACTTAAAGAAAGATGTTTTACAGGAAGCCGCTCAAAACGGATTGGAATATATTTATCTTGTCCGCAAAATAGAAGCAGCGAACACCCGCCGAAATCTCACTCTATCCAAACCGGTGTGGGTTTACAAGGTTTCCGTTAAAACAGGCGCAGAGCAGTTGGTCCGTTCAACCGTGATCAGCGATTTTCAGATCAATGCCTTTAAACAAATCGTATCCGGTACCACCGATCAAATCGTATATAATACTTTGAAAAACAATTCAGTGCCGGTCTCATTCATTGTGCCGCAGGCTATTGTCATCAATGATGTCAATCTCGAAAAAGATCCGACCACAAAACCAAAACTTCCGGTCGTCCCGAATCCGATCGCGGCACTCCATTAGTCTTCCGGTTCCCCGTCAAGGGCCTAAATGTTTTTTATCGGGAGGGCAGACGCTTTTTTCTTTTTTTCTCCACCGAAAAGCCGAACTTGCCGATGTGTTTCCCTATTTGATAATAATGACCGTGGCAGTAGCAGAGCGGTTCAGCGGCGGCCAGATCGAAAAATCCGGTGACGGGATTGAAATAGACAGGGTCGGCATGAACCGCTAAAATGTCGGCGATGAACATATGGTGGGACCCCAGCTCCCGGATTTCTTTGACACGGCATTCCAGGTTTATGGGGGATTCACCGATGAGCGGGGATCGGATAAATTTCGCCGCTAGCGGCGTGAGTTTCATTTCCCTGAACTTGTCAAACTTCCGGCCGCTTTTCACCCCGCACCAATCCACGGCCTTGGCCATGACCGCGGTGGTCAAGTTGATGGCAAATTCACCGCTTTTCCGGATCAATTCATATGAGAAACGTTCAGGCCGGATGGAAATGGAGCACATAGCCGGATCCGAGCAGATGACGCCGGTCCAGCTGATCGTGATGATATTATGCACTCCGCCATATTCCCCGCAGCTCACCAGTACGGCCGGAACGGGATAGAGCATGGTGCCGGGTTTCCAAAGCAGTTTTTTAAAATTGCGGGGCATGGGACCTCCACCCGAAACTCTATCACAGCCCAATCCGGGTGTAAAGAAATGGTATTTTGGATAGTTAACTGGTGAGTAGGCCGGGGAGTTTCACCCCGGCCGCTCTTAATTTTTTTGATTAATAGCTATCCAAAAACCATCCGAGCGGAGAAGAGATCCGAGATAAAAAGGTAATAAGGCATCTTTGTTGTTAGATTTCCTCAGCCTGTTCGGAACCATGTTACGAGGTTAATCCGCTCATTTGTCCGCGATGCCAAGGGCGGATGAAGAGGTCACCCGCCTGCCGAGCCTATAAATACTGATGAGTATTCGTAAACCTGGTAAAAGAGAAACAGGGATCAATTTAATAGCAGAGGGTTAAAGGCATTGGCGGGCAGGTCCGGAAAATTCTCAAGCATCTTGGTTTATGGGAGGTCAAGAAAAGACCGCCACCCAAAATCAAGTCGCCGCCAGCTATAGAAGACATTCATCATCAGTCATCGACCGCCAATAATTCTCCTTTTTATCCGGACCCGGATTATCCGGTTGAGATGTATATCCCACAATAGAACGATTCTGGGTTTCAAGGGCGAGGTATGACCTGATTTGGCGTAATTGGCGGAAATATTTGGAAAATCTTTCCCGATCGCTGCCAAGGGACTGCCGGTAATCCGCCACCACGGACCGTTTGATGTTAAATAACATCAAAGAAGTTATATTTTACATGGTTTTTCGTTTGCAATACCATGCGGCTTGTTTTATACTTCGTATCGTGAAAAGAAAGTTTTTATCGCACTGAGGCTCTCTATAGCAAAGCCTCGAAGGCGATTACATTAAGTGATAAGGAGGAAAGATCGATGAGAAAGAGGAAGAGCGTACACTATCTTATAGGAATCGGTGCCTTTATATTATTGTTAATCTCGGGTTTCATTGTGGGGAACGAAGCATCATCGCAAACAACAGATTTAAGTTTCAAGAATTATCCTGACCACGCCTTCAATGTCAAGGAGTATATCAGCGCAATGAAGAAAGGCGGACACAACCTCCTGATCTGGCGGGATCCGGCGGTGAATCTATCACAGTATAAGTCCGTAAAAGTAACGAATTTTGGCGGGCGATTACTTC
>Ga0315273_10012868_pt1 | contig 10737 bp, 7 predicted proteins | sample YL17G02_0_MG_FD_205753 | JGI IMG/M metagenome (GOLD analysis project Ga0315273, IMG submission 205753) | Sediment microbial communities from Yellowstone Lake, YNP, Wyoming, USA - YL17G02_0 | ecosystem: Environmental > Aquatic > Freshwater > Lake > Sediment | place: USA: Wyoming | collected... | reverse complement strand
GCCGACTGGATGTTTCTCACCGATTGGAGCATCGCGTCGATCTTGCCCTCGATATTGTGTGACTGGTCGATCATGAAGGCCACGCGCTCGGCAGTGGGCGCCGTGCTCGCATCGCGTCTCGCAGCTGCGATCTCGACCATGATCCGAAAGAGCTCGAACGGGTCGATCGCGCCGACGATGAGGTCGTCGTCCGCGTACTTGCGATTGTTGAAATGGAAGCCGCCGAGCAGTCCTTCCGCCAGGAGGAGCGCGACGATCTGCTCGACGTTCGTTCCTTGCGCGTGGTGCCCAGTGTCCACGAGAACCTGCGCCTGCGGCCCGAGACGCCGGCAGACGAGGGCAGCCGTGCCCCAGTCCGGCAGATCGGTGCTGTAGAAGGCCGGCTCGAAGAACTTGTACTCGACGAGCAACCTCATGTCCGCGGGCAGCGCGGCGTAGACCTCCTCGAGCGAGGCGAGCAGCCTCCGGTAGCGGCCGCGGAGGTCGTCCTGGCCGGGGTAGTTCGTGCCGTCGGCGAGCCAGACGCTGACGATTGACGAGTCGACTGCCGTCGCGATCCGGATGCACTCGAGGCAGTGCTCGATCGCCTGACGGCGCACACCGGGATCGGGATGGCAGACGCTGCCGAGGCGGTAGTCGTCGTCCCCGAACAGGTTCGGGTTGACGGCGCCGATCCGGACGCCGTTCTGGACGGCGTACGCTGCGAGGCCGCTCCAGTCGTCGACCAGGTCCCAGGGGACATGGATCGCGACTGTGGGGCAGCAGCCGGTGAGGCGGTGGACGAGCGCGGCGTCGTCTATGCGCTCCCAGACCGTTCGTGCTGCGCCCGGCCACGGGTAGACCTGGAACCGCGTACCGGAGTTGCCGTAGCCCCAGGAGGGCGTCTCGATCGCCAGGCGCTGGAGCTCGATGAGGATGTCGTCATCGTGCATGGGCGCAGTCTGACGCAGACGAACTCACTTGTCGAGTCGCTTTCGATATCTCCTGTTTCGAAAGTTGAATCGAAGGTATTGACAACGCTCCGAAGCTGGCGTAGCGTCCTCGTCTCCACGAAGATCCGCTGACGACGAAGGAGCGGCATGGCACAGGAAGTCCCGGTTCTCTCCCAGAGCGAGCGCATGCAGCAGGTGCTGCGGATGCTCGAGAACCGTGATTCCGTCCACGTTACGGAACTTGCGGAAACCTTCGCAGTCTCCGAGGTAACGGTGCGCAGCGATCTCTCGGAGCTTTCGCGTCAGGGTCTCGTCGCGCGCGTTCGCGGCGGGGTTCGACCTTTGCCACGAGGACAGTCGGAGCTCGCATTCGACCTGCGCCTGCGGCTCGAGGCCGAGCGCAAGCAGGCGATCGCGCGTAAAGCCGCAGCTCTTGTCGAGGAGGGCGAGGCGGTCGCGCTCGACTCGAGCACGACCGCGTACTATCTCGCGCTGGAGCTCCGCGCCAAGCGGGAGCTCGTCGTCGTCACGAACGGCCTGCTGATTGCGGCAGCACTCGCCGATGCGCCCGGAATCACCGTGCTCGTCACGGGTGGCACGCTGCGACTTTCCTCGATGTCGCTCGTCGGCGAGATCGGCGCGGACGCGCTGCGGACGACACGAATCAACAAAGGGTTTCTCGGCGCGCGCGGGCTGAGCCTCGAGCGAGGGCTGATGGACCTCAACCCCGAGGAGGTGCGGATCAAGCAGGAGATGGCTGACGCCTGCGAGCGGGTGATCGGGATCCTGGATGGCACGAAATGGCACCGCAGTGCGCTTCTCTCGTTCGTGCCGGCAGCCCAGGTGCACAGCATTGTCACCGACTCCAGCGCGCCGACCGAGGAGACCGGCGCGTGGCGGGCGCGGGGCGTCGAGGTTCACGTTGCGGACATCGGCTCCCCCGGGTCGTCGCCGGTCCGGCCTCGCGATCTCCGGCGCGTTGCGCCAACCGAAGAGGACGCGGACGCATGACGACAATGGTGGCGGCAGACCTGGGAGCGCAGAGCGGCCGCATCGCGCTCGGGCGTTTTGACGGAGAGCGGCTCGACGTCTCAGAGGTCCACCGTTTTTCTAACGTGCCGGTGCGGACGCGCGCGACGCTCTCGTGGGACATTCTGCGCCTGTACCAGGACGTCCTCGACGGGCTCCGTGCCGCAGGGCGCGACGCCGGCCGCATCGATTCGGTCGGGGTCGATGCCTGGGCTGTCGACTTCGGGCTGCTCGACCGCTCGGGTCGCCTGCTCGGTAACCCGGTGCACTACCGGGACGCACGACGAGCGGCAGCGGTCGACGGCGTCTTCGCCCGCATCCCGCCACGCGAGCTGTACGAGCGCACGGGCATCCAGCTGATGCCGATCAACACGATCTTCGAGCTTGCCGGGATGGCGACCGGCAACGACCCGGTGCTTGCTGCAGCCGACACGCTCCTTCTGATTCCCGACCTCGTCCACTACTGGCTGTGCGGCTCGCGGGTCGTCGAACGCACCAATGCGACGACGACGCAGTGCTTCGATCCGCGAGCAGGTGGGTGGGCGGGCGACCTCCTGGCGCGCCTAGAGCTCCCGCCGGGGCTGTTCCCCGAGGTCGTGCTTCCGGGCACGACCCTCGGCCCGCTTGCCCCCGACGTCGCCGACGAAGTTCAGATCGAGGGCGCGACGGTCGTCGCCGTGGGTACCCACGACACCGCCTCAGCCGTCGCAGCCATCCCGTTCCGGCAGGCCGGCTCGGCGTACATCAGCGCTGGCACGTGGTCGCTCGTCGGTGTCGAGGTCGACGGCCCCGTGATCGACGATCGCACGTTTGCGGCGAACCTGACGAACGAAGGCGGCGTCGCCGGCACGGTACGACTCCTCAAGAACGTGGCGGGGCTCTGGATCCTCCACGAGTGCCGGCGTGCATGGGCCCTCGAGGGGCGCGACTTTGCCTTCGAGGAGCTCGTCTCGGAGGCCTCGGAGGCGCCGCAGCTGAGAGCGCTCATCGACCCCGACGACGCGCTCTTCGCGGATCCCGGGTCGATGCCGGCGAAGGTCGCCGAGTTCTGCGTCGCCACCCGCCAGCCCGTGCCGGAGAGCCCCGGCGCGGTGACGCGCTGCGTGCTCGAGAGCCTCGCCCTCAAGCACGCACAGGCGATCGGATCCCTGGCAGAGGCGACCGGTGCGATGCCGACCGAGGTTCATGTCGTCGGCGGTGGGGCTCGCAACGAACTGCTGTGCGTGTGGACTGCGGAGGCAGCCGGTCTCCCTGTCCTCGCGGGCCCCGAGGAGGCGACCCAGATCGGCAACCTGCTCGTACAGGCGATCGCGCTCGGTGAGCTTGCATCGCTCGACGAAGCACGCGAGGTCGTCCGGGCCTCGATCGAGCCGGTGCTCTACGAGCCCTCCGGCTCCGCGGTCTGGCGCGAGGCGCGAGATCGCTTCGCGGAGCTGACCGCCACGCCACGCGTGCAGGTCGAGGCGAGGGCATGACCGAGGTGGCAGGAATCCTCCACGGCGTCGCCGTGCCCGCCGATCGTTGGGACAGGGCGTCTGTGCCCTCGGGTGCGCTCGAGGCGCTCGCGTACCGATCGAACCTCCTCGGCGCCGATCGGTCGGTCGCCAACCAGGGCGGCGGCAACACGTCGGCGAAAGCGACGGTCGCCGATCACGCCGGCCGCGCGACGCGCGTGCTCTGGGTGAAGGGCTCCGGTACGGATCTCGCCACGATCACGCCCTCCGGCTTCGCAGCGCTGCGGCTCGACGAGCTGCTGCCGCTGCGCACTCGCGCTGCGATGGTTGACGAGGAGATGGTCGACTACCTCCTGCGTTGCGCATTTGGCCCGGATCAGCCGCGGCCGTCGATCGAGACCCTGCTGCACGCGTTCGTGCCCGCGGCGCACGTCGATCACTCGCATCCCGACGCGATCATCGCGCTCACGTCGTCACCCGACGGCCGGCACCTGGCCGCGGAGGCGTTCGGGGACGAGGCAGTCTGGCTCGACTACGAGCGGCCCGGCTTCGCGATGTCGCGCCGGATCGCCGATCTGCTCGAGGCACACCCGTCAGCGCGGGCCGTGCTCCTCGCGAAGCATGGTCTCGTGACCTGGGGTGAGACCGGCGAGGAGAGCTATCGAAGCACGATTGACTTCGTCACTCGCGCGGCGAAGGCCATCGAGCAAACAGCCGCCAGTAGGTTCGGCATGGGCGGCCCGGACGTCGCGGTGCTCCGGGATGAAGACGTGGCCGCCCTCCTGCAAACGTCGCTCCCCGCGCTCCGCGGCGCCCTCCTCGCCGACAGTGACGGCGTGATCCTCGAAGTCGATCGCAGCCCCGAGGCGGTCGCCTTCGCCTCGTCGACCCGCGCCCCCGAGGTGAGCCAGATCGGTGCTCCGTGCCCGGACCACCTGATCAACACGAAGCACAAGCCGCTCGTCGTCCGCTTCGATCCTGGCGTCGACGGTGCCGAGCAGCTCGCGCAGGCGTTCCGGCACGGGGTCGACGAGTACGCAGAGTGGTACCGCGGCTATTTCGCCCGAAACCAGAGCGACGAGAGCAGGCCGTTCCCGATCGACCCGGCCGGCCCGCGGGTCGTTCTCGTACCCGGAATCGGTGTGATCACGAGCGGTGCCGACGCCGCGCGGGCCCGAACCGCCAGGGATCTCTACCACCGCGCGATCGCTGTGCAGGACGCGGCCGAGGCGCTCGGCGGGTTCACCTCCCTCACCGAGGCCGAGGCGTTCGCGATCGAGTACTGGCCACTCGAGCGCTACAAGCTCGCGCAGGCGCCGTCCAGGGGCGAGCTCGCGGGCCGGATCGCCCTCATCACCGGTGGTGCCAGCGGGATCGGAAGGGCGACGGCGCGTCTGCTCGCAGCGCGCGGCGCCCACGTCGTCGTCGCCGATCTGAACGCCGCTGGGGCCGAAGCCGTCGCCGGGGAGATCGCATCCGCCTACGGCGCTCGACGCTCGCTGGCTCTGCCGCTGGACGTGACCGAGGAGGCGGCGGTGCAGGACATGCTCAGGCAGACCGTCCTCAGCTTCGGCGGCCTCGACATCCTCGTCGCCTCGGCAGGGCTCGCCACGAGCGCTCCGGTCGTCGAGACGACGCTTCGCGAGTGGGATTTGAACCACGCCGTGCTCGCGCGCGGGACGTTTCTCAGCGCGCGCGAGGCCTTCCGCGTCCTGCTCGAACAGGGAACCGGAGGTTCGGTCGTCGTCGTCGCCTCGAAGAACGCGCTCGTCGCCGGCGCGAACGCCGCCGCCTATTCCTCCGCGAAGGCCGCGGCGCTCCACCTCGCGCGTTGCCTGGCCGAGGAGGGCGGCCCGCACGGGATCCGGGTGAACACCGTCAACCCCGACGCTGTCATCGCCGACTCCGGCATCTGGTCGTCCGACTGGAAGGCCGACCGGGCCAGCACCTACGGGGTCAGCGAGGAAGATCTCCCCACCTACTATCGCGGCCGCACGCGCCTCGGCGTGAACGTCTATCCCGAGGACGTCGCAGAGGCGATCGCCTTCTTCGCGGGGCCGCACTCCAACAAGTCGACCGGAAATGTCGTCAACGTCGATGGCGGGGTCACCGCTGCGTACCCGCGATGAGCGATCGGTGCCGGTCAGCCGATACGGCCTGCGCCCAGCGGCTGCGTGAAAGGAGGGCTGCACACCAACAGTGACACGTAAGCCTCGCTCCGGCACTCCCGGTCACCTACCGGGCCGGCGTCCAGCGGAATCTCACAACGGGTCGTGTTTCGTTCAACATCGAAAGGATTCGGATATGCGTTCCACATCGCTCCGCTCCAGGCGGATCATGCTCGTCGGCCTCGTCGTACTCGTGGCGACAGCCGTGGTGGTCGTCGCGGCGAGTGCCGCGGGCGGTCTGAAGAAGGGCCAGACGGTCTACTTCATCCCGAAGGACACGCTCAACCCGTACGAGGTGATCGCCGACAACGGCGGCAAGATCGGCCTCACGGAGATCGGCAACAAGCAGGTCGTCTCGTCCGGTACCGCAGACACGGCGGCCGCGCAGCTGCCCTCCGTCCAGACGGCGATCCAGTCCGGCGCGAACGCGATCGTCATCGCCGGCAACGACCCCCAGGCACTCTGCCCGCAGTTGAAGCAGGCAATGGCCAAGGGCATCGCGGTCGTGTCGTTCGACTCCGACGTCAACTGCCGGCAGCTGTTCATCAACCAGGCGAACACCGAGACGATCGGCCGCAGCCAGATGGCGCTGATGGCGAAGGAGATGGGCTACAAGGGTGAGTACGCCATCCTCTCCGCCGCCTCCACGGCAACGAACCAGAACGCCTGGATCAGGTACATGCAGCTCGAAGCCAAGCTGCCCAGGTACAAGAACATGAAGCTCGTCAAGATCTACTACGGGAACGACAACCCCGCCCAGTCGTTGCAGGCCACGGAGAGCATGATCCAGGCCTACCCGAACCTGACGGGGATCATCTCTCCGACCACGGTCGGGATCTCGTCGGCCGCACAGTACCTCTCTCGCTCGAAGTACAAGGGCAAGATTCACCTCATCGGACTCGGCCTTCCGAGCCAGATGAAGAAGTACGTCTTCGACGGGACGGTCAAGGAGTTCGCGCTGTGGAACCCGGAGGACCTCGGCTACCTCGCCGCGTATGCGGCATCGTCGATCTCATCCGGTCTGATCACGGGCAAGGTCGGTGAGACATTCATGGCCGGCAAGCTCGGGAAGTACACGATCATCAAGGCCGCAGGTGGTCCGCAGGTCATTCTCGGACCGCCGTACGTCTTCAACAAGTCGAACGTGGCGAAGTTCAAGTTCTAGGAGCCGTCGATGGAGGGCGTCACCATCCGGTGGCGTCCTCCACCGTTCGACCGGGCCGCACATGTCGCAGCGAATCTGCTTTCAACTTCAGGTGAAACCGGACCGGGTGCCCGAGTACCGGGAACGCCATGCCACCGTCTGGCCCGAGCTCCGAGAGGCCCTCGCGGCAGCGGGCTGGCACAACTACTCGCTGTTCATCACGAACTCGGGAGCGGTGATCGGCTATCTCGAGTGCGAAGACTTCGACGCTGCCCGTGCTGCGATGGAGAAGACAGAGGTGAACGCTCGATGGCAACGTGAGATGGTGGAGTTCTTCGAGGGATTGGACGGAAAGCGACCGGACGAGGGCCTGACGCTGCTGGACGAGATCTTCCATCTTGACTGAGCCGCCGGCAGCCGACCGTCCGGCGGCCGAGTCTGCCGCGGGTCGCGGCCCGCTCCTCGTCGTCGATCACGCCCAGAAGAGCTTCGGTGCAGTACGCGCGCTCATAGACGGCTCGATCGAGCTGTACTCCGGCGAGGCGCACGCGCTCGTCGGTGAGAACGGGGCGGGCAAGTCCACCGTCGTCAAGGTGCTTGCGGGCGTCCACCGCTCGGACGCCGGCCGGCTCCTGCTCGAGGGTGTCGAGGTCGGCTTCGACAACACCGCCCAGTCGCGCGCCGCGGGTATCGCGGTCATCTTCCAGGAGCCGACGCTCTTCCCCGACCTGAGCGTGGCCGAGAACATCTTCGTCGGCTCGCAGCCCACCCGGGCCGGTCGTCGGATCGACCGGCGCCGCATGCGCAAGGATGCCGTTGCCCTCTTCGACCAGCTCGGCGTCAAGCTCGATCCGGATCGCCCCGCCCGCGGGCTCTCGATCGCCGATCAGCAGATCGTCGAGATCGCCAAGGCTCTCTCCGCCGCAGCCCGCGTGATCGTGATGGACGAGCCGACTGCTGCCCTGACGCTCTCCGAGGTCGACCGGCTGTTTCGGGTCGTGGACACGCTCCGGGCCGCCGGCGCTGCGGTCATGTTCGTCTCGCATCGACTGGAAGAGGTCTTCGTCCTCTGCCAGCGCGTGACGGTGATGCGGGACGGCAGGCACGTTCTGACGCAGCCCATCGGGGAGTTGACGTCCCAGTCGATCATTCACGCGATGGTCGGCCGCGACCTCGACGCGCTCTACCCGAAGACCGAGACGGCACGCGGCGAGGCCGTCCTCAAGGTCGAGCGCCTCACGCGCGAGGGAGTCTTCTTCGACGTCTCGTTCGAGGTGCACCGCGGCGAGATCGTCGCACTCGCCGGCCTCGTCGGGGCAGGGCGCAGCGAGGTCGCGCGCGTGATCTTCGGAATCGACAAGAGCGATGCCGGATCCGTCGAGGTCAACGGCATGAAACTCCGCAGCGGCTCTCCGACCGCCGCGATGGCCGCAGGCGTGGCTCTCGTGCCCGAGGACCGGCGCCAGCAGGGCCTGATCATGGATCTCTCGATCGAGCGGAACGTCGCGCTCGCCTCGCTCCGGCGCGTGCGCCGCTTCCTGCTCATCCCCTTCGGCAGCGAGAGGCGCTTCGCCTCCGACTGGGCGACTCGGCTGCAGCTCAAGTACGGTCGCATGTCGAACGCGGTGTCGACGCTCTCCGGCGGCAACCAGCAGAAGGCCGTGCTCGCCAAGTGGCTCGCCCGCGAGCCCTCCGTCCTCATCGTCGACGAGCCGACCCGCGGCATCGACATCGGGACGAAGGCCGAGGTGCATCGCCTGCTCTCCGACCTCGCGGCGAAAGGTGTGGCGGTACTGATGATCTCGTCGGAGCTCCCGGAGGTACTCGGGATGGCCGATCGCGTGATCGTGCTCTACGAGGGGAGCATCTCGGGCGAGTTCACGCGGGCGGAGGCGGGCGAGCACGTGATCATGCACGCCGCCACCGGCCTCGTCGGAGGGGCGGCTGCATGAGCGTCACGGCCAACCACCCGGGGAGCGCGGTGCCCGACGTCGCGGGGACGCGGCCCCGCACGCAACACGTGGCGGAGCTGTTGTTCCGGTTCCGCGAGCTCGGTATCGTCCTTGCGCTCCTGATCGTGGTCGGCGTCACGGCCGCGTTCAACTACCGCTTCGTCCAGGAGACGAGCCTCCAGCAGCTCCTCTCCGGCGCCTCGATCATCGTCCTGCTGGCGATCGGCGAGACCCTCGTGATCGTGACGCGGAATGTCGATCTGTCCGTCGGCTCCGTGCTCGGCCTCTCGGCCTACCTGGCCGGCACCATGTTCGTCCACCACCCGACCGTACCGCTGCCGCTCGTCTTCCTCGCGGGTCTCGGGCTTGGCCTCGTGTGCGGGGTCGTGAACGGTGCCATCGTCACCGTCGCCCGCGTCCCGAGCCTCGTCGTCACGCTCGGAACCCTCTACATCATCCGCGGCCTCGACGCGACGTGGGCGGGCGGCAACCAGGTCAACGCGTTCGACCTGCCCGAGGGGTTCAACAAGATCGGGTATGGGACAATCCTCGGCGTGCCGTACCTCGGTGTCATCGCCATCGTCGCCGTGGCGATCGCAACCTATGCGATGCGCACCTTCCGTACGGGGCGGGACTTCTACGCGATCGGCTCGAACCCCGACGCGGCACGACTCGCCGGGATTCCGTCCGGCAGGCGCGTCTTCACGACGTTCGCCCTCAGTGGAGGGATCGCCGGCGTCGCCGGCGTCCTCTGGCTCTCGCGCTTCGGCTCGGTCGACTCGACCGCCGGCTCGGGATACGAGTTCCAGGTGATCGCCGCCGTCGTCGTCGGCGGCGTCGCGATCTTCGGTGGTAGCGGCACGGTGCTGGGGGCCGCCCTCGGAGCCCTGTTGCTCAACACGATCGACAGCGCGCTCGTCGTCGTCCGGCTCTCGTCGTTCTGGTCGCAGGCGATGCAGGGCGCCCTGCTGCTCGCGGCGATCACGTTCGACCGCCTCCTCGCCCTGCGCCTCGCGCCTTCACTCCGAACACGAAGGAGACCGAGTGACGGCTGAGCAGACACCTCTCCAGGCGACAAGAGAGGCGCCGCCCGGCGACAGCGGCCGGCGCTCGCTACTGCCGCTGCTCCTGCGGTGGGAGAGCGCGCTCGTCGTACTGCTCATGGCCACCCTGATCATGGGCTCGCAGCTATCGCCCGCGTTCATGCGACCGGGCAACTTCTTCTACATGGGCCTGAACTTCGGCGAGGTCGCGATTATGGCGCTCCCGCTCGCTTTGATCGTGATCACCGGTGAGATCGATCTCTCGGTCGCCTCGATCCTCGGGCTCTCGGGAACGGTGCTCGCGATCCTCTTCTCGCACGGCTGGCCGATCTCCGCTGCGATAGGTACGGCAATCCTCGTCGGCGCTCTGGCGGGGGCGTTCAACGGCATCCTTGTCACGCGCGTCGGGTTGCCGTCGCTCGCGGTGACGATCGGCACTCTCACTCTGTACCGTGGCATCGCGCAGATCATCCTGCCAAACACGACGATCGGCGACTTCCCCGAACGCCTCACGAGCATCGGCCTCAACCCGATTCCGCACACCCAGATCCCGTACTCGGTCGCCTTCTTCCTCGTTCTCACGGTGATCGTGGGCGTGATGCTGCATGCGACGCCGCTCGGCCGCTCGATCTTCGCGATCGGTGCGAACCAGGAGACAGCCTTCTTCTCGGGTATCCGCGTGAAGCGAATCAAGCTGGCGCTATTCGTCTTCTCCGGCGTCGTCTGCGCCTTCGCCGGGATCCTCTGGACGCTGCGGTTCGCATCGGCCCGCTACGACGCCGGTATCGGCATCGAGCTCAACGTCGTCACCGTCGTCCTGCTCGGAGGGGTCTCGATCTTCGGAGGCCGGGGCACGATCATCGGCGTCGTCCTCGCGGTCTGCGTTGTCGCAAGCCTCCAGAGCGCGTTGACCCTGGCGCTCGTCTCGCCCCAGACCCAGAGCATCGTCACCGGCGTGCTGCTGATCGTCAGCGTGATTGTTCCGAACATCCCCGGGATGATCCGCCGGGCCCGC
>Ga0315273_10012866_pt1 | contig 10738 bp, 10 predicted proteins | sample YL17G02_0_MG_FD_205753 | JGI IMG/M metagenome (GOLD analysis project Ga0315273, IMG submission 205753) | Sediment microbial communities from Yellowstone Lake, YNP, Wyoming, USA - YL17G02_0 | ecosystem: Environmental > Aquatic > Freshwater > Lake > Sediment | place: USA: Wyoming | collected... | reverse complement strand
TTTCGCCTCGGCTTGGCAGGCACGAAGGGACTCGACTTCTTTTCTCAAAGACTCATCGTCGCAGGCTTCGTGGAGAAAGGCTGCCCTTACCTCGGGCTTGCGCTCGAGTGCGCTGTTGTACAGCCGTTCGATTTCCTGCCTACGCCCGCCTTTCATGTGATCGCTCCGTAGCCGATTAGCTGCGAGGCACATTAAAATAGGAGACTTCCTGGCTGGGGAACGCCAGTTGAGGTTGCGGGCGATTATACTTCTGTCCTTTGGTAGCGGGCACCCTTATTTTCAGTCAAAAAGCTACCGCACGGGGATTTCCTCAGGGTAATTTCAGCCTTCCTCCAGTTATCATGGACAGAATTTCTCTTACCTTGCGCAGAAAGTGGTTCTTCCTCGCCTCTCGAGCATGCTCTCGCAGCCGGCATTTCAGTAGCTTCAAATCGCTCTTGGCCCTGAGTTTGATGTCATCGTCCCTGGCAACGTCCATGGCTCGTCGGAAGCGGAACTCCGCGGAAGCATATCCTCCCTGGATTAAGAGCTTCCGCCCGAGGGCGCAGGAGCTCTCGGCATAAACATTGCAGCCTTTATCATCCTCTGGAAAATGCAGAAGAAGTTCATGAGCAACGCGGTAGGTCTCTTCAACATCGTTTCTGCTGGCCGCTGCGTGAACGGAGCGGATAAGAATCCGCCTTCGGGCGCAGGAGCTCTCCAGCCCAAACTTTCGGTCGTACTCAAGGCGGCGTTGCGAATTCGACAGTGTCGCCCACGCGCTAATCAGCAGCTGCATTTTTTCTGCGGCCGAGACCTGCTCCGCGGATGATAGGTTGTGCAGGGCATCCGGGTGACACTCCCTGGCAAGCCTTCTATACGCAGCTCTCAGCTCCTGGTCGCCGGCACTCGATGGTATCCCGAGGATTTTGTAATAATCCGGGTCATTCACAATGCGACCTGTCTCGGCAGCACTGACATAATCCTCAAAAGTGGGTTGCCCTGACCTTTACGAAACCCGAGCCCGGATCACACGAGCAGCATCCTCATGGAAAAAACCTCTGCTCATTCGTAAAGATTTGGGTAATTGAGGTGCTCTCCAATATCGAACAGCATTCCGATTGGATCAAGAACAAAATGGGAAATTAACCGCTGCTCTTCCCAGAATTCATCGGCGATGCTGTCCGCCACCGCCACTGGAGCCGCGTCCGCTGCTGAGGTTGCTGCCGCCGCTGGAGCTTCTGCCGGAATTGCCGCCGCCGCTGAAACGCGGCGCCGCCGTCTGGGGCACGGACCGGAACTGCTGAGGAGCCGATCGGTACTGTTGCGGGGCGGAACGGTACTGTTGCGGCGCGGACGTCTGGGGTGCGGGCCGGAACTGCTCCTGAACCGACCTATACTGCTGCGGCGCGGAACGGTACTGTTGCGGTGCGGGCCGATACTCTTGCGGTGCAGACCTGTATTGTTGCGGGGCGGGCCGATACTCTTGCGGTGCAGACCTGTATTGTTGCTGCGCTGACCGATATTGCTGCGAGGTGGGCTGATTCTGCTGCGTTGCCTGATACCTCTGTCGGGGCGGATTCTGGAAACGCTGCCCTTGAGGCACCATGTTTCGGTTTCCATACTCTCCGGTGCGTTCACCAAAGCGTCCCGCGGGACGGTTTGCATATGGCGCTGAACCGGCCTGTGATCCCGCTCCTGCCCGGAACGAATTCCGATATGCACTCGATGCTCCACCGAAGCGCGCCGCTACCTGATGGTTCCGGTAAGGAATTCCAAGGCGATGACCCGAATCATGGCTCCAGACCGCTCTCCCACCAAACCCACCATGGTAGTTATGGTGGTATCCATAGCTACCGAAGAAATAATTGTTGACGTACACCGAATGGCCGAACCAGCTCGGGCCCCATCCCCAGCCTCCCCAACCTCCCCAATCGCTGAAACAGAAGCCGAGGTTGAAGCCGAAACCGAAGCTGAAGCCGAAACCGGAGTAATGGAGCGGGGGATAATAGCCGTAAACCGGAGGTCCCCAGACATAGACCGGATCATAGGAAGGCACATAGATCACCTGTGGGTCGGCCGGCTGAATGACGATGACCTGTTGCCCGCCCTGCGCCTGAGTCGTGACCGTCTGCTGCGGCGTCGAAGAGAGCTTGCCATCGATTTGGGCCCGCGTGCGCATCTGCTGGACCGCGTTCATCACATCGGCCTGTTGCGCAAGGAAGGCGTTTCCGAGGTCGGTGGTCCAGCGGATATCCTGGTTAAGCTTTGTCAGCGCATCCGGGACTGCCACCAGCGCTTGCACGCTGGGATCCCAAGGTTGCTTCCGCGCGGCGTCCACGAGCGTCTGGCCGCGGAGGTTCCTGTTTCGCTGCAACCACTGGTTGGCTTCCACGATTTCGAGAGGATAGGTGCTGGCCACTAACATTTGACCCAGCAGCGGATCGGGATATAAAGCGATCGGTGCCACCAGGTTATTGAGTTGATCGGGAGACCACACCTGCTGAGATCCCTCCTGCACCTGGGGCTGTTGCTCAGGCGACGGGGCGGGGGGCACCTGTTGTTGCGCCCACACGAGCGCTCCGGTTCCCAGGAGAGGTAACACCATGAGCATCATTACTGAGATATGGCGTTTCATATTGCCTCCTTACAAATAGGTAGATGCATGCCCAGGTGTAATGTTTCAGCATGAGGCAGAATTCATTCGTAGCAATCAAAGGGAAACGTTCGAAATCGGCTCAGCAGAGGATATCACGCAAACTGCCGAAACCAAATCTCGACGATTTCTTCCGACCACTCGGGGGACAGTCACCGCAATCCCCGAGCTTGACGAAGCTGCTTCCCAGAAAGCCGGGTAGAAGTTTGGGGATTGTGGTGACTGCCCCCCCTGATTCCCTATGGAGTTCCGGGATTCCGTTTCCAATACTCGAGCGCAGGACCTTTGACGCCGCCGGGTCCGGCGGTTATGGCGACGGTTCGCAGCGCATCCATTTCATCGCTGCTGAGGGGCTTGAACCGCTGGGCGAACCTCACGTCGTCGTCCAACTGGCCCGTTGTGCTGCAGCCCACCGCCGCGCAGTGAATGGGCAGGCTGAGCACATATCTCAGACACTCTTCGGCGTTCAAAACCCGCAGCAGAAAGGCGTTGCCGAAGACCTTCATGCCCTGAATACCGATGCCGCGCTCGGCAGCGGCCGGAAGCACGGTTTTTTCAAAGCTCAAATAAGCAGGGTCCGCGGCATGCAGGGGCATCAGGATGGAATCCCATTTGTCGTAGGCCTTGAACGCCGCCAGGTGCACCTTGGGATCGTGATGGCCGGTGAAGCCGATGAATCGGCACTTGCCGGCTTTTTTTGCAGCTTCGAAAGCCTCGATCGCTCCGCCCGGGCCGAAAATCCGGTCGATGTCGCCCTGTTCCTGGAGGCCGTGCATCTGCCAGAGATCGATGTAGCTGGTTTTAAGGCTTTTCAGTGAGAGCTGCAGTTCGTCCTCGGCTTCCTTCCTGGTTCGCCTGATGCATTTGGTGGTGATGAACAGTTCTTTGCGAACGTCCGATAGAACGTCACCGTAGACCTCTTCGGAATGCCCCTCCCAGTACGAGTGAGCGCAATCGAAGTAGTTGAGGCCGAGGTCGTACGCGTGCCGCACCTGGGCTCTGGCTTGTTCTTTGGTACGGAGCAGGGCAAGACGCGCTCCGCCCTGGCCAATTACGGTCAGCTTCATTCCGGTTTTTCCAAACTCCCGCATGGGAGTGGTTCCCGCTGAAGGCTTCGGAGGCCTGGCGCTCAAACCCGTTATACCCAGACCTGCGAAAGCCGCTCCGATAAACGTCCTGCGCCGTAGTGATGCCGATCTCTGGTAAATCATTCATCCTCCTCGGAGACAATCAAAGTTTGTCCGCCATATCGATGCAAAGGTGAGTGACGAAGTCCCGATAGCTGCCGAGGCTGGCGTCGCCTCCCTGGGCAAGAAACGCCCTCAGGATCTTGCGATGGCTTTCCTCGGGCAAGTCCATACCCTTCTTTACGAACAGCCACACCGGAGCGTCTGTCTTCCAATCGGTGCGGGACCATTTGGGGTCGATCATGCGAGCCGGTCGGGGTTTTTGAAAAAAGTGACGGTGCGCATTTTCATAAAAGAATTTCGCTCTTTCGGCGGCCGTGGGCGCGAGGCCGGCGTCGTCGATCCAGCCCTGGGTGGACCGGTAGGTTTCGTCACGCCAGAGGGCGACGGGGAATTCGCTTCCATACATAATCCGGTCCCATCCGGTCAATTGCACCAGAGCTCGAGTCCAGATGCGGAGCTGATCTTGATCCATGTATCCCTGCCGCGAGAAAATCACCAGGAACCGCGGATGTCGGAACAGTCGCGCCACCAGCTCCTGCTTCGAGAAGATGGCCGGGTCAGTGGGCCCGGCGAAGTGGGTGCCAAATACTGCGCAATCGGGGTAGCGCGTGAGAAAATCGAGCAGAGCGGGAGCCGCAACCCGGTATCCCTCGCTGCCTTCCAGATACGGACTGCCACCCTGTCCCTACCAAAAACTCCATCCGAGCGGAATTCAGTACATCCAAGCGAGACGCTGGCAACTAATGGGAGCCAGGTTTAGCTGAAACCTTCCCAACAGGATCGTATAGGGAATTGGAAGACTTTTGGAAAATGTTCAGTTGGTGACGGAGAGCGAGGATCTCAGCCTGGAGTGCAAGGCGCGATCGAAAGCTGACGAGCAGGGTTGAAATGAGTGAAACCAGCACACCATTCATGGGCCTGAAGGCTAGCAACCGAATCCTGTAAGTGCAATAATTTCAATCTGGACCGAATTTCTGGCAACCACAGGGCGCGAACTCGATTGTCCTGTCCTCAGCGAGTGCATCCATGGGCTCATCTGCAACCTGGCGCCGAGATGACCAATCAACACAATAAACTGGCCGCAGGCGGCATGAAGATGGGCAGCGCTATTTTCGCTGCTTTCTCGTCGCCGCGGGGGCAATCGATAGAATTGCCCTGCACTCAGCTGCGGGTAATCATGCTCTGCATTGCTTCGCTGATGGGCGCCGGGGGAGATGCCGGGTTGGATAGGTAGTCATTCATCAGCGATAGCGACTCGCCCCAGAAGACCGAGGCCGGCGCACGGAACGCGTCATTTAGATTCTCAGGTTCCGCAATATGATTCTCAACCGCGAGCGCCCTGCCGACCCAGGACATGGCCTGCAGCAGGGCTTCGCGCTCCTCCTCCAACAGCCCGCCGCCAGAGAGCAGACGAGCCATTTTGAGTTTTCGTCCCGCCTGCTGGCGATGCGCCTCCGCCTTTTGACGTTCTGCTTCGGAGATTTGTCCGGCCGCCTCCGCCGTGCCGGAGAATAGCTCGCGAATGGCGCGCGTTGCGGGAGCAATCAGCCCTGCCTGCATCAATCGCTGAACAGCATCGTATGTATTCCGGTCGATCACTTCGAGCCTCGTAGGCGCCAGCGGGTCCGATTTGCCTTCTCCGAAAAGGTCCTCGTGCAGCGGCGCTAACTTTTCCTGCCCAAGAAATGCATCGCCGTCTACAACAGCGAGAACAACGGAGTGGCTTCCCTCCAGCGGGTAGCGCTCCTCGCAGCGCAGCAGGGATGCACCCAGCTTCTTGCGCGCCGCCTCGCTGAAGGCAAGGGCACGATCAACCGGCAGGGGTTTGGGCCGGACAGGTTCGGCAACCGGCAGCGGATGCGCCATGATCTGCTCCAGGCGGGCCAAAAACGCCTGGCGACCCGACGCAAGCTTGATGCTTGCAAGATCTCCTCGAAGGTCAAGCACTCCCTCGGCGAGCGCCTGCTTGGCCGACAACGTCGCAAGCATCCGGTGCTCGATCGTCCGCTCAGAGACAAGATTGATGACGGTGACGGGGCGGGTCTGATGCTTTCGCCATGCGCGGGCGATGCGCTGTTCGAGCTTGGCCGGGTTCCACGGCATGTCGCAGTTGATGATGACGCTCGCATTCTGCAGGTTGAGCCCTGTGCCGCCCGACTCCGTGCTCAGAAAAACCCGGCAGTTGGGATCGGTTTTAAAAAGCATGATCTCGGCCCGGCGGCGCCGCTGGGGCACGGCTCCGGTGTGCAAGGCATACCCGATTCCCATGCGCTCGCACATCTCGCGCACCAGGTCCAGCATCCTCACCCACTCGGAGAAGATGAGAACCTTGACATCGGCATTCTCCCGGCACTCCTCGAGGATCTTGCTCAATTCACTCAGCTTCGGACAGGCGCGCTCCTTCGGGTCCAGGATATAGTTGGTGTCGCAGGTCATGCGCATCATGTTGAGTTCGCGCAGCAGCTTCTCCGATTCCTGCTGGGTGAGCGGCCGCCTCCGGGCGATGGAGGCCAAGCGCGCCACATTGGCCTCGTGTTCGGCATAACGGTTGCTCTGCTCCGGGCTGAGCGGAACAAAAAATGTCTTGTCCGTCCTGTCCGGGAGCTCCGTTTCCACCTCGGCCTTGCGCCGCCGCAGCATGAATGGCTGGATGCGGGCGTGCAGTTGGTCCAGATGCTGATAGCCGGAAGGCCTGCCGCGGTCGTCCAGCTGATAGAAATCGCGGTTAAAGCGGAAGAGCGGACCAAGAACCGAAGGATCGAGGAAGGCCATCAGCGAGTGGATTTCGTCTATCCGGTTCTCAATGGGTGTGCCGGTCAGCACAAAGGCGTAACGGCTTCGGAGGCGCTTTACCGCCTGGGCGGTTTTCGTGCTCCAGTTCTTGATCCGCTGGGCTTCGTCCAAAATGACCACGTCCGGCTGAAGCCTGGCATTGACGTCCAGGGAATCCGCCAGCATCTGTTCGTAGTTGACGACCGTGAAGAAGGGCGGGTCCGAATACAGCTGCAGGCGCTTGCGGCGCGGCCCGTAGATCAGCTGATAGGGGAGCTGCGTGAAGCGCTGGATCTGCTCCTCCCATTCGGTCTTCAGTGAGGCGGGTGCGACCACGATCACGCGGAAAGCGTTTCCCAGCCGGTTCAGCAGCGCGCACGCCGCGATCGCCTGGATCGTTTTGCCGAGCCCCATCTCATCGGCCAGCAACACTCGCTCCTTGAATGCCAGGTGAAGCATTCCTTCGCGCTGGTAGGGATAGAGCGGCACGAGAGTTTCGTGGGGCGGCCATTCACCGGATTGAACTTTCCGCTCGTATTCCCGTAGTGAGTTCTTGCGCTCCTCGCGCTGTCGCCGCTCCTCCAGCCATGGACCCACCTCCTGCGAGATTCGCAGATCGGGAATGCCGGATTTGCGGATAATTTCCAGCGTCTGCTCGGGATCATTCGAATCGATGCGGCCCGCATCGTCCACTAACCGACAAAGCTGGCGGGGAACGCTTTTTCCCGCGCCTTCCAACCGTAAGGATCCGGACACAGGATCCGGTACCACATCCGGCCGTCCAGACCCGTTTTTCTGCGCCTCCCGGAACGGTCGCCGGTGCCGGGCTTCCAGATAAAGAAGGGCGGCTTCGACGTGTTTGCAGGTCCCGAGCGCGTTGATGCGGAAATCCACGCAGTTGCAGGAAAACCGGCGCGCGGAAACGCTCCGGATCTCGACGACATAGGACAGTCCACTGCGCGACTTTATCTCAAAGTTCGAATAGATAGGGTATTGCGGATCGAGGTTTCGCACCCGCATCTGTTCGGTTTGAGCGCGATAGCGGCGCTTGTCGATTTCTTCCTCGTCGGTTGTTCGCCAGTCATGAGGAGATGGAAGCTTCGCCCTTAACGCATCAATGTCCTTCATCGGATCCTTCCTCCGCGATGGGGTTTGAGTCCATTCTCTGAAATCGTCCGACCATTCACTCAAATCGGGAATATACGCGGCGATAACAGCTAACAAGCATAGCGCCATCCTAATTCAATTGGGCACACCTAATCAAGAAGGGCTCGGTCAAAAATCAGGATCGGGGACTGACGCAATGCCGCGCCGGGGTATCCGCCAGAAATAGACGTACTGATCAAAGGACCAGCCGAACGCTTCCTTCCTCAGCGAGTTGGCGCGCCAAGGTGGTCTTGCCTGTCTGGCGCGGGCCAGCAAGGACCTGCAAGAACCGGCGCGGTTCGCCCGTCCGCTTTCGGAGGGTCGAAAAGGGAGCACGCCTACATATTGAAGCCATAGGAACGGACATGCTTGGCGTCGTGCTCGATACGCTGCCGCGCGAGGCCACAGTTTCACCGTGGTCATCGCGCCTTTGCTCCTTTCAGGAATGAGGGATCCGGGCCCGGCTTTTTGCCTGCCTGTCCTTCGCCAAAATCCCGGCTGGCCATTTTCTTGGAGTTGCGGGGCTGGTCCCGCCCTTCGAGACGGCTCTTTATTTGAAGGGCACCACGCGTAATTCACCGAGTCGTCCGGGTCGCAGGTTTCGGGCAGGAACGGACCCGCAGCATCGTTTAAAGAAGGCCGGTTGTGCAAGGTAGGGATGGCGGCGTGGCGCCACCGAGGTTATGAGACCGCGGCGCGGAACCAGCGGATCTACGCCGCGAGTCTCTCGTGCCGGTGGTGAAGACCACCAACCTCAGGTATCTCGATCACGTCTCCCCGCTCTGGGGGCCGGATGAAACGAGGCTCCGGCGCGTCCTTATCCAACGCCAGGTGCGTCCTGGCTCCGTGACAGTAAGCGCAGAATTGTCTGATAATTTGCCTGAGGTGCGATTCGCCGAGCACAACGACGTGATCGAGACATTCTCGCCGCGGGGTTCCGATCACTCTCTCCGCGTAAGGATTTTGCCAAGGACTTTGTGGCGCAATAACAACTTCCTCTATGTCGAGCGCCTTCACCCGGTCTCGAAACATCGACCCGTACGCGCCCTCCCGGTCTCGGATCAGGAAGCGGGGCGATGCTCCATCGCAGAATGCTTCAATCATCTGCTGCGCCGTCCACGCTGCAATCGATTCAGGATGGCGAGCTTCTGACGGAGCGCCAGGTTTTCAAGAGCCAGCTCAGATCGCTGCTTGAGAGCCGTCGGGATCAGAGAGAGCAGCGTCGGCTTCAGCCAATTCCAATTCGATCTCCGGATAAGATTTTCCCACCACACGGCCCCGGCCGCGATCAGCATGGGATAGGCGCCCCTGATGCGGTCCGGCCGGCATGATTGGGCGGCGCAGGGACGTTCTTGTACAATTCTGCATTGCGGTAGAACTCCAGCGCTGGCCATTCGTTAGCGTGGAGAGACCAGCCAGGATGTAGGAGCTCCGGTGCCGGGCAAAAAGAGAGTCTTGTAACAAGTTTTGAGTTCCTTCCATCGTGAACCTTTTGGGACAGATGAGACGCGGACGCGCAACCGCGGATCCTACACCTCTGCGACTCCATGCATGTGCTTCACAGTTCAGCGGAGGCGGCCGGCGGACCATAGGATCGAGTTTCGGACCAGAGCGCGGTATGCCGGATTCCTATATGCGGCCGAATCGTGTCCCAGCTCCAGATAGACGACGCGTGATTTGGGGTAGGCGCTGATCCATGCGACCGGACCATCGCTGGTCGAATTGTCCGTCTGCAGCAACACTTTGTTGTTCGGGCTCATCCACATCCCTTTGTAGGTCTCGTCGCGGATGTGCATCGGCCCGATGTTCGCAGTAATAGGATGGGAACCAACCGGCCTGACGAGCAGATCCTCGTCATGCTTATAGGTGGATCCCGGCATGCTCCCTTCGGGCTTAAGCAGATATTTGCCCCCCACCACCTCCTGGTACCACCAGGGCCAGGATTGGTAATCGGCGATTGCATGGTGCAGCACCACAAGACCCTTGCCGCTCTCCAGAAAGTCCCGCAGGTTCTTGCGCCCGTTTTCATCCAGCTCCTGCGAGAAGTCGTAGAGCACGACCACATCGTATTTCTTTCTCAGGTCGGATTTGAAGGCCGCCTGGTTCGACACGGCGTGCGTCCAAGCCAGATCGCCATATCCCTCGAATACGGTATAGAAGGAAGGCTCGTAGTCGTGGCCGCCGGTAACTACCAACGCGCGCAGCGGATTGGGGTCCGGCTTCTGCTCGCCGGCATCCGGCGGCAGCGTGACTTTCCCGCTGGCCGCCCACTCGGTGCCCCGGAGAAATGTGGCCATGAATCCGCTCTCGTTCATCGCGGGAACCTCATGGCCCAGCGCGGTATAGAATACCTGCCCTTTGCCGTAATCGGCGGCGCAGAGAATCGGTTCCTCCTTGCCGGTTCCTCCCATTTTCGAATCGTCATAAGCCGCAGCCAGGATCTGGGTTTCGGGCAGAAACGTCATCTGGTGCTAAAGTTCATCAGTGGCGACAAAAGTGTCCTTATACTCATTTGAATACCCAAATGAGATTCCGCGTCCCCGGATCTACCTGCATTCCGACCTTTGGCACCACTAATTAAAGGGGACGTCCACCTGTTTCCCTGTTTTTTTGAAAACCTGGTGAACGGTGCGGACGTCCCTGGTTTTCCTACCGAGCGACACAATCCAGAACCTGAAGGCAATCCCAGCAATTTCAAGCAATAACATGACTTCTGCCCCCTTTGACGTGTCCCAAGAGAGCCCTCGCAGAATCCTCGGAAAACCCTGAGATCCGATTCATGCCCCGATAGCGTCAATAGCAATAGGGCGAACTTTGATCCCGAGAGATCTTTTGCGCCCCAGGAGCCCGTCCGAGAATTAGGAGGGGCCGCGCGCATGGGGCTTGCGAGGCGAGCTCAAGGCGCGAGGAGGAGGCGATGTCGGTGCACATCGTTGACGACGAGCAACGCAGAGATCGCCCGCAATCCCAGAACGCGGCCCCTCCTAATTCTCGG
>Ga0315273_10012865_pt1 | contig 10739 bp, 9 predicted proteins | sample YL17G02_0_MG_FD_205753 | JGI IMG/M metagenome (GOLD analysis project Ga0315273, IMG submission 205753) | Sediment microbial communities from Yellowstone Lake, YNP, Wyoming, USA - YL17G02_0 | ecosystem: Environmental > Aquatic > Freshwater > Lake > Sediment | place: USA: Wyoming | collected... | reverse complement strand
CTGCGCTTCGTCTCCGGCGTCGAGAGTTGCCCGGTTTCGGGGGCGCCCTGTGAGGTCGATTTCCTTGCGCTCCAGGCGTTCCAGTATCTCACTTGCCCTCCGCAGCACCGCTCGCGGCAGACCTGCAAGCCGCGCGACCTCGATACCGTAACTCTTGTCCGCGGTGCCGGGCTTGATCTTGCGTAGAAAGACAATTTCCTTTCCCGCTTCCTGAATAGCCATGCAGTAGTTTTTCACACCCCGGTGGATCTCTGCCATTTTTGTGAGTTCATGATAATGCGTCGCAAAGAGGGTTTTGGCTCTGTGCTGGGGGCTTTGGACCAGGAATTCGGCAACCGCCCAGGCGATGGAAAGGCCGTCAAAGGTCGCAGTGCCGCGCCCCACCTCGTCGAGCAGGATCAGGCTCCTGTTCGTGGCCGTGTTCAGGATGTTGGCGGTTTCGATCATTTCCACCATGAATGTCGATCTGCCGCGCGCCAGGTTATCCGAAGCGCCCACGCGCGTATAAATGCGATCCACAATTCCCACCCGGGCTTCGGAGGCTGGTACAAATGAACCCATCTGGGCGAGGATTACGATAAGCGCCGTCTGCCGCAGGTAGGTGGATTTGCCGCCCATGTTGGGCCCGGTGAGGATCAGCAGCTGGTCGGTTGTGGTATTGAGTGTGAGGTCATTGGGTATGAATGGGATGCTTTGAAACTCGATGACGGGATGCCGCCCCTGCCTGATCGAAATTTCGTCACCCTCAAATACCTCCGGACGGAAATAGCCGTTCTTGAGTGCGACTTCAGTCAGTGAGCAAAAGGCGTCGAGCTCGCCCAGCAATCTTGCTCCTGCCTGGATCCTTGTGCTCTCGGCGCCCGCCGACCGCCGGATTTGGGAAAAGAGTTCCTTTTCGAGCGAAGAAATCCGCTCTTCGGCCCCGAGGATCTTTTCCTCATAGGTCTTCAGCTCCTCGGTGACGAACCGCTCGGCGTTCACCAGGGTTTGCTTCCGAATGTAGTCCGCGGGCACCTGGGGCAGATTGGGCTTCGTAACCTCGATGAAGTAGCCGAATACCTGATTGAATCTGACCTTGAGCGAATGGATGCCGCTGCGCTGCCTTTCGCGCGTCTCGAGCCCGGCGAGGTAGGCTTTGCCGCTGTGGCGGATTGTGCGCAGTTCGTCCAACTCGGGCGAATATCCCTCCCGTACGATTCCGGGTTCATTTGCCGAGTTGGGCGGGTCGTCCGCAATCGACTGCTCGATCAGGTGAATGACTTCCGGCACCTCGTCCAGCAGGGAACGAATTTCCCTGAGGCGTTCCGATGCGAGATTCTCCAATAGATTGCGCAGAGGAGGAATCACCAGAAGCGAATCGCGCAGCGCGAGCAACTCCCTCGGAGTGGCCACACTGAGCAGGACTCTGCTCACCAGGCGCTCGAGGTCGTAAACCTCCCCCAGTTTTTTCATCAGGCGATCGTGTCTGGAAACGTCGTGTTGGAGCGATTCCACCGCATCCAGGCGGCGCCGGATCTGCTCCGGATCCAGCAGCGGCGCCAGGAGCCAGGACTTCAGCAGGCGGCCCCCCATCCCGGTCTTCGTCTGGTCCAGGAGCGAGAGGAGTGAGCCCTTTCGGTTTGCGTCCAGCGTCTGGACCAGCTCCAGATTTGCAACGGTGGATGCATCGAGTTTGAGATAGTCGGATGGGGCAAAAAAACGCAGCGCTGCGACCTGGCCGAGTTGCGCCAGCTGCGTGTCGCGCAGGTAGTGGACGAGCGCTCCTGAGGCTCCGATCGCGAGCGGATGTCCATCGCACCCGAATCCGTCGAGGCTGGCCACACCGAAGTGCTCCAGCAGAATCCGGTGTCCGAAATCCACATTGAAGGCCCATCCGTCCAGGGGGCTCGAAACCCATTCGAAGGGCCAGTCCTTCGCCAGCTTCTCCCTCAGCTGGTCGCAGGAATTATCGGGGACAATCAACTCCGAGGGACGGAAACGGCTCAATTCGTCCACGGCTTTTTCCCATGCGTCGTCGCCTGAGAACTCGGTAGCGAGGAAATCCGAGGTCGACAAATCCATGAAAGCCAGGCCCACGCCTTCGGAATGGACCAGGATGCTGCCAAGATAATTGTGATCCTTGGGTTCCAGTAGCAATTCCTCGACGACCGTTCCGGGAGTGAGGATTCTGGTGACTTCGCGGTGAACCAGCTTCTTCACGCTGCGTGGATCCTCCACCTGCTCGCAGATGGCGATCTTGTGGCCTTTTTTGAGGAGTCGGGCGATGTACCCGTCCACCGAGTGATAGGGTACTCCGCACATCGGAATGGCGCAGCCCGATTTGTCCCGGTTCCGGGATGTCAGGGTGATTTCGAGTTCCTTGGAGGCGAGCACTGCGTCTTCATAAAACATTTCATAGAAATCGCCGAGGCGGAAGAACACCAGCTTCCCGGGGAAACGCCGTTTCACCTCGTGATACTGCTTCATCATGGGTGTCAGGTCTTCGGTAAGCATCGGTGGTGTTCCGTTCCAAAGCGATTTGGCAACTACCCGACGGAGTATCGTCAGACGTCGATTTTCACCGGGAACGCTCCATGGGCGAGGAAATGGGCTGGCCCAACCCCGTGCGGCGGTCGATGCGACCGGAAATCTCACAAATCCTTGTAGTTAAGAAAAGTGCAATATATAATTCCCCCCCACTGTTGTCAACGTTGATGGCCGCGGGAGCCCGCCTTTGAAGACTCTATCTCTTGATACCTCAACCATCCGGGGGAGTGTCGCGCTGCTGGAAAACGGGACGGTGCTCTGCGAGCTCCGTCTGGCCTCCCTGGAGACCCATGCGGCCCGGCTGCTTCGCTCCATCGAGTTTCTGCTGGGTGGCGCCGGGTGGAGACTGGAAGATGTCGCCCTGATTGCGGCTGGATTGGGCCCGGGATCGTTTACAGGCATTCGGATCGGTCTTTCTACCGCGCTGGGCCTCGCGCAGACTCTGAGGATCCCCTTCGCGGGCATCTCCGGCCTGGATGCCCTGGCACACGGCCATGCCTATCTCGGCGGTCGGATTGGCATCGTGATGGACGCGCAGCGCGGTCAGGTTTATTACGCAGAGTATGCTATTGTCGGCGGGCGCGTCCGGAAAATCAGGACTGCCGGGCTGTGGTACCCGCGGGATTTAAAATCGATGCTTGCCGGCAGACGCTTGAGGCTGATCGGGGATGGCGCCAGGCGGCATCTGGCCGAAATGGGATCCCCGGCCGAGCCTTGGGAAATTATCGACCCGGAACCCTATCTGGCCGGTCCGATCGGGCAACTGGCGCTGACCCGGAAACGATCCTGGCGTAGAGGAGAGTTCCTGGCGTGTGATCCGCTCTATATCCGACCCCCCGATGCGCGCAAACCCGCAAGCAGGAATGCTTAAATGACCGCCGAAAGTTATCTCTCCACGCTCACGGTTGATGACATTCCCCTGCTGCGCCCGTTAGAGACGGCGACGAATCTTTCCTTCTGGGGCGATGAGAATTACAGGAAGTTTCTAGAGGAATTTCCGGAGTATTTCGGCTGCAAGGTCTTGATTCTGACAGAGAACGAAGGCTGGAAGATGGCGGGGTTTTTTCTGGCGCGTTCGTTGTTCGAGAACCTGGAAATACTCAAGGTGGGCATCGATCCCGTTTACCAGAGACAGGGGCTTGGCACTCAGCTGATGGAGGCCTCCTACGGCGAAGGCATCAAGCGCGGCTGCAGGCGTTGTTTCCTGGAAGTTCGGAAATCGAACCAAGGGGCGATCGATTTTTATCTTCGCCACAAATTCATCTTTGCCGGCACTCGCCTGAACTATTATTCGAACCCCATAGAAGACGCCTGGATCATGGAGAGGAACCTCTAGAATACGCTGACGTACCCACAGCCCCTTTGGAGTGCGGCGGCATGACGCCGCTTTCAATTGCGGATTGCGGATTGCGGAATGAAAACATCCGCTGACTGGGGCCGCTCTTCCCAGCGGGATCATTTACTCCCAGACGGCATAGATCTCTTCGACGGTTTTGTTCTGCCGCAGGGATTCGGAGCGCGCCAGATCCACGACGCGATCGGTGCGTGTGTACCCGGGGCAGACATTGTTGACGAGGATATTGAAAGGACCCAGTTCGTTGGCGAGGGATTTGCCCAGGCCAAGGACCCCGGCGCGGACCGCATTGGAGAGAACCAGACCGTCCACCGGCTGCTTTGCCGCGATCGGGAGAATCTCCGCCCCTGTCCCTAACCGAAACTCCTCTGCGGCGGCCTCCAGGGCGTCTCTGCCTCTGGCGCAGATGGCGACCTTTGCCTTCTCCTCTGCCAGGCCGTGGGCAACGGCCTTTCCCAATCCTTTGCTGGATGCTCACACCAGGGCGATCTTACCTTCGAGTCCGAGGTCCATGCTCAACTCCGCGCCGGGTTTCTTCGGAAATAACTGTCGGTGCCATCCAGCCAGTCCTGACGGATGGGGCTGAAGATGTCGACGTCCAGCGTATCCTCGAGTGCGACGGCCTCGTGCGGAACGTTCGGCGGAATCACCAGCACCTGTCCGGCGGATACCACGATTTCTTCTCCACCGATTCGAAATTTCAAAGAGCCTTCGAGGATGTAGCTGATCTGTTCACTGACGTGCGCATGTTCGGGGACGACCGCCTCCTTCCTCAAAAATACCTGCGCGATCATCTCGTTGGTTCCGGTAATAATTTTGCGCGAGATGCCCGGGGTTACCACCTCCCATGGCATTTCATTCCATGTCACCACGTTCATGTGTCTCCCTCCCGGATGGAAAGAATCGCGGAGCCGCGGATTGTTGCGAGCCTCGCGGTCCAGGGGACTCCCCTGGGCCCGAAGCGTCAGGATATCAAAGGATGCGCGGCTTGAGTCGTTTTTTTAATAGTGGTACTATCTGCCGATTATCCCAGGCAGCGAGCGCATCGTGCACGAAACCCATTGATCGAAAGGAGCAGCACCGCCCGATGAAAAAGCCCACGGACGAACCGGTTCCAAACGGTACAACCACCCCCGAGCCGCAAGTGGGATGGCCCTCCTACACTATGGTTGAAGCTCGCATGAAGAAAGTCTATTTCGACTTTTATCAGGAGACCTACAAGAAGACGCAGATCGATCGCAAAACCAAGGAGCTCATCGCGATTGCCGCATCTCTGGGTTTCAAGTGTCAGGGCTGCCTTAATGGTCACATCAAAAAGGCGAAAAAATTCGGGGCCACACCGGAGGAGATCAGCGAGGCGATCGCGATTGCCATGGGGGTCGCAGCCGCTTCGGTGGTCGACTTGACGGATATCGCTGCCGAACATCTTCGCATCAAACACTTCGAATAAGAAGCCATGTTCTTCCGACCAAGCCAAGGGATGATGGTGGTCCTCTGCCTCTTCTGCATACTGTTTCTTGGCGTGGCAGACAACCAGGTTCTCAGCCCTCTGTTGCCGGCCATCCGCCGGCAATTCTCCGGTTCGACGCGCCAGATGAGCTTTCTCTTCACGGGATATTCGCTGTGCGCCGGGTTATCGGTGTTGATATGGGGGCCGATCTCGGATTTTTTCGGGCGTCGTCGTTGCCTGATCATCGGCTTGGGCATTTTCATGCTGGGTTCCTGCGGTGCATTTCTGGCGCATGATTTTCGGGCCCTGCTGATGGCTCGAATCGTCACCGGCATGGGCGCGAGCATGCTGAGCCTCAACACCATTTCGTATGCCGCCGACTTTTTCCCCTACGCCCGGAGGGGGTGGGCGATGGGCTCCATCTTCTCCTCCTATTTCGCGGCGCTTATCCTCGGTGTTCCTATCGGGTCCTGGATCGGGGAAAAACTTGGATGGAATTCCGTTTTTGCGCTGGCGGGAGTCACGGCATTACTGCTTCTGATATCGGCTCGATTCGCGCTCCCGCGTATGCCGCGACACCGCTCGCCGGGGCAGGCCGAGTTCGCCGTGATGGAGGAGATTGGGACATTTCTCGGCTTTCTTCAAAAGCGGCATACCGTCGGCGCACTGCTCAGTTCTTTTTCCGCTTCGGCAGGGACCACGGGCTTTCTGGCATTTCTGGGCGTCTGGCTGCATGATGCTTTCAATATCTCGGGGCAGAAGATCGGTCTGGTGTTCCTGGCATCCGGAGCGGCGGCTCTGGTGGCATCGCCCCTGGCCGGGTCGCTTTCCGACAGGATCGGCAAGCGGACGCAGTTTGCGATCAGCAACCTGACTCTCGCGTTACTGCTTGTGGTATTGCCGCATCTCAAGTGGGGGCCATCCCTGTTTGTCGTTTTTGGTGCCATAAGCCTCTCGGCAGCATTCCGGCAGGGACCGATGGAGGCACTCCTCACCGAGGTGGTGCCGGCAGCGTCGCGCGGGTCTTTCATCGCGTTGAAGAATTCCTTCTCGCAGCTCGGGATTGCACTGGCGGCCCTGCTGTCGGGGATGGTCTTCGAATCGGCAGGATACGGCGCCGTATGCTGGATAGGCGTTTGCGCGAACCTTGCCGCGGCAGGATCCATCCTTTTTCTGGTCAGAGGGTTTCGCCTGTAGGCGCCGTGTGGGAAAATGCTTTAGATGGCGGGACAATTTGGCTAGAATAGGCAAAACTGAGGATTTGTTCACGACCTGTTCTTGTATTTCCCAAGGAGGTATGTTTTGCGGACCGCAAAGTTGATCCTTTTGGCAGCAACTCTTGCTTTAGGCTTGTTTGGATGCGGAGGCGAGAAGAGCAGCCCTGACGCCTTCTCGCAGATGAAAAAGTTCAAGAGCGTGCGCATCCTTACCGATGCGGTCAACCTGCCTTTCGAGTTCGGTGCCGGCACCGGGGTCCAGGGACTGGACGTCGATATCGGAGTCGAGATCGCGAAGGATCTGGGATACGAGGTGAAGTGGGTAAAGTCCCCCTTTGAACGCCTGTTCGAGATCTTGAAGAACGGGGAGGCCGAGCTGATCATCTGCGCCATATCCATCACGCCCGAGCGCAAAAAGGAATTTGCGATATCGGAACCGTACTATGACAGCGGAAACACGATCGCCAGGCGGCAGGACAAGGCCGATATCAAGAACCTCGCGAGCCTCGCGGGCAAGAAGGTCGGTGTCCAGTCCGGGACGACAGGCGACATGTTCATGGCTTCTCAGAAGGCGGCTGCCGGAGTCACCGTCGTGAAGTTTCCCACGCTCGATGATGCCTTGGGGGCGTTGAACCGGACCGAAATCGAAGCCGTGATCGGCGATGAGCCCATCCTGACCTACAGCATATACAAGAGCTTCGCAAACCTGATGACCATCGGGGTCCGGCTGACGGATGAGAAATATGCGATTGTCGCCCGCAAGACCGAAAAGGAATTGATCGCGAAGGTGAACGCGACCCTCGAACGCCTCAAGAAATCGGGTGAGCTCGAAAACCTGAAGATGAAGTGGTTCCAGAATGTCATGCAGGATGCCGCGGAGCAGCGCCGGAAGATGGCCGAGCACGAGGCCCTCAAGAAATGGCCCAAGGAGGTCACGTTCAACTTTGTCAAGACTTCCGGCAACTTCAACATGGACCGGCTCGACGGCTTCGTGCTGGTGCTTGCCGGGGCCCAGTCCTACCAATCCACACCCATTCTCACCAACGGCGCTCGTGGAAGCTGCAAACTCAGCGCGGTGCCTCCGGGCGAATACAAGCTCAGCATGGCGATCTTCAAGCTAAATACCACGGTGAAGATCCCGGAGTCCGCATCAAAGTCCGTCATGTTCGAAATGAACATTGGCGCAGGCATTACCATTACTCAGAAATAACTCTTCGGGCCGGAGCAGCGATGCCTGCCGCTCCGGCCCTGCCCATGACATGCGACCTCACCCTTATCGTATCATCCTGCTTACCGCCTTCCTGACCTGCGCGGTCACCGTAATTCTCCTGCGCTGGGATGTTCTTCCGGTGCGCGGCCGCGGCGCGGCCTCGAGGCAGGTGGAATCGGCGATAGCTTCCACCCAGGGTGGGCAGCCGCCTCTGAGCAGCGATGAAGAGACGAACATTAAGGTTTACAGCAAGGTCAGCCCTGGAGTTGTGAACATCACATCAACCGTGGTCGAGTTCGATTTTTTCTTTTCGCCTGTATCCAAACAGGGAACCGGCAGCGGCTCCGTCCTTGACCTCGACGGCAATGTCCTCACCAACTATCACGTGATCGAATCGGCTCAGAACCTGGAAGTGGCGCTGCCTGACCGCTCCAAATACCGGGCCAAAGTGGTCGGGGTGGACAAGCAGAACGACCTGGCCGTGATTCGCATGATCGATGCACCGAAAAACCGGCTGCATCCCGTCGCGCTGGGAGAGTCAAGCTCTCTGAAGGTGGGGCAAAAAGTTCTGGCTATAGGCAACCCGTTCCGGCTGCAGAACACGCTTACGATCGGCATCATCAGCTCGCTGGGAAGAAGGATCCAGACGGAAGGGGGAGATCTGGTGGAAAACGTCATCCAGACCGACGCCGCCATCAATCCGGGCAATTCCGGGGGACCGCTTCTCAACGCAGCGGGGGAGATGATCGGAATCAACACGTCGATTTTCACGATGAGCGGCGGCAACATCGGAATCGGATTTGCCATTCCTGTCGACACCGTGCGCCGCGTGGTCAAGGATCTCATTGCGGAAGGCCGGGTGCTGCGGCCATGGTTCGGCGTGGAAGGGTACACCATTAGCGAAGAGCTGGCATCGGCCCTGGATTTGCCGGTGACCAGCGGCCTTCTGGTCGCCAGGGTTATGCGAGGCAGCTCGGCGGAGAGCGCAGGAATCCGTGGCGCCAGCGAAATCGCGATCCTCTATAACGAGAGAATCCTCGTCGGCGGGGATATTATCACCCAGGTCGGCGATAAGCCGGTCGGGTCGACCGAGGAACTCCGCCTGGCCCTCGAAAGCAAGCACCCCGGAGAGACCGTCCAGGTGGCCGTCTACCGCGGTCGCAAGAAGATGCAGATTCCGACCACACTGGTGGAGCCGCGACAACGCGGACTCAGGTTCTAGGAGCCCGTCCGAGAATTAGGAGGGGTCGCGCGCATGGGGCTTGCGAGGCGAGCTCAAGGCGCGAGGAGGAGGCGATGTCGGTGCACATCGTTGACGACGAGCAACGCAGAGATCGCCCGCAATCCCAGAACGCGGCCCCTCCTAATTCTCGGACGGGCTCCTAGACTGATTTTGCCGGCAGCCGCGCCGGGGCCTGTCCCTATGGACCTGTCCGCTGATTCGGCATCAGCGCACCTTTCAGCAGCTCTCTCTTGAGAAAAGATTCGATGTCGTTATCACTCCCCCCGCTGCGATCCCTGGCATTTTGGGTCCTCGGCATTCCGTGCATTCTTTGCCCGCCGGTGTTGGGATTGCCTCCAACCGTGGAAGGCGAACTCACCAAGCTCGGTGAGGGTGTCTTTGTCAGCGTGGTCAGCCCGGACAGCAACGCCGTGAGCAACGCAGGAGTTGTGGTGCTGAACCGCGGCGTGCTCGTTTTTGACACCCACTTCACGCCGGAGGCCGGCCTGGCCCTTTTGGGAAAAATCCAGTCGATAACGCAGAAGCCGGTGAAATATCTGGTTAACAGTCATTATCATTCGGATCACACCCACGGCAATCAGGCCTTTCCCAAGGCACAATACATCATCGCCAGCAGCAACGGGCGCCGCGACATCCTCCAGAAGGACTTGCCTGCGATGGGCCGGACCGCGGCCACAGCACAAGCGCAGATCGATCGGTTGAAGAAGGATGCCGCTATACTCCAAAGCCCGGCACAGAAAGAGGCGCTGATGCGCCAGGCCGCGGCCAGGAAAGAGGCTCTTGACCGCCTGCTGCGATTGAGGATCGTTCCTCCGCTCATGACCTTCGACGACAGTCTGGTGATTCAGGACGGCCAGCGCGAAATCCGCCTGCTGTTTCTGGGGGTGGGACACACCGATGGCGATGTGGTCCTCTTCCTGCCGGCGGAGAAGATAGTTTTCACAGGCGATCTGTTCTTCAATTCGGCTTTTCCGAACGCCCAGGATGCGAACCTCCTCGCCTGGATGAAAACGCTGGAGGAAATCCTCAAACTGGATGCCGAGAAATTTGTACCCGGACACGGTTCGCCGGGGAGCCGAAAGGATGTCCGGGATTTCCTGGGCTACCTCGCCGATCTGAGAGCGCTGGTGGAGCCGGCGGTGGGGCGCGGGGACAGCCTGGAGCAGTTGATCCGCGAAACTTCCATACCCGCGAAGTACTCATCCTGCCGCTTTTCCAATTTTTTTCCCGCGAACCTGCAAAGAATGTATGCGGAGTTGAAGGCGCTTCAGCTTGCTTCCACATCCGCACCGGAGCCTGACAGCCGGAAACCTGCCCCGGAGAAACCAAAGCCATGACCAGGATTCTGATCACTGGCGCCAGCGGTTTTCTCGGGCACAACCTGGGCCAGGTTTTGTGCAGGCGTCACGAAGTGTTTGCCGGTTTTTGCGCCAATCCTCCCGATAACGGCGCATGGACGCCCGTCCAGTTCGACGTGACAAAAGCCGGGGATGTATCGGCGAAAATCGAGCAGGCCCGGCCGGACCTGCTGATTCATTCCGCAGCAATCTCTCAGCCGGACGAATGCGAACACCGGCCGGAACTCGCCCGTGACGTGATTGTCACGGGCACGCAGAACGTGGCTGACGGATGCCGGCGGAATTCCGTGCGACTGCTCCATATCTCCACAGACCTGGTGTTTGATGGACGGCGCGGCTGGTATACCGAAGAGGACGAGGTTCACGCCATCAGCGTATACT
>Ga0315273_10012860_pt1 | contig 10740 bp, 8 predicted proteins | sample YL17G02_0_MG_FD_205753 | JGI IMG/M metagenome (GOLD analysis project Ga0315273, IMG submission 205753) | Sediment microbial communities from Yellowstone Lake, YNP, Wyoming, USA - YL17G02_0 | ecosystem: Environmental > Aquatic > Freshwater > Lake > Sediment | place: USA: Wyoming | collected... | reverse complement strand
TAATGATGTTTTTCGGTAAAACCTCGTCCTTCAGTTCAGGAGAAAGCCTCTGCCGTCTCCACCTGTTTCTCATAGCAATTGCCACAGCCTTTTTTGCTTTATGCTGTCCGATGATATATTTATCAAGCTCTTCAACTATCTTTCTTGGTATCAGGTTATCCATCTAACTCCTCTATAGTTATATTTTCGTTGGTATATATGCATATATCAGATGCGATCTTCATGGCCTTTTCAACAGTATCCTTTGCAGAAAGACCGGTATTTTCAGACAATGCCCTCGCTGCAGCCTGCGCGTATGGGCCTCCTGAGCCGATAGCTGCAATTCCGTCTTCGGGTTCTATCACGTCACCTGTTCCAGAGATGATAAAAGTATGTTCTTTATCCGCCACAATCAGGAGAGCTTCAAGCCTTCTTAAGATCTTATCCGTGCGCCAGTCCTTTGCAAGTTCAACTGCAGCCCTTGTTATATTGCCCCTGTAGGACTCAAGTTTACCTTCAAATTTCTCAAACAAAGTAAACGCGTCTGCTGTTGCACCTGAAAATCCTGCCAATACTTTTTCTCCATACATCTTTCTGGTCTTTCTGGCATTACGTTTCAGAACCGTATTCCCCATTGTAACCTGTCCGTCTCCGCCCAATGCCACATTCCCATCACGCCTTATACATAATATTGTTGTTCCTTTAATCATCTGTTTTACCTTTACCTTTTTTCCTTTAACTTTTCCTCTTCCCTCGTAAAGGGATGTGCCTTATCATAAATATCCATCAGATGTGTAATATCAAGATGGGTGTATTTCTGGGTTGTTGAAAGTGAGGAATGCCCCAGAAGCTCCTGTATTACCCTGAGGTCTGCGCCTCCCTGAAGCAGATGGCTTGCAAATGTGTGTCTCAGAGTATGCGGCCCGATCTGACCGTTCATAGCCAGGGCTTTAGCGTATTTTACTACTATACGTCTTACTCCCCTGTCTGTCAACCGGGTTCCCATCCTGTTGAAAAACAACGCCTTATCCTTATTTTTCCTGAGTATCCTTTCTATCATATATGACTTTATGGCGTCAATTGCCTTTGAACCTATCGGCACTATGCGTTCCTTCCTGCCCTTCCCCCGTATTTTTACCAGAGATTCCTTTATGTTGATATCATCTATGTTGATGCCTGAAAGCTCGCTGACCCTAAGGCCGCTTGAGTAAAGAAGTTCAAGGATTGCCTTGTCCCTTATTGGCAAAAAACCTGTTCCATCAGGTTTATCTACAAGAGAAAAAACATCATCAACAGAAAGAAACCTGGGCAATAACTTTGGAACTTTCGGGTTTGAGATGAGCTTTGCCGGATTTGTTTTGATGTACCCTTCCCTGTGCAGAAATTTAAAAAATGACCTGATACTGGACAACCGTCTGCTTACTGTTGTCTTACTAAGTCCATTCCTTATCTGCCCGGCAACAAAACCCCGCACATCCAGTAAATCTATTTCATGAGGCTCAGTTTTTGAATACTCTGAAAACTCTTCGAGGTCTTTTCTGTATGCCCGCAACGTATGAACTGAAACAGCCTTCTCAACTTCAAGATATCTCAGGAAATTATTAATATGATCTTTCATTGGAATTCATTATTCTAACCTAAGAACTATTGCAATTTCCTTCCTCTCCACAGCATATAGATCACAGGATAGATGATTAACTCCAGGATGGTTGAAGTAAAAACACCTCCTACCATCGGTGCAGCAATCCTTTTCATGACGTCTGCACCGGTGCCGTGGCTGAATAAAATGGGCACAAGGCCTGCAAGTATCACGCTGACAGTCATAAGTTTTGGCCTTATCCTTTTAACAGCACCATACATAATCGCTTCTTTAAGATCATCCCTTCCACGCAATTTTCCCTCTCTTTTCCACTGTTCGTATGCATGATCAAGATACAGGAGCATTATTACCCCTGTCTCTGCATCAAGACCTGCGAGAGCGATAATGCCAACCCACACAGCAATGCTCATATTATAATTGAGAAGGTAAAGGAGCCAGAAAGAGCCAACAAGAGAAAACGGGACTGCAAGGAAGACAATACCTGTCTTTATTGCAGATTTTGTATTGAAATATATAAGGACAAATATGATAAGGATTGTCAGCGGGATAACGAGTTTCAGTCTTTTGTGTGTCTTAAGAAGGTGCTCATATTCGCCGCTCCATTCAAGTCTGTATCCATCAGGCAACTTTACCCTGGATTCAACGTTCTTTTTCGCATCCTCAACATAACTGCCCACATCCCGTCCTGTAAAGTCGATAAATACATAGTTTGCGAGGAGACCTTTTTCACTCTTGATAACCGTCGGTCCTTTCTTAATGCTGATGTCGGCGACCTCTCCCAATGGTATCTGTGCAATACCCTCTCCATATGAAGGCGAAGCCATTGCATAAGGACTAAAGGAAAGGTTAATAGGAATAAGTATCCTTTTTATTTTTTCTATATCATTCCTTAATTCCCGCGCGTATCTTATATTGACAGTGTATCTTTCCCTCCCTTCAACAGTAGTCATAACATTCATACCTCCTATGGCAGTTTCTATGACATCCTGAACATCATCTCCGGTAAGGCCGTAACGCGGCAACTCTTCCCTTTTCGGTTTGATATCGAGGAAATAACCTGTTGTCAATCTTTCCGCGTATGCGCTTCTTGTACCGGAAACATTTTTAACAGCATTCTCAACGTCCAGGGATATCTTTTCTATCATATCAGTATCCGGACCGAGGACTTTAATCCCTACCGGCGTCCTGATACCTGTGGCAAGCATATCAATCCTTGCCTTAATCGGCATGGTGAATGAATTTGCAACTCCAGGGATACTTAGCGCATCATTCATCTCATTCTTGAGTTTATCAACATCCATGCCTGTTCGCCATTCTGATTCAGGCTTGAGATTAATCACGGTCTCGAACATCTCAAGCGGCGCAGGGTCTGTAGCAGTCTCAGCACGTCCTGCTTTGCCAAAAACCTGTATAACTTCGGGTATCTCCATCAGGATTTTATTCTGTATCTGCAGTAGTTTCGACACCTCGGATACAGATGCACCAGGCACTGTCACAGGCATATAAAAAAGAGTCCCTTCATATAGTGGAGGCATGAATTCTGATCCCAGCTGCAAAAAAGGATACGCTGTGGTTGCCATAATTACTATTGCAAGTATGATTATTATCTTTTTGTATCTGAGAGCAATCCTTACTGCAGGTTCATATAACTTATGAAGCATATGACTCACAGGATTTTTTTCCTCAGGCTGCATCTTTCCCCTCATAAAAACAGTCATGAGAACAGGGGTAAGGGTAATCGCAAGAAAAGATGAAAAGAGCATGGCAAATGTTTTTGTATAAGCCAGTGGCTTAAAAAGTCTTCCTGCCTGGGCCTGAAGGGTAAATACCGGCAGAAATCCGACAGTTATTACCAGGAGTGAAAAGAAGAGAGATGGACCGACTTCCTTTGCCGCCTCTATTATGATATTTACCCGACTTCCCTGTTTTCCATGCACCTCCCAATCGCCGAGTTTTTTATGCGCATTCTCAACCATTATAATGGATGCGTCGACCATCGCTCCTATTGCTATTGCGATTCCTCCGAGACTCATGATGTTTGATGTGACACCCAGGTAATACATACAGATAAAGGAAATAACGATAGCAACGGGGATGGTTAATATCACAACAAGGGCACTCGGGAGATGAAAGAGGAATATTATGCATACCACACTGACAGCCAGGGAAAGCTTGATTATTTCATCTTTCAAAGTATCTATAGATCTGCGAATTAAATCTGTCCTGTCATAGGTGGTGATAATCTTCATCCCTTTTGGCAAAGACGGCTGAATATCTTTTTTAATCTTTTCCTTCACCCGCTCTATAACATTCAGCACATTCTCACCGAAACGGACAACAACAATACCTCCGGCAACCTCTCCTCTCCCATTGAGATCAACAAGGCCTCTTCTTATTTCAGGACCGATCTGTATTTTGGCGACGTCCCGTAAAAATACCGGAGTGCCCGAACCATTTGTGCCGATAGAAATATTTTCCAGGTCTTTGGTATTTGTTATATAGCCGCGGCCTCTAACCATGTATTCGACGCCTGAGAAATCAAGTACCCTTCCCTCCACATCTTTATTGCTCTTTCTCACTGCTTCAATGGCTTTCATTAAGGGAATATTGTATGCGGCAAGCCGGTTTGGATCTAATATTATCTGATACTGCTTCACAAATCCGCCGACACTTGCAACCTGGGAAACTCCCGGTACACTTTCAAGGGCAAGTTTGATATTCCAGTCCTGTACAGACCTCAGTTGAGCAAGATCATATGCGCCTGTATCATCAACTACAGCATATGAGAAGCCCCACCCAAGGCTTGTTGCATCCGGTCCCAAAACAGGATTTACATTGGACGGCAATTTCTCTTTTACTGATTGTAAGTACTCAAGGATACGGCTCCTTGCCCAGTAAATGTTTGTGCCTTCTTCAAAAATTACATATATGAACGAACTTCCGAAAAAAGAAAAGCCTCGGACAGCCTGCACCTTGGGTGCAGCAAGCAGGGTAGAGGTGATAGGATATGTTATCTGGTTTTCTACAAGATCAGGGCTTCTTCCAGCCCATTCGGTAAAGATGATGACCTGGGTGTCGCTGAGATCAGGGATGGCATCGAGTGGTATGTTTTTAATTGCCCAATATCCCCACAAAGAGAGAACTGCAACTAAAAGGATGACGATGAATCTGTTTCTCGCGCTGTATTCGATGATCCTGGATATCATAATTTACCCATAAGTTGAATATATTTCCCCTATTTTATGAGGTGGATATGATGAAAAAACTTTTCCTGAGACACCTTACAGACCTTTAATAAAGCCGGCCAGCCTCATGCCGAAATTAACTGAACGATATAAGTACGGCCACGTGAATTTTGATAATATCTTGTCGATTTAAAAGTTTTTTCAGCATATCTGCCTCATAATTTTCAGTGTTTATGCCCACCAAGCGGGGTTACATTCTTTAGCTGTGCTTCTGAGTCAATAAGGAATGTGGCTGATGCAGCGATCTTTTCTCCTGATTTTAACCCCTTAATTACCTCTCTGAAGCCCTCAACACTCATTCCAAGCATTACCTCCCTCGGCTCAAAATAACCTTTTCCCTTATCCACATAAACAACCTGTCTTGTCCCTGTATCTATAACAGCATCATCAGGTATCGTAAGCTTTTCCCCCATATTAATCTTTATCTCAACATTGGTAAACATCTGCGGTTTAAGCTGCCCGCCGGAATTCGCAATCTCGAATCTAACCTTTGCTGTCCTTGTTGTGCCGGATATAGAAGGATATATGTAATTAATCTGTGAAAAAAACTCCTTGTCAGGAAAATAGCTGAGGGTAATCCTTGCTTTTTGCCCTAATTTTACCAGAGAAATCTCATATTCATAGATGTCAGCAATTACCCATAATGATGAAAGGTCTGCAACATCAAAAAGCTTTTCCCCCGGCATTACCCTCATTCCCTGCACAGCCATTTTCTGTGTAACATAACCGCTCACAGGGCTATAGAGAGTAATAGTTCTTATCGGTCTGCCTGTATCTTCGATCTTTTTAATCTGCTCATCACTGATATCCCATAATCTCAATCTCTGCCTTGATGCTTCGACTATTGTATCAGCATCTCTTTTAAGCATTTTGCTTATATTTTTGTCAGAAAAATCTCCTTCATTCTCCTTATTCTGCCTTGTCCATCTAAAAGCATTTAGAAATTCCTGCTGCGTTGCAATAAGCTCAGGGCTGAATATCTCGGCAAGAGGTTCTCCTTTTTTCACATATCTGCCTGTATAGTCAACATAAAGCTTCTCAATCCAACCTTCGATTTTTGTATTCACTGTAGCGATTTTTCTCTCATCATATTCAATTCTGCCTACTGTCCTGATAGTCTTCTGAAACGGCCTCACCGCAACTTCAGCAATCTTTACCCCGATTAACTGTTGTTTTTCAGGAGATATCTCGATTGTCGGCGTTTCCTGTTCCTCTGAGGCTTCTAACTTTGCCTCAGACTCTTTTGTATCCGGGATATGTCCTTCATGTCCTGGAGCATTCTGTTTTTTTGACAATTCAGCGATAGTATTTTTTTCAGAAGTCCTTAATAAACCTGATTTTGAAAAATACAGGATAAATCCAGCGAATAATAATACAGCAATGATTATTATGATATTTTTATTCTTCATTTTTTCTCCATCACTGCTGAAGCCTTGCTAATAATCCCTGAAACAGCTTCGAGCCTTGCAATCGCCTTTTCTCTCTCTGCAAATTGTCCCCAGTAAAGAAATTCGTAATCGAGCAGTGATTTGAGTCTTGTGATAACAGTTATTGCCTCAACCTTTCCTGTCGCATATCCGGCAAGGGACAATTCAAAATCCTGGTAGGTCTTTGGAATCATTCCGTTTTTGTACAATTCCATCAGTCTCTCTGCTGACTTCATCATCGAATAATTATCCCTTATGCTTGAAGATATCATCAGCTTAGTGCCTTGAAGTTCATGTCTCGCACCGGTCAGAGATGATTCTGCTTCCAGGATAGTCTGTTTCTGTTTTGTCTTGTAATATATAGGGATATTAATAGTAGTAGTGAGGCTCCACATGTCGTCAAACTCATGTCCTCCCCTGTTAAAATAGCTTGCGTTGAGAGTGAAGTCAGGGATGTATTCCTTTTGCATCATTCTGACCTTTGCCTCTGATGCTGCGATCATCCTATCCCTGGTTTTTATCTCCGGAGAGTTTTCTATTGCTGTTTTGATCATCATATCCATACTGTAATTGCATGAAGCAGACGGCAGGACATCAGGCCTGCCTAATGGAGCGTTAACATCCCTGCCGGTTGTTGTGTTGAGCATCGCCTCAAGAGATTGCTTTTTTTGGTTAAGCATCTCTTCTTTTTCGAGGAGCATGTATTTCTCTGTCTGTGCCATTAGCACCTCCTGCTGTGAACCCATGCCTGCTGAATATCTGGCGACCGCAGCGTCTTCCACCTGTTTCAAAAGCATTGCCTTCTCCTGTATAAGATCGATTTGCTTATACATGAGAAACAGGTCATAGTGGATCTCTTTGACCTTTAAAATGGTCTTTAATTTAGCAGCTTCATATGATGCCCTCAGACTTTCTGATTCCCTTTCAGACATTTCACCCTTCAATGCCAATTTACCGGGGAAAGGGATCATCTGTGATGCAGAGAACATCCATTGAGCATCCGGCATATCGCCATGTGTATAATTGCGCCATCCCTCATTCTGATAGCCGAACATGAACATAGGGTCAGGAAGGCTCTTTGCCTGGGGCACTCTGTATGCTGAAGCTGTTACAATTGACTCAAAAGCAAGAAGCTCAGGATTACTTTTCAGGGCTTCGTCAATCAATTCCTGAAGCTTCAGATCTTCAGCGAATGCAAAAGGAGCAAAAAACATAAGCAGTACGTAAATAGCAGAACACAAACATAGGAATGCGTATCTAAAATAAGGCAAGTTCAACTTCTTATAAATTTGGATATAAGTAAGAACAGATTGTATGTCATTCCCGCTTGTCGGGAATCTTTTTTTAGAAAGGATGCCGGACAAGCCGGCATGACGAACATAGTAGTCCAATGTAACCTCACTGACAGCTGTACCAGCACCTCTCTCTGGGAGTATGTTTTTCAAGGTTAATGTACATCAATGCTGAACTTCATCGAAGCTTTTTTTCCGCCTTTTGTTATCTTCACAGCAATATTCCAGGGACCGGTCATAGAGATGTTCATCTTTGCCTTGTACATATTCCCTTTTAATTCTGCATCTGTCTTATAGTTCATTGCCGGCATACCAGGCATCGCAGGCATTGAATATTCGACCTTTACCTTTGCATCCGTTACATTCTTACCCGAAGCATCCCTGATATCAATTTTCATATTATTATCACCAACTACAGGCGGGTTCTTATCTATCTTCACGATTACATTATATTCACCGGCCTTTTTCGTCACCTCATAATCTTTAGCATAGGCAATGCCTGCAATCAAAAGCATAGCAACTATAATAACCATCAGTCTTTTCATGAACTTATCCTCCTTTTGTTTTAGTATATTCGCAAATGTAATCAGTTTCAAGTAAGGTGAATTTTACTAAATAGAGCCTGTCCATAAATGCATGGAAAAATCCGAAGTCTGTCATTCCCGCAAGTGAAGCGCGTCGGGAATCCTTCCGAGAAGCCATCGAAAAGATTCCGGACGAGCCGGAATGACAATCAAACGGCAAAATATCGTTTTTATACATAGAGACTAAACAGATTTAAAGGGATAGTTTGCAAATTCTTAATTGCTGAGCAAAGAGACTGTATTCTCTAAACTTTTCATGTCTTCGGCATTCATTATCTTTACATCAGAGACTATTCTTTTTATCAAACCCGACAGAACCTTTCCGGGCCCGACTTCTATAAATATATTAACACCTGAATCCTTAATAGCCTTTATAGAATCTTCCCACAGAAGCGGGTAGCTGAGTTGTCTGATAAGCGAATCTTTTATGCTCTCACTATCATGCAGGAAGGCAGCCTCCGCATTGTTTACTATAGGGATTGCAGGATTTTTCAACAGTGTAGAATCGAGCAATTCCGCAAGTTTTTCAGATGCAGGCTCCATTAATTTACAATGTGACGGAACACTTACTGCAAGCAGGACTGTTCTCTTTGCTCCGGCATCATCACAGAGTTTTATTGCTTCCTGAACTGCATTTTTCTCCCCTGCAATTACTATCTGACCGGGACAGTTATAATTTGCAGGAGCAGCATATCCTGATTGCAGAGATTTGCATATCCCGTCAACCTTCTCTCTCTCCAAACCAAGGACTGCTGCCATGAGTCCTTTTCCCTCCGGGACAGCCTCCTGCATGAACAGTCCCCTTTTTTCAGTCAGTATTACCGCATCAGACAGCGACAGGCTTTCAGCGGCAACTATTGCCGAATACTCTCCAAGGCTATGTCCTGCAACAACAGATGGTCTTATGCCCCTGGATAATAATACCCTGCATATAGCAATGCTTACAGTAAGGATACATGGCTGAGTCCTGAACGTCTTGTTTAATTCATCCTTTGGACCGTTGAAACACAGGGCTGCAAGATCATAACCTAATGCGCTGGAAGCCTCCTGAAAAACCTCCCTTGCAACATCATAGTTCTCATAGATTTCTTTACCCATTCCCACATACTGTGAACCCTGACCGGGGAAGACGAATGCAATTTTCATTAAGAAATACCTTTCGCTTCTTTTATCTTCTTTATCAGCAATGGCACGATCTCATATACATCGCCGACGATTCCATAGGTTGCAACATTGAATATCGGGGCTTCAGGGTTTTTGTTTATAGCTATGATTATGTCTGATGACTGCATGCCGACAAGATGCTGGACCGCCCCTGATATTCCGCAGGCGATATAGATTTTCGGGCAAACAGTCTTGCCTGTCTGACCGACTTGATGCCTGTACGGAATCCAGCCGGCATCAACGCAGGCCCTTGAAGAGCCGACAGCTCCGCCGAGGAGTTCTGCAAGTTCCTCGATTAATTTAAACCCTTTCGGCTCTCCAAGCCCCCTGCCTCCGGATACGATGATCTCTGCCTCCTGCAGATTAACCGCTATATCTGACACCTCTTTGACCGTCTCCAGCACCTTTGTTCTGGAAGAAAGACCGTCCGTCTTGATTTCTATTATCTCGCCTTTTCTTCCCTCTTCATACAGTCCGCGCTTCATCACTCTTGGCCTGACAGTAGACATCTGCGGTCTGTTATTTGGGCAAAGTATCGTTGCCATGATATTACCGCCGAATGCCGGCCTGATCTGGAGGAGGTTATTTGTCTCCTTATCAATGGCAAGAGATGTACAATCTGCTGTCAGGCCTGTTCTTAATCTTGCAGCCACCCTCGGAAAAAAAGAACGGCCAACAGGTGTTGCCCCCGCGAGCACAATCTCAGGCTTGTGTGTTTGAATCAGAGATGTCATAAGCTGAGAATAAGGCTCGTCATTGAATGCATCGAAAATAGGATTGTTTGTTTGATAAACCTTATCTGCTCCCCATTTAATCAGTTCCTGAGCCTCTGATTCAGGCGCTCCGAAAAGGACTGCTGCGAGTTCTGCATTCAGATCATTGGCAAGATTTCTTCCAATTCCCAATAGTTCATATGCCACAGACGAAACCTTGCCGTTCCTCTGTTCAGCAAATATCCATACACCTTTATATGACTTCAGGTCTGTTTCCTGAGTGACCTCTTTATCAACTTCTATGATCGCACCCTCAGGGCAAATATTGATGCAGGTCATGCATGCCTCGCAGTATTCATTGATAAAAGCCTTGCTGTCTTTCATCTCAATTGCTGACACAGGGCATGATGCAAGGCATTCTTCACATCCGGTACATTTGTCTCTGTTTATTATTACAGGCATTTAATCCCCCTCAGTTCCTGGATTAAGGCATCGACCTGCTCTTCCGTGTCGCCTTTAAGAATCTTTCTGCCAGACCTTGCCTCAGGGGTAAAGATGTTTTTTACCTGTGTCGGTGAACCTTTCATCCCTATGTCGTTCTGATCTGCCATAATATCGGCTGCTCCCCATTTCCGGATCACTGCCTTTTTCGCAGCCATCTTGCCCTTCAATGACGGCAGTCTCGGTTCATTCAGCTCTTTTACCGCAGTCAGAAGGACAGGGAATGAAGATTCAA
>Ga0315273_10012859_pt1 | contig 10741 bp, 8 predicted proteins | sample YL17G02_0_MG_FD_205753 | JGI IMG/M metagenome (GOLD analysis project Ga0315273, IMG submission 205753) | Sediment microbial communities from Yellowstone Lake, YNP, Wyoming, USA - YL17G02_0 | ecosystem: Environmental > Aquatic > Freshwater > Lake > Sediment | place: USA: Wyoming | collected... | reverse complement strand
TTGTTGTCTTGTCGCTGTGAGTATTCAATGGAAGGATATCAAGTTCATTTTTCAAAGCCTTGAAGCTCTTTTCAATTTCATCGCGTTCTCGATAAAGCGAAAGGCACTTCATCCAGTCGAAGTCCCCCGAGTAAAACATAATGTACTTGCCCATTTTGTTCATTCTCTGAGCGACCGCATTTTGTTTAATTGCAACATCAAAGCGATTATCGATCACATGCCAATCAAAAAAGTTTCCAAATCCGTGCGCTTTCTCTTTGAAAACTGCATAAGGGTTGCTGTTCTTATTCAAGCGCACCTTGAGCAACTCTTCGCGAATATCGTACAGCCTGCTTAGAAGGGTCTGCTTCTCGGTTTGTTCTAGTTTGGGGTCATAATATACATATCCATGGACTTCAATAGAGTCAATATTATATGAAATTGGCTTGGCAAAAATTGGATCTTTGTTAAATTTATGGAGATATTTTACGTCATCGATATCCTTTTGCGCTTCAGTCATCAGCTGCTTCAGATCATTTAACTGCAATTTAGCAGCCATGATGAATGAAATCTTATTGTCCATCAACTCTCGAAGATTGCTCAGGCTAAAGAATCCGCGATCCATTACTGCGACATAATTTTGGATACCATGTGCTTTTATCTTTTTTAGAGTGCCGGAAAGCGTACTGACATCGGAAATACTGCCGGGGAAGATGTCATACATCACAGGGATCCCTTTGTCTTTGTCCAGAATCAAGGACATGTTGATCTGCGGAAGTGGTTCACCATCGCGGTTGTACCCATACTCCAGAAGATTGATGAGTTGAGAGTAGCTTGAAAGACTTGTAATATCGTAAATGAGGGTGTCTTTCGTGCCGGTTCCTTCGATAAGCTTGGACATAAACCGATCTGGGATATTGCTTTCACCCAATCGACATAGAAGCTCACTTACTCGCTGGCTGGCGAGATCAATTTGCGGAGATTCGAGCGCAAGCGCGGTTCCTTCATACCATGAATCGACATTCTTCATTGCAGTGGGTCGTATGATCCGATTAAATGCCAATGCGCGAACCATGGACACTTCCGAAGAAGGTAACAAATCATCTAGATAGCGATCTAGATTAAGCTCTTCCATAATTGATTGGAGAACAACTATGGAACCATAATCAAATGACGACTTGACTACCGTTGTTTTCTTTTTCGTCTTCTCTTTGACCTCGTCTGGTGCTGAACGCATCCGGACTGGCTGGCCATCTACATTTCTACCTAAATATTTTGATCTGTGCCTGATCTGTTTTTTCTCCTTGTCATAGTAAGGAGTTTCTTCATACCAATATTCGATCCCATTTTTCACTTTGATTCTTCGGGTGGGTTTCATTATGTGCCTCAATATAAGTAGGCGCATAAAGTATAAAAACCTGTCGGTAAGCAGGGCTAATATGGATTATTTTTTAAAATAAGGGCTTTAAAATTGAGATCGATCAGGTAATGCTCCTACTTGATCCGGGAGGTTAGGTAGCACTATTATTGCAAAGCCTTCTTGACCATTTCCACCAGCTCCGCCTGAATGGCGCTCCTCCGGTCTCCACCGCAGACGATGCCCCGTACGCCGATGATGTCCGGCTGCAATCGTATGAGAAGCTCCAGGTGGGCGAAGCTGATGTTTCCGGCAATAGCTACCTTTAGGCTGGCGGCATGACCTAGCGCAATAAAATCCAGCAGATCCTGCTCGCTCATGAAATCAAAGGTTGCCTTTCCGTCTTTGACCGCCGTGTCCACCATGACTAGGTCTGCGCCGGCTTTAGCGGCAGCCGCGGGCAGGAGCCGAGGCGAGATTGATCCGACTCGGGCGTAGTCTGAGTAGCCAGATGCAACTACCTTTTTCCTGGCGTCGAAGTCCTTGACCGCTCGCACAATACCTTCCAGCATCTCTTCCGCTTGAGAAGGAGTCTTCACCCCCAAAAGGCCTGCTTTTACGTACTCGGCACCGGAGACGGCCGCACCTAGAGCCGCCAGGCTCGCTGTGCCCGGTTTAAATTCCAGGTCGCCGATAGTAGCGGAGACCGGTGCCCGGCCTTTGGCAATGTCTGCTACAGCCCGGATGGTCCAGGGAAAGTTCGCGCCAAGTGACCCCTCTCTGGGGTTCTTCACGTCCAAAATGTCTGCGCCGCCGGCCAGGGCCGCTTGTGCTTCAATGATATTCATGGGGCTAACCAATAATTTCATATTCATCCAATCCCGAAAGCAGGAGTCGTGCGGTGCATCTTCGTCCTCGATATACTTAATGGTGCTGTTGTTCATGCCGTGCGAGGAGAGAGAAGCCGTTATGAGCCTATAGCCGGCTTTTCCCAGATCGTTTCCACATCAGAGCCGCTGGGCATTTTGCAAGAGCTTCGCCCCAGGGAAGTTTACGTCGCCGACCTTAACCTGCTAACAGGCCGGGGCGATAATCTGGCTGCCATAAAAAAGATATCGACAATGGCCAGGACCATGGCCGATACAGGGATTTCGAAAGCCGGCGATCTGGATCGTCTGCCGGCATCAATCTCTGCCATCTTGGGCACGGAGACGGCCTCGCTGCAGCTCATAGAAGATGCGGCAAGAGAATGCAGGGTAGTAGTAAGCATCGATATGATGAAGAGGAAGGTGCTGGCCCACGATCCCGAGCTGGCCGGGCAGACGCCCTTGCAGCTCTTGCAGAGGTTAAACGGCCTGAATCTGGAGAGCGTTATCCTCCTGGAAATGGATAAAGTGGGCACATCTGCTGGACTTGACAGGCAATTTCTGGAGGAGGCGGCATCAGCCGCTAAGCATCCCCTCATATTGGGAGGCGGAGTGAAGGGGGAAGATGACCTGCAGGCTTTGCAGGAGATGGGCTTTGCGGGAGCACTGCTGGCCACGGCAGTGCACAATGGCAGAATACCTGTGGCGCGATTTCAGTGATTGGCAATCCTTTGTCTGAAATCTGAAACTATGCTCAGGCCGAAATATTGAATACTGATCGGGTGTCAAGTATAGCTGTGAAATCAAGCCCCTTCCACGCCATCGTTCTGCTAGTCGTGCTTTCGCTTGCTTTTCCAGGTTCTGCCCACGTGCCCCTTATGGCCAGTGGAAATGATAACATCTCTTCGGCCATGCACATCACCGATCCAGGCAAGTCCTGGGCGGTTTATGGCTCTCTTGAGATGGACGGCGTGCATTACTACAGCTTCGATCTGGAGGAGGGCGAGCGAATTTATCTCTCCCTTTTCAAGTCCTCCGATGCAAAAGAAAAAGCTTTTCTTCCCGTCCTGGCGCTCCTGGGGTCGGGATTGAAGACTGGCGAAAAGCCTGCCCGGCAGTTGGCCCTGCCGAGGGAAGCTTCGGGCTTAAAATTTCTGACGGCGGAAGGCAAGAATGCTCCCAATGCCACCTACGAGCCTTTTGGGCCCAGCAGCTTCATAGAATTGGCCGAGATAAACATATCAGCACCAGAATCGGCCCGCTACTATGCCGCGGTTTATAGCAATGCTAGTAGTATTAGTAATAGTACATCAGGCCCAAATAGCCATCTTGGGCATTACGGTCTGGCGGTGGGCTATCGGGAGGAGTTCAGCTTCTCGGAGAGGATAACCACGCCTCTGCGGCTCATATCTGTTTACCTCTGGGAAGGCCAGGGCCTGGGCATTATACTCATTCCTTACCTGGTAGCAGAGATATTAGCTCTCCTGTTCTTCTGGCGCGGCTCTCGTCGCACCTCATTTTGCCTGGCTGGATCTCTAGCCGGATTTCTCTTCCTGGCCACCAGCGCCTCCGTCTTCACCCAGATGGTCTATAGTCTCACTCGCGCTCCCTTTGGGCCAGAGGTGTATATCACTGTGGTAATTGCCGTTTTCCATGCTCTCTTGGGTGTGGCGGGAATTCGTCTTGCCAGAGGAGAGGCGGGGATACTGCAAAGAGCCCTTCTGGCCGTCCTCGGTACCCTTGCCCTGCTGGCGGGCTCGGGGCTGATCATGGGTCCCATTATGGCAATAGCGGCAAGCTTCCTGCCCTCGAAGAGCGGAAGCATCTTTAAATAGATTTAAGAATATACTAACTATGGGGAAAATATAATGCTCCAAAATAAGGCTGTGTCATTGCTGATTTTGCTGGCTCTAATTGCGGTGGTCGCCTTGAGCGGCTGCGTTAGCAAACCCGATAGGAATCCACTAACGGTAACGAACCTTGAAATTGTTCCCGGCCAGATAAAGACATCAACGATCGAATTGAAGGTCACGACTTATATCAAGAACTCAGCAGATGGTTCTGCTGCCAAGATCAGCAAAAACACATCCCTGCTGCTGAAGGCCACCAGTTCGGATAGAGATTTCCTTGTCAACCAGACCACGACATTTATCGGCAAGATCGCGCCGGAAAAGACCGTTAACGTCACTCAGACCTTGACGCTTCCAAAGAAGGGCGGCTACGGGCTGGAAGCCACGCTCTTTGAGGATAACAAGGAAGTGGATCGGGGATATAGGACGGTTTACAATCTGGATAGCCTTCCTGCCGACAGCAAGGCGATCAGCCTGCGAATCGACGGCATCGACTTCCTGGTGCGAAAGGCGGCAGAGGAGAAGGTAGTCATCCAGAGCGACATCTACGTAACCAACTTCGGAGCCAAGACAAGCCAGGATTATAAGCTGATGCTAAAGGCTACTGACATCGATTCAAAGCTGGTGGCGGATAAGCAGTGGAGCAATACCGGGATAATCGCTCCAGACGAGACTGCCATAAGGAGTGTCAACCTCACTGTCCCGGACAGATACAACTACGTTGTTGATGTCCTAATCTGGAGCAATTCCACGATCGTCGGCCAGGGACAGGACTATGTACAACTCAATGCCACGACGATGCTGGGAGAAAAAGAGCGTTTGGCGGCCAGAGGAACGAGGACGGGAGCATTCGTCACTGAGGAAGCGACTGCTGAGCCTGCAGAAATGAGTGTCAGCGCATTTCAAAACAGCACTGCAAAAAGAGCGGCAGCACAGGCGCCTGATTTCATGTCATTAACGGCTCTGGCCATGATCGGTCTGGCAGCAGTGGCGTTGCGAAAGAGGCGATAGCAAGATTTGGTCCTCTACTACTTTTTATATTTTCTGATGAACTGCCTTTATTAGTCGGAGAAAAAGCCTTCTAGAGTTATATTTTTCTTATTTTGCACCAGCCGCAGTCCCGCAGCCTCCTGATCCCTTCTGGGCATGTGCCGTCGAAATGCCGCCAAATTCTTTCTTTCCGGACAGTACTGGCTGTCGTAGTAAACCTGCCAGAGGCTCTCCACATTGGATTCATCCTCTGTGCAATGCAAGGCCGGCTTCAGTCTATCGAGGGTTTCAGACAGTCCCTGGCCATTGTCCTGCCAGATCCTGTCCTCCCGGAAAATCGAGACCCAGCTCTCACTGCCGTTTCCCAGCACTACTATTATCCCGGCGTTCCTGTGGGCGAAGTGATCGCAGATGTGCTCTCCAATTTTGTGCCTGGGCTTGAAAAAGCCGTAAAGAACAGAAGTGCCAAGAAAAGAGAGCCTCACAAATGCCTTCATTCTGTGCACCTCGCCCATAACAGCATAGACCATCCTTTTTATTCGGGCGACTTCGGGATGAAGGGAGACTTCCACCTCCCCAGCCGTGAGATCTTCCGCCCTGGCAAGAAGCCTCTCATTGCAGTCCTCATGCAGGGAGAGGTAGTAGAGGAAGTTGTCCGGAATCTTCAAGCCTGCCACATCTCCAGTGTTGTGTCTCTCCAGCCGTTGATCTTCAGAAAGGGCGAGGCTCTTTTGATCCGAACGCCCATTGCCGCCAGCTCTGCTTTAGCCGCAATCGCCTGCCTTTTGCGGAAGGAGACAATCCTTTTCGCACTCCTGGGCCCGATGCCTGGCACTCTCAGCAATTCTTGAAATGTTGCCGTGTTTGGGTCCAGGATTTTGTCCATAAACTCCCTGGCGATGGCCATCTTGGGATCGGCATTTGAGAGAAAGCCGTTATCATTAAAGGCATGGCGGATCTCACCGGGTTGGAAGTGATAGACCCGAAAGAGCCAGTCCATCTGGTAGAGGCGATGCTCTCGCCACAAAGGCTGAGCTTTCCTGTTCTCAAAGGGTGTGCCCCGCTGAGGAGAAAATGCGCTGTAGTAGGCCCTTCGCACCCCAATTTCCTTGTACTCATAAAGGACTCTTTTGAAGATATCCTCATCGCTCTCCCCAGCTACACCTACCACAAGCTGCGTGGTCTGGCCGGCGGGCAGACTGGCATTTGTGTTCTTGGCGGTATCGGATAGCATATCGCGGATGTATCTCTGCCTTTGCAGGATATCGCTCTCGTAGTTCTTGGTGGCGCAGATCTCATTCATGTGAGAGGCAGATGCCGCTTCTAAATTGATGCTGACCCGATCTGCCAGCTCTACGGCTTCCTTGATATGAGCCCTGGCGGAGCCAGGCAGGACCTTGAGGTGAATGTATCCGGAAAAAGCGAATTTTTGGCGCAAGAGCCGCGCGGTTTCTACCATTTTTTCCATGATGCGGTCCTCATCTCGGCCCGCGCCGGAACTGAGAAAGAGACCTTCGATATAATTCGACCGGTAAAGGGAAAGGGTGATCTTGGCCAGCTCTTCCGGAGTATAGGAGAAGGCTCTGGCTTTGCTGCTGCAGTTTATAGCATTGGTGCAGTAGCTGCACTGATGGGTGCAGTGGTTTGTGTAAAGGGTTTTGAAGAGGCTGACACATCTGCCATCCTGGGTGAAGGCATGGCAAATTCCGGGCAGGGGAGTCTCACGCGGGGAGAAGGTGGACGCGCAGACGTCGTGCCTGGTGCCTTCTCCCAGAGTGCTGAGCTTCTCGGCGTCCACGCCCACCACGGCTGGGCTTGCAGCCGGGCCCATTGAGTCGAATCTGCACTCCTCAGCCAGATGGGCGATCTTCTCCAGGGTGACCATTGGGATTATCCATGAACTTAAAGATTATAACCAATATGCTTGCGGGGCGAAAGTAATCTCTTCGAAATCCTTTTCAGCTCTGAGATGAATAGGTTATGGGCTAACAAAGCGGAGAAAAGAAGGGAATGAATGTCCGAAGATGTCTTTAAGATGCCCCGCATGGGAAAGGCGGAGTACGACCGGCTGGTGGAGGAACAATATGTCTGCCGCATCGCTTTCAAAGGCGAGACGCATCCTTACATCGCGCCATTTCTTTATGTGTTTGATGGCAGGTTCATGTACTTCCTATTCACCAACTACGGCAAAAAGGTGCAATACTTCCTGGACAATTCCCAAGTGACTGTGGAGATAGAGCACTATTCTCCAGACCTGTCCTCATTCAGCTTCGTGGCCCTGCCCGGGCGGCTGGTGCAGGTGGAGGACGCCGAGCAAAAAAGGGCGGTGCGAGAGAGGTTTGTGCATCTCATCAAGAGAAAAGCTCTCTCTTCTAATGTCCTCTCCGCTCTCGGCCATTCTCCAAAAGAGCCAGTGGAGGTCTTGCTGCTGGGGGAGAAGAGCACCGTCTGCAAGCTGGTGGGCGTCAAGGTCGACGAGATTTTGGGGCTGAAGAGCCATAGCCTTTAGCTTTTGCCACTTTGCGTAAGATCTTCGTCCCTATCAGCTCCGGGAACTTCGATATGGTCTCAAGGCTGTTGTAGGCATTTTTAACCATAGCCTACATCCTGGCCAAGTCGGCATTTTGCTAAAGGCGCAGAACCGGTCACTTGTCTCTCAATAAAAAAAACAACCGCCTCAGGCGGCAGCCGAAAGATCTCCTATCCCTTCTCCATCATTGCTGTCCTTTGGCCGCCAACCAGACACGAAAACGGGGTCGGATGCTGCAAGATCTCCTATCCCTCCCCCATCATTGCTGTAATCGATGCCGCCTCCCAGTCCCATGCAGTTGCATCCTCCGTTAGTCCAATGGCAGCCTGGATTGCTCTCGCACTCTGCTACCGGATTTGGTGCAGGATTGAACGGCTCAGGATTGGGATTGGGTACAGGTCCCGGCATGGGCTGTGGATCTAGCCCCCGGCACAGGCACTGGCCATTAACCCAATCACAGAGAGGATTTGCCTCGCATTCAGCTACGGGATTGGGGGCCGGCTTAAAGTAGCATTGACACCTTCCATCACGCCATTCGCATGTTTGGGTATCGGAACTCCTTGCCTCGCATTCAGCTACGGGATTGGGGGCCGGCTTAAAGTAGCATTGACACCTTCCGTCACGCCATTCGCATGTTTGGGTATCGGAACTCCGTGCCTCGCATTCTGCTACGGGATTGGGGGCCGGCTTAAAGTAGCATTGACACCATCCGTCACGCCATTCGCATGTTTGGGTATCGGAACTCCTTGCCTCACATTCTCTCTTGGGGTCTGGAGTGGGCTTGGGAATGGTGGGTGAATAGACATCGATGATGACTGCATTGCTGTATCCGCTGTTGGTAGCAAACAGGCTGCTATGTCTTCCGGGTGAATCGGCATAGTACCAGATGTAGTAGTAGCCGGGCTGCACCAATCCCAGGCTATATCCCAGGACATAGCCGCCGGGATAGATCTCGTACATTGTAACGGGAGACGCCTGCGGCACATAGATCAGCTCTCTTGTCCATCCGCCCCAGGGCAGTGTGGCATAGAAGGTCCAGCTCACGGCTCTCTCTATCCACAGGCCAGGCTTATTGCTGGGGAAGGTAGCGGAAAAGTCGTTCCAGCCCAGGTAATCTCCGTTGTAGTACATGTACCTGGGCGGACTCGTAAGAACTGCGGAAGGCAATACCTTTTTCAGATCTGCAACGGGTGGAGCCTGCTGCGTATAGACGGCCATCTCCGTTCCGCCATCCGCAAGAGTCGCCTGAGGCGCACCGGTATCAACAAAAGCGTCTTGCACATTGCTGAGCGGAACCAGAGAACTGAAATCTGATATAGTCATATTCTTTGCATTGATATTTCCGGATTGGTCCAGTCCTCCCAGAGATAGGCTGCAAAGGAGGAGAGCAGCTATAGCAATCCGAAATAATATATGTTCGGCTTTCATGTTCCTTCACTCTCTTTATTAAATTGCCAATACTACTATTTCTTACCTTATCTATTAATTTCTTTATGCCCGGACAATGATGGCCAAATGGACTAAAACGATGAATCGGCACCATTTTAGAAAGGTCTTTTGGTTCTTATTTTTCATCACCACCTGATAATTCCTATTCATTACGTATAAATTTTTGTACTGTTTGCCTGGGATTTGTAGATATGCTAAGAAAAATGTTTTAAAAATTATAATTGCTCGCTTCAGGCCAGGAGGAAGTGCAGAGCCGTTCCGACCAAGAGCGCCGCCACCAGCCGGAGTGCCACGGATTTCAGGGTTCCAAAGACGCCAAGCTCCCTCAGCATCACCATGAAAGTTGCCACACAAGGGAAATACATGGCCAGAAATACAGAGGCGACCACAAGCTGTACCGCCGTCATACCCAGGGGCGCGAACATGCCGATACCCACATCCTTTCTCAAGAAACCAATAATCAATGCCGTGGCGGCGTCGCTTGGCAGCCCCAAAAGACCGGACACGACCGGTCGCAATGCCTCACCGATAAGATGCATCAAGCCAGAGAGGTAAAATAAGTTCATCACTATCATGCCTAAAGCAATGTAAGGCACGGCCTCTTTCAAGAATTCGCGAATGCGAATGAAGGTCTTTTTAAGCAGCGAACTCAAGTTTGGCATGCGGTAGGGCGGGATCTCCAAAAAGATCTCGGGAGACTCTCCGCCGATGAATTTGTGCAGCAGAAAACCTGTGACTGCGAACGTGGTGAAGAGGGATATGTAGACCGCGAAAATGTATCTCAGGCCGTAGGGGGCCAGTATGCCGAAGATCATCGCGGTTTGCGAGGCACAGGGGATGGCCATGGTCAAGAGCGTGGCCGCCAGATACCTTTGCTTGGGGGACTCCAGGATGCGCACGGAGAGGACGGCCGGCACGCTGCAGCCCATTCCAAGGACGCAGGGCAGGATTGCCGCCCCATGCAGTCCGATCCTGTGCATGAAGGCGTCCAAAATGATGCTCAGCCGGGGGAGGTAGCCGATATCCTCCAGGATGCCCAGCACCAGGTAAAAGGGAATAAGGAAAGGCAGGACCACGCCTAATGGAATATAGAGACCGGTGGTGAGAATGCCGAAGGACTTGAGCAGCTCTGGAGAATTTCCGATCAGAATCTCACGCAGCAAGGGCGAGCTGATGTGGCTTTCTACGACTCTGCTGATAAACTGAGAGAAGGCGATGAATATCGGGTCGGTGATCTTCACTTGCAGAAGCTCTCCCGCTTTGATCACCAGGCTAAAGGAGAAATATAGCACCAGCAGGGCGATGGGAATTCCCGTTAGCGGCTTGATGGAGATATCCTCCAGCCGGTCGAAGAGGGAGGGATGACGGTGCATGACCTTCTGTGTACTGGTTGCGATCTCGCCGATGCGTGCCCATCTCTGGTCCGGGGAGTTGAAGTGGATGATTGGTGGCGTCTTCGCCTCGGCCAGTGCCCCCACCAGATCGCGAATGCCCTGGCCGCTCACGGCCACCGTCGGAATTACCGGGACTCCCAATTCCTTCTCCAGGGCTGCCACATCAATCTCGATGCCCTTTCTGGTTGCGACATCCCATAGGTTAAGAGCCACCACGGTGGGCACACCCCACTCCAAGATCTGCAAGGTGAGGTTGAGGTTTCTCTCCAGATTGGTGGCATCGATGACGTTAACCACAACATCCGCGCCCTTTAAGAAGATCTCGC
>Ga0315273_10012858_pt1 | contig 10742 bp, 10 predicted proteins | sample YL17G02_0_MG_FD_205753 | JGI IMG/M metagenome (GOLD analysis project Ga0315273, IMG submission 205753) | Sediment microbial communities from Yellowstone Lake, YNP, Wyoming, USA - YL17G02_0 | ecosystem: Environmental > Aquatic > Freshwater > Lake > Sediment | place: USA: Wyoming | collected... | reverse complement strand
AATCCCAATATCCAGAGTCGAGAGGGGGTGCCAAGCCGCCGGTCTGGTAGATACTCTGAGAGAAGCCTGCTTCCCCGAGGCCGTCGACATTGTAAGGGTAGGGGGACCAGACGGCCGGGAATACCCGAACGACAAATGCGAGGATGAAGATGATGAGGAGCGGCAGCAGGAGGCTCTTGCCGGTTCTCATCACTCATCCCCAAGAAGCTCTTTCAAGTCCACCTGAGGGACGGCGTCGTCTTTCAGCCCGCGAATCATCCTTATCGAGCCCTTCCTCGAAACGGACAGCCCGGCGATAAGGCTCGAACCCACACAAATCAAAATCGATCCCACTATTGCGGCGATGAGGAAGCTGGGATCGAGCACAGGTCTGATGAAATGCCCAAATGCGACGAGGTTTCCCGTATTGGATATCGAGAAGGCCAGTACGATACCTCCGACGATTCCGATGGCGGCCGCCGGGAGGGACACGATGAAAGCCTCCTTGAACATGATCTTGAGCAGCTGCTTCGATGAAGCTCCGAGTGATCTGAGTATCCCGATGATCTTCAGGTTGTCATTGATCTCTCTCATGAAACTGATCGATACTCCTATCGTAACGAGTGTCCCCGACAAGACTCCGAGCGACACGAGCACAACCATGATGTTCGCCTCCGAGATCTTGACGGTGTCGTAGATCAGCTCGGCGCGGGACGGGTCGAGTGTGCCCGATCCTCCGTACAGTACGAGCAAACGTATGAGCGCGGGATTGAGCTCAAAATGAGTTTCCACGGTCACTGTCTCTGAGACCTGGCCGCTAGTAATCGTCTTCTCTCCAGCCGACGAGAAAGAGGTATTGTAGAACAGCACCGCGGTCTTTAGCGGGGCGAGCGTGACCGTCTTCTGGGAGAAAAGTGCACTGCCGATATACGATGAGACTTGGTAAGAGCCGGTCGAGTTCCCGAAGTTCTGCACATAGAATGCGATCATGCAATTCTCATGGACCTTCACGACGTCGGGGGTGAGGACGATGTCGTACACGAGGATCGTCGCGTTGGGCGGGATAGATGACGAATCGATGATTTCGATGTGCCCTACGGCGCTTTCGTACCCAGGACTGGATGCATTTATCGTGTAATTGCCAGGTGAGAGACTCGCGTTGATGAGGCACCTGCCGGAAGCGTTCGTGACGAAGTCGAAGCCGCCGATCCTGACTGCCGCACCGACGACTACGCCCAAGGTCTGGTTGATGACTGACGCGGTGAAATTATGATACTGTGGCATCTTGCTTGGGATGACCAGCGATAGGAACGGACCTTTGACCGTGACATTCGTCGAGACGCTCTGGGGGAAGGTTCCGGATATGGATGCCTTAACAGTATGATTTCCGATCGAAGAGAAGGTGTAGTTCGAGGTTAGTGCAAGAACGGTGCTGCCGTTGATGAAATAATCGCTGTCGATTATCGTGATGTTGTCGGGCATATCCACGACCGTGGCATGCGCCGTGCCGTTGACATCGCCCCAGTTCTTCAGGTTCAAGGATACCTGTGTCGTGTGCCCGATGCCGAGGATTCGGTTCGCCACGGCGAGGTTGTAGATGCTGAACCTCGGGGCATCCTTCCCGAACATCTGTTCCAGTTCGGTAGTGTCGCCCAGCACGCGGATTATGGAAACTGAATTGGTGGCAATCCCGGTGAGACATCTCGAAAGAGGGAGCGACACTATCAATTCGTCTTCGACTCCGCTTGAGCTAGTGATTATTCCCACGATCTCGACTTCGCTGACGGACGGGTTGAACGAACCGACCAATGGATAGTGGTCACCGATCTCCGCATGGATTCTATTTGCCAACCTCGATCCAATCAACCCCTGGGATGGGTCTAAAGGCATCGCACCCGAGATCAACCGCGCCCCCTCCACCCCCATGAATGCCTGGAAGTCGACCCCGCGGATGATCACAGCACTTCCGCTGATCTCAGCGAAGGCGAATATCTCAGGGCTCGAGTTGGTGACGAATCCGTTCTCAAGCAGGAGGTCAGACAGATCAGCGTCGAGCCTGCTGTTCAGAAGGCTGTCGGTGCTCTTGCTCGTTATCACATAGACATCTGGATTTCCTATCACAGTGCCAGGAGCGGCTCCGATTCCCATCAGGACCGAGATCGTTGCGGAGAAGATGATGAGGCTCAGCGATGCGGCGATTATCATCCTCCTCCTGATTAGCAGCGCCGACACAGACTTCATCTCAGAGCCTCCCTCACGGTCTGATGGACGGCGTTGAATACAGGGTACACCGAGCCGAGCACACCCGCGATCACAGTGGAAACGAAGGCAACCACCATCGATGTCTCGGTCACTTTCAGCATGAAGATCGAATTGGGAATCAAAGTCGATGATGAGGTCGATATCCCATAGGACACGATGACCCCGATCAGTATGCCCATGAGCGCTCCCAGAATAGACAGTAACAGCGCCTGGAAGAAGAAAATCCCTCGAATCTGGCGGTCGTTGGAGCCCATCGCTTTGAGAATCGCGATGTCTCGAGCGCGATCTTTCGCCTCCATCGACATGGCAGAAAATACAAGCAGAGCGACGATGCACGACGAGGGAATTATGATTAGCCAGAGATCGACGGTGACTTCCCTCGAGCCAGCTGCGAAGTAGCTCAGTATTCCGGTCATCTCCTGGACGGTGAGCCCTTGCGAGCGCAGCGAGCTCAATAGTTCGCCGTCGGAGCTAGCGAAGATCACGAACGAAGCGTTGAATGTCATTTCTGGCCGCAGCTTGACCAGATCGTCCCACCTCATGAGATTCCAATAGGCAGGGAACTTCGTCGATGAGTAAGTGTGGTTGGCGTACAATCTGATATTTCCCTCAGCGGTCGTGAGATTGATCTGTCCTGACAATGGATTGACGAGCCCGCTTTGCATCTCCCCGGGCAGAGGAATGAGATTCTGGTTGAGCGTCGACAACGGATCCTTGATTGCGAAGAATGTTCTCTCGCTTCCGTTGACCGATGCGACGCAGATCGCGACCGAGGCATAGATGTGATCGGTATGCAACTCTGAGGGATCAACAAGGCTAGCCTCTAGATCCGACCCTTGATATGCGAGCGCGCCTTCGCTGATGAATTTGTCGCTGATGCCTTGCACGGTGATACTCAGGCCGTTCGTGAAAGCAAAAGATCCTATGATGAAAGCGACACAGACGCCGATGGCGAAGGTGAGCACCTTCAACCGAGCGGTGTACCGAAATAAATCCAAAGCTAACATCGGAGCCAGCTACTTAAGCTTAAAATACGGATAAATAGTTTCCCAGCGTATCTGCAAGGGGTCGCGGTTTGAAAATAAGAGTCTCCGATAATCTGCTGGTTGTGCTTGCAGCCATGACCGCCGTCATCGCGGCGGTTCTCTCAGTGATGCTTCCTGCGAACCCGATCACCTTCGCCTTTGCAATCGCACTTGTGTTCTTCCTGCCAGGATATGCCCTCACGAGAGCGATATTCGACAGAAAATTGAAAATCGACCTATTCCTGCTGCTCTCAATCGGTCTGAGCGTCGTTTCTACTATGATCATTGCGCTTATGCTCGCGCTGGTTGGCGTGCTGACCATGGAGAGCAGCCTGGTCATCCTGGTTGGCTTGACGATCATTTCGCTTCTCATCGACAAGATCAGTCACAAAGAGAACAGAAAGTTTGAGATAGAGATAGTGCGGCCAACGATGAAGGATCTCGATCCTGTCATTGCGGTCGCGATAGCGTTCGGCTTGATCCTTATCGGTATTTTCGGCTTCATAATTCTAACGACCCATCCGCCGTCGACTACGCACGCGTTCATAAAAGACCCGGCCGATCTGCCGAAGAACCTGACGCTCGGGAATGCCATCAACATAACGATCCAGGTGTACAACGGGGAGGGCGAAGCGGCCCAATTCGGCGTTGCTCTGAATGAGACGAACATCACGGGCATCGGATCCATTAGTTACACCTCCCCCATGTTGAACGACGAGACGAAGGACTTCTCGTTCTCATTCATCCCGACGACCGTCGGGTATCAACAGTTCAGGATCGAGATCACAATCGACGGGGAGTACTACGGCGAGGTCCATTTCTGGGTCAACGTCATCTAGAAATCAGGAGTCGTTTTCTTCCCCAGCCGCACGGATGCTTGCGGCCTCTACTCTTCCTTCCCCTCAAGCAGAATGATGCTCTTCTTTTCCGTGATGGGCTGCTCCGCATCCGGTTGAATCAATGCGCCAGCTACCTGGACATGCTCTTTCAGGATATCCCTCTGCATGTGCCTCGTGAAGGTCCGGTAGACCGTCTTGTTGATGTACCAGGCTAGCAGGATGATAAGCGCGACCGCCGAAAGGAATATCGCTGGGGAGATTTGCGCCATCGAACTGCGGTCGAAGACGAACGGCAGCGCGATCAGCAGCATTGTGATCCCGAAGAGGGCGATCGCGACTCCGCCCAGCACCCTCCCGAGGACCTTGCCCTTGACGTTCTGGTCCCCTGGATCGTTCCCCGAGTATCTGACGACGAGCCCGATCATCTTCTCGAAGTTCCTCGACAGGCTGATGACCGGCGGGAGGATCAGGGCTATCGCGCAAATGAATATCAGGACGCCGACGATGAAGTCCTGCTGGCCGATCCAGCCGGCAATCGTCATCTTCACGTCGATGGCGACCTTCGCGCCGAGCGCGATGATAGCGATTAGGGCGACGTCCACGAGACTCATGATCGCCCTGCGATGGAACTCCTCCTTCATCTCGGGAGTCTTCTTCGTTTGCGTCCTTGTCGAGACTAGGGAGCCTTGGAGCACCGTAGCCGTGGTCTTCAGAGAGTCGGGGGCATGACGCGCGAGCCAGAGATACATCCTGTCGCCGTTCTTCACAGATACGGGCAGCAGGAATGCGGTGACCGTCGCCACCATGACGGTGATTGTGTAGATGTATTCTTCCGCCATGCCAGCATCCACCCCGGCCCGGCAGATTATGAAAGAGAACTCCCCAAGGGCGACCATTCCGGATCCTGCTAGGAACGCCGTCCTAACAGGGAAACCCAGTATCAGCGTTCCCGTTCCGACCAAGAGGGTCTTGCCGATTCCGAAGGCGATCAAGATGACGATCACAGGCACAACATAAGCCGGAAGCAGCAGCGGGTTGAATAGCATCCCCATCGTGACAAAGAAGACGGCGACGAACATCTCCTTGATCGGGGTCATTTTTAGGACGACGAGATCGACATCCTCCGACTCCCCTATCAGCATCCCCGCGATGAACGCCCCGATAGCCACCGATGAGAAGAGCTCGAAGGAGAGGACAGACATGCCGAAGCAGAAGGCGAGCGCGACGATGAGCAGGACCTCGGTCGGCATCTTCCTAGCGACCTTGGACACGAGCCTCGGGACGAACAGGATGCCTATCGCGATGCTGACGATGAAGAAGAGGGCGACGGAAAGGACCATCAGCGCGATCGCAGGGAGCTGATGGGTCGCGCTCCCGACCCCGCTGATCAGCGCGAGTATGACCACGGCGGCGACGTCCTCGACGACCAGGATGCCGACGACGATCTGCGCGTGCTGCTTCGCGATGACCCCGTACTCCTGCATCGTCTTCACGATCACGGCGGTCGAGCTGATTGCGAGAATCGCCCCGAGCAGGAGCGATGCGCCCTCTGTCAGGTTAAGGAGCATGCCGACCCAGAACCCAATCCCGATCATCAGCGACATCTCGATTGTGCCGATGACTATCGCGAACAGCCCGATTGCTCTAAGCCTCCCGAGCGTGAACTCCAGTCCGAGGGTGAACATCAGGAGGACGATGCCGAGCGAGGCCAGGGAATTGATGAGGCTCATGTCCGTGACGAGCGCGAACTGCGGGATGTTCGGCCCGATGATCATCCCCGCGATGAGGTATCCGAGAATCAGAGGCTGCTTGAGTTTGCTGAAGATTATCGTGACTGCGGCAGCGATCACCATTATGATGGCGAGGTCGATGACGAGATCGATGTCTGCCATTTGGCTTCGGGGTAGCTATCTCCGACATCGTAGATATGGGCTTTGGTGAGGCTCGCGTCAGGTCGCACGTCCCCGTGGGTTTCCCGAAGGATGCGAGCTGCATAGACCGAGAGAACTTGAATAACGAGCCAGTATAGGGCGTTCTTCATGACGGGATTCCATTGAACGAAGATGCGGCCACTGTCACTTTTTCCAGTCGATGAAATCCCTATGATCCGGTCCCAGGATCTTCAGCAGACTTTCCAATTCCCCCTGCAGAGCCGTGTCTTCATCAGTCTGCTTCTTCAGCCAGAGTCTCATCGCATCCGCCGCGTCTCTTATGTTCGGATCATCCTTCCCTAGGTGGTCCATGATAGGCAACCAGGTGAGCGCGTTGAACATGACCTCCTTCGAGCACATCTTCTCCTTGGCATAGGGGTTCCGCTCATAGCTCACGGCAATCTGCTCGCGCCACATCTTCAGCCTGAGGTCCCAGATTATCGATATGACCCAAATGACGGCGATGATGATTAGTAGCAGTATTGGCACCGCGCTATATGGGGTGGTAAAAAGGCCGCTCCTCCAGTCGAGGAAAGTATAGAGCTGCAGGGAAAGGTTCAATGCGAGCAGGCCGATGGTCATCACGGCCGCAACCTGCTGTATCCTCCACATCTGGAGCATGAACCATTTCTTTATTCCGCCTGACATTGAGACTGCCCCTGCTTGCGGGGACTACGACATCGCCAGTATAAGAGAATTTCTCGACCACTAAGAGATCATCACGACATGAATCGCTCGATCGCGACGACCAACGCTTCATCGTGTGGGAGCTACCCGGTGAACTCGACCTTTGGATTGATTTCTTTCAAACGCTTAATCGGCTCACCACCACATCCACCAATCACGACAAAATTGCGATGAAGATGGTAATGTTGCGCAAAACGCATCATGCCCGCCATCAGTCCGGTGCTTTCTTGCACATGACATCGTTTACTGCTTGCAGAATTTCCCTTTCGCGCCGTTCGTTAGGAAAGAGTGAACGAATTCTTTCCCTAGCCGCAGTGCCATTGTTCGAAGTCAAAGCTTTTTTGATGGCTTCGATTGCGGTTATTGGGTCACCGACCTCTGCATAGAAACCCGTATCGCCGATAGCGGAGGGTATTCCGCATATCTTCGTTCCAACCGGAACGCATTCGCAGAGCATTGCCTCGCAGAGCGCGTTGGGAAGCCCTTCGTGCATTGAGAATTGGCAGTATACCTTCGCTTTCTGAAGATAAGCAAGAAGCTCTGATTGAGGCAGAGGTCCGAGAAGATGTAGATTGTCGAGTTTCCTATCAGCGAGATCGTGGAATGCCTTATCTTCTACGCCGATGACCATGAAATCCAGATCGGGGAGGGCTTTCGCACACTCGGCAAATATATCAATTCCTTTTATTCGATTTCTATTCAGAGTCTTTGAAAAGCCGATTGTCAGCACGAGATTCTGCTTTCCCCCTGCAGGGTGAAATTTATCATAATCAAAACCAGTCGGAACAGTCCGGATGTTGGAGCCGTTTGCTCCGACGTTCTCAATCGCCTCCTTTTTCAAAGAATCATCGACGACCAAGACTAGATCAGCATTATCCAAGGTGTACTGCACCATGCGGATAGAAGTAGCAGATGAAGGCCCGTAATTGAGTTCTGGCACTCGCGCTACCTCATACCCGCCGACAACGACGATTGACTTCTTCAGTAACCAGTGCGCGAGCCTCACGGACCATTTCGAATAGATTTCGGCGAACCAGCAGAACACGACATCGGATCGAAGGATGCCCAATTTTAGTTTGAGGAGATAGCGCATCTCGGCCGAGAGCGTCCTCCCTTCGGGGGAGATAGTGAGGACCTTCACATCGTAACTTCTCGATAGAATTTCTAGATCCCGCTGGATGAAAGACGTCGCGCTCGGACGCACGAACAGGACTCGGATCTTCCGCTTCATCGTCCTGGTGATTCCCGTATGGATATGTGTTTCTTTTGATTGGCAGACAAAGTCAATGGAAATCGACCATCAGGGATCAAGAAGATGATATCATGCGGGCGTGCAGCTCTCGCGAGGCTCGCTGATGAAGACCATCAGGATCACGAACGCGATGACGGCCATAATGGCCGCATAGCTGAAGGCGGCGAGGACGCCGAAGTGCTCCCAGAATGTGCCGAACAGGAAGCCGGCGGGGAGCGCGGCAACCCCGGACACGGTGTGGTAGGCGCCAAGGACGGTCCCTCTGTCGCTGCTCTTCGAGAGCATGGAGGCGAAAGCCCCCTGGTTGGCGTCGATGATTGCGAGGAACGTCCCGTAGATCAGGAACCCGAAGAAGACGAAGAGGAGGCTCGTAGACAGAGCCATGACCGAGGCGGCAAGGACGAAGACCCCGAGCCCGATCGAGAGGACTTTCTTCTTCCCGATCCTGTCCGCGACGATCCCCGCGGGGAATGAGAAGACCGTGTATGTTATGTTCATGAGCAGGTAGGCTAGCAGGGTTTCGGTCAGCGAGGCGCCGAAGTCCAGCGCGCGAAGCACGAAGAAGGAGTAGCCGACGTTGGCGAACCCGATGAACGCGACGACGACCAGGAAGCGTTTGAGCTTGGGGTCGACCCCGCGGAGGCTCGCGACGAAGCTCTTGCCCTTCTCGCTGGAGACAGGAGCCTCCTTCTCGCGGACGAAGAGAAGGACGACCAGGACCGACGCCACGGCCGGGATGGCCGATATGATGAAGAGCATGTTCATGTCGTTCGTCTGAGTGCTGGTGAGGAAGAATGCCAGCAGGAATATCGCGATGGAAGTCCCGATGATCGCCCCGGCGGAATCGAGCGCCCGGTGGAGGCCGAACGCCGCGCCTCGCCTTTCCGGGGCCACGGAGTCGGCGATGAGGGCGTCCCGCGGAGCGGTCCTTATGCCTTTGCCCGCCCGGTCGATGAGCCTTATTCCGAACACGTGGACCCACGAGGTCACGAAGATCATCAGCGGCCTCACTATAGCCGCAGGCGCATACCCGATCGCGACGAACGGCTTCCGCTTCTTGATACGGTCGGAGTACCAGCCGATGAACACCTTGATCAGGTTCCCCGCCCCGTCAGCCGCCCCCATGACGAGGCCGACGATGTCCGGGGAAGCCGACAGGACGAGCGTCAGGTAGATCGGGATGATAGGGTTGGTCATCTCGCTGCTGACGTCGGCCAGCAAGCTGACGATGCCGAGCAGAATGACGTTCCTTCCGAGCCCGCGGATGTTGAAGCCGAACCTGCCCTTCTCTGTCAACATCCTGACTGGAAGCGAACGAAGGTAAAAAACCATTGCGTAGGGACAGCAAGGGAGGCGATTATACCAATGTGGTAGGAAGGCGTGATGGCAAATTCCGAATACTAGCCGAGGCATTTCCATACCGGCGGCGCGATCGCGCCACGGGTCTCGATCCCATGATACAGCCTGAAGATGTCCTCCTCACTCTCGCTGTTTTGGCGGTGGTCGCCGAGACCTTCCTACTCAGGAAGGACCTCGAAGAGCAAGGTCTCCATCTCTGGGTCTACGCGGGCATCCCGATGTTGACGCTCGGCGCGATGGTCTTGGTTTTCTGGGACCAGATGCCCTATGAAGTAGCCGACACGATATTCACGACCCTGACCGCGCTTTCCATAGCGGTCATGTTCATCGGCATGCTGATCGCGTACATGAAAAGGAGGACTAGGCCGTGAACGAGCTCCAGTACCTGGTCTTCGAGATATTCGCGATCGGCACTGCCATCCTCACATTGATGTACGCGAGAACGCAAAGGCATAGGACGGCTTGGATCTCCTTTGCGATATTCTTCTTCATAATCGGGTTCGTGGGAATCCTTCAGGCCACCGACGTGCTGCAACTCTCCGGGCCGGGTGTTCCCATTCCGAAGGACTATTACGTAATTCCCTGTCTCACCTGGATCGTTTCGCTCATAATGTTGACTAGAAGCAGCAGCATCGAGAAGATGGAGAGGCAGTTCGAGAGGATATCAGCCCTGAACGACATCGCCAGGTCCTACCTGGCTGCCAGCGATCTAGAGTCGGCTGCGAACCTCTCCCTTGAGAGGATCGCCAAGACGTTCGACGCCGAGGGGGGGTCGATCTTCACCCTCGACAAGACGCAGAAGAGCATCTCCACGCTGGCAAGCTACGGCGAGATACCTCCGGCGCAGGAGCTGTTCACGGAGATGCTCTCGGAGATGTACTCCTCGGACCACCAGGTGTCGAAGGATCTCAACCACACTGGGAACGGCGCCCGCAGGCTAATGGTGGATCTTTTCAAGGAGACTTTCCTCAAGGCGGGCATCAAGTCCGCGGTCGGGGCGCCTATAAGGGTCGAAGGGCAGACCGTCGGCATGATGATGCTGTTCTCCAGGAGGGACATCCCTCTCACGAAGGAAGGGAGGGACTTCCTCGATCTCACCGCGTTCGAACTGGGGCTCTGGATGGCGCAGATGAAGAGCGTCGCCGAGATGAAGACCATGACGGAGTTCCAGGAGGGGATGCTGAGCGTCTCGATCGATCTGCAGCAGGAGCTCGTCCCGGAGAAGATCACGAAATCGATCGTCGACGAGCTGGCGCACCTCGTTCCCTGCAGAGACATCTGGATATACCTCATCAACCCGGTCAAGAAGACGATGTGGCCCGCGCAGGCGATCGGGAAGGACGCCTTCTCCATCATGGCGGACGCGGAATTCCCGCTGTCGGAGGCTGGCCTGGCGGGGGCGGTGCTG
>Ga0315273_10012857_pt1 | contig 10742 bp, 6 predicted proteins | sample YL17G02_0_MG_FD_205753 | JGI IMG/M metagenome (GOLD analysis project Ga0315273, IMG submission 205753) | Sediment microbial communities from Yellowstone Lake, YNP, Wyoming, USA - YL17G02_0 | ecosystem: Environmental > Aquatic > Freshwater > Lake > Sediment | place: USA: Wyoming | collected... | reverse complement strand
AGGCCGCGATGTGTTCCCTAATCCGAGAGTTTTACCCGCTTAAACCGCCGTTTGCCCACCTGGAGGAGGTAAGTCTTACCCGTAGCCAATTCCAGTTTGGGATCCGTTATCTTTTCACCGTCAACCTGGACCCCGCCACCCTTAATTAAGCGTTGGGCCTCCGAGGTGCTGGAGGCCAGGCCCGCGTCCACCATCAGGCGCGGCAGCCAAAGATTCGCTTCGGACACCTTCACCGTTACGTCCTCAATCTCCTCCGGCAGTTCCCGCTGGCGCAAGACCCGAATAAACTCCCCGGCTTCATGGTCCGCCGCGGCCTGGCTGTGGTAGCGGGCCACCATGGCTTTGGCCAGATCTTCTTTTACCTGGCGCGGGTGTTTGGCCCCCGAGGCCAGGTCATCTTTGAGCCTGGACAACGCATCGGGGGTAATGTCGGTTAACAAGGCATAATAGCGTATCATTAAGTCATCGGAAATGGACATGAGCTTGCCGAACATCTCTTTGGCCGGCTCGTCGATCCCCACGTAGTTGCCCAGGGACTTGCTCATCTTCTGGACCCCGTCCAGGCCCTCCAGCAGGGGCATCGTGATTACCACCTGGGGCGCCTGGCCGTACTCCCGCTGCAAATCGCGCCCCACCAGGAGGTTGAAGGTCTGGTCGGTGCCTCCCAACTCCACGTCGGCTTCGAGGGCCACGGAATCATAGCCCTGGATCAGGGGATAGAGGAATTCATGGATACTGATGGGAGTCTGGCTGGTATATCTCTTATGAAAATCCTCCCGCTCCAGCATCCGGGCCACGGTGTGCCGGGCCGCCAGGCGGATGAGGTCCTGGGCGAGCATGGGCTTCATCCAGCGGCTGTTGAAGTCGATGAGGGTCTTGTCCGGGTCCAGGATCTTGAAGATCTGCCGCTCGTAAGTGGCGGCGTTGGCCTTGACCTGCTCCTCGGTCAGGGGCGGCCGGGTCTCGCTCTTGCCGGAGGGGTCGCCGATGAGACCGGTGAAGTCGCCGATGAGAAAGATCACCTGGTGCCCCAGGTCCTGAAAATTTTTGAGTTTTTGAATGAGCACGGTGTGACCCAGGTGCAAATCCGGGGCGGTGGGGTCGAACCCGGCCTTGACCCGGAGGGGCGTTCCCGTGGCCCGGGCCTTCTCCAGGCGGGCGACAAGTTCCTCTTCCCGAATAATCTCCTGGCACCCCTGCCTGATGATGGCCATCTGTTCCGATACTGGTTTCACGAAGTTAACTCTCCGATGCGGTGAAATTCTGTTTTTGCAGTTTTTGTAGGGTGCGCCCGGCGCACCATCACCCAAGGATAACGGCGGGCACGGAGGCCCGCCCCACTGATTTTCCACGCTTTGCGAGCCGGATAGTGGCTCATGAGTCTGAAAAATGGTGCGCAGGGCGCACCCTACAACTGACCCCTATCCCCTGCTCCTAAAGCCCCAGCCAGCGGACCTCGCGCCCTTTCCGGGGCGGCGCCGGCGGTTCCTTGGCGGAGTAGCCGATGGGGGTGATGGCCAGGAGCTGCTTGTCCTCTTTCCCCAGTACCTTCAAAATTTCTTTTTCCAGGTAATTGGCCCCGGTCATCCAGCAGGTGCCCAGGCCTTCGGCGTGGGCCGCCAGGAGCAGATTCTGGAACAGGGCGGCGCCGCTCTGGATGTTGGCCATCTGCATGCCGGGGTCGGCATCCTTGGAGATGGTCACCGCGATGACCACCGGGGCGCCTCCCAGGTTTTTGAAGAACTTCATCACGAACTCCCGGCCTTTTTCCGGCACGCCCGCTTTTTCTAATTCCGGCAGGAGATACTTGGTGGCCTTGCTCACCAGTTCGACGAATTCGTCCCGGACCTTGCCGGCCATGAGGGTGATCTCCCAGGCCTGGGCGTTGACCCCGGAGGGGGCCCAGAGGGCGGCGTCGATCACCCGGTCCAGGGCTTCTTTGGACGGCATCTCGGGTTTGTACATCCGGTGGCTGCGGCGTTGGTGAATGGCTGCGTAAATGTCCATGATTACCTCCTGAGGTTAGGTGGCGCCATTGCCCTTATGCGGGCAGGCAGGTAAATGAGATTTTCCCGGCCAGGGTTTGATGCACGGGACACGATTGGGCGGCCTGAATTAACTCCCAGCGCTGCTCTTCCGTCAAAGCACCTTTCAGCTCCAGGGCATAGCGAAAAACGACCTCTCCGGGGTTCTGCCGCTCCAAAGTCACCTCGGTCACCACCCCGGCCAGGGGGATGTCATGTTTCTTTGCACTTACCCTGACCCAGATGTTGAGACAGCTGGCCAGAGCCGCTTCCAAGAGCTCATGGGGGCCGAAGCCGGCATCGCCGCCGCCTTTGTCCACCGGCGCGTCGGAATGGCCCTCATGCTTGCCGTTGGTAAACCAGGTGTCAAAGTGGGTTTTCTTGCTAAAGCAGGTTATCAAGTTGCACTCCTTGCGTTGGGACCACCAAGGGTTTTCATCCGGTCACCGGTAAGCGGCGTCAGCATCGGGCCCGGCGTTCGATCCCGGCGCCAATCCTGTGGCCCGGCTCAGGTTCCCATACCAGGCGGCTTCGGTTTGCCGGCCCCGCTTGTGGCAGCCCTGGGCGTAAATGGCGCATTTGGCGGCCAGCATCCGGCGGGCCGCCCGGGCATAGGCCTCGGGCACGTCCGGGTCGGCCAGCAGCTTGACCAAGGCCCGGATGCGGAAGCGGTCGATACCCCACTGGGCCGAGAGTTGGTCCGGGTGGCCGCCCCGCTTGATGACCAGAGGCTCGTCCACCAGGCCCACCTCGTAGCGCCAGGTGAGGCGCAGCCAGAGGTCGTAGTCTTCCGCCGCCGGGAGAGTCGCATCGAAACCGCCGTGGTTCTCAAACAGGCGCCGGTTAAGGATCACCGCCGAGGGGCTGATCATACAGCGCGCCAACGAGGGGAGAAAGATTTGTCCCGCCACTTTCCCATGGGCCGCGGGCTTATTCACCCTGACCCCCCGGCGCACCCAGGTCTCGTCGGTCTGACAGATGAGCAACTCCGGGGCGCCCTCTAACAAAAGAATTTGCCGGGCCAGCTTGTCGGGGAGCCACAGGTCGTCCGAATCCAGAAAGGCCAGCCACTCCCCCCGGGCCGCACCCACGCCGGTGTTCCGGGCCGCGGCCACCCCGCGCCGGCAGGGATGGCGCAGCACCCGGAGCTCCGGCCCGGCAGCCAGGGCTTCATAGGTGCCATCGGCGCCGCCGTCATCCACCACCACGACCTCGAAGTCCCGGAAGGTTTGGGCTTTAACCGAAGCCAGGGCTTGCCGCACCAGATCGGCCCGGTTGTAGGTGGGGATGATGACGCTGACCAGGGGTACCATAAGGCCAAGCGTATCAAAAATGGTGCAAAATTAAAAGGTTCGGCTGCCGGTTGGCCTGAATCAGGCTCATTTATGCACCAGTCCCCGTATGACGATAACGGTTTTAGGGGGCAAATGATCTGCGGCGCGCCCTTTTTACGGCCTTTTGCCTCAGACCGGGCCGGGTTGGGGAAGCCAGGTCGTAAATCAAGGGTGTATGCGGCCTATCGAAGGCCTAATACCATGTTCCCTTTGCCGTGCAACAAATGCCATCAGGTTGTAGGGGCGGTTCGCTAACCGCCCCTACGGGGTTTGTCGCGTTTCTATGCGAATCTGGTATTAATAAGAATTTTTCGGAACAGGGTACCGGAGGCTCAAGGGAGCCAGCCAATCCCGTCATAAAATAATACTCTGACTTGATTTTGGCAAGGGAGGGGGCAAGAGGACTGAAGCCCAGGGTCCGGAATTTAGCGGCCGAATCAGGCCCTGCGGGCCTTGGCCAACCGAAGCGGGACAGTTTGAGGCTGGTGTCAACGGCAGGTCCCGGTGGCAGGGTCCTGGCCCTGGCCACCGGGGATTGAATCAGGGGTTAGACTGGCAGGCTGTCCCGCCCCGGGCACTTCACATCAGAGGGCGGCGACTTTGCCATCCTCGACCACGTATCCCAGGGTTTTGAGGATGGCGGCCTGCTGGTCGTTGACTTCTTCGAGAACTCGTTTCAGTTTGCCTTCGGGGTCTTGGGCGTAAATGGCGGTCCGCAATTCCCGCAACTCCTCCATGGCCTCGGTAGGAGTCATGTTGATACCCGCGGCAGCCAGCCGCTGGCTGAGCAGGGTGAGGTAATTGAGCGCCGCCACACAGACAAACAGGTGAACCCGAATTTTCGAATCGGTCCAGTGGTATAAAGGCAGCAACGCTTTTTGGAAAAGACTGCGGTTATCTTTGGCGTTGCCGTTGCTCCGGCTGCTATTGACGCTTTTGGCATCGCCCAAGTCGGGTCCCAGAACGGCCCGGGTCACGCAGGTGTCATAAATCTCCTCCACACCCCAATCCTCGCGATCGGTGATGAGGATATTCTTCCCGAAGTGGCGAACAACGCCGGCCATCTGGCGATGATCCAGCTGGAACTCGAGGCGGAACTGACCTTTTTCCTGAACGAAGTTTAAGTGGAAGAGGTCTGGACTGATTTTGAGGCGCAGGCACAGTTGCGCCAGGTGAGTCTTGACGGACTCGATGGCATTGGCCTGGTTGGCTTCCTGAGCCTGGCGCTGCGACAACGCCAGGATCTCCTTGCGCACTCTTTGCACTTTCTTGCCCAGATCCTGGTAGCTCTTATGAAAGCTCTTGGGGTCAAAGGTGATGACTACCCGGCGAGGGTGGTTCCAGAAGGGGGCGTGGGTTTCATAAAACAGGATTTTCTCATCTTCCTTGGCGACGGGAGAGAGCTGGGCGCCGCGGTTGCCCGGAAGGGGCCGGAAATCCTTTAAAGAGATTTCCGTCAACTCGGGGGCAAAGTCGGGGGCGTAGGAAACAATGAAATGCATGCCGTCTTTGGCGTCGATTTGCTCGATAATGGGAGTGGCTGCCATTTCTTGATTAACAATCACGGTAACATCTTCGATGGCGACACCCAGGTTGGAGACTTTGCTGAGGAGGTGTACCAGGTGATCATAGAAACCGGTGACGGGCACGCCGCCGGAGAAACTCTGGTAATAAAAAGGTATCCCCTGGCTCCACTCGGTAATCAGGGCCAATCCTATCTTCTGCTGGGCCAGGTGCTCCGCCAGGAAATCCTGATCCGGCTGGGGCATGTCGGCAAAGACCGACGGCTTGGGGGGCGCGGAGATATCGGCGGCCTCGATGATCAGCCGATGTTTCTGATCCGGCAAGAGAGCATGGATCTTTTTGAAAAAGGCCGTCTTGATTTTCTCCAGATCTGAATCGCTGATCCGATCCCAGTGGTTCCAGAAATTTTGGGAGTTCAGCGATTCCAGCCTCAGGGGGCGAATTCTCTGAATATCCGTGGTTTCGTACCAGTTCGCCAGTTGTCTTTTACTGGTGGGGGCAATGGCCCGGTTCAGGGCGGCATAGAAGACCAGTTCTCCCAGCGAAGGCCCCCGCACCCGTTTTTTGGGAGGCAGGATCTCATTAATCATGCCGGCCAGGTCCACCTCCCGATCGAGTTCGTTGAGGGCGAAAACCGATCCGAATTCCTTGGGCGAAAACCCTCCTTTTCCCAAAGCCGCCTCAACTTTATCGGCGGTGCCCAGGTACACCTGGTTGATGGTGGTGGGCTTGCCATAGACCCGTTGGGTTTCCCGAATATAGAAATATTCGTGACCTTTTTTCAGTTTTTTGTATAAATGTGCCATATTTATCCCGTTTGTTTAAAATATTAAGTTACTGTTTAAACTAAACATGGTTAAACCATACCAAATTTATCTGAAATAAGAAAATGGGGCAAAGTACTCTATTTTATAGAGCAAAGTACTCTTTATGCTGCCTTCCTGGCTGGATTTACTGCCCTATTAGGTTCCAGGGGGACTACAGCAGGGTTTAAGAAGCGACAGTGGCCATATAGCCTTTGCGGATGGCGTATCGCACCAGGTCGGTATTTTTCTTGAGGTTAAGTTTCTTCATGATTTTCGTACGATGATTTTGAATGGTGCGGAAACTGAGAAACAGGGTTTCGGCAATTTCTTTGCTCGATTTGCCCTCGGCGATCATTTTGATGATCTGAATTTCCCGAGGAGAGAGGGGATCGGACGGATCGGCGTCGTCGTGGCGCTGGGCCTGGACATAGAGGTTAACCAGGTCATTGGAAAGCAGAGGCGACACGTAGGTCAGCCCTTGCCTGATCTTGTCGATGGCGTTGAGGAGTTCCTTCGGGGCATCCTCTTTTAACAGATAGCCGTCAACTCCGGCCGATATGGCATTATTCAGGTATTCTTTCTTTTTGTGCATGGTCAGAATCAGCACCTTTACGGCCGGGTAGGCCTTCTTAATCTCTCGAGTGGCTTCTATCCCCGGGAGAGACGGCATGGATATGTCGAGGATCACCATATCCACCGCCAGGCCCTTGAGCAGTTCCAGCAGTTGGAGGCCGTCCCCCACCTCTCCCACGACCTGCAGTCCCGGTAAGGCTTCGATGATTTTCTTAATCCCCTCGCGCACCAGGACGTGATCTTCGGCCAAGACAATTTTATACATAATCATTTCCCGCGTTTAGCTGTTGGGATGAAAAACGCAATGGTGGTACCCCGGCCCTTCCGGCTCGAGATTTGGAGCGAGCCCCGGGCCATGAGGGCTCTTTCATTCATGGCGGTCAACCCCAGACTTTTTTTGGCAACTTTGCCGGACATGGCCTGCTTCAAATTAAACCCCCGGCCATTATCCCGGATCGTAAAGGACACCTTGCCGTCCTCTCGGGCCACGTTCACCGAGACCAGGCTGGCCCGGGCATGTTTGACCACATTCGTCAAGGATTCCTGAAAAATGCGATAAATGTTGATCTGGATTTCAGGCGTAAAGAGAGGGTCGATTTTGTCCATCACCACCGTACATTGCATATTATGATTACGGCAGGTCTCGTCCACCAAATATCCCAGCGCCGCAGACAGGCCCAGATCTTCCAAACTCGAGGGACTCAGGTCCCAGGACAGCCGGCGGACATTTTCAATGACCGTATCGATATAAGACAGGTTGTGTTCACAACTTGCCTTCAGGTGCTCCTGATCCGGCGCCAGCTTGTCTTCAATGGCCACCAGATTGATTTTCAAAACCGTCAGGGCCTGACCCAGTTCGTCATGCAATTCCCTGGCGACCCGCCGGCGCTCTTTTTCCTGGATGCTCAGGAGTTGGGACGCCAGCCGCCGCAGTTCCTGCTCCGACTCCTTCAGGGACTCCTCCGCCCGCCGCTGCTCGGCCCGGCCCCGCAACGCCATAATACCATAAGCCAAATCGTTGGCCAGGCCCAAAAGCAAGTTGATCTCCTCATCGTCAAAGGCATTGGATTCCGTTGCATAGATGTTTAAGGCCCCAAAGGTGTGAGAATAGTTTAACGGCAGCGCCAGAACCGAAGCGTAACCTCTTATACGCGCTTCCTCGGCCATGAAGGCAAAGCCGGGGTCAACTTGCGTGTCCCGGCAAATCACCGGTTTCCCCCGGCGGATGGCCTTACCCGTGGGACCGCGACCGCGCTCCTTATCCGCCCAGGTAAGGTGGAGCTGTTCCACGTAGCCCGCATCGAACCCGGTTTGGGCCACCGGGCGCACCGATTTGGTGACATCAGCCTCAGCATAACCCACCCAGGCCATGCGATAACCACCCACCTCCACGATAATCCGGCATACCTCGTGCAATAATTCCGTCTCATCGGTGGCGCGAATCAAGGCCTGGTGACATTCGGTGATGGCCTTGAGGGCGCGGCTGACCTGCCGCAGCGTCTCCGCCATCCGCTTGGGTTCCGTGATGTCCTCGATGATGCCCATAATGCCGGTCATGACGCCGGCGCCATCATGGAGAGGCGCAGAGGAAAGGCTGACGTCGATGACCGAGCCGTCCCGTCGCTGCCGGCGCACCTCCATACCTAGCAGGGGAACCCCTTGTAAATTGCTTCGGTTTAGCGCTTTGAACCCGTCCTCCTGGTCGCTGGGGATAGTTGGCAGGGCCCGCCCCATGACCTCGGCTTGACTCCACCCGAACATGCGTTCCGCCGCCGGATTCCAGCTGGTGACCCGCCTCTCGAGATCCAGGGCGATAATGGCCAGGGGGGACGCCTGGATCAGGGTCTGCAGCCGGTTGTTGGCTTCCTGCAAGGCCTCCGCCGCTTGCTGGCTCGCGGTGATATCCCGGGCAATAGTGGAGAAGAACTCCACCTTACCTGCGGCGCCTTTATGGGCAATGAGTACCTGGGAAGTGGGGATTTCCTGCCCGCTGCGGCTCCGGAACCTGGTTTCCCCGCTCCAGACTTTGTGGTGGATGGCGGCATGACGGCTCCCTTCCCTAATAAGGTTCCAGGCCCACTCGGGATGAAGGTCTTTAACGGTGAGGCCCGTGATATCCTCGTCCACCCCGATACCCAACATTTTCCGGCCGGCGCGGTTGAGATAGAGCACCCTGCCCTTCTGGTCGGCGGAACTCACCAGGTCGGAAGTGGCCTCCAGGATGGCGGCCAGGCGCGCCCGCCCCGCTTCGGCTTGCTTCTGACCGGTCATATCGCGGTTGATTTCCAAAATGGCGGCGGGCTTGCCCTCTTTGTCCCGCTGCAAAGCCCAACGGCTGGTCATGACGATGCGCCGGCCATCCCGTCTGGTATGCGACAATTCACCCTGCCATTGCCCCTGGCGGAAAAGCTCGGCTTCCAGTTCCTCCCGCGGTTGGGGAAACTCCGTGCGCAGGAGTTTGTAGGTTTCTTGCCCCTTCACCTCGGCTTTGGCCCAGCCATAGGTTTCCTCGGCCCCGGAATTCCAGAAGACGATGCGGTTGTCCAGGTCTTGGACGATAATAGCGTCGTGGGCTAGGTCCAAAAGTTCGGCCTGCCGGCGCAACTTCTCCTCGGCCCGCTTGCGCGCGGTGATATCGGCAAGAATCCCCATGTTGCCAATGATCTCGCCGTTGGCATCCAACAGCGACGCAGTCCATAAATGCACGTCAAGAATCGAACCGTCTTTGCGCACTCGCTTAAGTTCCAGGGCGGATTGCGTCTTTCCCGCCATTTCCATCCGGAGCCTGGCTTTCTCTCCAGTCTGCTGGTCATTCGGAATGACGGGGAGAGAGTTCCCCAGCACTTCTGCTTCCCGCCAGCCGAACATACGTTCCGCCCCCGGATTCCACAAGCTCACTTTGAAATCGAGATCCAGGGTTATGATGGCCAGAGGCGACGCCTGGATCAGGGTCTGCAAGGTTTGGGTGGTCTGCCTGAGGTCATCCTCGGCTCGCTTTCTCTCGGTGATGTCCAGGGCCAGTCCTTGCAGGAACAGGAACTGGCCTTCCGAGTCATGAACCACCCGGGCTTCATCCCGGAACCAGACGACCCGCCCGGATTTGGCCAGCAGGCGGTATTCGGTGGAGAAAGGCTCACCCGTTTCCAAACTATAGGTGATCTCGCCCAACAGCCGCTCCCGGTCGTCCGGATGGATCTGCCTTTCCCAGTTCTCCGCATCAGCCCGCCAGGCCTCGGGAGAAAAACCGAGCAGGGGCTCGACCTGGGGGCTGACATAGAGGAAATCGACCCCTGCCGCCAGGGAGATGGTATAGGTGATGGCCGGGATTTGCTCTACCAGGGTGCGATATTTGGCTTCGCTATAGCGCAGGGAATTTTCCATGTCACGGCGGACCTGAAGTTCGGCTTCCAGCGACTCGTTGGCCTGACGCAATTGGGCGGTGCGCGCCGCCACCCGGATCTCCAGGTCATCCTTGGCCCGGCGCAGGGCCTCCTCCGCCTGGACCCGGGCGATGGCGCTGCCCACCTGGGCCGCCAGGGTCTCCAGGGCCGCCCGGGCCGTGGCCGGCACCTCTTCATAGTGGTGGGAAGCGACGTTGATCGAGGCGATAACCCGATCCTGGTGGATTACCGGGATGAGCGCCACTGAACGCAACCCTTCCTTCAAGCCCTCTTCATCCATTAACCCCGGCAGGTCTTGCAGGCGGGCATACACCGGTCTTCCCGCCATGACCAGGTAGGTAGTGAGATCATCGGCCTCGTAATACGCCGCCTGCCGCACGAACTCGGGGGAGAGGCCCTGGTGATAGGCCAGGTCCAGGTCACCGGAAGCGGGGTCGACCACATACACCCCCCCGCTGTCCAGGCCCGAAATAGTAATGGCGGTTTCCACGCATAACCGCAAGGTCTCCTGCAACCCCATCTTGCCGCTGAGCGTCAGGGCCAAATCGCGTTGCAGGCAGATGATCGCCTCAGTGCGCCGGCGCTCCTCGATTTCACGGCGCAGTTGGGCGTTGGCCGACTGCAATCCAGCCGTGCGCTCGGCCACCACTTGTTCCAGTTCTTCATACGCCCGGCGCCGGATATCTTCCGCCTGCTTGCGTTCGGAAATATCCCGGATGACCGCCAGCAAACGGTCCCGGCCTCCCAGGGAAGTGAGGGTTAAATTGATCTCTATCCAGAACCGGCGGCCGTTGCGATCTTCCGCCCACCAATCAAAGAGCTGCGGCCCTTCCTCCAGGGCTTTTCTCATTAATTCCTGGGCGTCCTGAAACGTAAATGGAGAATCGGCGCTGCACACTTGCTCCAGGCTGAGCCTCGCGGCTTCCTTGATATCGTATTTGGCCATCTCCAGGTATTTTTGATTAACCTCCAGAAAATGGCCCGACGCCGGGTCGATAACCACGATGCCGTCGTTGACGGCGCTAAAAATCGTGCGGTAATTGGCCTCTGAGGCTTTGAGGGCCTCTTCCGCCAACCACC
>Ga0315273_10012856_pt1 | contig 10744 bp, 18 predicted proteins | sample YL17G02_0_MG_FD_205753 | JGI IMG/M metagenome (GOLD analysis project Ga0315273, IMG submission 205753) | Sediment microbial communities from Yellowstone Lake, YNP, Wyoming, USA - YL17G02_0 | ecosystem: Environmental > Aquatic > Freshwater > Lake > Sediment | place: USA: Wyoming | collected... | reverse complement strand
CACATATCTCTAGTCCCCACCAGAATGTTGCCAGCTTCCACATACGTGGCCACCAGTTGCGAACTTTATTTACATTATTATCCCAGTCTGCCTGGGCTACATTTTCTGGTTTCTTGTGAAATGGCACATCGACCATTTTGTGAATACGAAATTCTGTGAACTTATCGAATTCAGTGATCTGATGATGAAAGATTCCATACCAGTACCAACGGGGCCAGTGCCCAACTTTGCTATATATCCAATCGCCTACGTCGGGCCAGCTCCCGATAATAAATCCCATAACAAATGCAACGAGTATCCACAATGGATTTACTGCTGTGCCAAATATCAATGACAACAGGATAAGTACCGCTTTAGTTGGCAGGGCGCGAAATAATCCGCCCTGAATTCCATGGTCTACGAATGTCATTTTATGGGTACCTTTATTACGTTGTTTAACTGCACGAGCTTGTAGTATCCTTTGATGCACAGCGCTTGCATGATGTCATACATGTCGCCGGCGTGCACTGTATTTGCGTGCGGCCACTCGCTTAGGACCTTTTCGATTTCTGGGTAGATTCTACCTAGACGCGTCAGATAATCATACCACACTTCTGAGCAGATACTTCCTCCTGGAAACCAGTTCCGAAATTTTCGCATGTCTGCTTTGAATGGCCAACTTTCACCTATCCATCGATAGACGAACCATAGAAGCTGAAAGAATCCATACACGTTACCTGCGTGAGCATTGTAAAGCTCATTCAATGCTTTCTTAGTTGCATCTGATGTTATCATCGAATCGTTGGGCTCGTATACATAATACTGCATGGTCTCGTCATATTTATTTCTGCTCCATGGAGTTATGGCCACTGCCTCCAGCGCTTCGAAAATCGATTCTTCGTTTACTACTGTACCGATATAACCGCCAACGTGTGTGAATGGCATACGCGTAAAAAATCGCTGCGCAGATGAAAACCATCCGCCTTTCGTAGCGTTAAAAATAATGATAGTTCCTAGTTTCATATTATCTCCTTTTGTACAGCAGCTCACCCGGTAGGAATCGAACCTACAATGCTCTTTCGAGTCGCTGGATTAACAGTCCAGTGCGATGCCGTTCCGCTCACAGGTGAAAATAGAGGCCAGCCTTTCACGGATCAAGTGGTTCGATTCACCGGCTCTTGCGAGCGCCATACCCAACGGTAGGTACTGTATGCGTGAGTGTGCTGACCTTTTATTCTACATAAGATTGGGTACAAAATCAACTGTATGATCTTATACCCAAAATAGATACCACCAAATACTTGCCTATGCCTATACTCGAACAGCTGCTCAGGTCCAGGTGTAGCGGCGGTATTAGTACAGCGAAGGAACTGTAACAGGATCGTTGGTAAACACAAATACGTCGATACCAATGTTTCTAGTTGTCATTCCGTATTCCAGAGTGAACATGGCATTTGCGTCAGTATTTCTTATTGTACCGACGCGTTCCCAGTGCCAGGGCTCTCCTATCGTGCGTACGATATCGTTTTCATTTATCTTTTGCTCATGATTTTTCAGATAAAAGGCGAACGATCCAATGCCTCGAGTATGGACCCAGATATATGTGGTTCCGTACCACGGTATGCGCACAGGTACTCTTGATAGCATAGTGGTAAAATCAGAAAAGTATATGTACTTTCCGCCAGAGGACATGGGATCCACAACAATATTACCAGCTGTGATCAGAGTATTTTCTGCTTCTGCGTATACCATCGGAGCCTGTGCTTTAACGGGCCATATACTGATTATACAGACTAGCAATGTAACCACTAGAAGTGCTTTTTTCATATCGGTCCTAAAAATAGTAAGCCCCTCCCGACAACAGGTTATTAACCTACGGCGTATCGAGAGGGGCCTGATTACTTGAGTTTCAGTATTTCGATGAGTTGATTACCGATCTCTTTTACTTCGTCTACTTCTTTATCTGAAATCATAGAAAGATTGGACATCGTTGTCATTATAGTAGGCATCATTGCCAGCCATAAAAGCGCTTGACGACGTTTTTCATCGGTCGACGACAGACTGTTGATAATGCCATAGCCCTCCTCGATATGAGCGCGAGGTGTGCGTATAGCATACATCCTTCTCTTCAACTTAAAGTTTGTCATTCTTATGGAATGTGTGCTAACCATGATGCTGTTAAGCCTGAGTCGGGTGCCACCGTTTCGCCATTGACCGCAACAAATGTAAATGGTGTTGACGATGCTGTCGTATTATTATCGCCGAATACTTTTGTAAAGAATGTTACTGCGGCGCCAGTAGGGACTTCTACATCTAAAAATGCTGCGCTCGATGGTAGATCGGCACCAAATTTTGAAGGTGTTACACCATCTAAGCCCAAATGTACTTCACGTTTTTCTACAAACGTACTGTCAGTTAGGATCCATCCTAATCTATATTTTTCCATGTTTTCTCCATTTTTTCCAAGATATATCTTATATAAAGAAGTATCTGGCTGAACCGTCCGTGGCACAGCCAGAAATTTAACGATAAGTAAAAATATTATTGCTATAATGACAAACAATATTATTGTGGGTTCCATCCGAAATATTTCCTTATGAACCATTCGGGCTCTGCGTCCCGATAGAGAAATCGAAATCTTCCCAGTTGGTCCCAACCATTATTTTTTGTTGGATCTCCCAAGATCTTTTCCAGGGATATTGTAAGGTCAAATCCGGGCTTCGTTGAATCTCGATTACGGAACCAGTATGTGACCCATCGTCCCGCTCCCTTGCCTGTGCTATCTACGTTTTGATTCCAATAGTCTCGGCGAGTATATGTTAGCCAATTGCTGGCTCTCCATGTGGAATCGGTAGTTCGTCCTAATGTATCATATAATCCCGTGGCATCATTTACTCGCAACGACCACCAATCGGAATCCCTGGGTGTGACGTATGTTATAGTCAGTAAAGCTTTTCTTTGGTCCCCGCGTCCTGTAACAGAATCAAACTTAAATCCGAATGTCTGATATGTTCCAGTGTCTCGTGTCCACCAGATCGCCTGCTTTATATAGATGCTGAACACACTATCTTTGCAGTACTCGTTCCAGTGAAATGACCAAACACGTGCCGCTAAGGTATCATTGTATATCCATTCGTTGAACGGAAACTGGACATACTTCTTTGGCTGTGTAAATGCCGTCGTGGCAAGTACGAGAGCTAGAAATAAGAGTGCTCTTTTCATATTAGTATTTTCCCAGTTAAATATCAATGACTTCGATATGATCGCGATATTGCGCGAGAGTACGAGCGTTAGCATACGACATAGACGAACGAATGCCGGCATCAAAATCATCCACAACATCAACAACCGGTCCTTTATATGGCACAAGTGTTTCTTCCCCTTCATTGTAGTCGGGTTCCGTGCCATGAAATTCTTGCTGCACTCCAAACGATGCTGCACCACGATATGTTTTAAAACGTCCTTTGTTGCCATCACGTTTTATTAGTCCGGGCGTTTCTTTTGTGCCGGCAAATATTTTGCCTGCCATAATGAAATCGGCTCCCAACGCTATCGCGGCACACATATCTTTAGGTTCACGTATTCCCCCGTCTGCAATAATAAGAGGAAGGTGTACGTATTCCGCAGCAATCATCAAATCGCGATCGGCATCAGTTACTTGATCGAAATTTGGTGCAATAACCGCGCGTTCTCTTGCTATAGAAAAACGTTCATCTACCACCTCTATCAGGCAAGTAACCATTGGATGATAGATACCAGTTTTGATCCGTGTAGTACAAACCGAACCTCCAGCGATACCTACTCGAACGGCATCTACGCCTAAATTGGCTAGATATCTATAGCCTTCTCTGGTAGCAATATTGCCGGCTATAAAATAGATTTTATCCTGAGTCACAGCCTTCAGTACGGATATTGCCGTTTCAACATACGAATGGTGTCCATTTGCAGTGTCAAGGCAGAATAAAGTACATCCGGCCTTATGAAGAGCAATAAACCGATCAAAGAAATCGTCTGATACCCCAATCGCGCACGCCACGCGTTGTTGATGTCGTGCCGGCACCGTAGCAAATTCTTTGACCTGCTTGTCGATGGACATAAATCTATGTATCACCGGCAGTAATCCTAATTCTGCCAATGTAACTGCCATCCGACCACCCGTAACGTCGGGCATAGGACTGGACATTATCGGCAGACTAAACTTCTGCCCAAATGCTTCTACTGCAGGATCGCAATCATCGCGCGACCCTATCGTAGATTTTTCTCGAGATAAGAGCGCAACATCGTCATATGATGAAGCGCTCTGTGGAATTTTAAATGGAAAGTCCATTAGATTAGTGCTTGTATGATCAGCGTGATTGAAGATATTAACAGCAATACTGACCAATAGATCATGGTCATATTAGAGTTATCGGAACCTGGAGACGTCAGGGATGTCATTGCGGCACAAATACCTACGCTCCACATACTCAAAGATGTTGAGAACGGGCCAATAAGAACGCCGATCCCTAAAACCGCCTTAGCAGTTGGTGTAAGAAATGATAGATATACCGGAGGATTTTTCAATAGATACCAAATAGACAGCCACGAAGTCAACAGAAACTTAACAAAGCCGTTACGGTTCTCTTCGTAGGCATAGCTAGAAACGATCTCCGAATATTCGACGGCTGAAATCTTAGTAGGATTCCCACCGGGTAGCGGAGCATCAGTTCCTATATCACGCAACATCAGTCGATGAGTAAACGTATTTTGTTCGATAACTTCCGTCGAATCATTGTCGATGCAGAAGTAATAAACAATATACTTACCCTCGGTCGATTTATAGTATTTTGGCTCCGTCATTGACGATCTCCTGGATGCAGGGATCACAGACATTCCCCGGCGTTAGATTGGATTTATTGAAAATCGCATCAGATACTTCGATAAGATGCCTATTGAACGTGGATTTTCGTCCTGGCACTATAATGCCGTCAGAACGAAGTACTCCTACACGATCATCCGTCAACTGACCGATCTTCTGAGAAAGAAATACTGTATTACATTTAGAGCACTTTGTTCTTGTCATTGTCTTGTCGCTCCTTATTGCGATGATATAACACATATGCAGCCAGACAGCAGATCAGGCTGAGGAGTAGTGGAGGTAGATAAGGGTTCATTTGACCTTCTCTGTGGTGGCTTTGGTGATTATAACTTTTTTTGGACGCTGATAATAAAGAACATTTCCAGTGTACCAATATTCTCCAGAAAAAAGATGATCTATGCGTTTCATAAAATTAACGTAATCAACGCGATAGTCCTGATATTTATCTTTGACCGTAACAGGTTTCTTATCGCCTGTCCACACTTCTAATACGAGCTCAATGTTATACCACTGCATAGGCAAATACTTTTCGTCCACGCGTGGTAGTTTTTTCGTATCGCCAAACGAATCCCACAGCTCTTTAAGTTTTTTGAACATGGTTGTAGTCCTTTAGTTAGTACCCTCGGAGGGAGTTGAACCCCCATGCAACTGAATGCGGCAGACCCTAAATCTGCTGTGTCTTGCCAATTTCACCACGAGGGCGTTTCTTTCTACCATTGGTGGGTAACTGTGCGTGACAATTCGGACAAAGTAGACGAAGATTTTTTAATCTATTATCTGAATGATTACCATTAATGTGATCAACTTCCAAAACCACAGAAGCATTTCTCCACACTGGTGGCGAGCTACATATTCCACAAATATCTTTTTTAAACCCAAATTTTGTCATCCAACGCCTTAAATCGGTTCCCGTGCGCTTGGATCCATTAAGTTTAAAAACTTTCTTCATAATAGTTTGTTTATCGTGTCTATTATGCGAAGGTAGGCCTTTGCTCCACCCTTGTCCTGTAAAATGTTTGATTGGTAGTTTAAATTCTTTTACAGTCCTAGAGATATGATAATGATTTCCACCAGTCTGTTGAAGACCTAGCTTAACTAGTACTTGTGCCATAGAATTACTTGCTCGTACAATAGGCTCAAGTAGTTCTTTCGTATATTTATAATGTCCGCGTTTTTTCATGGACTATTATAAACAAAAATTGGCAGCATATCAAGTACTATCTAGTAAGTCTGCCATTCCGCCACGAGGCCCAGGATTACTTGAATGTTTTTTCGAAATCGTACCACGAGCCTATCCAATGTACATTTTTTATAAACTTATGCTTGAGCTTTATTTCTTTCGTACGAGAATCTGCAGCATATACTCGCCAGAGACTCCATGGCCAGCGACCGCGTTGATAAATTTCTCCAATAATTATTAGCTTCATGGTATCCTCGGAGCTATCTCTTTATTCCAGCATTCCAGGCAAATAATTTTCCAGTAGTTGCCATGGTTACCGGATTTATACAGACTAATCAACGACGTTGCAGAATTCAGTAAAACACCCGTACGTCCTTCAATGTACATGACTTTTGTTTTTGCCAATATTTCACCGTTACACATGGCACATGTGGGTTGTCGAAACCATGGTGCTCCCATTACTGTATTCCTGTGGCTTTACGAAAGGATATCAATCCAGCTATTGCTGAGATAGCCAGGTCGATAAGTTCTTCTTGAATCTTATTTTTGTTGTTCGAATGTATAGCTTCCACGAACTCGTGGTATTCTTCTGTGATGATGCCTAATGTTTCGTGGCCACTATGAAATGTATGGTCGCCTTTGCGTTCCATTACTGCCAGTATTTCAGATATAATTTCTACTGACGTATCTTTTAAATCTTGTTCTGTTATTTTCATTCGATCATGCCCGAATAATGATTTGAAGAGGGAGAAAGATTCGAACTTTCGGATCCGTTAGGACCATTCGCTCTCAAGGCGAACGCTTTAGACCACTCAGCCACCCCTCCATCATATAAAATAATAGGCTCCACGCATCATACTGGACAAGCTATCGCCGATGGCTTGTTCTCAATTCCCGCCGATGAATTATATCGGTGGGATTGGAACATGCGGACGGAGTATCGCTTGTTCACTCTTGTGTTGACTGTGATTCTATGTCTCCATAGAGCACTGCCAGAACGATACGTTCTGCGTCTCTTTATAAAAAGAGATACGCTATGATGGTGGAGCCTTCTCGGCCACGCGTTGTTTGCACAGCCTTTATACTTTTGAGTATCTAAGTGTTATTTCTCGATGATGCGTCGGGCAAAGTACTATAAGATTTGGCATGCTGTTGTTATCTCTATTTCCGTCGATATGGTGCACTTCTAAAATACGTCGTACATTGTAGCTACATTTTGCACATTTTGCGCCATAAGTTTTGAGTGCCAATTCTCTGTAACTTGCGCACCCGTTTGTATAATTTGGATGATTCTTGCCGATTTTTACGTGGGAATTATTGTAGATCGTTGCACAATGTTTGGAACAAAAATAGTTGCCACTTTTAGATCGTTGCGCTGCAGGCGTCTTCCATACATTTTTTTGACAAGTGGCACATTTAAACGTTGTGCCAGTTCGCTGTGCTAAATCACGGCATTTTTGGGAACAATAAAACTTGCTTCCTATTTTCTCGCCAGTTCTCACATGATGGCGAAATTTTTTGTGCCATTTTTTACACCGAGCACACCTTATTCGTACCATAGGTCTAGTTTTCATAGAGTATGGTACGAATTATTATGAACAATGTCAAGAGGTCAGTTTTGGAATTTACCCAAAACAAGCGCATCGTCTATCGGGGTGGATTTGAACCACCGTTTTTCTAGCTCCCAGGGCTAGTGCCATTGGCCGGACTAGGCGACCGATAGATATATCCCTTACTTACGGCCGTCGACCCATCCCAGCGGACTGACGTATACTGTTCCAGCGATCTCGTGTTCGATCGCTACCTTTGGCATGCCTTCACCAAAAGGCTTCAGCGTGATAAAGCACACGTCATGAAATTCACATATTGCTTTTCGTGTGTGAACCTCGGCCTTCGTCATGATATACATATACCCTCCAAATAAAAGGTCCGTATTTCTACGGACCACGTGGTGGAACCTCTTTATTTTCAGCACGGCCCGAGATGAGGTTCCATGGCAGCATGAACGCTGTCGTTTTGTTTGTTGTTGGGCCGTGGCGATCGCGTCATCTTACAACTACCGCGACATCTTATTATACAAAAAATTTTACATCCTGTCAAGTATGAACGGTCACGGGCTCTTACCGTGATGCCCCTCGGATGGCCGGGTGGTGAGCCGGTCAGCAGTGGAACCATTCAAAAAATTCCGCGTAGCCAAAGGCCGTTCCGGATTGGGTCGCTTGCTGTCTACTGCGCGGCCCAACGGTTGACTTTGTTCTCGGAAATTATTTGTGCGTAGGACCTGGTGATTCTTCTGTGTTGTTCGCACGCGCGCACAGGGGGTCCTTTTTAACCAGTCTACTCGTGCAGAGTTTTACGCACAGCATTTCAATGGACGCTTCGTTTATTGACGTCATGATACGTCTCAACGAACGCCGGGGACTATACAGCCCCCTAGACTTCGCATCCACTGTTTCGCCCCTCCCTGGCTTGCAAGTCGGTAAGGGACTACATTCTTAAAAATATGTTCGAGCGACAGGCATTACCCCGTCAGAGTAATCTTTGTAGTATGGCTGCGTAGTAGTTACTGCTAGTATTCCCAGTCCTCCCGTGTGCACTTAACTAGATGGGATTTCTTCCGCGTGCCAATAGCGGCAGGGGATTTATTATCCTCTTCCCCAGAGCTCGAACAAAAATCGCCGATCGATTCCACGCCAAGGGAGTTCGAAGCCGATCGGAAATACAACGATATAATACTCCCTATCATACGTTAAGTTCCGCAGGAATATGCGGTTGTTCTCCCCTGTCCCTGTGAAGACAGGCTAGCTCGCCGTTATTCCCATGGTTGGGCGGTAGAGCGGGAGGAGACAAAAAATGGCTGCTACTCGGGTCCATGTTTCCACTTCACCCCGTTATCCCGTGCGGGAGAGTAGGTCTTAGCCAAACGAATTGGATCAGTCTGCTCGTGGTTTGCGCCACGATTTTCGCCCACGCAAATGGACCGCGACTCTTCATGACGCGCCGACCCAAATTTATTTCCGTGCGGCAAACGCGTTGGAGGTGCTGATCGTACCGGGCTAGCACTCGGTCACCACAGACTCGTCATGATCGTCGGTCTACTTCCGACTCTATCGATGACTTTAACCTCCAATATCGAGCGGGGCTTCCCTTCAACCAACTTCACGCCCCGCATGACGTTCCATCTTGCCCCTTAGTTGCAAGAGCCCCCGTACCCCATTCCATACGGCTGGTTTGCAGTCAGAGTTTCACGCCGACTTTTTCACGGCGGGGATGGAACAATATTTTGGTAAAGTTTATACTTAGGAGGGCGGGAGAGGGAATAGTATCAATCTTGCGATCAACGCCATCCCCTCTCCCATGCCGAAAAGTCTTCTATTATCTTATACCATTATTTTTCCAGCGCCATCATACGATCTTCGATGTCATATACATAGCTCATAAACACCGGATCCCGCTTGATAGCTCTTGTTTTTGAGAAGTTCATCTGGATGGGAATATGATGTACGATGCGCCCAGGATTTGCCGCCATAATATAGATATCCGTTGCCAGGAATACGGCTTCGGAAATATCATGCGTAACAAACATGAACGTTGTTGCGGTATTGATCTTCCACAGATTTTCCCATATCAACATCAGGTTTTCCTGCATGTGTACACGGGTGCGAATATCCAATGCACCAAACGGTTCATCGAGCAATAGCAGATGCGGGTTGTAGACGAGCGAGCGCGCAATTGCCACCCGCTGTAGCTGGCCACCGGAAAGAGTTGGATACTTGGCATAATCGTCGGCTTTCTTGGTTATGTCACATGCGTCCATGATAGCGGATACTTTTTCCTGTACTTCCGTTTTTGGGGCACCCTGCATACGCAATGGCAACGATACGTTGTCACGAACCTTAGCCCATGGATAACTGGAATACTGTTGAAAGATCATTCCTACATGATCGTTCGCAGTGCGTTGTTTACCGGCCAAGAGAACTTCGCCGGACGTCGGAGTCTGAAGACCCGCTATGTATCGCAACAACGTGGATTTTCCGCATCCTGATGGGCCAAGAATACATACGAACTGCCCGCGATTTGGCACGTCCTCTACTAGTAGATTCAGATTATCGATGATGACTTTATCGCCATATTGCTGGCGAATATTGCGCAGTTCGATTACGTCTGGATATACGGTATTTACTGTGGCTAAGGAATCCATACCATTCCTGTCTGTAATAGTTGTCCCAGCAGATGAGCTTCGCGAAATTCGAAGTATCTATATTGCGTGAAGAACACGATATGATCAGACATTGCGGCATTGATACCAATCTGAATCGATCCACCGAATCCTTCTTCGTAGTTATTTAGTTTATCCAGATGCCCAAGTGATACACTGACATATGGATATACTCCGGATGCAGGTGTCGTTGGAATGATACCAAACGTAAGCATCTCGAATAACAGATGCTGCGTCTTTACATCTGCGTCCGAATACAATGTCCAGTCCAACGAAGCCCCCATGAAAAGCTGATTGATATTGCCCTGCATACCCACTTCGGTACTATACGACCACCCCGATGGGTAATTCAGTTTGTATTCGTAGCTGGGCTGAAGATAGAACTGGGCGGATGCTATTGAAGGAAGCAATAGCGCTACAAGTAGCCATTTCATTTCATTTGCCTTTTTTAAACGTATTTGAATTTCCATATCTTTCGATCGAGAAACAAAAAGCCTTTATCCTGTAT
>Ga0315273_10012855_pt1 | contig 10744 bp, 6 predicted proteins | sample YL17G02_0_MG_FD_205753 | JGI IMG/M metagenome (GOLD analysis project Ga0315273, IMG submission 205753) | Sediment microbial communities from Yellowstone Lake, YNP, Wyoming, USA - YL17G02_0 | ecosystem: Environmental > Aquatic > Freshwater > Lake > Sediment | place: USA: Wyoming | collected... | reverse complement strand
GACTGTCGGTCGTGTACGTCTTGATGGCGTACGCGACGTTCTCCATCGCCTTGGAGGCGTTGCCCAGGCGCGCCCACGACGCGGCCTTCCACGCCGAGGCCCAGCCGTTGCCCGGCAGGCCGCGCTGCTCGAGGACCACGCGGGCGGCCTCGGCGAACCTCGGCGTTCGGCGCGCTGAGATCTGGTGCCCCGGATAGAGGCCGTACAGGTTCGAGATGTGTCGGTGGCTCTTCTCGCGCTGGCCCCAGTCGTCGAGCCACTCCTGCAGGTCGCCGTTTCTGCCGACCTGCATCGGTGCGAGCCTGGCGCGCGTCTCGAGCACCTTCGCCCGGAAATCCTGGTCGGTGCCGAGCACGGCGGCCGCTTCGGCCACGTAACCGAACAGGTCGTTGAGGATCTGCATGTCGATGGTGGACCCGGCGACCAGCGAGGTTCCCGAGCTTCCGCTGCCGGTGACCTCGTCGAAGAAGCGGTCGTTGCCTGGCGCCAGGGGGAAGTTTTCCGGCGAGGTCGAGGGGTTGGTGACGAGCCAGCCGTGCAACGGATGCGGGACGAGGAAGTCCAGGAAGAACTCGACCGAGCCCTTCATCACGGGGTAGTACTCCCGCAGGAACTTCTTGTCGCCGGTGAACAGGTAGTGCTCCCACAGGTGGGTGGCAAGCCACGCGCCGCCGGTGGTGAAGCCGCCCCAGCTCGGGCCGTCCATCGGCGCGGCCACGCGCCAGAGGTCGGTGTTCTGGTGCAGGACCCAGCCCCGCGCGCCGTAGTTCTCGCGCGCCACGCCGGCGCCCTGGTCGGTTACCTCCCTGATCATCTTGAACAGCGGCTCGGCGCAGTCGCTGAGGTTGGCGACCTCGGCCGGCCAGTAGTTCATCTCGGTGTTGATGTTGGTGGTGTACTTCGAATCCCACATGGGATTCATATCCTTGTTCCAGATCCCCTGCAGGTTGGCAGGCTGCGTGCCCGGCCTCGACGAGGAGATCAACAGGTAGCGCCCGAACTGGAAGACCAGGGCCGCGAGATCCGGGTCGTTCGTCCCGTCGAATCGCTTCAAGCGCTCGTCGGTCGGCAGCTGAGAATTCGGCGTCGACCCGAACCGCGCCTCAACGCGACGAAACAGCCGCTGGTGATCGGTGACGTGGGCCGCCCTGATCTGGTCGAACGACCTGGCGGCGACCGCCTTCATCACCGCGCCAACGCGCGCGTCCGGGTCGGCGCTGACGTCCTTGTAGCTGACGAAGTTGGTGGCCGCCGCGATGACGATCACCACCTCGTCTGCGTTGCGGACGACGAGATCGTCGTCGGCGACCTTCATGTCCCCGCCGCGCGGGATCGCCCGCAGCCGCGACTGGTAGCGGAGCTTCCCGGCTGCGCCGAGGTAGTCGGCCGACTTGCCGCGGACGATCAGGCCGTCGCTCCCGTAGCCGTCCATCTGGAAGTAGTCGGTCGCGTAGTTGGAATGCGCCTGGTTCCGGTCGCCGCGCAGTTGCGCGGTGAAGGAGACCTTGCCCGGAGCGTCGGCCGACAGGCGGACGACGATGACCTGGTCCACCGACGTGACGAAGACCTCGCGGGTGAAGCGCACGCCGCCTTGCTCGTAGGTCGTCGTCGCGACGGCGGTGTCGAGGTTGAGTTGGTGGCGGAAATTCTGGACGGGGCCGGTTGCCGCCAGCTTCAGGACGAGGCTTCCGAGAGACTGGTACTTCTGCTGTTCGACCGGGTAGCCCATCAAGTGGCGCCCGAACAGGCGATGGGCCCGGATCAGCTCGCCGTCGAAGATCGCCTTCCGGATATCCGGCAAGGCCTTGTAGCCGCCCTTGACGGTCGTCGAGTAGGGGCCGCCCGACCAGTACGTCTCCTCGTTCAGCTGGATCTGCTCTTCGTCCGTCTTGCCGAAGACCATCGCGCCCAGCCGGCCGTTGCCGACCGGAAGCGCGTTCTCCCACTTGTCAGCCGGATGCGTGTACCAGATCCGTGTCGTCGTCTCCGAACTGCCGGTTGCCGCTTGCTGGAGAGCCGAGGTCATGGAGCCGGTCGGCCAGACGAGAGCGGCGACCGCCAGCGAGACGATCCGCGGGGCGATCCGAGGGGATGACTTGATGGGCATCGATGAGTCCTTTCAACGGACGGAATTCCGATTTCCGCAGATTATGGCAGACGCTTCCATCCTCTGGCAGAATATGCGCAAAGCGCGCGATGCGCTACAGTTCAACGCGATCACCGCCCAGCCGACGGCCGACTGGCTCGGCGCGAAGGTGTCTCGTCGGCAAACGCCTCGGCCCCTCGGTGCCCGACTTGCACCGCCGCCCGCTTCAGGTCGTGAAAGGGTGACATCCATGAGACTCGCACTGGTACTTGTGCTCGGATCGTTTCTCGTGCCGCAGACCGCACCGCCCCCTGCCACCGAGGTGTATCTGGCGCCGCTGTCCGGGAGCGGCAGTGCGTTGACGATCGGGACGCCGGTCGACATCAGCAACAGCCCGGAGTACGACAACCAGCCCAGCTTTCTGCCGGACGGATCCGCGATTCTCTTTACGTCGCGCCGCGACGGCAAGCAGACAGACATCTACCGGTACGACATCAGGACGAAGCTCGTCACGCAACTGACGCACACGGTCGAGAACGAGTACTCCGCGCTGGTGACGCCGGACGGCAAGACGTTTTCGACCGTGCGTGGCGACAAGCAGGAGTTGTGGCGCTTCGATCTCGACGGGTCGAACCCGCGTCTGGCCTACGCGCACAAGGGTCTGATCGGCTACCACGTGTGGATCGACGACCATCGCCTCGCGGTGTTTGTGCTCGGCGCGAATGGCAGCCCGGCCACGCTGCAGTTGGTCGACACGAAAGCAGACACGGCCGAGGTGATCGAGCCCAACATCGGCCAGTCACTCCTGATCCGTCCCGGACCGAAGACGGTCAGCTTCATCGGACGTCCACCCGGCGCTCCCGCGATCGTCAAGCAACTCGATCCGACGACGAAGAAGACGACGGTCATCACCGAGGGGCTGGCGGGAAGCCAGTACCTGACGTGGCTGCCGGACGGCCGCATGTTGATGGCGTCCGGCCCGAAGATCTGGGTCTGGCGCGACGGCGCCGCCGGCTGGACCGAGGTCGGCGATTTTGCATCGGCCGGACTGACGAAAATCACCCGTCTGGCCGCGAGCCCGGATGGCAAATGGCTGGCGATTGTCGCAGAGCCCCAATCGAAGTGATCGGACCGTTGGCACGAGGCGTTCGAGTTGAGCGCTGCGGCACTCTGGCGAAGGCGGAACGTGCCCACCAATCGCGCGAGGGAGAGCCTGAACGGGCGGCGTGGCGGTCAGTACGCCGGCAGTTCCGGCGGACGGCTCGATCGCCTGACTAGTCCCGGAGTCGCCAAAGAGCAAAGGCCTATGATTAGGATTACCGACGACATTGTGCTCGACGAACGTGAGGTGACGGAGCGCTTCGTCCGCGCTTCGGGCCCCGGCGGTCAGAATGTCAACAAGGTGGCGACCGCCGTCGAGTTGCGGTTCGACGTACGCGGATCATCACTCCCGCCCGACGCGAAGTTGCGGTTGATCGCGCTTGCCGGACGCCGCATGACGGCCGACGGCGTGCTGGCCATCGACTGTCGAGTGCATCGCACGCAGGGCCAGAATCGCAAGGCCGCGCTGGTGAGGCTCGTCGTGCTCCTGCAGCGCGCTGCCAGACGGCCGAAGACGCGGCGGCCCACGCGTCCGAAGGCCGCGGCGCGCGAGAAGCGGTTGGCGACGAAGAAGATGCGGGGTGCGGTCAAGGCGCTGCGAGCCAGCAAGGACGGAGACTAGGTCGTTCGGGTCGATCGAAGTTCCTTCGGACCCCGGGACCCTCCCCTTGTGACAAAATCCTCCCCGTCGTGCGTCTCTTACCATGAACGTGGAACCTCTGGATGACGGCCGCGACCGTGTGCTCCTCGAACGCCTGGCCGCGGGCCAACCGGGGGCGCTTGCCGAGCTGTACGACATCCACGCAGACCGGTTGTTCGGCCACGCGCTCGCCCTCACGCAGAACCGGGCCGATGCCGAGGACCTCGTGCAGGCAACCTTTTTGAAGATCGCGGCTCTTGGGACGGTTGCAAGTGGCATTCGCCATCCGGCGCGCTACCTGCACCAGGCGATTCGCGGCGCTGCCATCGACCTGAGCCGACGCCGCGCCACTCGCCGCGACGCTGCAGCCGATCTGGCCGCCGCCATGGCGCCATCATCGGGAGCCGCGTTGGAGATCGTTTCCCTTGATGTGCGCCAGGCGCTGGCGGGGCTGCCGGCCGAACAGCGCGAAGTCGTCGTGCTCCACCTTGTGGAAGGATTCTCGTTTCGGGAGATCGGCCGCGCGACCGGCGTGGCCACGTTCACAGCGGCCAGCCGCTACCGGCTTGCGCTCGCCCGGATGCGCCGCGCCCTAGGATCGTCACCATGATGACCAACGAAGAACTCGTGCGCGAACTGCGCCGTGCGCGCCGGCGAGCCATCAGCGCCGACCTGCGCGACCGTGTCCTCGCGGCCGCAGAGTCCGTGCCGACCGTTGGGCTCCCGGACCTCCGGACCTCCGGGCCCGCAAGATTCGTCTCCTTCCGCTTCGCCGTCGTTGCCGTTGCGCTGGCAGCCGTGGTGTCCGCCGGTCTCTGGAACGTGCGCCAGACGCCGCCGGTCGCGTCGCCGGGCGCCCTCGCGGATCGGCACACGAAGATCACCGGGCCGCCCGGCGACGATGTCGTCGTGTTCTGGCTCGACGACGAGACGCCCGTGCTGGTCAGTCTGGCTGACAAGCGATAGCCGATTCGAGGTGTACCGTGATCGCAGCAACCAAGAGGGCAGCCGTCGGGATGTTGATCGTGCTCGCCGGGGCCGGCCTGCGGGATCCGCTGGCCGCGCAGTCGGGCCGCGCCGCCACCGCGCCCGTCGTTACCAGGTGCATCCTCCTGCTCGGACGCCCGGCCGGAGAACCGGCGCCGAAGCCGGCTCGCCAATCCGCCCAGGCGGCCGTGGGGACCCTGCCGGGGCCGAACGTGTCACGCGCGAGCAAGGATCTCGTGGAGTTGTCCGAGCGCCTGCGCACCAGTTTCAACCTCGCCACGATGGAATTCTCGGCTTCGATCTCCGCCCCGCTGTCGCTCAAGCAGGAAGCGTCGGTCGCGGGCACTGGAGGGTTCCGGCTGCTGATCATGCCGACGGCGATCGGCAGCGGGGAAGTCACCTACCAGGTTCGCGTGCTGCATGGCGACCGTGTCGTGCTGGACAAAGCGATGGTGGTGGAGCGCGGGCATCGCACGATGTTCGCCCGGCGGACCTTCAGCGACGGCGAAACGGCCTTTGTCGTGATCGAGATCCCGCAGGCCGGAGAACAGGTGGCCAGCGACCCGCAGAAGCGGCCCGAGTTGCCCGCGTTCCGGGCAGGCGTCACGCTGGTGCCGCTCGACGTCCACGTCGTCGATCGCAACGGCCGCCTGGTGACCGACCTGCGGCCGGAGGAGTTCGCCATTCTCGAAGACGGCGTGCCCCAGAAGATCTCGCACTTCCTCGCGCACGCCGTGCAGCAGCAGCCCGTGGATGCCGACGCGGAACCTCTGCTGCGGCAGGCGCCCGCAGACGCGATCGCGCAGGACAGGAACCGTGTGTTTCTGATCGTGCTCGGGCGCGGCCGGCTGCAGGAAGCGTTCAAGGGCATCGATGCCCTCATCACCTTCGTCCGGCGGCTATTGCCGCAGGACCGCGTTGCCGTGATTGCCTGGGACCACGCCACAGACGTCACGACGGACCGCGAGGCGATCATTCGCCTGCTCGAGCGGCTCAAGGGCGGCCACGATCAGTTCGAGCAGCAGCTCCAGTTGATGACCGGAGCCCTGATGGGGTACTCGCACCGGTGGATCCCGGCGGAGGTCCAAGGCCGGATCGACGCCCTGTTCACCGAGCCCGGGCTGCCCCGGACCCGGCAGATCCCGTCGTTCGGTGGTCCCGGGTTCAGGGACATCAACGACGAGATGCGCACCAGTCTCTGGGACCTCTTCAAGAATCGGGCAACGAGCCTTGCGCGGGACAGGATCCTGGACGACGACATCCCGGCCCAGGTGATGCGGACGCTCGAACGCTGGCCGCGCGCGCAGGCCAGTTCGTGGGGACTGGGCAGCTTCACCAGCAACCCCGGTCGCGCCGGCGCGGGGATCGACTCAGCAAGTCTCGAGCAGATCTTCGCGGGCATCGAGTTGCTGCGCTACCTGGCCGGCGAGAAGCACCTGGTCTTCGTCACAGACCGCAACTTTACGCTGCCCCGCCCGGACTACGAGAACGCCATCGGCGCGCTGGCCAACGACGCCGGGGTCACCATCGATACGGTTCAGACGGGCGGCCTGGGCGGCGACATGGACCACAGCAGCCTCAAAACCATCGCGGCACTGACGGGCGGCATCAGCTCCGTCTTCCGCTACCCGCGCGAGTTCGCGGAACGACTCCACACGCTGACATCGTCCAAGTACGTGCTGGCCTACCACTCGTCGAACCCGGCCCAGGATGGCCGGTATCGAACGGTGGAGGTGAAGGTGAGCCGGCCCGACGTCAACGTGCTGTTCCGGCATGGCTACTACGCGTCGGACGTGCTGGTGCCGTCCGACCGGCGCGCATTCATGTCGTTGCGCCGCATCCTCGCGGCGGGCCAGGCGGCCGACCGCATCACGGACATCCGGCTGGTCGCGAAGGTGTCCGGACCGCGACCGGGGGCGAGCGGGCCGGCCGAGACCGCGATCACGGGGACGATCGACGCCACGCGCATCGCGTTCGCGAAGGCGGATGGTCGCTACACGGGCTCGCTCGACCTTGCGGCATTCTGCAGCGATGCCAAGGAGACGCTGCTCGGCGAGGTGTGGCAGAAGATTGATCTAAATCTCACGGAAGCGAGCTACCAGCGGGTCATGCGCGAGGGGATCTCGTACGCGATCCGCGTGCCCGTGAAGGCCGCGCCGCGGTGGTCGAAAGTGATCGCGTACGACTTCGCGTCCGACCTGCTCGGGTCGGTCGTAGAGCAGGTCCGCTGACCGCGCGTCCTATTTTCTCGTCTTGCGCGGGACGCGCGTCTCGCTCATCGCCGCGTGGTAGGCATAGGACGCCATGACGACGGCGTTCTTCATCAGGTCTTCAGCCTGGATCGTGTCGAAGAAGTCGAGGTTGGTGTGACCGCCGGTCCCCGGGATTCGATCCTGGAGAAACTGGAAACCGGGCAGGCCAGCATTGTCGAAGGGCACATGATCGGTGCTGCCGACACTCTGGTTCGACACCACGGTCATGCCGAAGTCGGCGAAGGGGGCCATCCACGCCGCGAGCAGCGGCCGGGCGTGTTCGTTGCCCTGCAGGTAGATGCCACGATACTGGCCCGCGCCGTAGTCCTGGTTGAAGTAGGCCGAGAACTTCTCGTATCCGGACTTGGCGCCGATCTTCGGGTCGTTCGGATTGCCAAAGTGCGCGTTGACGTACTCCCGCGATCCATGAAGGCCCTGCTCTTCACCGCTCCACAGCGCCACCCGAATCGTGCGCCGGGGCCGGGCGCCGACAGCCGTGAGGATGCGCGCCGCCTCCAGAACCACCGCCACCCCTGACGTGTTGTCGCTGGCGTTCGGGCTCGCGTGCCACGTGTCGAAGTGGGCCCCGATCATGACGACCTCATCCTTCAAATCGGTGCCCGGGATCTCGCCGATCAGGTTGACGGCCTGCTCGACCCGTTCCCCGATCCGATTGCGCACCTCGATCTCGACTTTGGCGGGGATCCCGCGCTTCAGAATCCGGTACAGGCGGTTGTAGTGCTCGGGGGTGACCGCGACGATTGGCGGCGACGCCAGCGACGGTTCGCGCGACCACTTGTCGGTGTTAGTGCCGGGACGCGAGAATCCGCGCACCGCGCCGATCCAGCCGCTGTCGCACTGCAGTACCACCACCACGCCTTCGGCCTTCAGGAACGCCATGCGCTCGACAGGTGTGACGGCATTCGGATTGGGCGCGGCCCTGGGCGCAGCCGGCCGGGTCGGAGCGATCACCGTCTGCTGGAGTTTCTCCAGTTCTTCTGCGGTTCGCCGAGGCACACCATTCACGAGCGACGTGATGTCAATCGCCACGGGTGGCGATACCAGGACGATTGCGCCCGCCAGCTTTCCTTTCAGGGCGGTCAGGTCCGCCTTGGACTGGATGTCCGCGATCATTGCCGGCGCCACCTGCTTGCCGTTGGTGCCCGGCGTGTGCGCGAGCGGATACCCGACCATCGGCGTGTAGTCGGGCTCCAGCATGTGCAGCGACACGTACTCATTGTCCCAGGCGACGCCGTAATCCATGAAGGGCTCGGCGGCCACGTTCGTGAGCCCGATGCGGCCCATCTCGGCTCGTGCCCACACCTGCGCGCGTTTCATGTCCTCGGAAAGCGTGAGCCGCGCACCGAGCACGTCGGTCATGTAGCTTTCGACGTCCATCACCCGTGACCGCTGCAGCCCCTCCTCGCGGATCTTCGCGACCATGGGCCAGTCGACGGTGGGTTGCTGGGCGCTCAGCCCGACGACCCAGATGGCCAGCATGACAACCAGGACACTCCGGGAGAAGCGAGTTCGCATGGGTCGGCTCCTGAAGGCAAGATGACGTCGGACCGTGCCAACCTGGCAGCGGCATGAGGAGATCATACAGAGACTGCGGTCTAGCGAGGGACCTACAGCACCGCGCGTAACGCACCCGCCGAGAGATCGCAGCCGCGCAAGCTCAGCCGTCATAGGCGAGGTCAATCAGCTTCAAGCTCATCGCGTGCAGCATGACTTTCGGGCCGGATGGGCGAATCCGCCCGTTGAAGCCCTCCCAGGCCCGGTCGACCATCTCCCTGGACAGATCCCGGCAGGCGTCCAGCGCGCCCGAGCGGTGAACCAGCGCGACCCCTTCGTCAAGAACCGGCGGCTCGTGCCTCGCTTCCCGGTCGCACAAGATCTCTTGCAGGCGATTGGCTTCCGCGCCGGGCAGCATACGCAGGGCTTTCGCGATCACGAAGGTGAGCTTGCCGTTGGCGAGATCCTCACCGGTGACCTTGGTCCAATCCCGCGCGCGGCTGAAGTTGTGGATGTCGTCGATGATCTGGTACGCGACGCCGAAGATCCTGGCGAAATCGACGCAGGCAGAGGTCAGCTGAGGGTCTGCGCCAGCGAGCGCACAGACGAACTCGGATGCGCCTGTTGCCGCCGAGGCGGTCTTGAAGGCATACATCTGGAGAATTCGCGACTCGGCATCGGTGGCCAGCATCCGCTGGAGGTGCTCGAGGCTCATCCGCTTCGACCAGAAGATGTCAGTGGCCTGCCCGCAGTGGGCCTCGATGCAAATGCGCTCCTTGATGGCGAACCATCGGCTGCGCTGTTCGGGCGTCAGCAGCGGATGGCTCATCACAGCCTTGCTGGGCAGGAAGTACAACGTGTTGCCCGCGCTGATCGCCACGTCGATGCCGTAGCGCAGGTGGAGGCACTCCTCGCCGCGCCGCAGGCGCGAGTCGTCCTCGATGTCGTCGATGATCAGGGCTCCGGCGTGAATGAACTCGAGCATGCACGAGATCAACCCCTCGTACGGGCCAGACCGGACGCCCAGGCACTCCAGCAGCAGGATGCCGAATATCGGCCGCCAGCGCTTGCCGCTGCGGCCCATCAGGTCCCACACCGGGACCGACAGCATCTCGGTGTAGGCATCGATGTCGTGTTGCCAGTGCGGCGGCCCGACCAGTTGTTCGACGCTGTCCGCGTCGAAGCGCCGCGGGAGCAGGCCTTCGAGATGCCGGTCGACGCGGCGGCACATCTGATCGACGAAAACCTGGTGGTCGAAGACATAGCCGTAGCCGTGAAACTCGCCCCGCGCCCGCCCGCCGACGTGCCGGCCCGCGGCCCGGCCCTCGACGCGTCCGGCCCCCTCCCAGACCGCCCGCATCGTGCCAAACGCCGCCAGTTCCTGATCGTCGCACAGCGGTTCGAACACATACTCGGCGTCGAAACCCGGAATCTCGATCTTCCACGCGATGGGGTACTCGATGAACGTGGTTGGACTCGTCCACCATCGCAGCGGCACGAGCGTGAAGTCGTGCACCGTCCGCGTCCGGCCTGACGGCCCCCGCTTTGTGGCATGGCTGCCGACCGGCCGACCCGACTGCGCATCGCGATGGCGCATCACCAGCAGGTCCGTGCCGTCTTCCAGATTGATGCCGAACCAGTCCCAGCCGAGCATCACGCCGGCCTGGGCGTCGCGGAACCAGTCCGTGTCGCCCCACTGGTGATCCATCCAGCACTCGCCAGACACGGCTTCAGTTCCGCCGATCGATCCGTGTATGCGCAGCCTCGGGTACGCGTGGTAGGCCATGCCCTCGCCGAGCGGGACCACGTCGCTGCCGCACCTGACGTCCATGCGGGGGGCCGTGGCCTCCAGACGCACGGAGACCGTCCGGCGCGAGCCCGGCTCGGCGAAGACGAGGGCGACATCCTCGGCGGTCTGCTCCAGTGAGAAACCGTCCCACTCCACCCTCAGCGGTGCCGACTCGAAGACGGTGACCGGCAGCTTGGTCTCGATTGGACGGGGAGGGCCTTCGTCTTCGACGAGTCTCGCATACGCACGCCAGATCGCTTCGTCCACATGGGGCTTCGCGGTCCGCATCTTCTCGACGACCCATCCGACCAGCGCCGGGTCGACCCATGTTGCGGCCTGGTGCCCGGCGGGATCGCTCGGGTCCAGGACCGTCA
>Ga0315273_10012854_pt1 | contig 10745 bp, 8 predicted proteins | sample YL17G02_0_MG_FD_205753 | JGI IMG/M metagenome (GOLD analysis project Ga0315273, IMG submission 205753) | Sediment microbial communities from Yellowstone Lake, YNP, Wyoming, USA - YL17G02_0 | ecosystem: Environmental > Aquatic > Freshwater > Lake > Sediment | place: USA: Wyoming | collected... | reverse complement strand
CCTCGGGCTGGACCATCCGAAACCGCCCGTCCCCACGGGCACCCATGGACCAGATCGCCGCCGCCGAAGTGGACCAACTTCAACCCGGCGCGGACAGGGTACTCCCCACTACAAACCAGCGCTCCTTGGCCGACGTCGGATAGGGGCCTCGCCGGGGTAGGTCCACAAAACGAACCCCTGAATCTGTAATCGCGGCCATCCGTTCTTTCGTGTCGTCCACGACTCTGTCGCCGACGATAATAACTTCCAGCCGAGCATGAGTCTGATTCAGTATCGAAGGAATCGTCCGCTCACAAAGGAGTTTCCCACGGTTGTAAGTCGGTATCGGGAAGGTGACCAGTGGGTGGCTCTCAGCGTAGGCCCAATGACGCCGGGCAACGCCAGGCGCCATGGCTCCACACTTCGGAACCAACGGTCCTGCCACCATGCAAACTGCCGATCGGTCCAGGTTGTCGCCAATCGGACCGAACCCGCTTCCCTCGGCACGGCTTGATTCCACGTCACCTGGCGCCTCAATCTACCGTGAGTCCCTGACCACGTCGAGCGTTGTGCAGTGAAGGCCGCCCAGCATGGTGTAGCAGTGGCGCATTCGTACAGGCACCACGGTAAACCGTTTCGCTTCCAGCGCGTGGATCAACGCTGTCTGCCGATCGTGCACGAGCACGGTGTTCGGATCAATGGATAGCACGTTCAGCCCTGCCCAGGGAGAACTGATGTCGCTCAGTGTCGAATCCACACCCTTCTCCCGCAGTTTCGCGTAAATGGGAAGCCGAACCGTTTGATGAAATGCCGCTTCGGCCTCGGGTAGCGGAGCCACCTCCATAAAATACAGCTTCTCCCAGCCGTCGAATAATCTCGGACAGGAACTCTCGCTGACGCGGGCGCCATTCAATAGCACGACGCCTGGGCGCAGGGGCAATATCGTGGAGTCAAGATGCGACGATCGATATGCCTGCGTGACGTGCACGTGGTAATCAGGACCAAGCACATGTTTGAGCCACCTGGCGGCCTTGTGATTGCCTGTGCTCGAGACCAAAAACACGATGTCTTGACCGAGCCTGATGATGTTTGCGGCATCGAAGACAACTTCTTCCTCGTCCAGGCAGTGGAACCGTTCACTCAGACCATGACTCAGTCGCTGATGCAGGCCGTCTTCCACCGATTCCAACGGACTTCGTGATCTTTGAATCTCGTGGAGATATTCACCCTTCAGTCTCGGTACCGGCGCCGAGATCCACCTGAATCCCTCCTCAAAGAACGTGTCGTAAAACACACGGTGGAACGCATAGGTGTCGAAGAGGCGGTACCGCGAAGATGTGGCGCTCACGATGAGGGTGTTGCCGAACACAATATGGAGATCGCGAACATTGTAGATGTCAAATCCCACAGCGGACCAGTTCGGCGTCGTGAATTGGGAAGTCGTCTCGGACCATTTCGGACGCAGCACCGCGGCGCCCGCTCTTCTGAGGATTTCACAGAGGTCTTCCAGATCCTCGGCCACTTCGTCCAGGTACCACTGGGGATACGCCTTCCGGGCCAGTTCCACCGCCCAGTCCACGTCAACAGGATGAGTACCCGAGATCTCCAGCCCAGGACAAAACCCATCGACGGTTCCGACGACTGCCGCTGTGAGTCGATCCCATTCGTTGTTCGAGTGAAGTCGCACGACCTGTCCGGCCCTTCTGGTATGGCCTCATGCCGAAACCACACGATAATGTCCCGATGATTGTTGGAATTTGAGAAGCGGCGGCTCCCTCGCTGGTCGTGATAAAACGACTGGTGAGCTAAACCGCGGGGCGGGATGCCCCCAGAAAAGGAGCCGCTGTGAAGAAGTCTACACCGGTTGTGTCGATTGTTCCCGAGGAGCCGGGCGTCCTGCGCCGGGTGTCCTTGGTGAACGTGATCCTCGGCGCCAAGACGGCCCTGATGGAGTTGGCCGTGGCCTCCGGGCTCCAGGTGGTGCAAGCGATGTTCGAAGAGGATCGCACCGCGTTGTGCGGCCTCCGCTATCAGCACGGGCTCGAGCGGTCGGCCCGGCGCGCGGGAACGGCCGCCAGCGAGGTGGTGTTGGGCGGCCGCAAGGTGGCGGTGCGTCGGCCTCGCGTGCGGACCGCCGCGGGCGAGGTGCCGTTGCCGACCTTTGCGACGATGGCCGGCACCGACCCGCTGGATCGTCGGGTCGTGGAACAGATGCTGGTCGGCGTGGCCACGCGCCGGTATGCGCGATCCCTGGAGCCGGTGGGCGCGGGTGTCTCGGTCCGCGGCACCAGTAAGAGCGCCGTGAGTCGGCGGTTTGTGGCCCGGACCCGCGCCCAGGTGGAGGCGTGGTGCCACCGCGCCCTGGGCGACGTGGACCTGGTGGCCCTGCTGATCGATGGGGTCGAGGTGGCCGGCCACTGTATCGTCGTCGCGGTGGGCATCGACGCCACCGGCGTGAAACACGCGCTGGGGCTGTGGGACGGGGCCACCGAAAACGCGACCGTGTGTCGGGCGTTGCTCAGCGATCTGCAGCCGCGGGGGGTGCGCACGGATCGCAGTCTGCTGGTGATCCTCGATGGGTCGAAGGCGTTGCACAAAGCGGTGACGCAGACCTTCGGGACCGCCGCGTGGATCCAGCGGTGTCAGGTGCATGAAACGCGCAATATCCTGGAGCACCTGCCCGAGCGGGATCGGCCCTGGGTTCGCGCCCAGCTCCGTCGCGCGTACGGGGACGCGGACCCGGAGGCCGCCACGCGGATGTTGACCGCGCTGGCCACGCGTCTCGAGGTCCCACACCCGGGTGCGGCCGCGAGCGTGCGTGAGGGACTCGACGAGACGCTCACGGTCGTCGGGATGAATCTGTCGCCGCGGTTGCGGCGGTCGCTGGCCACGACCAATGCCATCGAGAGCGCGATCGGCAAGGTGCGCCAGGTCAAAGGCCGCGTGAAACGGTGGCGCAGCGGGAGCCTGATCTTGCGCTGGGTCACCGCCGGCCTCCTCGAAGCCCAGCAGGGCTTCCGCCGACTCAAGGGCGCGAAGGACGTGCCGCAACTCGTCGCCGTCTTGCGCCATCGGGACCGTCAACTCGGGCTCACTCCCGCCCGTGAAGAGGAGCAGGTCGCGTAGTCGTCAGCACTGGAGCCGCTGCTGAATTTCAACATTGACAGGGACATCGCCAAACCACACGGCAGCGGTTCCTGCCGTCAGACCACCGCGGCAACACCCACGAGTCTGCGGATTCCGATGAACATCCCGACGAGGACGCAGGACGCTCGGCGGTCATTCGCCATCTTTGCACACCAGGTCCCATGACATGGGCACCGCGGCACCGACGTCACTGGCGCACTTCCTGCCAATCACGGATTGGTAGTGCTTGGGCGTGAGCCCATTCGCCGGGCGAATGATGCGTACGTTCTTTTCCGTGAATCTCTCTCCTTTCTTGACAGGGCGCACGACGTAGATCGAGGGCCGCTCCCTTAGAGACGTGTCCTCGGCCGGCTGCGGGCCGTAACGAACGGCGCCCCGGCTGCGCCAGACCATCTCAGATCCGTCGACAAGCTCACGCAGTTCTGCCGGCTCTATCGAGAATGCCGAATCCACACCGCCGGCAGCGCGTGCCATCGTGAAGTGCTTTTCTATGACTGCCGCACCAAGTGCAGTGGCTGCGAACGCGGCATACGGGCGAAGGGTGTGATCGGACAGGCCGACCTGGCATCCATAGCGCCTACGCATGTCACACATGGTCAGGACGTTGGCGTCACTCTCTTGGGACGGATATGCGCTCGTGCACTTCAAAAGTATGAACCGGTCACAGTCACTCGCGCGCACGGCCGACACCGCATCGTCGATTTCTCGATCCGAAGCCATACCCGTGGATATCAGGAGCGGCTTGCCTGACTTCGCGGCCGCCTCGACCAGGGGAATGTGGACGAGTTCAAATGAAGCAATCTTGATGGCATCCACGCCAATCGAGAGCAAGAACTCCAGCGAGTTCACGTCAAAGACAGAACTCAGACAGACCAGCCCCGCAACGCGAGCTGCGGCGAATAACTTCTCATGCCACTCCCAGGGTGTCTGTGCTTCGGCGTAGAGGTCCCAGAGTCGACGCCCATCCCAGAGACTGTTGGGGTCATGAATGAAGAACTCCGGTCTCCTGCTGTCAATCGTCAGCGTCCCAGGCGTGTAGGTTTGCAGCTTGATCGCGTCGGCGCCGCTCGCGGCCGCCGCCCTCACGATCCTGAGGGCCTCGTCAAGCGCGCCGTTGTGGTTCCCGGACATCTCCGCGACCACCATGGGCCGGAGTCCCCACCCGACAAGCCTCCCTCCTATGTCGATCGCCGGCTGTTTCATGAACCGCTCTCACGGGTGCCAAGCCAGTTGTCGTGTCAGAGCTGATCTCTCTGGATCGACTGGATCGCTGCGGAGATACGGGCCGCACCATACTGGTCAAAAAGAGGCTGTGCCCTGACGTCGGAGACACGCTGGTCGTAGTCAGCGAGAACCTGCATCACGCCGCTCGCCACTTCTGGCGGGCCGACCAGCGCGTGGGGGCCGAGGAACACAACCGCCCGATGCCCACCAACCTGCGCCATCATCAGGGCCTGATTGTCGTCTGTCAGCGTGACCACGCAGGGCTTTCGCATGGTCAGTGCCTCGACCAGCGAGTTCCCGCCCGCGGTCAGGAACAACGAGGCTTGGCGCATTAGTGGCGCGAGGCTTCTCGGTCCGACATGGACCGCCACGTCCCCGATTCCCTCTGCGAACCGTCTCACCTTGCCCGCTCTTGGATTCGCCTGGCCAACGACTACATCAACCGCGCCGACGCAATGGCGGAACGCTTCGTTGTGTCTCAACACGCGGACGGCCTCCAGTGCCTTGGTCGTCTCATCCGTTGGGTCGCTGCCCCCGTACGACACGAGAAGCAGTCTCGTGCCTTCTGTTGAACAAGGCGTGTCCTCCGAGAAGGCGAACGCCGGATCCACAATAGCAAACCGGGGACCCGCCAACTCGTAAGCCTTGCCAGGACACCCGTTGAGGGTCGCGTCAAACCGTGCGCCTGTGTCACTCACGAGTACGTCCGCACAATGACGACGGGTCCGAAAGTCATCAATCGCCAAAACCCTGTGACCGACCGCCCGGATGCATCCCTCCCATCGCTCACCGAGGTCATAGTGGTCAACAATCACCCACGAGAATCCGGCGACGCGTCGCCCGACGACCGAGAGGGTTAGTTCCGCATCATACTCTTCCTTACTGCGTGCACGTGCCTCGTCGACAGCACCCTCCGTCATCTCCAGCCACGAAATGGGGATGTCCTCGATAAGCGGCTCGACCGCGCTGTTCAATTGATGCCGAACGACAAGGCGGACAGCGAACCCGTCGAGACGCAACTGTCTTGCCAAGACGACGCATCGCTGCACATGACCGATCCCGATCCGAGAGTCTGCGTCAACTCGGACGGCGACGTCGCCAAGGCCCTTCAAGGAGCCTCACGCCCTGCAATCGCGCAGAACTTGATGGTGGCGCGATCCCAATCCTCAGGGGTGTTGATGTCCTGGCATTGGTCGCACGCGATCACGAATGCTACTGAGTCCACACTGAACAGTCGGCCTTCTGCCAGGAACTTCTCGGCGTCAAACCAGTAGAGCAATCCCGCGTCATGATAGTGATCTGGAAGATCCTGCGACCTCGCTTCGAGCTTCTCTGGCCACAACGCTCGAGGCCGCACGCCATCAAACTCGAACGCCTGCTCGATGGGGAAGTCGTACTTCGCGAGAGGAAACGCACTTGCTGCCTCATGCGTCAACAGCATCTTGAGGCCGCGACTGAGGGCTCCTGTCGTCAAGAACGGGCTTGTCGCATTGATACAACATCCCTGTCGGAAGCTCCCGTAGAGCCGCTGGCTCTCCTGCACAGCATGGAGCACAACGCTGTCTGTGGACGCATGGTCGTCACAGAGTTCCGGTGGCCGGATGAAGGGCACTTCTGCACCATACTGCTCTGCCACGTCTGCTATGCCGGCGTCGTCAGTGGACACGACGATGTGATCGAACAGCCCGGATGCCTTGGCCACTTCAATCGGCCACGCGATCATCGGCTTACCGCAGAAGTCCTTAATGTTCTTGTGCGGGATGCGCTTGCTGCCGCCTCGGGCAGGGATGACGGCGATTCTCATGCGCGGAGGGCCTCCTGAAGTGCTGCGGCCACCCGGTCCTGCTGCATCTCCGTCAACCCCGGATACATCGGCAAAGTCATTGCCTGCGCGTAATACCACTCCGCCGTTGGACAGTGATCTGGCATGAAACCGATCCGCTCGTAATACGGCTGACGGTACACCGGTATGTAGTGCAGATTGACGCCAATGCCGGCGTTTCGCAGCGATTCGAACACCTCGCGGCGGGATCTACGGATCTCGTCGAGCTTGAGCCGAATGACATACAGATGCAGCCCGGAGTAAGTGTCGGGGTGTTGCCATGGCGTGACTATTGGCAGGCCGGCCAGCAGTTCGTCATATCGTCGCGCAACGGCGTGACGCCTGGTTACACATTCATCCACTCGCTGCATCTGACTGAGTCCCAGCGCAGCCTGCAGGTCGGTCATGCGGTAGTTGAAGCCCAGGTCGACTTGCTGGTAGGACCAGGGACCGTCCGGCGGGTGGGTCATGTCTTCAGGGTCGCGGGTGATACCGTGGCTGCGCAGCAGTCGCATGCGCTTAGCGAGTTGTGGATCGTTAGTCAATGCCATGCCGCCTTCACCCGTCGTGATGATCTTGACAGGGTGAAAGCTGAAAACCGTGATGTCGCTATAGCGCCCATTCCCGATTGGCTCTCCCCGATATTTCCCACCTATCGCGTGCGCGGCGTCCTCGATCACGCGGAATCCGTAACGCTGCTTCAGCGCGTGGATGCCCGCCATGTCACACGGCTGGCCGCCGAGGTGTACGGAAATCACCACCTTGGGCAGGCGGCCTGACTTGTCCGCTTCTGCCAGCTTGTCGGCCAGGCGTTCAACGCTGAGGTTGTAGGTACGCGGGTCGATATCAACAAAATCGACTCGCGCGCCGCAATACAGCGCGCAGTTGGCGCTGGACACGAAGGTGATGGGGCTGGTCCACACCCAGTCCCCAGGTCCCACACCCAATGCCAGACAGGCGAGGTGCAGGGCGCTTGTGGCGCTGTTGACCGCCACGGCCTGCTGCGCTCCGCAGTAGCTGGCGACGGCCCTTTCGAACGCAGGGACAGCAGGGCCCTGCGTCAGGAAGTCCGAACGCAAAACATCCACGACCGCCTGGATGTCGTCCTCAGAGATGTCCTGGCGACCGTAGGGAATCATCGCACACCAGCGAGGCGATTGAATTCCACAATGTCCTGCGCACTCAAGACCCGATCGTTTCTGCCGGAGTTGTATTCGAAACCCTGCTCTACCGGAACGCCCTCTTCGCCCAGATTGTTGGGTGTGTAGCTGTTGTCGCCTTCCGTGAAGGTGATGGTCGGGCGTATGAGGAAGTGATCTGCGAATTCCAGAGTCCGGTGCGAGTCGTCCGCCGGACACATGACTTCGTGGATCTTCTCTCCCGGGCGGATGCCGACGATCTTCTGCGCCAGCTGCGGCGCCATCGCGGTAGCGAGATCGACAATGCGTATCGAAGGAATCTTGGGAACGTATATTTCGCCGCCGCGCATGCGCTCGAAACTCCTGAGCACAAAATCCACGCCTTGCTGCAGCGTGATCCAGAAGCGGGTCATGCGTGTGTCGGTAATCGGCAGGTGATCTGCGCCGTCGCGGATAAGTTTCTGAAAGATGGGCACCACCGAACCGCGCGACCCCGCCACGTTGCCGTACCGCACGACGGCGAAGCGGGTGCGCCTGGCGCCAACGACATTATTGGCGGCCACGAAGAGCTTGTCGGAAGCAAGTTTGGTTGCGCCGTAAAGATTGATCGGGTTAGCAGCCTTGTCTGTCGAGAGTGCGATGACCTTGTCCACCTCGTTGGCGAGCGCCGCGTGGATCACATTCTCGGCACCGTGTATGTTGGTCTTGATGCACTCCATGGGATTGTACTCGGCCGCCGTCACCTGCTTGAGCGCCGCTGCGTGGATCACGAAATCCACTCCCTGCATCGCCAGCACGAGCCGATCTTTGTCGCGCACATCTCCGATGAAGTAACGCATGCAGTCGAATCGTGCGTCGGGGAATTCCTCTCCCATCTCGAGCTGCTTGAGCTCATCGCGCGAATAGACGATGAGTTTCTTGGGCTGATACCCCTTCAGCAGCGTACGGACGCAGTGCCTGCCGAACGACCCTGTTCCACCCGTGATGAGGATCGTCCTATTGTTGAACATGGATACCTTGCGATTGAAGCCGTTGCGAACGCCGCAACCTTTCAGACAGCCTGCGGGGCGCGCAGCATCTCTGCCGGCGCGCCTTCTGCCACGATCCCGCCCTGTTCCAGCCGGTACAGGCGATCGCAGTGTTCAACGGTGGTCAGGCGGTGGGCAACAATCAGAAGGGTCTTGCTGCGTTGCAGCGTTGTGACCGCCTCCATCACACTGCGCTCGGCTGGAGCGTCCAGCGAACTGGTGGCTTCGTCGAGCACCAGCACGGCAGGGTCATGGTACAGCGCCCGGGCAATGCCGATGCGCTGGCGTTGACCACCCGAAAGCCGGATACCGCGTTCGCCCACCAAGGTTCCCACTCCTTGGGGCAGGCTGGCGACGAAGTCGTCCAATTGCGCGGCCATTATAGCTGCGCGCACCGCAGCGTCGTCAATGTGCTCTTCTGGCAGACCAAAGGCCACGTTGCGCCGGAGCGTGTCGTCGGTCAGGTAAATTGACTGTGGCACATACCCGATCTGGTCCTGCCAGCCTCGCAGATTCTGCTGGATGTCTTCCCCATCCACCCGCACCTGCCCGTCGGCGGGTGTGAGCAGCCCAAGGATGATATCCACCAGGGTGCTCTTCCCCGACCCGCTGGGGCCGATCAAGCCTACGGATTCGCCACGTTGGATATTCATTGACACGGGGTTGAGTGCGGGCGCCGATGCACTCGGGTAGGCGTAGCTGACGTCGACCAGCCGGATCTCTTGATTGAAGCGGAAGGTGCCCCTGTCGGACTGCGCAATCGGTTCGGGCGCCGCGAGCTGGAGTTCTTGATGCAGGCTATCGATCACCGGCAGGCCGTAGCGCAGAGACTGCACCGCGCCCAGAATCCGGTTGACCGAGGGCATCAATCGAAATGCCGCGGCCGCAAAGAGCCCCACCGTGGGCACGATGCTGGACATGTCGCGCCCCTGGGCAACCATGCTGAGCACCAGCGTGGCCAGACCTGCGACCGCAAACAACTCCAGCCAAAGACGGGGAAATTGCTGCAGCGTCTGTTGCAGTTGTTCCATCCGCGCACTCTGGGTGTTGTGCACGTGAAATTGCGCCAGAAAGTCGCCCTCCCGGCCGAACAACTTGACGTCCTTGGCGCCACCCAGGCCCTGCATCAGGTGCTGGAGTCGCAGTTCCTCGTGATGCTCGTGTGCCTGGCCCCAGCGCGCGATGCGGGCCCGTGTGATGCGGTGAAAGCCCCAGGTGGACCCTCCAAGCACCAGCGCCACGGTCAGCACGCCCAGTGGCTCGATCACCAGCAACAGGCTGGCAATGCCGAGCAGCACCAGGCCTTCGGTGAGGAGGAGCATGGCGGAGCCGATCGCGGAATGGGCGAAGGCGCTCACCTCGCCCGTCGCAGTGTGAATCAACTGTGCCGAGTTTCGCTGTAGGTGGAAGGTGTAGGGCTGGCGCAGATACGTGGTGAACAGCCGCTGCGACAATTGCGCCTGTACGCCAAATGCAAAGCGCGTCTGCCGCCAGCCGAGGAAGGCAAGGAAGACGTTCTTCGCCAGGTAGGTGCCGGTGAGCCCTAGCATGGCGTCGACGACCAGCGCCCGCTGGCCTGGATTGCCCAGCCAGGCGATGACCGGGAAGACGGCCGGATAGCGGGTGGCGAGGTCGCCTTGCATCAGAAGCGCAATGACCGGAATCAGCAAGCCGACCCCCAGAGTCTCGAGAGCCATGGCGATAACCGTGAGGCCCAGCAAGACCGTCGCGCTCTTGCGCTGCGCGGGGGTGAGGAGTTGACGGATCTTCGTGAAGGCCGCAGTCATCCAGTAGCTCTTACAGAATCAAGACCGGCCAGAAAGCACAGCGGACAGAGCGCCATCCCCGAATCGCGGGCCCGATCGCGGGTGACGGGTTCGCGAAAGATGGACATGCCGCAACTCCATCCGTGGACGTGCTGCTATTCTACAGCACGCTCGCTGGAGACATTCACGGCTTCGCCAGAGGCACCGCGCCCAGGCGCAGCACTACCAGGACCGGGGAAGGCGCTGGGCAGGTAAGACCCGCGGGACCACGGGCGGGGCATGGCCTGCGGCCACCCGGAGGCTGAAGCCTTCGGGCTACGAGCCCGCCGGCTGCGAAACAAATGCATGACATCCGGCACGCCGCATGCCCGTCCTCCCTTCGACTGCGCTCAGGGCAGGAAGGACCCGGCCTCCACCAGACACAGACGCACCGTCACGGCGAACGCCGGGTCATCTCACGGCATCCGCGTGGTACGCCCGCGCGACGTTGGCGTAGCGTTTCGCCAGGTTGTGGTTGTGGGCTGAGTACTCGCGGAGCTGCTTGAATGGATTCGCGAGGCCGCTCGACGTCACGCTTGAACCGTCAACTCAGTGCACCACTTTCACGACCCTGATACACTCCTCTCTGGTTTCGTTCAAC
>Ga0315273_10012853_pt1 | contig 10745 bp, 7 predicted proteins | sample YL17G02_0_MG_FD_205753 | JGI IMG/M metagenome (GOLD analysis project Ga0315273, IMG submission 205753) | Sediment microbial communities from Yellowstone Lake, YNP, Wyoming, USA - YL17G02_0 | ecosystem: Environmental > Aquatic > Freshwater > Lake > Sediment | place: USA: Wyoming | collected... | reverse complement strand
AGATATATGCCGAAGATGGTTGGATGACGGTTGATTTAAACAAAAACCAAACGTATATCAATCGACAAGAAACAGACTGCGAAACCAGAACAATTCTCGTCCGAGCACATTCAGATGCGAAAACCACCTGTGATTTGAGAGGATTGGCGGCTGGCAACATCCTAGGTCTTTGCCAGATACTTGAAATATCCAATGCTTAAAACGCGTGCTAGTGACCGACAACCCAAGCGCGCTGCCTTGTCCCTAAAATGGTTAAAAATGGTTATGAGTCCGTTTTTGCTTATTTGAGCCCGTAATGGACTTCTTTGATGAACGGATTTTGGCTGCGCTGAAAGAGGGCAAACCCAGAAGCTTCACGGCGCTTCTGGGCGAAGCGGGGTTTAGCCACAACACTTTGCAGCAGCATCATGAGCGTCTAATGGCTCAAGGCCTCATCGTTAGGGAGAAAGCACACGCGAACAGTTTCGGAAGACCCAACTTTGCCCTTTCATGTGCCATCCAGAACCTTATAACAGGTCACTGCTGCCCTCCAAGACCCACACTTTGAACTCGTGGACCTGCCGTTCAGTCGCCTGAGGCACATTTGCAGGTTCGAGAAGGGCGGCTACTGCAAAGAAACAAAGAAGAACTGTACGCCTCAAAACTGCCTCCAAACCAGAAAATAAGACTTATGACCACTTTACACCAATTTCGGGACAAGGCAGCGCGCTAAATTTATCACTCGAGACTCCGAAGTTTTCATTGCGTTACGACTCTTTCAACTGCAGAGATGTCAATCACAGATCGTCGTCCACAATGTGTTGTCCTACCTTGAAGTTCTTTCTAATCTTGCTGGTGAGGAAATACGCAATAGAGACAAGTCTGAAGAGGGCAATCAGCAGAAACATTAGTACACTCTGAGAAGTGTTAGAGAACTGCGTACTGTTCACATAGGCAACCCAAGAAGTATAAACTCCTTCGCCTATCCACATGGTGATTGCCAAGTACCAAGGCCATTTCCTGTGTTGACGTAGCCTATATGAACAGATTATGCCAACAATCGAATATAGTACACCAAGATGCACAAGGAATAAACCAAAATAGAACAACCTCTCCAAAAAAAGGAAAGCTGTCAGCAACACGACATAGGCGAGGAGGTTGACCCCAGCGATAACCCTCAAACTTCTTATCTTTCCAACTCCAATTGAGAAACCATCAACTCCATTACTGGTTTCTCCAGACATTTCATTTCAGTGCTCGGGCTAATTAGCCTTATGCAAATCTTTCATGACAACTTCGGAGATCTTCTAGGTTTTAACCAGTGAGACTGTTCTGGCGCTGGAATGGGCAATCAGGACTCTGACCCTAGAGCCAGAAAATGCTGAAACGCGTGGAAGTTCGCCAGTCTTGTAAAAACCAACTCTGCACTAGAAGTAGATTCCACAAAGAATAAATACAAATTTCGCAAGTCTAACGTCCGGGAACTCGATACGAAAATTCTAAGTAAAGCATTGTTTTGTGCTGTATCAGCATTATTACTTGTAAGTTTGCTACCCGCGTTTTCTCCGCCTGTCCGAGCAACCGAGGTTGGATACCATGATCTTAGACCCTACAATTTCGATGATACAGCGTCGTCCGCAAAAGTGCAAGGATCTGCATCTCTATGGAGCGACATAGACTATGGGGGAGATCATTTCCAATACACATACTCGGTAAATGACCCGGACTTAGACGATGTTGGTTTTGACAACCGCGTATCTTCGCTCAAAGTTGAAGGTTCAATCACTCTGTACGAACACGACAATTATCAAGGAAGAGCCATAACGTTTACGAGTACGCCCGATCCTAATGAGAATCTTGGGTCGCAGTGGAATTCGAACCCCGCTCTGATCAAGGCCCAAGGAAAATGGGACTCAAGAGTGTGGGGCTGGGATCTGAATTACCTGGAACTCATGGAATCGGATAGTAACAATCGCGTGACGTGGGATGGCATTGGCAACTATGTAGAGTCTTCAGGCAAAGATACGATCTTACGGCGGCGTTGGGTAGCAAGCAACTTCGACCAGGGATACGCTTATGACAATTCGTGGGTTCCCGACCTGAGGAATTGTGGCCAAGAGTATTATAGCGATTATGTTGGTTCATTGAAACTACAGGGCACAGTCACCTTGTATGAGCAAACGAACTATGGCGGGGCAAGTATAACGATTGGTCCATGCAGTGGAACGGGCGGCTGGATTCCAGACATAACACAGCCTCCATACAGTTGGCCGAGCGGACGCAAAATTCGTTCCCTTCATTTGCAGCCTGGAGGATCGGTTACGGTATTTGCTCTTGCGGGTTACGTCACCATTATTGGTTTTGTGACGTTCGCGACTCCTTCTTTTCAACCGCCGTTGCTTCGCATAGGCGATCTGGACACGATCACCCTAGAAGGATTAGTGAGCAACTGGTACAGCGACGATCTGGATATTTTGTCAGCAAGCTGGACGGGGGTCAAATTCGATGTCTGGGCTGTTCCAAACTCGGATCGACATGACCGAGCGTTGATGATGGAATTGTATTTTCAGAGAGAGGGGATAAACCAAGTGTGGGGACCATCGTTTCCAAAGCCTCTGAACATGATGTATTCCCTAGATTGTTTTCCCGAACATGTGCAGAGAATCGAACATCCCCCCGTCTTCTCAGGGCAGCAATCAGTTGAAAGATGGAAGATCGATGTGAAATGGTTCTTGACAGACGCTGGGATAGAATATGGTCTGCCTATCAGTGATTGGCGCCTCGCACAAATCAGCTTCACGGTTGAATCTGGGTCGAATCTGCCGCGGTTCGAAGAACCGCTTTGTTATTGCAGTCTGGAAAAACTAAGGTTATGTTACACAATGCTTCCAAGTGGTGGCTGTCCTTATGTCTACGCTTGGAACGGTACAAACTATGTTAAGGACAACAACATCCTTCCAGCATCAGAAAATGGCAACGGGACAGACGTAGAAGACCACTACAAACTTGAACAACCGCTTGTTCCCTTTTTCCAAGGCCAGCAAGTGTCCCTGTATTCCCTGCAACTCCTCGAGTTCGAACATGAACACGACTATATCGACCAAGTGAACCTCCTTGCAGTCGACCACTCACAAGGCACAAGCATAGCCGTGACTCCCGAAGGGGAGATCCTCACTTACCAGAACCCCGTTTCTCCAGCTTCATGCGTTGACAATTATGGAAACAGTCGGTTGGGTGAAGTAGGCAGGATGGACGGCAACGTTTCTATGCAGTCCACGTACTTCCAGGGATACGCGGGCGACTGGCTCTTGCTGAATTTCGGGAGGGTCACAGCTGAGAACGCGAAGCTTATTCTGCGAGACGATCAGAAATGTGCTGATGTTTGCATAAACGTGCAAGTGCCGGATCAGGCTGGTAACTGGCAGACGGTTGAAGTTCTGCATCCTCGGGATTACTGGGCCGTGGAAGCTGTCAACCTGACAGCCTATGTGCCAGCGAACGGGGACTTCATCGTAAGGCTTCTTTGGACGGCGACACATCGGCTGGACTATGTGGGGCTTGACACAACATCGCAGGAAGCCTGCGAATTTCATCAGGCATCTGTGTTTTTGGCAGTCCACTCAACAGAGGGCAACGTAATCCGGAAGATTCTGGAGAACGATCAAATCTACACTGAACTCGTGCCTGGAGAGCGAATACAACTGGCTTTCTTCCTCCCATCCAACCAGAACCAAGAAAGAGCATTCATACTTCACACTGAAGGCCACTACAACCTAATCACATGAGCGCGCGCTAGAGAATTTTACATTGTGCATTGCTACATTTTGAACCGAGAAAAGGCATCTTAGAATCCGACTAATGGGGTCCGTCTTTTCAGGAGAGGTCCACACAATATCATGACTTGACGCTTTTCGGGCAAAAGTCCAACTTACTTACGTTTTTAGAATGGACATAAAAAAGTGGGTTTTGAGGAAATAGCGTTGTCCCTTTAGGTTATTGTGTAGTAGTAGCCGTCTGTGTAGCAGATGAAATCTCGTGTTGTGCCTCGAGCTTGATTTGGCAGCGTGAAAGCAATGGTGATTTGCTGACCGTTGATTAGCTCAACGCAGTTTTCGTCGTCGTACAAAAGTTGCGAGGTCACAATTCCCATGGTTGAATGGATGGCTAGCTTCGGTGATGCAGAATACGTTTGAACTTGGGCTGGTGACGAAGTGTCCAATCCGACGAAGTCCAGTCTGTGCGAAGCCGTCCATAGAAGTCTAACGATGAAGTCGCCACTCGTAGGCAGGTAGTTAGTCATGTTCACGGCCTCAATCGACCAGAAATCTCGAGGATGCAGCACCTCAACAGTGTTCCAGCCCCCGCTCTGATCTGGAACTTGCACGTTTATGCAAACATCAGCACATTTCTGATCGTCTCGCAGGATGAGGTTCGCGTAAGGACCCGTGACTCTTCCGAAGTTGAGCACAAGCCAGTTGCCCTTATTACCTTGGAAGTACGTAGGCGGATCACTAACGTTGCCGTCCATTCTGTCTATTTCGCTCAAGTGGCTGACACCGTTGCTATCGATACACGAGATTGGAGTGGCTGGGCTTGTGTAGGTGAGGATTCGGCCTTCAGGCGTCACAGCGATGTTGGTACCCTGTGCGTGGTCTACGACTGTGAGCTTGACTTGGTCAATATAGTCGATGTTGCTTTCGAACTCGCTGATCTGCAGGGAATAGAGCGACGCTTGCTTTGTGCTAAACACTGGAACGAGTGGTTGCTGAAACAAGTAGTAGTCTTTGGTGTCCGTGCCGTTTCCATTCTCAGAGGCTGGTAGAAGGTTGTTGTCCTTCACGAAATCTGAGCCGTTCCAATCATAGAGGTACGGACAACCACCCCCGCCGCCCTGTCCATTCACATTCACTGTTAAAGGTGGAGACCAGCAACTCCATCGCTGACTCGCATCCTTTGCCCGGACGGTGACGTTAAAAGAACCTGTGCTGCCCCAAGTGTGACTGCAAGTTGCGTTTGTGCCGGAATAATAATGCCCTGTTGTCGAGTTGGATGTGCCGTCACCCCAGCTAAACAAGTAGGACACGTTTTCTCCATTTGGATCAACCGTGCCTGAAGAGTAATTGTAGCTTGAGGACTGGTTGCAGGTTTGAACACCAGTTGGAGTGAACGGTGCTGTAGGGGGGTGAGCAGCTTTGAACCAGTTGATGACCGCCACCGAATCGTTCTCATAGGGTGGGTCCATGCAAGTTTGATTGGCCCGGAAGAATGCGCCGTGACCGCCAGTCCAATTGTGCCACTCCTTGTCGACAATTGCGTTGTCATAATACTTCTTTTCTTGAGTATAGAACTGATAATCTTCCACGTTCTCTGGGAAGGACGTGGTCACTTTCGCTTTGGATGCGGTAAGAGCAGTGTGCCACATCTGACCCGTGAGATTAGTATCATAATTGTTTTGCCAATCGACTGGTGCGCAGTTCATTACAGCTGCGGAAAATCTGGAAGCGTAGTCCTTCTGAATCTCGTTCCCGACGACCGTGCCTCCGCCAGAGAAACCAAAGAGATACACGTGTGAGTAGTCTTGCGTGTCCATGAGCCACACGGTGAGATCTCGAATCCATGTTGAGTCGTTCTGATAATAAGATTCATAAGAATAACCAGCTGAATTTGCTGGCGTGTATATGGAAAATCCATTTGCGACTAACACATCAAGGAACATTATTTTGCCAAGTTCTTTTTCACCCGTGAAGTCAATGGATCGAATCCAAATAGACGTGTTTGTCAAAAACATTCCACCGAAAAAGACTATTGTAACACTGCTGGCGCTGGCATTGCGATAGAGCCAAGTTTCGCCGTTGACTGTCACCGTGTCTAGACAGTAGCTGACTTCGAGCTCAGGCTCGTTCCCGCTAGAAAGACCAGAATAGAAATAGACAACTTCATCGTAGTTTGCCTGTGGAGGGTTAGTGCCGTCTCGGCTAGACTTAAGCTCAAACTGTGTGCTGCCTATCTTGTTTATCTGGTTGGAAGGGATGGTGAGGTTGATGTAGACGCCGTTGCCTGGATAGTTAGCAGTATCCCACGTTGCCGCCATGACTGTTCCTGTTCCCCAACTGCCTCCTGAAAGGCTATCGCCGTAGATGGGCTGTGTCCCGCTGAGAATCGTGAGGTTGTTCTCGCAGATAGGCTGGTTTCCGCCCATCACTTCCATCGTGAAATCCACAGTTGAGAAATCCTGGCTTGTTTTCAGCATCAATGTGACGTTCATGTTGTAGGCCATGGCCGGAACCAGCGAAGTGTCAAAGCTGAAGTAACTTCGCTGCGTATAGTAGTAGGGACCTAAAACTGCGAATTGCCCCACCCCTAGAGTGGTATAGTAGTTTGGCACGACAAGCGTGCCATAGTATGGAGGGTATGTGGCCCCGTATTTCTCGATGAGACCACTGTTTGCGTTCGTGCACAATGTCATGATTGTGGGGTCCAGAACTAGGGATTCTCCGCTGTTCAAGGAAAAATCACCGAACACTACTCTTGCTTGGCTTTGATTTTCACAAGCGGCCCTTTGTAGACTGAGTTGCTGGAAACATGTTTCCGATTTATGATTCTCCTTGTTGAAGAGAAGCGCATCCGACCAATCCACAAGGCATTTTGACTCGTTCTCACTAGCAAATTGCACGCCCAAGCAAGACTTATCCACCACGAGTTGCGAAGTCACGCTTTCATTCGTCTCGAGCCATCTTGCCTTCGTGGCACAAACATCACTGAGCAGCCAGATCATCCTGTACTCACCGGACTCGACGGGATTAAACATTACTGAGATTTTCATTTCGGAACCTATTCCAAGCCAGTACCACTCATCAAGAGAACCGCCAGAATCGAGCGTGGTTGTCCTGTCGAAGTATATGCCCGATGAATTAACCAATGAGTGGACGCTCTCATCAATGGGTTTCTCGGTTTCCCATATAGAGTTTGACGCGTTATAGTGTTCGACCATCCAGGCTTCCGCTTTTATTCTTTCTTCCGTCTGATAGGGATCGTAGAAGACCGTGTGATCGGGCCAGACTTTGATGTACACGGAGCCTATGCCAGCGCTCATTTCAGAAGAGTTGAATAAGTAGTCAACGTACTGGGAACCGTTCCATATGACTTTGGGAAAGGTGTAGAAGGTTGAGTTGACCTCGTTGTCCGTATGATACGTGGTCAACGTATATGGGTTTTCCCAAACGGTTCTGAGTCGTGGAGTTTGGGCTTTCGCCTCAGATGAAAAGATTGGCATTAAAGAAAAGATGAACCCAGCTACAAGCAACACACAAATCAGCCTTTTCAACCACCCTTCCCCAGTCCAGTTATATTGTGGGAAACCTTATAAGTTCTCCTACGCTATTATCAAGAGTGGAGGGAAATAGCTATTACCAGAGCAACAACATTGATGCTGCTCTTTCTGTTATCAATAGTAGTCTTGTTGCCTTCGCGTTTTTTGATCATCAAGGCGGAGCCAAACATCGTAAGGGTGCCTGGCGATTTCTCAACAATCCAAGAAGCAATCAACGCCGCCGAGAACGGAAGCACAATCCTGGTTGACAGCGGAGTCTACTTCGAGCACGTGACGATAAACAAGACACTGACGCTCTTGGGAGCAGACAAGGAAAACACGATCATAGACGGCTCAAACGACGGCAACGTGATTGTGATAACAGCTGACAACGTCCTCGTTGACGGCTTCACAATGAGAAACAGTTCGAGAGGCCTGGATGGCCTCCGACTGGTCAGTTCAACTGGCTCCATTGTCAGAGGAAACGTCATAACTCTGAACGGCTGGGCCGGAATAGAATTGGACGATTCCACCAACAACACGGTTTCAGACAACGTGGTATCATCAACAGGATTCGACGCTGGCGGGGGCGACGTACTTTGGGGCGACGCAATCATGCTTTCTTCGTCCTCAAACAACACGATAAGCAACAACGTCATAGCGGATTCGTTTGAATCAGGCATCCACCTAGAAACCTCTTATGGCAACTCTGTGTTCGGAAACACATTACAGAACAACTCGATTGGCATTGCGGAGCCGTTTTCCGGGAACAACACGTTCTTCCACAACAACTTTATTCGCAATTACGTTCCAATAGAACCGCTCAACAGTAGCGATGCTTGGAGCAAAGATGGTCAGGGGAATTACTGGAATGACTATGACGGTCTGGACAACGGCGCTGGCGGCAGAGTTGCAGGGGACGGTGTGGGCGACACTGGACTGCCATGTCATAACGTTGATTACTTTCCACTCATTGACCCTGTGACTCCTTTTTCTATCATAGTGAACAACACGGTTTTCCCCATCTCCCTTCTCAGCAATAGCACGATATACGCCAGGCCTGGAGCTCAATTTGGGTTCATCGAGACAAACGGATGGATCACGTTCCAAGTCACCGGTCCCGCGAACACAACAGGCTATTTCAACCTCACGATACCAAAGACCCTACTTACCGGTCCATGGCAGGTTCGTTTGGACGGAAATGAAACCGTGCAAGCGAGCATATATGAAAATCAGACGCACGCAACAATCTACCTGAACTACACCAACAACCCAGGTCACTACGTCTTCGTACAAGGAACAGATGTCCTGCCTGAATATCCGGCAACGATCGTACTCTTCGTCACTATGTTCTCAGTGCTAATACCAATGATATTGATAGCCAAGAAGAGGAAAAGCTGATACCAGAAGCTCAGAATGATTGCGAACCTTGCAAACGTTGATTTTCATTAGCGCGCGACTGCATTATCCACACGGGTTCATCCGCATTCTTGCCTAGCGTCTGTATCAGGCTCACCCCTCAGAGGAGAGCAAGCGCACCACCGACGAATATGAAGTAGGTGTTCATTACGTTCGTACAGTTTCTAATATGCTCGATTTATCAGTATTGCACGCGCGAAATAACCGCAGCATATGGTGGTTAGGAGTGTTCTATGGGGAAACTGAATTCAAGAAGACAGATTCAGCGGTGCCAAGGTTATTCTTCCAAAGAGGATCATTGAGAACTCGGGATTCGCATATGAATGGGTTAGAGTGTTGCACCTTTAGCGAAGATTCTACGGATTTTGTGTGCTAACCTCTTCAATGTCTAGATCGAAGGGAGGTACGTCAGTTCTGTAGCCCCAGTAGTGTACATGTCCTACAACGGTCACCTTCGTATTGTTTACCTGTATCATTCCTCCGCTGTCATTTTGCTCAAAACTGACATATTGGGTGAGATTGAATCCATTCACAATTGCTTGTCCTTTTCCAGCTATCCCAATTTCGGCTCCGTCATAGTTGAAGTTTCTTAGAACGAAAGCTGGTCCAAACATGTAACTTGTGTGCATTACATATCCCTGCAGGCGTACATGGAAGTTGTTGAATGCTTGTGGGTTGGAGCAGACTTGGCTTATCGAGTAGTCCTTAGCGTAGCTTGGATACAGGACAAGCTGGTAAAACATGAAGGCAGCAAGGATAAAGAGCAGAGTCAAGGCAATAGCGATTTTGTATGCTTTCTTCATCAATCAATACCTTGCCACAACTTGGCAATAACTCTTGCGCGCTCGTATGTTCCTAAATTCCTTTCTTGTGTATGGCAGGATTGAGTTGTACGCGCGCGCTGTCTAAAGGCTTATCTCAGCTATCACATTGTTGTCTACTATGCGAGTTGCGGTCATTTCTGATATTCATGGAAATCTTGTTGCGTTGAAGGCTGCTGTCTCAGATATTGAAACGAGGAAGGTTAGTCAAATTATATGTTTGGGTGATGTGGTGGCGACTGGACCGCAACCAACTGAAGTAATCGAATTCCTTCAACGCCTAGCCTGTCCCTGTGTTATGGGAAACACGGATGAAACACTAGTGAGGAATTTTCCTAGAGAATTCCGAGGAAAAATAGGAGGCACAATGCCGGAAGAAGAGAGAAGGAATCTTGAAGCATTGGATCTGTGGACGAGAAAAAGATCGACGACTGCACACAGACAATACCTCTCAACGTTCAAGCCGATGATTAAGATCAACTTAGGAGCCAGCGAAAGTCTGCTCTGTTATCATGGTTCGCCTGTCTCAAACAATGATATGATTCTGCCCGCAACGTCTGATGAAAAGTTGACAGGTATGTTTGAAGGTCGCAAGGAAAGAGTCTTCGCTGGTGGTCACACTCACATCCAGATGCTCAGATCCTTCTTGAGTTCAATCATTGTGAATTCGGGAAGCATTGGTCTGGCATTTCAGAGGGGATTGTCGGGAAGGAGAGTGTATCACTGCACGATAGCCGAATATGCATTGGTGAACTCATCTGGAGGAACGTTGTCCGTAGAGTTTGTGTCAGTCCCATGCTCACTTACAGATCTAAGATGTGCAGTTCGAAAAAGTGGTATGCCAGATCCTGATTGGTGGCTATCGGATTGGTGTTGATTGATAAAGGTACGCGTGCTAGACCGCATATTTATAAGAATTGATGAACGATGTAACTGTAGAGTGTCGTATTGAAACTGAATATTTGGGAAGTTGCGCTGTTCTTTGCCGTTGTAGTTGCAATTATTGGATGTTTTCTGCCTTGGGGTAAACTTAACCCTTCTCCTTACAATTCTTCGCAGGATGTTAGAGTCGGAACTTGGCTGTTTCCAGGCATCTACACCCTTGCGAGTCTCGTGTTCGCAACAATATTCCAGTCGGTCCTCCTGATCAAGAAGAAACCGTATGTGATCCTCGCCGCACTAGCGATGACACTAGTGGCTTCGTTTATCACAGGAAC
>Ga0315273_10012852_pt1 | contig 10746 bp, 10 predicted proteins | sample YL17G02_0_MG_FD_205753 | JGI IMG/M metagenome (GOLD analysis project Ga0315273, IMG submission 205753) | Sediment microbial communities from Yellowstone Lake, YNP, Wyoming, USA - YL17G02_0 | ecosystem: Environmental > Aquatic > Freshwater > Lake > Sediment | place: USA: Wyoming | collected... | reverse complement strand
TACCTTTATGTTAATAACTTTTTTTCCGCGTCTTTGGCATGGGAATTGCACAGCCTTCAACGCAGCGGGCCACGGCAGCGGGCCACGGCCGGAGCCGCACCCCGGCCAGGGGGGCCGTAGCCCTGCCAGGGAGATTGCAGAGAGCGCAGAGGGGGGATGGGGGGGGATGACGAAATCCGAGGACCGAATGACGAATCAATTCCGAAATCCGAATGACGAATGGCGGCGGACGGCCCGGCGTCGTCCCGGCGTGCCGGGACTATGCCGGGGCAGGCGGCAAAGCAGCGTTCGCGACCTGCGGTCTCAAACCCGGCGCGCCGGGACTCAAGTCTGCCGTTGACTTTGGACCTTGGACCTTAGACTTTGGACTATACTTCTGCCGCGTTCAAAAGTGTCCCCCGAATTCCGCCGAATTCCCGTTACGCAAAAGCTTGCTCTGCTCTTTCGACAAAATCAAAAGCGTCACCCAACAGCGGGATGATGACCTTGACTATGTGAAGCCAAATTTCGGAATCTGTCCGTCGGTTAAAAAAGCGATGCTCATCCCACCTCGAGTCATCCGACGGCAAATTATTAACAGCATTTATTAGTTTTTCGTCCACCAACCCATGATTGTGGACAATTGAATGGCGTAGTTCTGTTAAATACAGGACAGGCTCAACGCCCTGGTCAAAGTCTTTGATATATTCTTTTAGATCAACTTTGCCGGTTCCCCGTTTTTGGCCTGAGATAACGCTGATGTAACCATTTAGGCTTGAGAAGCCGTCGAGGGCCCCGTCTTTGAATTTCTGCTCGAATGCGTGGTAAACAAAGTTTTCGAGAATAGCCACCGCGTAGACAACCGCCGCTTTGTTTAGATAACCTCCAGGTTTGGCCTCACCAGATAATTGGTTATGATTTAAGGTCTTGCAGAATGTGCGGAACTTCTCGAAAACACTTTTAAAGCGTTTCCCCTCGTCGCAAGTGACCTCGTCCGAGAACCAGACATCCAATTTAACTGCTTGCAGCTTTTCTCTGGCCCTATCTCCAAAGCCACAGAGATTTTTTCTTTCGTGAAGCACCTGGTGTAGGGCGGCAAGCCAGCAAAGGTCTATTTTGGCTTCTTCCGCTAGTTTCGCAAGAGTCCTTGTGCTAGACATGATCCACCTTCCCTTCTTGGACTCGGCAATTTTGGGACACACCCATAACCGGGCCTCGTTCCGGCTTCGTCCCGGCGCGCCGGGACGAAGCCGGGTGGCGACCGCTGCGGCCAGGTGCGGATCGACAAAGAATACGCCTAAGGCCGGCCATAACCTGTGGCCGCGCAGCGGCCATCAGGTTCATGGCCTTGTTAGCCGAGAACATTGCCAAAGCGAAGTCACGGTCTCGCGCCCAGGATGTCCGAAGCCGCCACACTGTCGGCCGTCCCTATGGCAAAGATCTTCTCAAAGTGAACAACCCCATGCGTATGGTGAACTTGCAGATTCGCCTTCAGCGCCACCAAACCGAATAGCTTCCAACTCATATGCATCCGTTCTGGCTCGCCGAGCTGAGTCTCCGTGTAGGTCTCGAATATGCGACGAAGCCATTTCTTATAATCATCGTTGAAGTAGTCCATGAACTCACGGCCCCGGAGTTCGAATAGCAGAGCACTGCGAACCCAGGTCTCCCGGCCGAGGCTGTCTGGCGGCGTCCAGGTCAGGTCGAGGGTCTCCTGTACGGCTCCCGGTGGAAGCGTCTTCTTGCCACCCTCAAGAACAAACTCGACAGGATAGGAAGGACACCCACTGATTACCCTGTCAGTCACTATGTTTCTGCCGTCAATATGCATGACACCGCCGCCTAGAAAATCGCTCTCGCGGGCAAACTGGAGTTCGCCGGTGACCTTGTAGACGCTTGTCGGCAGCCCAATGCGATTGACGAGCAGCAGTGTGATGCGGAGTTGTGGGGTCGCCGCTAGACTATCAAAGAGGCTATTGACGGACTTGCGCTGATCGTTGACGACGGAATCTATTCTCGTCAAGGCCGATTGCTGGAAGTACTCTGGGAACGCTTTGGCCGAGCGCTCAAGGTCAACGTACGTCTGGAGAATAGCTCGGTGCGCGATGAATTCCGCTTTCAAGTCAGGGCTGGCAATTGGGAATGCGAGTGCAGCGTCGAGAATCGCAAGAGTGTTCGGATTCGGGCGGGTCGCGAGGAACACACCGGAGATCGCCATAGCCGCGACTAGAATGCAGGCCCCGAGAAAGCGCCAGCGGATGACAGCGCTGGCTCCTCTACGAAACTGCGGGATGAACGCGAAGAGCAGGACCGGTACCAAGACCGCGATAGCGGCTATCCATGCCGGAATCGTTACACTAGCAAGCGTTGAGAGGGTGCTTCGGAATACTGCCGCAGTAACTAGCAGTCCAAGCAAGAAGAAGACCACGTTTGTCTCGATCGGAAACCGAGTAGCAAGGTCCTTTGCCTTGCGGTAGTACTTGGCACCTGGTCGACTGGCTTCGTGCTGCGGTTCGTGTTTCATCTCTCTTGCCCTAAACTGATCGCCTCAAATCGGCTAACAATGATTATCTTGTTCCGTATAAGGCGTCCAACGCTGCTATTATGCAATATAAGACGGCGGCGCATCATGGCCGTAATAGGGCACAAGTCGTTGCGCTTCACGGACTTGCGCTGCGGTCATGCGTTTCGCGCGCCGTCTTATATGGGTCAGCATAATACGCCCTCTGCCTTCTAAGAGAGAATCCGCGGGGCTCCACACACTCGACGGCGACAAGGCAGCCGCGTGGAACGAATCCCAATGAGGCGCCTGGAAATATAACCGAGGAAATGGGGAGTGTAAAGACATTTTCGATTGCCGATTTGCGATTTTCGATTGAACAGCGAATGACAAAGGCACGGTCTACACGGCGAGATCCCTCGACTGCGCTCGGGATGACAAAACGGGCGGTCCGCCACGGCGACCAGGGATTGCGGATTGCGGATTTGACGGCAACGGCCACGGCGAGAAACGGCGAACGTCCAACAGCCAACGTCCAACGCTCAACATTCAGAGGAAGGACGAAGGCAAGGGGGAGCGACGAACGTCCAACAGCCAACGTCCAACGTTCAACATTCAGAGGAAGGACATGCGGACGGGCGTTTTGGCTTGTCAGGGCGGGGGGGCGGTGATCCGATGAAAAATTGTCTTTTGGACGGGAGGGCGGGTATTTGGGGCGCGAAACGGTGGCGGGGCCGGCGAAATCGAAGTCGGTTGAGGACGTCCTTCGCGAGCGGGCCGACGAGGTCCAGCGCGCGCTGGATGAGGCCCTTCGGCCGCCCGAAGTTCTGCCGATCAGCATTCCGGCTGAGTTACGCGCCGTACCAGCCGGTCTTCAATGTTGGCTTTCGCGTAGTCTGTGAGGCAGCGCCGGAAGGGGCGGCCCTGACGGCCAATACGTCTCCGTAAGCGCGGCGTGGAAACGAAAGACGTGCGGCGGCTTCGTCACGTTCCACAGCATCGCCCCAAGCCCCCATAACTGAGGGGTTACTCCCGCCGCCCTGTCCCCGGCGGTATAATGGCCGCCAATGAAAACGGATGACCCGAGCAAGTTCGTCGCCCGCGTGGGCGCCTGCATCCGGCGCCACGCCCTCCTGGACGCGCCGGCCGCCCCGGGCACTGAGCCCGAGCGCATCCTGGTCGGCGTAAGCGGCGGCGCGGATTCGGTCGCCCTGGTCCTTGCGCTCCACGACCTCGGACGCTCTGGTCTCGCCGTCGCCCTCACCGTCGCGCACCTGCACCACGGCCTCCGGGAAACCACGGCCGACGAGGACCAATCATTCGTTGAGAACCTCGCCAAACGCCTCGGCCTGCCCTGCATCACGCAGCGCCTCGACGTACCGGCCCTTGCCGCGCGCGACAGCGTCGGCGTCGAGGAGGCCGCCCGCAACGCCCGCCGCGCGTTTCTGGCGCGCGCCGCTCGAAGCGCGGGCGCCCGCAAGGTCGCCCTTGGTCACACGGCCGACGACCGGGCCGAGACCGTGCTCTTCAACGTCCTCCGCGGCACGGGCCTCGAGGGCCTCGCGGCCCTGCCGCCGCGGGCGCCTTTGCCCTCTCCCTTGACAAAATTGGCGCGGCGGGTCGGCGCCTGTCCCGAGCGGAGTCGAGGGACACCCGCCGCGTCAAAGCGCGGGGCAAGCCCCGCGGCGAACTTCATCCCCTCCCCCTCTCCCGCAGCGGGGAGAGGGGGCGAGGCCATCGAGATCATCCGTCCGCTCGTGGACCTTTCGCGCACCGAGGTCCGGGCCTTTCTCGAGGCGTGCGGCCAGGCGTGGCGCGAGGATGAAACGAACGAGGACCCGGCGTTTGCGCGCAACCGCCTTCGCCGCGAGGTTCTGCCGCTCCTTCGCGAAGCGGCCAATCCGAAAGTGGACGAAGCGCTCCTGCGCCTGGCGGACCAGGCGTCCGACGCCGCCGCGGTCCTCGCCGACGCGGTCGAGGCGGTTTGGCGCCAGACCGTGCGCGAGGTGCCCGGTAGGGTGGATGCTCCGCACCCACCGACACCCCTCCGCGAGTGTCACCCCGAGCGAAGCCGAGGGGTCTCGCCGTGTGATCGGCCGCAGAGTCACAACCACGGCGAGATTCCTCGACTCGCTCCGCTCGCTCGGAATGACAGAGCGCCGAATGTGGACACCGGGATCGAGGCAATCCTCATTGACGCCGACGACTTTGCGCTCCTTCGGCCCTGGCTCCAGGGGGCGATCCTCCGGCGCGCGGTCGAGAAGTTGGGTGGGGGCCTCAAACACATGAGCGCCGAACGGACCCGCGCGGCCGTGGACGCGCTGCTCTCCAAGAGCGTCGCGGGACCCGTCGAGTTGCCAGGCGGCCTTTCGGCCACCCGCCGCCGCAGAGCGATCCGCATCGGAAAAGGCAATGCGGAACGCCCTTCGAGAGCCTCAGGGCCCTGAGCAGAGTCGAAGGGCGGAATGCGGAGTGAAAGAGGGCGAGCCGGCAGGGTGGATGTCCCGCACCCACGCCTTATGGCCCCTGCAGGAATCCGTCAGCGTGTGTTATATCGGGCCGACTGGCTCGCCAGTTGCCCGCCGCATCAACCTCAAACTCCCCCCGGTAGAACTGGTGCCAATGACCGTTTCCGATGTCGGCCGCGTACCACCGTTTCTCCACGTTGACCGTGAAGGCTCCGAACATATGGGTGTGCGGCTCTTCCCCCTACTTAAGCGGCACGGCCTGAAGACGGTCCGGGTCCAGGCCCTCGAACATCTTGGGGTTGGCGCGAGCCAGGGCGACGATCGCCGCCTTAGCCTTTTCGGCCATCGCCCTTTCGTCGTCGCCGCGGCCAGGCGCCGTGACGGAAGATTCGCAGCCGGCAGCCAGGGCTAGCCCTGAAAGGGCGAATGAAAGTGGCCACGGGCGCAAGCCCGTGGTGCGAAAAGCGAAAATCCTCTTTTCCTCTATTGCTGTTGGAGCCCCGCCAGGGGCGACTGAAATCGGTCACGCCCAGATGCGCTCCGGGTCATATTCAATCCCGTGCCGTTCCAGTAGCGCGACGAACTCCTCCTCGAACGTCAGCCGCTTGTGATGCTCGGCCTGCGCCTCAATGTACCTGATGACCTTGTCGGCGCCGGATCGGCTGACGCTGAACGCGCCGTATCCTTCCTGCCACGCGAAATCCGCTTCGGCGGGAAACGTCTCATGCACCCATCCCGATGAAAGGCTTTTCCATTTTCGCATGGCCTCGGCAACGGAAACCGTTGTCCCGAACGAAAGGAGCGCGTGGACGTGGTTCTCCGTGCCGCCGACCACTAGCGCGCGGCCAAACTCGCCCCGCGCGATGCCGCCCATGTATTCCCACAGGCGTTGGCGAAATGGTTCGTGAATCAGCGGGCAGCGGTGCTTGGTGCTGAACACGGCGTGAGCGAGCAGGCAGGAATACGTGTGTCCCATGCCGGAACCTCAATCGCCCCTGATGGGGCTCCATGATGTTGTCGGGCATCCGTTCCCACGGGCTTGCGCCCGTGGCTACTTTCAACCGTCCCTGCGGGACTCATCCCAGCAACTTCGCCAAGGCCTTCGCCATCGGTTCACGGACGGTCCCCAGCCATTTCTCGGCGGCGTCGGCGCGCTTGCCGATGTCCTTCAGGCCCAGGTTTCCCGGACCGCCTTGGAGGGTTTTCGATTTGAGATTCTCCACGGGGTCGCGCGACGCCAGTTCATCGAGGTGCGCCGCCACCTGGCGGTACGCGTCGCGGAACGGCATCCCCTCGCCCACCAGTTCCAGGGCGCGGTCCGTCGCATAAATCTCCGGGATGAATCCTTTGCGCAGGTTCTCCTCGACGACCTCGAGCCGTTCGAACGTGATGGCCATGATCCGCAAACTGCCCAGCGTCGCCTCCACGCCGCGCATAAACGGCCCCTTGGTCTCCTGGAAGTCGCGGTTATAGCCCGAGGGGAGCGCCCGCAGGATGGCGGCGACTTCGTGCCCGCGCGCCAGGACCCCCGCCGCCTTCGCCCGCACGAGTTCCAGGCCGCAGGGGTTGCGTTTCTGCGGCATCATCGAGGACCCGGTGCAGAGTTCCTTCGGGATGCGGAAGTATCCGAACTCCGGCATCGAGCCGATAAGGAGGTCCGTCGCCAGCCGCGCCAGGTCCAGCATCACCTGGCCGCATGCCGCCAGGGTCGCCAGTTCCGCCTTGCCGCGAGAGTTCGCGCAGTAAAGGACGTTGTTCTGGACCTTCGCGAAGCCCAGGAGGTCGGCCACGGTTTGGCGGTCGAGCGGCAGCGCCGACCCATAGGCCGCACCCGACCCGAGCGGTGACTGGTCCGTGAGCGTATGGGCGGCCTTCAGAAGTTCCAGGTCGTCCAGGAGCGCCTCGGCGGCAGCGCCGGCCCAGAGGCCCAGGCTCGATGGCATGGCAACCTGCATATGCGTCCGCCCCGGCATCGGGACGAACTCGTGCTTCTTGGCGAACGCCTCGAGCGCCCGCACGAGCGCCACCGTCCGCTCCACGAGCGCGTGCAACTGCTCCTTCCCCCAGAGGCGCAGGTCCAGGAGGACCTGGTCGTTGCGGCTGCGGCCGGTGTGGAGTTTCTTCCCCAGGTCGCCCAGGCGGTCCGTCAGGTACTCTTCGACGGCCGTGTGGACGTCCTCCTGGGTCGGCGTGATGGAGAACTTGCCGGCGGCGAGATCCTTGAGGACCGTCCGCAGGCCGCCCAGGAGGCGGTCGCGCTCTTTGGCCGTCAGGAGGCCGACCTTCGCGAGCATCGTCGCATGGGCGGCCGACCCGGCGACGTCCGCCCGCACGAGGTCCCGGTCCAGCAGATAATCCTCGCCGACGGTGAAGCGCTCGATCTCGGGCTCCAGTTCGTATCCCTTTTCCCACAGTTTGGCCATCGTGTGTCTCCATCCGGTCAGGCGGTTTGCACCACGGTCCGTGGCCACCTATCTTACCAAATCGGCAGCCGGGCGGAAATAGTGTAGGGGGACCGGGTGTGACTGTTTTTCGTGGCATGGTGTTGGCGCTGGGTCGTTAGGAGGCGGCTTCAGCCGCCTTGGCGCCGCGTGCTCGTCCGCCGTAGCCCGAAGGGCGAAGGCGGAAGCGGCGAGTAGACCGGGGCTTTTAGCCCCGGTTCGCAAACGCGCCGAGACAGCCTGATGTTTTTTCCTTTCCCCTCACCGCCCCGCTGAAAGCGGGGCGGTGAGGGAAAAGAAAAGGAAAGGGAAGGCGGCGGCCGGTCACCCCGCCATAAAACAGGATTTTGCATCGTCAACCACAACCGATTATCAGAGCCTTACTTGTAGCGCGGGGGTTTACCCCCCGCGCAAAATACCCTACATCCCAAGGCCGCGGGGGATAAACCCCCGCGCTACAGAGCCCGATGCAAAATCCTGTAAAATGGCGGGGCTACACCCCGCTAGCGCGGGGCAAAGGCCCATGAATGGGCCTAACAGCCACGGCCAGAATCCGCAGTCACACCCGGGGGACGTAACGCGAAGGGAATGGCAGCGCCCTGCCTACTCTCGCGGCGTGGCGAGGTGGACGAGCGCGAGCGCCAGGCCCAGGCCGACGAGCACCAGCCCGTTCACCGCCAGAAGCCACCGCGTCCCCATCCACGTGATGAGGTAGAACGTCGTGCCGAGCGTCCCCACGATGGCCCCCACCGTCGAGAGGCCCGAAATCTTCCCGACGCCGGCCCCCAGGTGGCCGAGAGCGTGGATGAGCAATTTGGCCGCGTACGGCGTGACCATGCCCAGGAGCACCGACGGCACGAGGAAGAGGAGCAGTCCGACGCCGAGCGTCGGCCACCGGAGGTCCGGCGGCATATAGACGACAAGTTGGCCGACCGCCCCGGTGCCGCCCGCGCCCCATTCCTCCGGAAGCGGCGCCCCTTCTCCCGGAAACATGTAGTCGAGCACCGCGTCGGAATAGAGGGGAATCGAGAGGGCCACGACGCCGCCGAGGGCGAGGATCGCGCCGAGTTTCCACAAGGCCGGCCGGCGGTCGGCCAGACGCCCGCCCAGAATCGCCCCGATCGCCAGGCCCCCGAGAAAGACGCTGATCAGGCTCCCCCAGACGATGATGTCGCTGCCGAACTCCGGCTGGACGAGGCGAAACCCTGCCATCTCCAGGCTCATCAGCGCCGCCCCCGAAAGGAACACCGCCGCAAGCACCACCGCGCGGATCATGGCGACGCGCCCTCCTCCTCGAAGTGTTTCGGATGCTCGTGCCGCAGCGTGTTCACCGGCGCCTTGTCGTCTGTCAAGACCGCTTCGTCAATCTTGCGGTCCGTCAGGCACTGGTACTCTCGCCCGATGAGGTCCGCGAGGTCGAAACCGATGTCCCGGCCGCGGACAATCGCTTCCGCCCGCAGGACCCACTCTTTAGGGGTCACCGGCTCGTCGGCCATCGCGCCGAAGACGATGATGTTCCCCGACTGGGCCGCGGGCAACAGATAGACTTGCGGAAACGTCGCCTGGAACGTCTTCAGTTCCGCCAGGTAAAACCGATTGATCGCCTTCTCCCACAGGTTCGACGCCACCACTCCGCCCGGTTTCAGGTGCGACTTCACCAGTTGGACGAACTCCACCGTCGTCAGGTGGAACGGAACATGATCCGCCGCATACGCGTCCAGCAGGATGAGGTCGTACTGCTTCTCCGCACGCTTCAGGTACATGCGTCCATCCATCACGAAAACGCGCGTTTTCGCGTTCCCCCGGAACTCAAAGTAGTCCTGGCATACCCGGACGACGTCCGGGTCCAGTTCGACAATGTCCAACTCCAGTTCCGGATAATACTTCTGGAGAAACTTCGGAATCGACGCGCCCCCCAGCCCGACGACGAGGACGTTCCTCGGCTCGCGATGCAGCGCCAGGGCCGCTGCCATCGCCTGCGAGTATTTCAAGTCCAACCGCGCCGGATCCGCCAGGATCATGCTCGACTGGATGCCCCGCGACTTGGAGAAGTGAAGGCACCGCCGGCCCTGCGCCGGATAGTCCACCACCTGGATCCGGTAATAGCGCGATTCCCGGTCGTAGCGGATGATGGAGTCTTCCGACGAAGCGCCCGGGACCGCCGCCAGGATCGTCACCCACGCGGCCAGTGCCGCGATGCCAGCCACAACCCGCACGCGCATTGGCTCCGTCTCCAAAGCGGGGTTACATAAGTTTTGCGCGGTGGGTTCGCCGCGGGGCTTGCCCCGCGCTGCAAACAGCCAGCGCCCCGCAAGCGGGGCGGCGAACCCACACGTTCAAGGTTGACGCACTACTAGGGCCCCCAGAGCCTACCCATCGGCGCCGCCCATTGCCAGCCGATTCCACACGAAAACGATGCGCGCCACCATTCGCATCCCCCATGTTGTCCAGATTCGCTAATCCAACAGGCCTTTCCCGCCGATATTTTTCTCGGAGGCCCCACAACAGGCGCATTCCGTGGAGGGCAAAGCGTGGCTCAGGATGACCTGATCGAGGCGCTGGACGAGGCTCTTGCCGATCAACCCTCCGAGGCAAAGCGGCGGAGCGCCGAGGACCGCCGGTCGGGAAAACCGGGCAACTACTGCGGACCCGAGCGCCGAGGGAGCCGCGATCGGCGAGTCCTGCGAGACCGCCGCACCGGCGACGACCGCCGCGCTGGGTTCGACCGACGACTCGACCGGCGCCGAAAAGAGGACCAGGCGACCTTCCAGAAGCGCGTCGAAGAGGGCGACCTGACGCTCGAAGAAATCGAGTTCGTCCGCGCCATCGACCGGTACAAAACCAAGTTTAACCGCCCCTTCCCGACCTGGAGCGAAGTGCTGGCCATCGTCAAGGAACTCGGCTATACCAAGGACAGCCTGAGTTGATCGGGCGGGAACAGGCGCCTTCGGCAGCGAGAACCGTCGGCCGAAACACGCACCTCGGAACGATCCAGCAACAGGCAAGACATGGAAAAGATCGCGATTCTCACCTCGACCTCCCCCCTGCGCAAGACGACGACGCGTGGCGGCATCACCAAGCAGCGCCTCGACATGCAGGCGTGCCTCGACCTCGCGGAACGATTCGACGTCGTCATCATCGGCAGCCTCGCCCACGATCAGGTGTTTGAGTACCTCGAACGCCATCTGTCGCGAGAGGTCCGGCCGAAGTTCCGGCTCTACGGCCGTGCGTTCTTCCATTCGTTCAGCACGCCGGAGGTCCTCCGGACGACCGACGATCCGCGAGACGCCGGCTGGCAGCGGATCCTTTCCGAAAACAACATCGACTTCGAGGTCCTCCGCAGCCGCCTCGGCGCCGA
>Ga0315273_10012851_pt1 | contig 10746 bp, 10 predicted proteins | sample YL17G02_0_MG_FD_205753 | JGI IMG/M metagenome (GOLD analysis project Ga0315273, IMG submission 205753) | Sediment microbial communities from Yellowstone Lake, YNP, Wyoming, USA - YL17G02_0 | ecosystem: Environmental > Aquatic > Freshwater > Lake > Sediment | place: USA: Wyoming | collected... | reverse complement strand
CGGGGAGCCCGGGGGAGGTGAAACCATGAGAGGAACAGGGCCGCGTCTCGCGGTGGCGGCCGGATTGATACCCTTGCTCTTCGCGGCGACCGTCGCCCTCGCGCAGGGGGGCGGCGACCAGGCCGAAGAGACGCTGGGCAGCTACAAGCCGAACTCGGGGTTCAAGGTCACCGACAGCGACCAGGGCGAGTTGAGGATCCGCATCTTCACCTACGTCCGTTACCTCAACCAACTGGGGCTCGACGAGACCTACACGGACTCGTTCGGGCAGACGAGCACGCTGGACCGGCGGCAGGACATCCAGCTCCAGAAGATGACCATCAACTTCCAGGGCTGGCTGATGGACCGGAAGTTCCGCTATCTCGCCTACGTCTGGACCTCCAACACCAGCCAGGGCTTGGGCGCCCAGGTGGTGGTGGGCGGCAACCTCAACTACGCCTTCGACCCGCACGTGACCGTGGGCGGCGGCATCGACGCGCTGCCGGGGGTGCGGGCCACCGAGGGGAACTTCCCGTTCTGGCTGACGGCGGACAACCGCCTGATGGCCGACGAGTTCTTCCGGCCCTCCTACACGATGGGCATCTGGGCCAAGGGCAAGGTCGTCGACCGCCTCAGCTACCGCCTCATGCTCGGCAACAACCTGAGCCAGCTCGGGGTCGACGCCGGGCAGCTCGACGACAAGCTGAACACGCTGTCGACAGCGCTGATCTGGCTGCCGACGACCGGCGAGTTCGGAACCGCCGGCGGATTCGGGGATTTCGACCGGCACGAACAGGCGGCGACCCGGTTCGCCGCCCACTTCACCCGCAGCGACGAGGACCGCCAGGGGCAGCCCAACTCGGACGCGTTCGAGAACGTGACGATCCGGCTCTCGGACGGCAACGCGATCTTCAAGCCCGGCCTGTTCGGGCCCGGCATCCAGATCGAGAACGCCACCTATCAGATGTTCTCCACCGACGTCGGCGTCAAGTACCGCGGCTTCTCGCTCGACGGCGAGTTCTACTGGCGGTGGGTGAAGGACCTGCGCGGCGGGGGGACCGAGGCGCTGCCCTTCGAGGAACTCACGGACAACGGTCTCCAGCTCCAGGCCTCGGGCATGGTCCTGCCCGGAACGCTCCAGGGTTACGGCGGCTTCTCGAAGGTCTACGGGGAATACGGGGACCCCTGGGACCTGCGCCTCGGCCTGAACTGGTTCCCTTGGCACAACTACGTCGTCCGGTGGAATGCCGAGTACCTGCACACCGACCGCAGCCCCGTCGGCGGCCTGAGCCTGCCCACCGTCGTCGGCGGCACGGGGGACACCTTTTACTCGAGCTTCCAGGTCAACTTCTGAGGGGTGTTTGCCACCTCGGCGGGCAGCTCCGTGGAGGCGCGGTGGATCCGCTCGGAGAGTTGCTCGACCAGTTTGTCGCTCATGCGGCGCTCCCGGGAGATGAACGGAAGGGACAGACGAGCCGGATACCACAACCGGGTGTGAGGAAAACCGGGCGAAACCCCGTTCGCAAGGTGCGGTACCTGGCGATCCCGAGGGCTTCGGAGCGGTGGACCCGTCGGGCCAGGGACTGGGCAGCCGCGCTCAGACACTCCAGGTCCGTATTCGGAGGACGATCGGCTGACCGGAGAAGCGGCCAGTTACGAAGAGAAACGGACAGTCCCTGAGGAGGGAGAATCCATGAGATCCGCCCACACGAAGCTCATCGGCGCCACTGTGCTCTTGCTGTTCGCCCTGACCGCGGACCCCGCGCTGGCGCAGCAGTTCAATTCCGACAATTACCTGTCCAAGCCCCATGGCGTCGCGACCATCATCCTGACCACCGGCGAGAGAAACCTCATGTGGATGACCACCTTCTCGCTCTTTCCCAGGTGGGAGTTCACCGCGGCCGCGTATCTTTTCACCGAGACCGCTGACCGGACGGCCGCTACCGGCTACTCAACGTCTTACTACGCCAAGTGGATGCTGTACGAGAACGAGGCGAAGACCGGCGGCATCGCGGTCAAGGGCGGCACGGGGCTGGAGCCGGGCTATGTGAACAATAGTGTCAAGCTCGAGGACGCATTCAGGAGCTACTGGATAAACGCCCCGCTGACCCTGCCGTTCTTCGACAACCGACTGTCCTGGGACATCATGCCGGGTGCGAGCCTGACTCTCGGGGAGGGAGGAGAAGAGCCGGTTGGTGCGTTTACATACGCAACGCGTCTGGCTTGGTACCCCTTCAACCCGAAGCTGGCGATTGCTGGGGAGGTCTACGGTGCGGAGGGCGGGTCCGAGGCCATTCCCGAGTACAGAGTCGGGTTGCGTTGGGAACCGAGCCAGTACGCCGTATTCGCGCTCACCTATGACGACGAATTCGACGGCACGAAGGGCGCGGGAATAGAGTTCGGGGTCATGCTCTTCACCCCCCCCTTCGCGCGTCTCGGCGGTGGCGAGTAGCGGCCCGCTCGGGGGAAGGGAGCTGAGGCCCCGGGGCGGCACGGGCCAGGCCGCTAGCGCCGGCGGCCGGGTTTCTCTTTCCACCCCATAACTACCTACGGTACATGAGGTTAGGCCGACCTAGCGCTCGGCGGGCGCAGCGCTCAGGGGCTCCCGCCGGTCGGTGCCGTTCGAATCCGCGGTTGCCCGAGCCGGGAAAGGCGGATAAGGTCCGCCCAGCCTGGATGTTCACAAAGAATCCACCACAGTCGGAAGGCCGCGCCGAACGGTAACTGCGGCGCGCCGCGGCTGGCGGGTCGTCCGTCTACCAGGGAGGGAGCCTGATGCTTTCCCAGCGCAGTTCCGCCGCCCGTACCGTCCTCCTCGCGACCCTGACCCTCATTCTCGGACTGGCGGCCCTGCCCCTGGCGGCGCGAGCGCAGGACGAAGCATCGGTCGTGCCCGAGGACACCACAGGGTCCTCCCGGCTCGAGAGCTACCCCACCAGCATCGCCGGGGAGTTCACGCCGGGGAAGGGCTTCAACATCATCAAGACGAAGCGGGGCAGCCTGAACATCAGCGGCTACGGCCTGCTTCGCTACCTCAACCAGATGCCCGGTGACCAGACCTTCACCGATCATCTCGGGAGGAAGCGCACCGTCAAGGCGCGCAACGACATCAACTGGCACCGCAGCATGGTGTGGGTTTCCGGATTCCTGTATGTGCCCCAGATGCGGTATACGATGACGATTTGGTCGCTGCCCACGACGCAACAGACGCTCGTGTTCGGCAACCTCTTCTACACCGTCAACAAGGCGCTGACCTTCGGCGGCGGCATCGCGCCGAACCTCACCGCCCGCTCGATGGAAGGCTCGTGGCCGTACTGGGCCGCGACCGACCGGCAGATGGGCGAGGAGTTCTTCCGCGCCGGCTTCTCCTCGGGGTTCTTCATCCGCGGCGAACCGATCTCACGCTTGAGCTACATCGCCTCCGTGAACACGAACCTGAGCCAGCTCGGCGTCACTGCCGCCGACGACTCGCGCGACTTCGCCTACAGCACCAGCCTGACCTGGATGCCGACCACCGGCGAGTTCGGTGCGCGCGGCGGCGTGCCCGATCTCGAGGACCACCAGCAGCTCGCGACCCGCTTCGGCGTGTCGGCGTGCACCGCGAAGGAAGGCCGCGGCGCGCCGGTCGGGCAGCCGAACAAAGAGACGCAGCTGCGGCTCTCGGACGGCGTGTATGCGTTCGAGGAGGGCGCGCTTGCGGACACCGTGACGGTGAAGAATCTCAACTACACCGAGGTCGCGGTCTCCGCCGGGGTCAAGTACCACGGTTTTTCCCTGATGGGTGAGGCCTACTACCGAAAGCTGTCGAACTTCGATGCCACGAGCCCGCTGCCGTTGAGCAAGGTCGAGGACCAGGGCTTCCAAGTCGAGGCCATGCACATGTTCGTTCCGAAGACCCTCGGGATCTACGTCGCCGGCGGGTACGTCTCGGATGACTTCAAGCGGTTCCCGTGGGAGGTCGCGGGCGGCGCCAGCCTGTTCCCGTTTCATTCGTACCTGTGGCGCCTGAACCTGCACGTCGTCCACGTGGAGAAGTCGCCGACCGGGTCCAACTTCGGGTACTACACGGCGGGCCAGACCGGCACGACCCTGTCGCTCGCCACCGACGTCCTGTTCTGAAGCGCCCCGACGACGGGCATGGAGGCTTGCTTATGACGCACGTGACGGCGGGGCGACACGGCCTCGCCACCCTCGCCGCCGGCGTCCTGCTTGCCGGCGCGCTCCTCGCCGCCGGGCCGGCGGCGGCTCAGAGCAAGTCCGCCCCGGCGCCCGCCGGCGGCTACGAGATGCACGACGGCCACTTCCACCTGACCAACTACATCCAGGAAGGCACCGACATCCGGGAGTTCCTCAAGCTCATGGGGAACCGGGTCGGCCGGGTGGCGCTCTTCGGCATCCCGCTGCAGCAGATGTGGGCGCACGAGAACACCGGCGACTTCGCGCCCACCTACTACCTGCAGACCGACGCGCCGCTCTACTACTACTCCTTCACCGACGCCTGGATCGCCATGGCGTACAAGTCGCTCAGCCCGGCGGAGCAGGCCCGCTTCGATCCCATGATCACCGGCTTCAACCCGGCCGACATGTACGCCGCCGACCACATCCGGCGCGTGCTCAAGACCTTTCCGGGCGTCTTCTCGGGCATCGGCGAGTTCAGCATCCACAAGGAGTTCGTCTCCTCGAAGATCGCCGGCGAGACGGCCAGCCTGATGAACCCGGCGCTCGACCGCGTGCTCGACTTCGCGGGGGAAGTGGGCCTGGTCGTCATCCTGCACAACGACGTGGACATGCCCTTCCCCAAGGCGGGGCAGGACCCCTATCTGGTGCCGCAGCTGCGGGACCTCCTCAAGCGGCACCCCGGGACCACGGTCATCTGGGCCCACGTCGGATTGGGCCGCGTGGTGCAGCCCGTGAAGGGCCAGCTCGGCATGATCGAGCGGGCGGCGGCCGCGCCCGAGCTGTCGCACGTCTACTTCGACATCTCCTGGGACCAGGTCGCCAAGTACGTGATCAGCAGTCCCGAGGCCACGCAGGCCACCGCCGACCTGATCAACCGCTACCCGGACCGCTTCCTGTTCGGCACCGACGAGGTGGCGCCCAAGGACCAGGTGGGCTACCTCAAGATCTACGACATGTACGCACCGCTGTTCGCCAAGCTGACCCCCGAAACGAAGCAGAAGGTGCTCAAGGGCAACTACGAGCGGCTCTTCGACAAGGCGCGGCGCGACGTGCGCGCCTGGGAGAAGGCCAACCTGTAGGCAGCGTGCGGAGCCGATCGCCGAGAGACGGCGGCAGCCGGCCCCACGCAAGCAGCACGGAAGAGGAGGAGACTCGATGAGAAAGTCAGGAGCCCGCGGCTGGGTCGCGTGCGGGATGGTCGCGGTACTGCTGCTCGCCGCCGCGCCGGTGGCGTTCGCGCAGGAGTCCGGCACGGGCGCGCGGATGGACATCTACGGCTTCGCCATGCTCGACATGGGCTACCAGACCGGGCAGAACCACCCCGACTGGTTCGACGTGCTGCGGCCCACCAAGCTGCCGGCGTACGAGGACGAGTACGGCAAGGACGGCCGCTTCTTCTCGGGCGTGCGCCAGAGCCGCCTCGGGTTCAAGAGCTGGCTGCCCACCGACCTCGGCGAGCTCAAGACGACCTTCGAGTTCGAGCTCTTCGGCGTCGGCGTGGACGCCGGGCAGACCACCTTCCGGCTGCGCCACGCGTACGGCGAGCTCGGCAAGTTCGGCGCCGGGCAGACGTGGAGCCCGTTCATGGACATCGACGTCTTCCCCAACACGCTCGAGTACTGGGGCCCCAACGGCATGGCCTTCTTCCGCAACGTGCAGGTGCGCTGGATGCCGGTCCAGGGCGACACGCGGGCGACCTTCGCCCTCGAGCGCCCGGGCGCCAGCGGCGACCAGGGCAGCTACGCGGGCGCCGAGGAGCTGGCCGACGTCAAGGGCCGCCTCCCGATGCCCGACGTGTCGGGGGAGTTCCGCCTCGGGCGGGGGTGGGGCTACGTCGAGTTGGCCGGCATCGTGCGCTACATCAAGTGGGACGACCTGGATCTGGAAGACGGCACCGACCTCTCGGACGACGCGATCGGCTGGGGCCTCAACCTGAGCTCCAACCTCAAGACCGGCGACATGGGCACGGTGCGCCTGCAGGCGCTCTACGGCGAGGGTGTCGAGAACTACATGAACGACGCCTCCGATGACGTCGGCGTGGTCGCCAACTTGGGCGACCCCACCAAGCCCTTCGTCGGCGAGGCCCTGCCCGTGCTCGGCCTGGTCGCTTTCTACGACATCAACTGGAACAGCAAGTGGAGCAGCTCGATCGGCGGCTCGATGCTCAGCATCGACAACGTCGAGGGGCAGACGGCCGACGCCTTCCACGCCGGCTACTACGCCCTCGGCAACCTGCTGCACTACCCGGCGAAGAACGTCATGGTCGGTCTCGAGGGCCAGTACGGCCGGCGCGAGAACTTCGAGGACGGCTGGGAGGTCGACGATTTCCGCGTCCAGTTCTCGGCCAAGTACAACTTCTCCTACAAGCTCGGAGGTGAATGATGAAGCGCTTCACGGATGGGCGCGCCCGTGGCGCGCTGCTGTTCGTCCTCGCCGTGGCGGTGCTCTGCGCGCCGGCGGCGTGGGCCCAGACGCCCGCCCAGATCGACGCCGCGCTGAAGGCGGCCCACAGCAAGTTCCAGAACCTGCAGGAAGGCAAGAACGCCGACTACATCCCGGCGCTGGCCAAGGTGGACCCCAAGATCTTCGGCATCGTGCTGGTGACCGTGGACGGCAAGGTCTACAGCGTCGGTGACATCACCTCCGAGGTGTCGATCCAGTCCATCTCGAAGGTCTTCACCATGGCGCGCGTCATCCAGGACTCCGGCCCCGACGCCATCCTCAACAACATGGGGGTGGACGCCACCGGGCAGGTCTTCAACTCGATCGTGGCGGTCGAGCAGTACCGGGGCTCGGAGATGAACGCCATGGTCAACCCCGGCGCCATCACCTCCACCAGCATGGTGTCGGGCGCCACCGCCGACGAGATCTGGGGCAAGATCATCGGCACCTACAACGACTACGCCGGCCGCTCGCTGTCGGTCCTCGAGGACGTCTACAAGTCCGAGGCTGAGACGAACCAGCGCAACCAGGCCATCTCCATGCTCATGTACGCCTACGGCCACATCAAGGCCGAGCCGCTGCGGGCCTGTGACATCTACACCAAGGGCTGCTCCGTCGGCGTCAACGCCAAGGACCTCGCCATGATGGCCGCCACCCTCGCCAACGGCGGCACCAACCCGGTCACCGGGAAGGTGGCGCTGAAGGCCGAGTACGTGCCCGAGGTGCTGGCCGTGATGGCCACCGCCGGCCTCTACGACGATTCGGGCAAGTGGCTGTACGCCACCGGCCTGCCGGCCAAGAGCGGCGTGGGCGGCGGCATCATCGCCGTCGCGCCGGGCAAGTTCGGCATCGCCGCCATCGCGCCGCCGCTCGACGCGGCCGGCAACAGCGTGAAGGCCCAGAAGGCCATCGCCGACGTCTCGAACGCGCTCGGCGGCAATCCCTACGCCAGCCAGCCGTACGTGGCGAAGAAGAAGTAGGCAGCAGCAGGCAGCGACGGACGCAACGGGCCGGGGGCCCGGACCGGTGGTCTGCCACCGGCCGGCTCCCGGCCCTCTCTCTGCGCTGTCGCCCGTGAATCCGGGAAAGCCGCCGTCATGACGACGCTCGGCCGGGGCCGACTGCCGCGCGGGGCGGCGCCGGCGCTCGCCCTGCTCGCCGCGCTCGCCGCGCCGGCAGCGGCGGTGAAGACCGACGTCGTCGGGCTGCGCAACGGCGACCGGCTCACGGGTGAGGCCGATCAGCTCGAGCCCGGCGCCGAGCTGCGCGTGCGCCTCGCCGAGGGACTCGGCCTGCGGCTGGCCATCTGAGAACAGGCCTTCCTCGGCGCCGGCCTGTGGCACGGGGAGGCTCCCGTCCACCTGGCGGTCTTCGACGCGGTCCGGGCATAGGGGCGGCCGCAGGAAGCCTAGGGGATACGCGGCGCCGCGGGCGTGCCGGAGGTCGCAGGCCTGCCTTGCGCCGCCTCCGCCAGCAGCTCCTCGAGCCACTCCCCGCCCGGCAGGACGCGCGCCTTCCACCCCGGCAGCAACCGGTCGAGCATCGCGGCCTGCGCCATTCCCGAGTAGTAGAAGCGGACGTCGTCGCCGGCCGAGCGCGGGATCTGGTCGATCTCGCGCGACCAGCGGGCCGCGAAGCCGGAGTAGGAGCGGAAGTCGGAGACCCGCCCGATCTCGGGCAGCGGCCGGTAGCCGGGCGATTTGGCGGCCTGCCGCCACACTTCCATCTCCACGTACTTGGCGCTGCCCTCCAGCCACTCGCGCCGGCGCTCGTAGGCGACGAGCTCGGCGCTCAGACGGAGGCGCGCGCGCCGCGCGCGCCGTTGCGCGAGGAAGCGCCGGGCCAGCGCGCGGGTCTCTCCGGTGTCTGCGGCCCGCGCGCCGGTGGCCAGCAGCCGCAGCTCCTCGTGCCAGGCGCGCAGGAACTCCGGGTCGCCACCGGGATAGTCGCGCTCCGCGGCGGTGGCCCGCTCGGCCGCCGCCAGCATCTCCGGGGCGACCGCGCCTTGATAGGCGTGGAAGGCCTCGTGCGAGACCAGGCAGATGTAGCCGTCGCTGCCTCCGAGGAAGAGCTCGGTCACGAAGCGAAAAGGGAGAATCGGGCGCAGGAAGCCAGGCAGCTGCGCGCGCAGGTGGCGCGCGAAGTCGATGCGGAACCACTCCAGGGTCGACAGGCTGGCCACCCAGCGCTCCCCGATGCGCACGGTGAAGGCCTCAGGGCGGGCGCCGGTGTCCGGCAGCGCCTGGCGGTAGTACGGCGCGCCGGCGAGGGTTTCACCCGGCACGATCTCCCAGGGACCGCCGTGGGCCGTCCCGGCGGGGACCTTCGCCCAGCCGGACGGGGGCTCGGCATACCCCACGAGGAAGACGTAGCGCTCGTTGTAGGCGACCATGGGCACGTCGGCGCCCGCCCAGCCGGGCCACACCGTGTCGCCCAGCGCGCGCCGCAGATGGCGCGCCTCCGCCAGGCGCGCCTTCGTGTCGGGGGAAAGGCGGTCGAGGGGATCCGAGCGCACGGGGAGCGTGCGGTTGTCGAGGACGGCCCACGCCGCCAGCCCGGCCGCCAGCGCCAGCAGCGCCGCCCCCAGGAGAGACGCCACCCAAAAGACCCGTCTCGGAAGTCCCATGGCCCGGAGAGCATGCCACGCCCGCGCCGGGGCCGCCAGCCGGTCGGGTGTGGCTATATTGTGAACTGACATTCACATAATGGCGGGGCCGCGAAAGGCGGGCCGGTCCGCGGTGGCCCGGCCCGCGCGCAGGGCCGGCGGGGGGGGGGGGTGGCCCCACCGAGATTCCGCTTGCCGCGGGCTTCGCCCCGCGCCATCCTATCGACAGGATAGTGAATCACGATTCACAACGGAGCGCCGATGAGAGCCCCCAAGCTGCGCACCCAGGTCCGCCGCGAACAGATCGCCGCCGCCGCGCTGGGCGTGATCACGGCGGGGGGCATGCGCGCCTTGAGCATCGCCGCCGTGGCCCGCGAGGTGGGCCTGGCGCCGTCGGCCATCTACCGGCACTACAAGAGCCGCGAGGCCGTCGTGGATGCGGCCCTCGATCTGATCCGCGACAAGCTGCTCGGCAATGTCACGGCGGTGCGCGCGGAGACGGCGAATCCGGTCGAGCGCCTGCGCCGGCTCCTGGCCCGTGACGTGCAGCTGATCAGCGAGAACCGCGCGTTTCCGCGCGTGCTCTTCTCCGAGGAAGTCTACGGCGGCCGGCCCCAGCGGCGCGCGCGGGCCTTTGCCATGATCCGCGCCTACCTCGACCAGATCGCCGAGATCTGCCGTCAGGGCCAGCTCGAGGGCCGCATCCGGCGGGACCTCGACCCGGAGACCTTCGCCATGCTGTTCATCGGCATCGTGCGGCCCGCGGCCATCCTCGGGCACCTGAGCCGGGGCCGCCTCGACCCGGCGCGCCACGCCGAGAAGTCTTGGGCCGTGCTGCGGGAGATCTTGGCGCCGAGGCCAGGCGGGCGGCGCCAGGCGCGGGCGGCGGGAAAGCGTCGGACGTGATGTGCGCCAACGAACCGGAAGCGCGGGGCCGCAGGTGGCCCGCCGCGCGGGAGGATCAGCCGTGAGCCCGAAACGCCGTCCGCTCGTTCTCATCCTGGTCGCGCTCGTGGCGATCGTGGTCGTGGTCCTGCTGCTCCGCGGCCGAGGCTCCGGCGGGGCGCTGGTCGCCTCCGGCACGGTGGAGGCCACCGAGGCGCAGCTCGGCTTCCCGGCGAGCGGACGGATCCTCGACGTCGCCGTGCTCGAGGGCGACCCGGTGAAGCGCGGCCAGGAGCTGGCGCACCTCGACACGCTCGAGACGGCGGCCCGGCGGCGGCAGGCGGCGGCGCAGGCCGAGGCGGCGCGGGCCCTGTTGCTCGAGCTGACGCGCGGCTCGCGCAGCGAGGAGATCGCCCAGGCCCAGGCGGCGCTCGACGGCGCCGACGAGCGCCTGGCCGACGCGCGGCGCGACTACGATCGAGCCAAGAGCCTGCGCGAAGGCGGCAACGTCAGCGAACAGGCTCTCGAGAAGGCGACGGTGGCGCTGCAAGTGGCGCAGAGCACGCAGGCGCAGGCCGATGAGCAGTACCGCCTGGTGCGCACCGGGCCGCGCGCCGAGCGCATCGCCGCGCAGCGCGCCCAGGTGGCGCAGGCGG
>Ga0315273_10012850_pt1 | contig 10746 bp, 11 predicted proteins | sample YL17G02_0_MG_FD_205753 | JGI IMG/M metagenome (GOLD analysis project Ga0315273, IMG submission 205753) | Sediment microbial communities from Yellowstone Lake, YNP, Wyoming, USA - YL17G02_0 | ecosystem: Environmental > Aquatic > Freshwater > Lake > Sediment | place: USA: Wyoming | collected... | reverse complement strand
CAGGAAATCTGCGGCAACGTCTGCAAACAAGGGCTTGTCCAGCAGGAATTCCCGCGTAATGCCATGCACCTCCAGCGCTCCGTCTTCTATGTCGCGTTGTGGATTGAGGTAGGTGTGGAAATGTTGCCCGCTCAGGCGGCGATCTACCAGCTCCACTGCGCCGATCTCAATCACGCGGTGGCCTGCAGCTGGCTCCAACCCCGTCGTTTCCGTGTCGAGCACAATTCTTCTCATTGCGGCTTGATCCTGTTCAACGCGGTATCGCCAGTCGCGCAAGTTCATCTGCGCGTTCATTTTCCGGTACGCCACTGTGGCCTTTTACCCACCGCCAGGTTACGTCGTGTGGACTGAGGACTTGTTCCAGGCGTTGCCACAACTCTACGTTTTTCACAGCCTGCTTTCCCGCCGTCCGCCAGTTGCGTTTTTTCCACTGGGGCAGCCACTCCAACATGCCTTTCATGACATAAACCGAGTCAGTATAAATCGTAACCTCGCAAGGCCGTTTCAGCGCCTCCATTGCCCCGATCACCGCCTGCAACTCCATGCGGTTATTGGTGGTGCCTGCTGCGCCGCCAGACAGCTCACGGCGATGACCATTGAACAGCAGCACGCTACCCCAGCCCCCGGGGCCGGGATTGCCGCTGCATGCACCATCAGTATAAATGTGTACGGTGTCACTCTTTTCCATTCCAGGGCCTTTCCTGTCCTTTCATCCAGCGCTTATGGCGGTCGGTATTACACCCGTCGCGTATTTCTTTAGAGGCAGCCTGGTCAGGCCTGGACGCGTGCGGTGCCGGGCACGGATCAACACCAGGTCAGCAAAAGGCAAAGCCGCCGCCGAGAACCGGTTGGATTCCATTTGGGGCCCTGTCCGGCCCAACAGGCCAATCCCGGTGATGTGCTCAATCGCCATATCCTGGTGGTTGAGGCGGGCTATCACGCGGGGGATCGACATGCGCACTACACCGGCTTGTTTGCGGCCACGTATCCCGCTCCAGCTGCGGCGATTTACACCCAGCAAGAACAACTCACCCCCGGGCATCAGGACCCGGCAGCATTCGTCCAGCTCCGGCTCAGTTCCATTCTCAGTGACCAGCGACAACAAGACAACCCGAAACACACCCGTTTGAAACGGCAGGGCAGAACTGGAGCATTCCAACAGGGCTTGTGGGTTCACTGCCAGCTGCGAGGGCCCGAGGGAAAGGTCCAGCGCAAGACCAAAAGAGTGTTCATCGCGATGCAGGCCGGGGCAGTCTGGCAATGGAACCCCGGGCGGGTTGATCAATAATACGCTGCCCCTGCCCGCATTGGCCGTAGCGGTTTGCAGCATCGCAGCTGCCAATGATGCAACCTGGTTAGCCAGGCCGGCAGTTTTGTTAGAATTGACGGCAGGCAACCCGTGTCGGGCTGCCCCGGAACCGGAGAATTTTGGACCTATGCCCCTACTCAATGTGATGGCCATTCCCGCATTTACCGACAATTATATCTGGCTGATCCGCGGGGAGGGAAACAAATGCGCCGTAGTTGACCCCGGAGACGCCGGCCCGGTGATGGAAACCCTGCGACAGGAAGGGCTGGACCTGCGCTACATACTGCTCACGCATCACCACCCCGACCACATTGGTGGAATGCCGGAACTGCGCAAGCATTCGGGCGCTGTTGTATTTGGGCCGCATGACCAGCGCATCAAGGGTATCGACCAGGCCTTGCGCGAAGGCGAAACTGCGCGGCTGCCGGAGCTGGGCATGGAGTTTGCGGTCCTCGAAGTGCCGGGTCACACTGCCAGTCACATCGTGTTCTATGGACACGGTAGCCTGTTTTGCGGCGATACGCTTTTCAGCGTGGGCTGCGGCAGGCTGTTTGAGGGAACGCCGGAACAAATGCAGTCGTCTCTGGACAAACTGGCGAATTTAGCCCCATCCACAAAGGTGTACTGCGGCCATGAATACACCCGGGCCAATTGCGAATTTGCCCTTGCCGTTGAGCCAGATAACCAGGCATTGCAAAAAAAGGCCGAGGCCGTAGCAAGACTGCGCGAGCGCGGAGAATGCAGCCTCCCCGGCCTGTTGGAGGAAGAACTTGCAGTGAATCCATTCCTGCGCAGCCGCGAAGCATCCGTTGTCCGTGCAGCCCGCGTTCGTGATCCTTCAGCCGCGCCCGGTGCCCATACGCTGGCTGTAATTCGCCACTGGAAAGACCACTGGTAAGCACAAAATGGTTGACCCGAGCCCATCTAACAGCATAATAGCGGGCGGAAACATGAATTTAAGGAGCTCCGGTGCCATTTCGCTCGCTGGCTGCTGTGTCTGTTCTACTATTGCTCGCAGGTTGTGCTACAACCGGCAGCGAGAAGCATAACCAAGTCCAGACCACACCGCTCCCAACCCCCATCGTTGTCAATGAATTTTCATCCACGGCCGCTGTGGATGAGCACTTGTACGTACCCTCCTGGGTCTATGGCGCACAAGAGTACCCTGACGTCTGGACGAGACTCGTGGACCAGTTTGCCCTGCCCGACTGCGCGCAGCATGAGGCCAGCCTTGAGTGGGCAAACTGGTACGCCAACCAGCAGGAGTACATGAATCGAATTTTCAAGCGCGCCCAACCATGGATTTTTTATGTTGCACAGGAGTTGGAGCGGCGCAACATGCCCGGCGAACTGGCGCTATTGCCCATCGTGGAATCGGCTTACGACCCCTTTGCCTATTCCCGCGGCCGGGCCCTGGGAGCATGGCAATTCATTGGTGAAACCGGCAGGCGGTATGGCCTGAAGCAGAATTGGTGGTATGACGGCCGGCGGGATGTATGGGCATCCACAACCGCAGCGCTGGATTATCTCAAGTACATGAACGAAATGTTCGATGGCAACTGGTTGCTCACGCTGGCGGGTTACAACGCCGGTGAAGGCGCGATAAGGCGCCAGGTTGAACGCAGAGTTGCGGCCGGGAAACCAGCGGACTTCTGGGACCTTTCCCTGTCGAAGGAGACCTCGGGCTACGTCCCCAAGTTGCTGGGCCTGGCCTGCCTGTTCAAGAATCCCGCCCAGTACAATTTCAAAATTCCCGCTACTCCGGACGAACAGGTAATTGCTGCCGTCGATCTTGGGCAACAAACAGACCTCGTGCTGATTTCGCAAATCAGCGAGGTACCGATCGATGTGTTATTCACACTGAACCCGGGATTCAATCGCTGGGCCACTTCGCCGGATGGCCCGTACAAGGTCGTTTTGCCCCTGGAAAATGCAACGTTGCTGGAAACCCGCCTGGCCACTATGGACCCGGCTTCCCTGATGAGATGGGACCATGTTGTTGTGGAACGGGGCGATACTCTTTCCACGCTTGCCCAGCGCCACCACGTTCCGGTATCCGTGCTGCTCAATGCCAACGACCTGGGCAGTAACACTATCCGGCCCGGACAGAAATTGCTCTTGCCGCGCGATGACCAGCTTTTGGTTGATCCGCAGTATGCGGCTGCAGCCAGCCAGTTGCAGGTATTGCAATCGGGCCTGATCGCCGCCGACCGGCTCACTCACCGCGTAAAGTCCGGGGAAAACCTTTCGGTTATTGCAAGTCACTACCATGTGTCGGTTGCAGAGTTGCAGCGCTGGAACAACATCAGTGATCCCCGCACGCTGAGCGCCGGCGCCGAGCTCATCGTGTTCTATACACCCGCAGAGAAGACCACTCCCGCCGGCACAATTGAGCACACAGTCCAGCAGGGTGATTCCCTGTGGAGCATTGCCCGCAAGTACAAGGTTCGAGTCAACGACCTGAAAGTCTGGAATGATCTCGGTACGGATAACACTCTCCAACCCGGGCAGTCCATCAGCGTTCATCCCTGAGTCGTGCCTAATTTCCGATTGACCTGCAATTCCCGCTTGCTATTTATCCAAATCCTCGTTGCCTGCCTGTGGGCAGCCCCGGCGCTGGGAGATGTAAACCTGCAGGGTGAGTCCGTCCAGGGGGGATTAATTTTCGGCAAGGCCGTCCCGGGAAGCCGGGTGACCCTTGATGGCAACGAGTTGATCGTGTCTGCGCAGGGGAGTTTCGTTATTGGCTTTGACCGCGATGAAACCGGCCAGCGTGTGCTGATTGTTTCCGCGCCGGACCAAGCGGACGAAGTCGTCAACCTGGACGTGGCGCCCCGGAAATATGCAATAGAACACGTGGACGGCTTGCCGCCGGAGACCATTCACCCTGACCCGGAGGCCGAGCAGCGCATCCGCGACGAAGCGGCCATGGTAAATACCGCGCGTTCGCGGCGTGACCCCCAGACCTGGTATCTTACGGGTTTTGCCTGGCCCGCCAGCGGGCGCATCAGTGGCGTATACGGCAGTCAGCGTATCCTCAACGGGGAACCGGGCCGGCCTCATTACGGAGTGGACATTGCCACTGGAGTGGGTAGTCCGGTGTATGCCCCAGCTGATGGCGTGATTACCCTCGCCCACCCCGGTATGTATTTTTCCGGAGGCACCTTGATTCTTGATCACGGCCAGGGGCTTTCATCCAGTTTCCTGCATCTGAGTAAAATCCTGGTTGAAACAGGCACGAACGTTCATCAGGGTGACTTGATTGCACTGGTGGGCGCCACCGGGCGTGCATCGGGCCCGCACCTCGACTGGCGTATGAACTGGCTTGACCGCCACGTTGACCCGCAGCTATTGATGGCGAAATTGCCGCTGCCTGAGGGTCAAGCCGGGGACTCACGCTGAAGCAGTAAATTACCGGGCAGGACTATTTCCCGGAATGCCCCAGGCGGACCGGGGCGCCAGCGCCCGCGACATACCCCCCTTCGATTCCCTTGGTTACCACGGACACTGCATTGTGTGGGTGCAGGCTTTCATAATGGGTGCAGCGGGCCCAGAAATCCAGGATACGCTCATCCTTTCCAAGAGCAGTCTGGATGCGACGTCCGGCATCTTCACAAAACATCAGGTTGCGGCCGTTCAGCAAGGCAAACGCCTGTTCATCTTCGCGCTTCACGGTGGCCTGAACCGGTGTTTTTAATGCTCCCTCAATGGCATCGACCAATTCGATAATTGGAAACATTTCAAAGCTGGGCGTGAGACGGACACGAATTTCTGCTGCGCTGCGCTGGCTGTGAGGCGTCGCGAGAATTCCTTCCTCACTACCGAGCCATTCGTACACCTGCTTCATGTCCACCCGCTGCTGTCCCAGGAAATCGCTCTTGAATTTATCCTGGATCAACTGACGAGCCAATGCGGCTGAACAGGGGCAGGTGCTCGAATAAAGAACTTCCAGGCCCATTTCAAGGCTGAATTCTCCTTCCTCCAGGATAGCAATCATGGATAAGGGGTAACGTCGCCATCCTTCATTGTCGCTTGCCAATGCCGGGCGCCGGGTGACGTAATCGAAATCAATCCGAATCAGTGCCCGGTCACTCAGTCCTTCGTGCGAGTCAAGAAACGCGCGCAACAACTGCCTCAAGGTGCAAGGGTTCAGCAAGCGCTGGGAGAATGCCTGGTCCAGGTGAAGGTAGAGCCGGGACATGTGGATGCCGCGTGCATCAGCGTCTTTCAGGTTGACATATGCAGTGACCAGCGCGGAGGATTGGATCACTCCACCGGCATCGTCTTCGATACGAACCGGCATTTCGATTTCATTCATGCCAACCCATGCCAGGGCCCCGGCTATTTCAGGCCTGGCTTCATTGGCAATATCGGGCATATCCCGCAGTGCGCTCTCAATCTTGCTCATCTCACACCCCCGCCTGGCCTGCTTAGTCCCGACTATACAGACCAGATCTTACGCAGTTTGATCACGGCTGACAGCTGATTATCCGCTAAAAGAACGGCACTGGCCAATGCAGTTTTCATATCGTTAACCGGTGTTTTGGTCGGGGCGGGGAGATTCGAACTCCCGACCCCCACAACCCCATTGTGGTGCGCTACCAGGCTGCGCTACGCCCCGACACGTTCAAACATGGTTAATAAAATTGAAACCCCTGGCAAACTGCAACCCTTGGCAAACTGAAACCCCTGGCAAACTGCAACCCTTAGGCAAACTGAAACCCTCAGGTAAACCGGCAGCCAGTGGCGGGCGGGGCATGTTAGCAAATGCACCGTCGCTGTTAAAGCATTGAGCAGCAACGAAGTGGAGGAAGCCCGCTTAGCGTTTCAGGACCCGTTTACCGTTTCAAAACCCCGCTTTAGCGTTTCAGAACCCGCGTCAGCGTTTCAAGACCCGCTTTAGCGTTTCAAGACCCGCTTTAGCGTTTCAAGACTTGAAGTATTTCTTCGAGTTCCAACCGCACCTGCCGGATGATCTGGTGGCTACGATTGACATCATCACGCGCCTCATCGCCACCCAGCATCTGCCGCGCACCACCTATGGTGTAACCCTGTTCATACAGCAGGCTGCGAATCTGGCGGATCATCATGACATCGCCGCGCTGGTAGTAGCGCCTGTTGCCCCGCCGCTTTACTGGTTTGAGCTGCTCAAATTCCTGCTCCCAGTAACGCAACACGTGCGGCTTTACCCCACAAAGATCGCTGACTTCTCCGATAGTGAAATATCGTTTCGCCGGAATCGGCGGGAGATCGCGATCAATTCCCGGGTCTAACATATGCTTCCACCCTTGCACGCAGTTTTTGGCCTGGACGGAACGTCACGACACGTCGTGCCGAGATTGGAATCTCTTCCCCCGTCTTGGGGTTTCTGCCGGGCCTTTGGTTTTTCACCCGCAACTGAAAATTGCCAAAGCCTGATAGCTTAACGTTCTCGCCCCTTTCAAGCTCTTCCCTAATAGCCTCGAAATATTCATCCACAAATTCCTTGGCTTCCCTTTTGTTCAAACCTACTACCTCAAACAGGCGGTCTGCAATATCTGCCTTTGTCAATGACATGTTCAACCTCTTAATTGAGCACCCAAACGATGCTCCAACGCCGCAATGGCCTGATGAATTACGGGGTCTACGAGTTCGTCTACTAGAGTGCTGGAAACGTTCTGCAAAATCAAGCCTATAGCGAGGCTTTTATACCCTTTTTTTAGTTTTTCGTCACGATAGACATCAAAAACCACCAAATCCTGCAACAAGTCTGCTATCTCGCCCCGTACAACTTTTTCAATTTCTGCAAATGTCACCTCGTCCGGCACCCATACTGCAATGTCGCGGCGAATGGAAGGAAACCGTGAAATCGGACATGCATGCGGGATCTGGCGTTGTTGCAGAAGATCCAGATCCAGCTCGAAAGCGAATACTTCACCTTCAATATCCAGCGTCTTGAGAACCCCGGGGTGGACTGCGCCACACCATCCTATCGGCCTGCCCTCAAGCGCCACGCATGCACTGGCGCCGGGGTGCGCCCAGGGACCGTCGAATGGCGTGAACGATACCGGCGTATCGCCGCGCAGCGCTATCAATCGTTCAACGTCACCCTTGATGTCGAAGAAGTCCAGTTTGTGAACTGGCTGCGCCCACTGCTCAGGCCAGGCCGAGCCGGTGGCGACGCCGCATATTCTGGAAATCTCCTGCAAAGTTTCCTGCTGAATATAGGCCAGCCCGGTTTCAAACAACCTGACCCTGGCCTGTTGGCGCCGCACGTTGTACGCGAGACTGGCCAGCAGTCCCGGCAACAGGGTAGTGCGCATCACGTCCATTTCAGCGGACAAAGGATTGGCCAGTGGCAAAGCGAAACCGGCTTGATGCACTGCCTCCAGCTGGCGACGGTCCACAAAACTATAGTTGATGGCTTCCTGGTAGCCTGCTGCGCACAGGCTTTGGCGCATGTGCATCAGGCTTACCGTATGGCTGGCAGCGCTTCCCACCGCCAATTGGCCCCCGGGTGGCGCTTCTGGAATGCGGTCATAGCCATGAATTCGGGCAACTTCCTCGATCAGGTCTTCTTCAATGGCAATGTCCATCCTGGCCGCAGGTGCGGTAACGGTCCAACTGCCGTCGGCAAAGCTCACCTGCATGCCCAGGCGCTTGAGAATGTCCTCAACCTGACTGCGTTCAAACTCAAGTCCCACCAATTGATTGAGGCGGTCATGGCGCAAACGGATGGGGCGAGGTGCAGGCAGCCATTGCACATCCTCTTGCACCAGGACAGGGCCGGGAACGCCACCACAAATTTCCAGCACCAGCGCTGTAGCGTGCTCAATGGCCCTGACTTGCCCCTGCGGATCAACACCCCGTTCGAAGCGATGCGATGCGTCGGTGTGCAGGCCATAGGCTCGTGCTTTTCCCATGATGGTCGCGGGCTTGAACCAGGCGCTTTCCAACAGAATGCTGGTGGTAGTGCCCGTCATTGAACTTGCTGCTCCACCCATGATGCCGGCCAATGCAACCGGTCCCGAACCATCGCAAATGGCCAGTACACCCTCATCGAGTTCAACCACCTCGCCGTTCAGCAGGCGCAAGGATTCACCCTGACGGCCGCGGCGCACGACGATCTCCCGGTCCAGTCGGTCGAGGTCAAATGCATGCATGGGTTGACCCAACTCCAGCAAGACGTAATTGGTGATGTCAACGACCGGGCTGATGCTGCGCAAGCCGCAACGGCGCAGGGCTTCCATCATCCACAAGGGAGTTTTCGCGGTGGGCTCTATCCCCCGGATGACCCGCGCCGCGTACCGCGGGCAATCTTCCCCGCTGAGCAAGCGAACGGGCAAGGCGTCATCGCTCTGGGCTGCGACCGAAGGAATGATGCGATCCTGGAATTCTGCAGCACAATTCGCTGCAACATCGCGGGCCAGGCCCCGGATGCACAGGCAGTCCGAGCGATTGGGCGTTAAGTCAATTTCTATGCTGAAATCGTCCAGCGCCAGCCATGAACGAAAATCCACGCCGAGTGGAGCATCGGGGGGCAATTCCATCAGGCCTGAATGATCTTCGGACAAGCCCAGTTCACGAGCCGAGCACAACATTCCTGCCGACTCCACCCCCCTCAGCTTCGCTTTCCTGATATGGAAGTCCGCCCCGATCTGCGCGCCAACACGGGCAAGAGGCACACGCAGCCCGGCCCTTGCATTGGGTGCTCCACAGACAATTTGCAGACGCTCCGCGGAGCCGTCATTGACACTGCATACCGACAACTTGTCTGCGTCGGGATGCGGCTTGCAGGTTTCTATCTCCGCCACGACAACATGACTGAACGCAGCAGCCACCGGCTCGACGGAGTCGACTTCCAGGCCAGCAGCAGTCAGCCGTTCAGACCATTGCACGGCGTCCAGATCAACCTTGACCCATTGCTTCAACCAATTTGCACTGAATTTCATGGTGAACTCTGGCCTTCTGGTTTATGGAAACCCTGATTTATTCAGAGCTTACTTGTCAGTGAAACTGCCGCAGGAACTGCAGATCATTTTCATAAAAATGGCGCAAGTCGGTGACGCCATAGCGCAACATTGCAATGCGCTCAACGCCCATGCCAAAGGCATAGCCTGAGTAGCGCTCCGGGTCGACGTTACACGCTCTGAGCACATTCGGATGGACCATGCCGCACCCAAGAATTTCCAGCCAGCCAGGCTCAGCGCCAGCGCCTTTCTCCCAACTAATGTCGACTTCTGCGGAAGGTTCGGTAAAGGGAAAATAGGATGGGCGGAATCGCATGGCCAGCGAGCGCTCGAAAAACGCATTTACGAAGGTGTGCAGCAGGCCCTTGAGGTCAGCCATGCTCACGCCCTCGCCCACCAACAGGCCTTCGATCTGGTGGAACATGGGAGTGTGGGTCTGATCGGAGTCACTGCGATACACCTTGCCCGGTGCGATGATGCGGTACGGCGGGTCCTGCCGTTCCATCACACGGATCTGCACCGGTGATGTATGCGTTCGCAAGAGGCGCCCGTCACCGAAATAGAATGTATCGTGCATGGCCCGTGCCGGGTGATGCTCCGGGAAGTTCAAAGCCGCGAAATTGTAATAGTCCTGTTCTACTTCCGGGCCGGTGGCGACATCAAAACCCAGTCGCGAAAAAATATCCACAGCCCGTTGCATGGCGCGAGTGACAGGGTGTAATCCGCCACGCTGCTCACCCCGGCCAGGCAGGCTTACGTCCACTTTCTGGCTCAGCAGCAGGGCCTCAAGCGCCGCGGCTTGCAGAACCGTTTTTCGATCGGCAATTGCCAGGGCCAGGTCATCGCGGGCGACGTTGACCGCAGCTCCAAACGCTTTCCTCTGCTCCGGATCAAGGTTGGCCAGGGCTTTCAGTTGCGCAGTGATCTCGCCCTTCTTGCCGAGATATCCCACCCGCAGTTCGTCGAGGCGTTGCAAGTCCTTGCAGGCCTCAATTTCTGCGCGGGCGCGGTGCTGAATTTCCTTGATTGTGTCCAATGCCTGATTCCCGGGAAAAAAAAGGAAGAGCACAGGCCCTTCGTATTTTTATCCCAGGCTGGCCTTGGCTTTTTCGGCCAGAACACCAAAAGCGGCCAGATCGTGTACTGCAAGGTCGGCCAATACTTTGCGATCAACCTCGATTTCCGCCCGGTTGAGACCATCCATGAAACGGCTGTAGGACAGCCCAAATTCACGCGCGGCAGCATTGATTCGAACGATCCAGAGGCTGCGGAACTGGCGTTTCCGCTGACGACGGTCGCGGTATGCATACTGGCCTGCCTTGATAACCGCCTGCTTGGCAACCCGGTACACCTTGCGGCGCGCGCCGTAATAACCTTTGGCTTCATCCAGAACTTTCTTGTGTCGGGCTCTAGCCGTGACGCCCCGTTTTACTCTTGCCATTTTCCTGATCTCCTGCCTGAAATGTGGATTTAGACGTAGGGCAGCAT
>Ga0315273_10012849_pt1 | contig 10746 bp, 9 predicted proteins | sample YL17G02_0_MG_FD_205753 | JGI IMG/M metagenome (GOLD analysis project Ga0315273, IMG submission 205753) | Sediment microbial communities from Yellowstone Lake, YNP, Wyoming, USA - YL17G02_0 | ecosystem: Environmental > Aquatic > Freshwater > Lake > Sediment | place: USA: Wyoming | collected... | reverse complement strand
GTTTCAACGAGTTCTTTCAGGAACCTAAAAATATACCGGAGCGGACAAGAACGGAAAATTCTGACCCGAACGACCTGTCACCGTTCGATGATTACGATTCAAGACACGACCTGTCAGGACTCCTGACCTCAAACGGATGGCGAGAACTTTTCAGGAGAGGAGAACAAATTTTCTACCAGAGACCGGGAAAGGAAGGAAGAGGGGTTTCTGCGACGTGGAACTCTATTCCAAACCGGTTTTACTGCTTCTCGACCGCAACCTGTTTTCCAAACAACACGGTATTTAAACCATCGGCGGTATACGCAATACTCAAGTTCGGGGGAGATTATAACGCGGCGGCGAAAGATTTGTACGCCCTTGGATTCGGGTCGAGAAAGGAAAAAGAAAAAAAAGAACAGAGATCGGTTATAATCAATCCGAAGACCGTAAGAGAAAACGTCCTGAAAATCAGAGACTCCGGATACCAGAAAGGAAAATCCACCGGGTGGAAAAAACTGGACGAGTATTACTCGGTGATAAAAGGACAGTTCACCGTGATTACGGGGATGCCCAGCCACGGCAAAAGCCAGTTCGTGGATGCCCTGACGGTGAACCTCGCCATGAACGAAAGATGGAAATTCGCCTACTTCTCCCCGGAAAATTACCCCACGGAAATGCACTACCACCAGATCATCGAAAAAATATCAGGACAGAATTTCTGGAAAATACCCCCACTTGAAATCAACGAAATCATGGACTTCATAGAAGAGAAATTTTTTTTCATAGACGCGCTGGAAGAAGAAATATCACTCGACGGAATCCTGGAACAGACAAAAACATTGTGCGAAACAAAAGAAATCGACGCGCTCGTAATAGACCCGTGGAACGAAATCGAACTGTCCAAACCCAAAGATATTTCCGATTCGGACTTCATCGGCGCCTGCCTGCGAAAATGCAGGAAGTTCGCGAGAAAATATAAAATCCACCTCTGGATAATATGCCACCCGATCAAAATGCAGAAAGACAAGGACGGAAAATATCCGGTACCGGAACTATACGACTGCGCCGGAAGCGCCCACTGGCGCAATAAGGCGGACAACGGATTGTGCGTTCACCGCGACTTTGTAAACGAAATAACGGAAATACATATCCAGAAAATAAAATTCAGATACACCGGCAAACCGGGTACGTGCGAACTGAAATTCAATACCGAAAACGGAAGATACGAGGAGACGAACGATGCGACACGATTGGATTTTTAACGATACGTTTGACACATGGATGAAAATGAAAGCCTATGACAAAATTATCTGCACCACCAAAGCCATTGCGCGGAAAATTAAAACCGGACGACACCTTCCCGCAACTGCCACCAGAGGAAAAAATCAGAATCTGCGAGGAAATCGCATCACACTATCCCGATAATCACCCGGAAAAAAAGAAAATCAGGGAACAGATAAAAAACTACTCCCTGACGAAATCCATACACCAGTCCAAACTACCGTTCACCACAGGCCAACCGTCAGCAGCATCCGGCGAATGAAGCCGACAGGAACCGTAAGAAGTCGAAAGTTTGCTCTGATCACCCAACTCAAAAGCCACGCAATCACAACACCGGGACCTCCCCGGCTTTTCACACACATCATCCATAAACACCTCCCTGTATTAATTATATATTAAACTGTTGACAGGTTAATGGAAAAAGAGTATTATTAAATTAAAAGCTATGGACGACTTCCTGCTGTTACGATGCCAAAACGAAAAAGCGCACTCGCCAAAAGGCGAACGCAAAGCGGGAAATATCGTCGCGTTCATAGGCAAAAATAGCGTCACCGTGCGCTGCATAGACTCTTACTGCAAACACTGGAATAAAATTTCATTCTCGCTGCCGGGAATAAACGTGGACCTGAGAAAAGCAGGAATATCACAGACGGTCATCAAGCCGGGGTCCGTCACCTTCAAAGCGGGAAGAGCCAGCGCAATAGTAGACAACTGATTACCACCGGAAAAGCCAAGAGCTAAAAACCGTCCTTACACAAAAAGGCGATGCTCATGGCTTTAGAACCAATCAACGTAATCCGCGACTGCGATACCGCAATTAAAGCCCGCAACGAGGACTTCAAACGCTCTTTCGAAATCTGGGAAGCATACTTCGCCGCCAACGGCAAACAATGGCCTGAATCAAAAAGACAAGACCTCCTCGCACAAGAACGACACCCATGGCAGTTCGACGTCCTCGGCCCCAAAGTCGAAACCCTCGCAGGATCACTCACCGCAGAACTCCCCGACATGGACTGGCTACCCGTGGAAGGCGAACCAAACCAGGCGATAGAAGCCGTCAGAGAACGCTACTACGGCGACAAGGAACTGTTCAACTACAACGACGAAGCACTGCTGTTCACCATCCGCGACGGCTGCATCCACTCCGGATGGTGCCAGATGAAAGAGTCGAAAAGATACTCCGAAACCGGCAACATAGCCATCGAAAGATGCAGACCGAATTACATAGTCCCAGACTCCTACTGGGTCACCGATAACGACAGAGACCTCGACACCATCTTCAAAATCGGCTACTACACACCGGAGCAGATTTTAAACCTCTTCCCGAAACGGTCGAAGGAAATCGAACGGGCAATCGAAGAAAGAAAAACAAAAGGACTTATCTATTCGTCAAGCAACAGCCTGGAACAGCGCGACGACGACCAGAAAAACTTCAAGACCGAATCAGGCGACCAGTTCAGGGTGATCGAAAAATTCTACCTGAAAGACATCAAAACCGAACGCCTCGTTGGAATCAAAACACTCCCCAGCGGACAACCCCACTATATGCCGTTCCCCGTCACCAAAGACAGGGATATGCTGCAAAGATTTGCGGAAGTAAACGGACTCGACTGGGACAACGTGAGCGCGACCGAATACCGGGAACGCAAACAATTTATCGCGACAGTAACGGATTTGGATACGGAAATGTTTCTCGAGGAAGGCGAAACGCGCGAACAGGTCAACGGACTGTCGTTCTTCCACTTCACCTGCCAGCGGTACAACGGGCACGACAAGGGAATCGCGGAATCAATACTCGACGCGCAACGGGTGATTAACGAAAAGGAATCGTATTTGCTTGAGTACATGGCGAAAGCGGGCGGGGGCAGCGAACTCTGGAACTCCGATTTGTTCGCGGACGCCAACGCGAGAAAACGGTTCGTAAAGAACAAGAACAAATTCGGACACGTGGAATTTCTCGACATCGACGGGGTCAGGACACCCCGGATAGAAGTCAACCCGGCACAGGTGCCGAGCGCGGTGTTCCAGGAAATCCAGCGGATGTACGGCGAAACCCTGCCTATGGTCTCAAGAGTCAGCGACGCCATGAGCGCGATATCAAGCTCGGAAGACTCCGGCGTCCTGCTTGAACGCAAATACCAGATCAACAGAATCGGCAACGTCCTGTACGACAAGTACGTGAAACTCCTGGTAAACAACATCGGGGAGGCGTATTACTACCAGTCGCAGATCACCTACGGGGACACACAGCAGGAAGTCAAACGACGGAGCGGAGGGTCCATCACGATCAACAAGAAGGACTACTCGGGCGGGATGAAGGTCGTCATAAACGATATGTCAAGCCTGCCGAGATCGAAGGTGGTGGTGACGGAAAGCAAGTCGAATCCTATTTATCAACTCAGGAAGAAGATGGAAGTCGAAACCATCATGAAATCCATCCCGCCGACGGACACGCTCCGGATTCAATCGGCGCTCGGGATGTACTTCGAATCCATGAGCATGAACGACCAGACAAGGGCGCAGGTCGAAGCGGTGAACGAAATCGAAATGAAAAAGGCGATGCTCGCGACAATGGCCGAAATGTCAACATACGAAACGCAGATCAAGCAGAACCAGGCGGCGGGCGAACAGATCGCGATGTCCATGGTGAAAATGGAACAGCCGCAGCAGCCGCCCGCACCGCAGCAGTCCGTTCAGCCGCAGGCCGAAATGCCTCCGACACAGTCCGGACCGGAACCCGCAATGACGCCGCAGCAGGCGCAACCGGCGGAGATGATGGCGTAATATGAGAGCGAAGCGACAGAGTGACATGAAAAGACTGATTATAAACGCAAAGGCGGACAACACCCCCGCAATGCACAACCAAGGAGTTGGAAATGGCTGACGAAGCCCTCGTTTTTAAATCCACGGAGGAAAAAGCCGACGCGATCAGCAAGTACGACGAATCGAAAGGCGCCGAAGGCATCCAGAAAATCATGGACGCGCAGGTAGTACCCGAAGTCAAGACGGAAACACCCCCGTTGACAACGGAAAAACAGCCTGAAGCGAAACCCGTTCCCCCACCCGAAGCCAAGGTCGAGGCGGTCACACCCCCGCAGCAAACCGACACTCCGGACGACTGGGCGAAATCCAGAGGGTATGCGTCATTCGCGGAAGCCAGAAAGGCGTTCGACGAGAAGGAAGAACTGATCAAGCGGCAGCAGTCGTTTATAAAGGAGAAACTAAACCAGACACCGGCGGCGCCCCCGCAGCACCAGGCGCCCGCGCAGGCGCCAAGGCAGCAGCAGGTCGCGGCGGTAAGCTCAAAAATCGACACGATCAAAAGCTCTATCGCGGCAAACCTGCAAAAGCAGAAGGCGCTCATCGAAGAACTCCGGGCCGATCCGGTACTCAATACCGACGGGGATTTTCTGGCGAAAAAACACGCGGTCGATTCGGAGAAATTCGAACTCGACTCGCAACTCGTCGATGAAATCTCCGGCCTGAAGGGAATGATCGAACAGAATTCAAGACAGATCAAATCCTTCTCGGAACGGCAGGAGAACGATTCGCGGGCGGACCAGAGCCGAAAAGCCTACGAAAACGAAATGAACGAAATCGATTCGTTCGCTTCGAACGTGACTCACCCGGAATTCAAATTCACCGACGGAAAATCATCGGTGGACGTGGAAGCCGAATGGGCAAACTGGGCCTCGCAAGTGGCAAGCGCAGTGTTCGGTTCACAGGTAAACGTACTTCGAAGCCAGCAGGAACGGGAAGCCGTGGCCCACGCAATGAACCTGCTTTCGGAAAAAGACCCGGAAGTGATCAACGCGTGCAGAGTCGCCGGAATACCGCAGGAACCATCGCAGGACGTGGCCAGATATCTGGAAATCTGCGAACTCCTCGACCACCGGGACGGCATCAAGAAAAACCCGATCACCGGCAAAAAGGAGCAGTTGGAACGCCTTGTGCGCGATCCGGCAACCGGAAACTTTTCAAAGGAAAAAGTCCGGTTCGCTTCAATCGAAGACGCCTACCAGCACCGTCTCGCCGTTGACGGCACATATCAGAAACGCATAAAAGAAGCATACGCTAACGGCGGCAAGGACCTGGCGGCGGCGGCGCAAAAACGCTCCCAGGCGCCCGTCGAACTCGACAACGCCACCGGAACGTCCAAGGCGGACGTCGGACTCGCTCAATCTCCACAGGACGCAATGAAAACCCTGGAACAGATCGACGAAGCCGAAGCCTACCGACAAAAACTTTCCGGCGACTCGACGCTTTGGAACAAGTACGAAGGCGCACTCAAGGCAGTTCAAGGATGATTGAAACGCATTGTAGCGGGCAACGAAAACAACACTAACTTTTTTCAAGGAGAATTTTTATGGGTATCGGCGTAGTTGCCCCAGTCGCATTGGATGCCAACTCCCTACGAGTCGGTTATGACAAACAACTCCGGATTAAGTCGCTCCCCGAGGACATCTACAGCGCACTCTCCGGTCTCACCAAACCCGCCACGGAATCGAAGACGATTCCCAACGCGATATACATGACCATCGAAGCGGACGCACTCGCCGGAAGCAATTCGGCAGTCGTCACGATGAAAAAGCCCCTGCAAACCGCCGGTGTTTTCGGCAACGCAGTGGCAATCGGCAACGAGGAACTTCCCGTCACGAAGTCATTCCGAGTGTACCGGAACAACTGCCGGAAAGTCATCTCCACCCCCGGCTACGGTATCCGCAAACTCGACGCGGATTACCTGAAACTCTTCCCGCAGCACATCGAAGACCTCTCGACGTGGAACAAGGAAGAGGAAGGGCTGGAAATCCGCATGGCGTTCATGCAGACCTTCGGCTGGTCCCTGACCTTCGGAGATACGGCGGCAATATGCGCCCAGAACTGGAACCCGAATATCTTCGTTTCGGGCCTCCCGATCCGGACGTGCAGCCCCGTATACAGCGCAAACGTGGCGACCTACACCACAAACATCATCAACACGATTATCGCGGCGGGCGGCGGCAGCATCCTCCCGACAATCGGCCAGACCCTGAACCAGCCGAACCTGTCAAACCTGTCGAATTTCGCTTTGGAACGCAGGATCGAACCCCTCCAGATCGCCGGACTTCCGGGCGGCAAAGGCTTCGTTCTCACCATCAGCGAACGCCAGGCGGCGTACATCAGCGATCCGGCATGGTCCCAGAGGAACATGGGCAGCCTTATCAGGCGCGATCAACTCCCCGCCCCCACCTGCAACTGGCCGGGCGTGATCGGAGCCTACAAGGACATTCTGCTCGTTCTGGACGTGCGCCAACCCACCCTCAACCCGACCGGCTCAAGCGCACCGTTCGGTCTCAGCGCCGGATACCTCTGGCCGGGCGACATCGATCTCCGTTACCGCGACGACCGGGACGTCATCGATACCGCCTACCTGCACGGAAAAGCCTCGGTGGTGAAGTGGGAACCCGAAAAGCTCTCCCACATCCAGCAGGAGGACGATTACGCAAAGGTGATCGGTCACGGCACCGCCCGCGTATGGGGACACCGCATCCCGATTTACGACCAGACCATCCCGAACATGGGGTCTTACGAGTACTGGGGCGGCATCCTCGTACTTTGCAGGATTCCTGACTACGTGTAATAGCCTGAACTGAGCGCCGGGGGAGAAATCCCCCGGTTGCTTTTTCCTGAAACCTTCTTGAAAGGACTGTTTATGATCAGCGGCAGCGAAATGGCACTCGACCGGGCGCAAATCGAACGCTCACAGAACCGTGAACACGCAATCATGGCAAAAGCCAGCATCATGGGCTACAAATTTATCAGGCTGCAACTCAAAAATATCCGAAAACGCCGGATTGTAGGGGTCGATTGCATCGCCGCCTCCGCTTTCGTGAACGAAGAAATGGGCGGCATCACCGATTACAACATCGAAGTCAAGGGCGGGGAGATAAATTTCCAGTTTAGGCCCGATTTTGCGGCATACCTCTTCGACATCCTCGACACCGATCGGAACCGCCAGTTTCTCGCAAGCCATTACGAGTTCAATTACTGGCAAATCCTCGACAATCACGTGGATTTCGATATCAAAGCACGGTTTCAGAAGATCAAGGAAGACCTGATCAAGAAACCCGAACCCCTGAAGGCCGGAAGCAAGGAATTCTGGGACGAAGTACACAAGGCCGAGGAACACAGCCGCCTTCTGGCGCGAGGTGAAATAGAAATCCCGGTGGCAACACAGTCTGCGGTATCGCCCTATGACGTAAATCTCAAGGCCGAACCGATTATTTACGAACCGCCGACTCCGGAAGCCGTCACCAACGCCAGACCCAGGGGAAGACCGATCCACAACGCCAGACAATACACGGGCCTCACCGCTTCCGAGCGGAATAAAATCGTCGCGGAGAAAAAAATCCAGATGGAAAAGTCCCGGTTGCTCGGAAAAAGCATTATTCCGACCGATCCGCTTGAAGACGTTTCACGTGAAACCGAAACCCAAGGAGCAGGCGTCAATGCGCCTTAATCATGGCAACAACACTTGAAATATTGACGATTTTGCAGGAACAGTACAAAGGCTGGAACATAAACGGCACTCGGGGAATCCTGCATTATCTCAATCTGGCTCACAGACTCTTCAGGCAGCAGGAATCGGAACAAACCATCTACTTTACACCGGCAACAGGGAAGTTGCCATTTCAAAACACCGTCGCGGGAACCTACCAGTACACATTGCCGAATAACTGCTGGAAACTTTTCGGCGTTTTCGTCGAAGCGGGCGTCACCGGAAGCCTGCTTGACAGTTACTACGGCACCGGGTACGCCATGCGGATAGGCGCCGCACGAAAAGTCGAAGTCACCACCCTTTCCGGCATCGATTACCTCAGAATCCACAACATCCGCAGCACCCCGTGGTCCGAATCGGGCAACGCAAGCCTTATTTTCACCGACGACCCGGGAAACTCGACGAATATTTACAATATCGCGTACTACCGACTCCCCGTCGATATCGTTTCCGACGCTATACAAATGGAAGTCGAGCCGCCATGGGACGAGATGTACCTGATACCCGCCACCTGCAAACTTATCGAAGGCGTGGAACACGGCAACTACGCCGAAGCCCGAAAAGAAGTACTTGATATGTGGAAATCCCTCTATTGGAAGGAACTAAATACAGGCGAACAGGGCATGTATGCGGAAACCGAAGATAGAGGCTATTAAATGGTGACAAAAACCGTAGGAGTTGGCGGAGATTACTCGGATTGGAACGCTGTTTTCAATTGGTTAAGCACTTTGGTTTTTGCTGACAATTACGAGATAATCCAAATAAGCGATGTAACAAACGTAACAGTACCGACACCTTGGCCTGCCGGACATGGCCCAATATTAAGTACCTATACTCTTACTTTTAAAGTTTCTCCAGAAGGCTATCACAACGGCGACCCTACCGCTGGATATAAAACCTATCTTCCTACCCCTTGGATTAATAATGTTTTTGGAACAGCCAACGGCGATACGGTTATTTTCGACGGATTAAATATAATTAACCAAATTGGATACCCACCAATACGGTGTTGGGACAGTAACGGAACCGCTTCAAATTTTTGTCAAGTAATAATTAAAAATTGCATAATTCAAGGAGTTGGGGGCAATTGGCTTAGTTTTGATTTTGGTGTTTTGCTTTATTCAAATAAAGGTTCAAGTAAAAACCAGATGTACAATTGCAAAATTTATAATTGCGGTTGTGCAGGGATTGGATTAACCGGCTGGGCACACGCAGTTGAATCTGGATCAACAATAGAAAATTGTACCGTTTATAATTGCGGTAATTATAATAGCGGGGGACCGTTGCATTATCATGGTATAGGTAGTTGGCTTTATTCCATGAAAAATATCAGCTTTTCTAATGTTGTAAGTTGTAATAACAACGCCGTTTATAGAGATTGGGAAGATACAATTCCTTTACTAAGCGGAAATTCAATAACAAATTGTGCCGATTCTGACAATTCAATCCCTTTTGGAACAAACAACCTGAATAATATTATTCCAGCAAACGAATTTGTTTCTTTGTCTGATACTAATTCAAGATTTCTCAATTTTGATTTGGGAACCCTGATATCCGTTGCCGTAACAAACCCCGACAAGGGACCAGAACCATTAAAGGTAAAATTTACAAGTAATGCTAATTACACGTGGCCATCGAACCATCTTTATAGTTCAGGAATAGCACCGACCTTGACCACCACGGATATTGCCGAAAAAATCTATGGGCAATACGGGAACTATCCCATCGGTTGCCATAACGCGGAGATGGCCTACTAATGGGCCGCAAGAACTACAACAAAGGCTCCGATAAAACCGACCGAAAAATAATTTCCTTCGATCAAGACTCCTTTGCAGCCGGGCTGATTAAAGATTTCCCCGCAACAGAAATTTCTGGCAACGCTCTCGCCAAGGCCGATAACGTCGTCAATTACCCGAATGAAGTTCAGGGGCGCCTCGGTTCTCAGCTTTACACCACCTACGAACTGCCTCCCATCACCGGTCGCACCGGACTCGTCGGTTCAAAAGCCGGGTATATCATCACCTGCACAACCAATCTTTTCACCGAAGACGACGTCGGCAACTATTGGGTATGGCCGGGAACCGAAACTGTTCACGAAGAGATCATCCGTTACATAAACGGTTTTCATGTTGAAGTGGCAACAAGTGATACACGCGCACTCACGACCGGGTGCTATATGCGCGGAAAGGTGAACCTCTGGCATTTTCACAGCGTACTTAAGAAATGGCTGTTTCTTATCGGAACCGACTTCTGGGTGGTCGATATTCCAATGACTACCTGGACGAAGATACTGGTAATTTCAAAAGGCAGCGTTCCGAACAACGCCCTTTCCGCAGTTGACGAATACGATAAAGATTCGTGGATAGTTTTCAACAGCAAGGGACATTATCACGTTACCTATTACTGGGAAAAATTCTTTGCGTGGAAACGCAATATCCCGATCCCGAATATCGCGGTAGACGAGGTTCCGGCGACGGCGACCACCAATTTCCTGTACGGGTATATTTATTCGACGGCGCGTCTCACCGAAATGGGGAATTTCATCGACCGTCTCACACCGTCGCGCATTGAACTGGAAACTGGAACGAATTCGTGGGGAGACAACCTTCAGGATTACAACGACGTAAACACCGTAAACGCGATAGACGCAACCAACGGGCAGGTTGTCGGACCCCTTTATGTGCCGCAGGTCACCGATACCGATCCGGTGGAATATCACACCCATCTCACGCATTTTCCGATTTATCGCACACTCGACAAGACCAATCTTTATCAGCAGGACCAGAATCAGGCACTTCTCAACAACCCCCAAAGGTTTATCTGGGTCAAGGATTTGAGAATTTGCGCGGCGTTTTTTGCCCGTAAGTACAACGGTCACGTACTTGCACGTTACGGCCAGTTTGAAATAGCCGATATCGGCAGTACAATCGAATGGGAAAACGGCGACC
>Ga0315273_10012848_pt1 | contig 10747 bp, 9 predicted proteins | sample YL17G02_0_MG_FD_205753 | JGI IMG/M metagenome (GOLD analysis project Ga0315273, IMG submission 205753) | Sediment microbial communities from Yellowstone Lake, YNP, Wyoming, USA - YL17G02_0 | ecosystem: Environmental > Aquatic > Freshwater > Lake > Sediment | place: USA: Wyoming | collected... | reverse complement strand
CCGCTAGGTGTCACTGTGATGTAGCGTAAGCAGCGCAGGTAGATCAAAACGATGGCGGCCCACGGTAGAATCACACAGACGGCGAAGATGGCCATCATAACCTGTGGATCAGCCAAGAGCGCCGCCGCGTTGGCAAAATGGGTGAGCGCTAAAAAGGTCAGGCAGCCGATTAAACCCATGACCGAAAACGTGATCAGGCTGTTCGGGCAGGCCGTGAAGCGGCGACCGCCCCCCGCTACATCATCGGTGAAGTAAAAGTGCTCACGGTCCTCTTTATGACGGCGAAACAAGTAGGCGACAGCGTCTTCATCCTCGCGGTCGATGGTGCCGATGCGGTCCCAGACCTGAGCTTCCTCGCTAAATCGGCCATCCATTTCCAGCAGGCGCGCGCGCAGTTTCAAGGCGGCGGTGTTTTTTGGTCCTAAGGCGAGGAGTTGGTCTAACGCTAGATGCGCTTCGGCGGTGCCGCCTGCGTCGATGATTTCGGTGATCTGTTTGACGTGCATCATACATAAGACATCGGCAGGATCTGCCGTGGACTTTAGTCTCGGGCACCAGCGGCAATGACTAGATGAATATAGCCGGGCCAAAGCTAACCATAACCAATGATTCTAAAAATTTGTAGTTTCCCTTCCCATTTTCTCATGATGATTTATTTTAATATGGTCCATCAGTAGTTTTCTTTCCACTAGCCAAAGGCTTGTTTACGCAGCCTTAGTAAGGCAGGTATTGCATATGAGTCATGTAGCGACGGGCGACGGCATCGAGCAGTTGGTAGCATCCCATAGTGCCCTGCTCGAACGAGCTAATGCGGAGATGAGTCGGTGTATCGTCGGACAAAAGGCCGTAGTGCAGCGCCTGATCATGGCACTCATCGCCGAAGGTCATGTCCTGCTCGAAGGCCTGCCAGGTCTGGCCAAAACCACCCTGGTGAAGGCCCTGGCCCAGACGGCAGCGCTGTCTTTTGGTCGGATTCAATTTACCCCTGACCTGCTGCCGGCCGACGTCATCGGCACCCAGATCTATGACCCGCGCAGCGGCGAGTTCAAGGTGCGCAAGGGACCGATCTTTCATCATATCGTTCTGGCTGATGAGATCAATCGGGCACCGGCTAAAGTGCAGTCGGCCTTGCTTGAAGCCATGCAAGAACGCCAGGTCACCATTGGCGAGCAATCCTTCAGCCTAGCTCGTCCCTTCCTGGTCTTGGCCACGCAAAACCCAATCGAGCAAGAGGGCACCTATCCCTTGCCTGAAGCTCAAATTGACCGCTTTTTGTTCAAGGTCAATGTCACTTACGGTAGCCTCGAAGAGGAAGAGCTGATCATCGCTCGTGCCATGACCAAAGATGAGGTGACCCTCACGCCAGTGCTGACCGGTGACAGCCTGCTGGCGATGCGGGATCTTAGCTTAAAATTGCACGTCGCCGATAAGGTCCGTCGTTATATCGTGCAGCTGGTGTTCGCCACCCGCGACCCAGCGGCCTATGGTATGAAAGATCTGGCCGCCTATATCCATATCGGCGCTTCGCCCCGCGCTTCCATCAATCTCGAACGCGCTGCTCGCGTCAACGCCTTGATGCAGGGCCGAACCTTCGTCACCCCTCAGGATGTTAAAGATGTCGGCCTCGATGTGTTACGCCACCGCGTCCTCCCCACCTACGAGGCCGAGGCCGAAGGTGTGAAGAGCGAACAGCTCGTCCAACGAATCTTCGACCGCGTCGACGTGCCTTAACATGCTCAACCCCGAAGTGATCAAACAAATCCGTGCCGTCCAGCTCAAGGCCGGTCACCTCGTCACCGACGCCCTAGCCGGCAATTATCTGAGCGCCTTTAAAGGCCGCGGCATGGAGTTTGACGAAGTGCGCGAGTACGTGCCCGGCGACGACGTTCGTCTGATCGATTGGAACGTAACAGCGCGCATGCAGCAGCCGTTTATAAAAGTTCTAAGAGAAGAGCGTGAGCTGACGGTGATGTTAATGGTCGACGTCAGCCCGTCGCAAGCCTATGGCACCTTAGCGCGGAAAAAGCAGGAAGCTGCGGCCGAACTCGCTGCGGTCCTGGCCTTTCTGGCCATCCGCAACAACGACAAGGTCGGACTGATCGTCTTTTCAGATCATATCGAGCATTTCATCCCGCCAAAAAAGGGCCGCGGCCACGTCTGGTCCATTATCCGTTCCGTGCTGACCCACCAAGGTAGCGGCCAGAGGACGGATATAAATGCCGCGCTTGAAGCACTACAGCGCGCCTCACGCCGCCGTTGCCTAGGATTTCTGATCTCGGATTTTTGGGCCGAGGGTTACGAGAAATCCTTGACCGTCGCCGCTGCCCGCCACGACCTCGTGGCCGTGCGCACGGTTGATCCTAGGGAACGGGAGATGCCGTCGGCTGGCCTGGTCAGCTTTCAAGACAGCGAGACCGGCGAACTCTTTGAGGTCGATACCAGTGATCGTAAATGGCGGCAAGCCTATGCCAAGCAAGCAGCAGCCAGGGAGCAGCAACTGAGCCAGCAATTTCGTCGCAGTGGCGCCGGGAGTTTCGTCGTCGATACCGGCACCGATACGGTGGGCCCGCTGGTGCGCTTTCTTAGAGAGCGCGATCGGCGGCGCCGGTGAACGATCAACTCCCGCCCCCGGGGGCACTACCCACTCCAGGCTCGGCCCCCTTACCAGGGCCCGACGCCGCAACTGGTCAGTTGCTCCTGCCGCACGGGGTGCGAGGGGCTCTTGCACCGTATCCCGAGTGGGTGCTGCTCACCGCTTTGGCCCTGCTGCTTGCAGCACTGATAGGCACCGTGGTGCTGCTGTGGCGCTGGAATAAGCGCCGGCGTTCCATGCGGCCAAAGCCGAGGCTTGATCCCTGGGACGACTTGCTTGCGCGTATAGGCAGCGTGGTGCCAGAGCAGCCGTTCACTAAGGCCGTACAAGCAGAGTATTACTCGAGTCTTAGCTTGATGCTGCGCGAAGGGATTGAACGCCGCTGCGGTCTAGCCGCGATGGGTCGGACGTATCAGGAACTGCGCGGACCACTCAGAGCACAATCTTTTCTGCCCAAAGAGCAGGGCGAGGCCATCCTTGGTTTTCTCGAACGCGCCGATTCGGTAAAGTTCGCCGCAGCGCCAAGCAGCGACGAGGAAGCCAAAGCGGCAGTGCTGCAGGTATCAGCCTGGATCACAGCATTGCGGCCACAACCGCCCACCACCAAAATTCAGGAGGCCTCGCGTGCGCCTAGCTGATCCATGGTGTCTGGCCCTCCTGCCAACGCTAGCATTACTGGTCTGGCAATACCGTCGTCGCCGGGCCGCCGTGCGCTTTCCTAGCCTCGGCATCTTAAAAGCGCCGGCGAACGGACGCTTGACCATGTTGCACCATCTGCCATTTATCCTGCGCTGCTTAGCGGTGTCCCTGCTGATCATTGCCATGGCCCGTCCCCAAAGCGGTGAAACCCACACCGAACGCACGACCGAAGGACTGGACATCGTGCTGATACTGGACACCTCGCGCAGTATGGAGGCCCGCGACTATATTTGGGGCGACGAGCGGCCCAACCGCTTGGCGGTGGTCAAACGAGTGATCACCGACTTCATCGCCGAGCGCCCAGCAGACCGCATCGGTATCATTGTGTTCGGCAGCGAGGCCTTTACCCAGGCACCTCTGACCCTAGACCATCAAGTGCTCTACCGTTTCATCGAGCACATTCAAATCGGCATGGCTGGCGATGCAACGGCGATTGGCGACGGCCTGGTTACGGCGATCAACCGGCTTAAACCGGTGCAGGCAAAAAGCAAGGTTGCCGTACTGCTCACCGATGGAGGCAACAACTCAGGCCGTACCGATCCGATGGCTGCGGCTCAGGCCGCGGCGACTATGGGGGTGAAGGTCTACACGATCGGCGTCGGCGCCAGCCCACCCCCAGGGCAAGCTCAGGATGCCTTAGACCTCGACGAAAAGGCCCTCAAAGATATCGCTGCTGCAACCAAAGGGCGCTACTTTCGTGCGGCTGACACTGCGACCCTAGTCAACGTCTATCAAACCATCGATCAGCTCGAGAAGGCCAAGGTCAAGGTTGATAGCTATGCGAATTATGCCGAGGAATTCGCCGTGTTCGTAGCACTAGCGCTGAGCTGCCTCAGCATTGAGTTGTTGTTTGGTTTGACTAGGCTACGGAGGCTACCAGCATGAGCTTTGGTCATCCTGAATGGCTGCAGCTGTTGTGGTTGCTGCCGGTGGCGGCAGCGGTGCTGTGGCAGAGTCAGCGTCGGCGATTGCAGCGCTTGGCATTAGTGGCTGGTGCCAAAGGCGGTGGTTTTGGCTTACTGATTCCGGGGCGGACCGTTAGCAAAGGACTGATGTATTTAGTCGCTCTAGCTGGTTTAGTGGTAGCGCTGGCGGCGCCACGCTGGGGTTTTCGTTGGTTAGACGTCAAGGGGCGTGGTAGCGACTTGATCATCGCGGTCGACGTGTCCTCGAGCATGCTGGCTCAAGACGTTAATCCGAGCCGTTTGGAACGCGCCAAAAGAGAGATCCTCGATCTATTGCCAGCGCTCAAAGGCGACCGGGTAGGGTTGGTAGCCTTTGCTGGAGATGCTTTTGTCGAATGCCCGCTCACCGAGGACTATGCGGCCGTCCGCATGTTTATCAGCTATCTGGCCCCCGATTTGATTCCGACACAAGGCACTGATTTAGGCGGGGCCATAGCAACCTCACTTAAGGCGCTCTTGGATGGCAGCCCCGAGGGCATCGAAGGGCGGGCGATTTTGTTGATCACCGATGGTGAGGACCAAGAGAGCAACGCGGATAGAATGGTCGCCGAAGCTAAAGCTAAAGGCGTAAGGATCTACACAATCGGTGTCGGCAGTTTAGCAGGAGCGCCGATTCCCTTGGTAGATGGAGGTTTTAAAAAGGACGCTGAAGGGAATATGGTGGTGACCAAGCCAGGTGAGGCCGCCCTAGCCAAGATCGCCGTCGACAGTGGCGGGGTGTTTGTGCGATCGGTTAATGGCGGCATGGACCTGGCCCAACTGTATGCTGAGCATATTCATAAAGACGTAGCGCAGCGGGAGTTTCAGGCCACCCGGCAGAAGCTGTGGTTTGAGCGCTTTCAATGGTTCCTGGCTTTGGCCCTGGTATTGTTGGTTGGTGAAAGCTGCTGGCGTGACGTGCGACGCTTGGCATTATGGTGGGTGTGTGCGCTTGGGATCTTGGGCCTAGGCAGCAAGGCCCATGCTGACCCCTCGCTGAAGGAACGCTATAATCAGGCGGTGCAGGCCTACCAGAAAGGTGATCTGGACGGGGCGGTGACGGGATTTAAGGCTGCTGCAGAGTCCAGCGATCAAGAGCTGGCTGAGCGGGCATTGTTTAACCTGGGTACTACCCAAGCTCAGATGAAGAAATTGGATGACGCACTAAAGAGCTATGAGAATGCTCTGGCGCTTCGGCCTGACGATCATGAGGCTCGGGAGAATCTCGAAGTCGTAAAAAAGTTTAAGGAAGAGCAAGCCAAACAGCAGCAAGGCGATCAGAAGGATCAACAAGATCAGAAAAATGAGCAAGACTCAAAGGATTCAAAGGATTCAAAGGATTCAAAGGATTCAAAGGATTCAAAGGACTCCAAGGACTCCAAGGACTCCAAGGACTCCAAGGACTCAAAGGACTCAAAGGACTCAAAGGACTCAAAGGACCAAAAAGGTTCCGACCGCAATTCGGATCGCAAGTCTGGCGAGGACAAAGGCCAGCCTGACCAGAACGATGCCAAGCCTGGGCGAGACGCAGCGACTCCTAAGAGCGCTGACGATAAGCCGGCACCAACCCAGCCGGCGAAATCCCAAGATGGGCAGAGCGCAGATCCTAAGGCTGAGAAAAAGCCTGGAGCGACTGCAGAGGAAGAGGCAGGCAAGGCTCCGCCAGCTAACTCTGGCGCCGCCAGCACAGAACCTACTGCCGCCGCCGCTCAGGAGGATCAAGCCGTAGACAAGCAGCAGCCCGGGATGAGCCAGGAAGACGCCGACAAGCTCCTGCGCTCAGTCGATGATCACGTCAAACGTTACCTCTATGCCCCTGGAAAACGCCCCCCGGCCAGTCGAGAGAAGGATTGGTGATGCAGAGTAAAAGCCTGACGGTGCGACTAAATCGAATCTTGCTGCTGGGAGCCTTAGCCGGCGTGGCGACGCCAAGCCTAGCGGGCACGATCAGTGCCGAACTGGATCATCAAGAGGGTGCGGTTGGCGAGCCTTTTGTGCTGACCGTCATGATCGATGGTGCGCGGGATGGCCGGCCCGAAATACCGGCGGTTGAAGGCCTGGAGATGCAGCAACAAGGGGCATCTGAATCGACCAGCTGGGTTAATGGGCAGCGCAGTGCCCAGCTACAGCTCGGCATTGTGATCGTTGCGAGTAAGGCTGGCACCTATACGATTCCGAGTATCAAAGCCAAAGTCGATGGCCAGGAGGTGGCCACCTTGCCATTGACGATCAAAGTCTTGGCCGGTGTTGATCAAGCCCAATCGCCGGCGGCCAAGACTGCGCCTAAAGCTGGTGCTGCAGGCAAAGGCCAGGCACCCCAGCAAGCAAAGGACGCAGCCGAGGGCGTGTTTCTGGAACGGACCTGCGATAACCTCGAACCTTACGTCGGCGAACAGGTGCTTTGCACCATCCAACTCTACCACCGCGGCAACCTCAGCGGCGGTCAGCGATTGATGCCGTCGTCGCCGGATTTTCGGCGCTTTCCGATTGAAGGCGAGAAACCAACGAAGAAATTGGTCAACGGCCAGCCCTATATTGTCATCGAACTAAAAGAAGTAGTGGTACCAACCAAGGCAGGAGCCCTGGTGTTGCCGCCTTTTACCATCGACGCGCGCATCCTGACTTGGAGCAAGCGGCAAAATCCACTAAATAAATTGTTTGATCGTTTCGGTGGCAATGGTTTTAATTTTGATATGAATGTGACTGAAGAGCACGAAGTCACCCTCAAAAGCACCGCCGCGGACTTCGCTGTAAAGCCTTTGCCAGCGGCCGGGAAGCCGGCAAATTTTAGCGGTTTAGTCGGCAGTTTTCACCTGGAAACTAAGCTTAGCCAGGCGAAGGTGAGCGCCGGTAATACCATAACCATAACCATAACTATTTCTGGAATTGGGATTGCTGATGCTCTGCCTGAGATCGTCCCAGACCTAGATAAGATCGGTAAGATTTATCCAGATAAGCCTGAATATACCGAGAAGGCGGGCGAAGCGCGGGGCATCATGTCAAAGCGGGTCTACAAATATGCTCTGGTCCCGGCGCATCCCGGTGACTACGACCTCGGTAAGGTCGAGGTGCCAGTATTTAACCCGCAGCTGCAGCAGTACACCACCTTAAGCTCTGAGCTCGGACATTTAATCGTCGACCCGAGCAAGGCGGAAGCCCAGCAATTGGTGGTGGGACAGCAGCCACTGGTACCTGGCACGAAAAAGCAGGATGTCAAAGTTCTGGGGAGCGATCTCATTGAAATACACCATGATCATTCTTTGACCTCGCAACAAACCATAACCAGAAATACTAAATTAGTTCTAGTTTTAGTTGCTTCTAGCACACCTTCACTGGCCTTCGCCTTCCTAGGTTGGGATTTTGTCCGGCGGAGATCCAAAAAGGATGTCATCGGCAGGCGTCGCTCACAAGCATACAAGCTATTTAAATCGGCCTTGCAGAGTATTCAAGTTCAGCTCGCGGCCGGGCATGTAGAACCGGCACTACTTGCTACCTACGTCGCGCTGCGCACCTATCTCGGCAACAAACTAAACCTTCGCGGCCAAACGCTAGCTGCACGGGAAATCGCCGACGTATTGCGCCGCCTTGGCAGCAAGGAGTCCGATCTCCAGCGCTTAATACAAATCATTACTGTCCTTGAACAAGTCGATTTCAGTGGCCGCCTGCCATCCTTGCCGGCAGCCAGTGAGTTGGTAGCAGACCTCGACCACCTGATTTTAGGATTAGAGAGCGTATGACCAAATCACTGAAACACTTTTTGCTTAGATCGGCGCTGATCACCATCAGCCTAACGGGTCTCGTTCCGTCTGCTCTGGCCACATCCCCGAAGGAGAGTCAGGATCTGGTCGCGGTGGCTGCGACCCAGGCGTTTGACGCCGGCGATTTGCCCAAGGCCACGCAGCTCTATGAACAGTTGGTCGGACAAGGCATCGTCAACGGCCACCTCTTTTATAACCTCGGCGTCAGCTACTATAAAACCGGCCGCCTCGGTGACAGCGTTGCGGCTTTTCTCGGCGCTAGGCGTTACCTACCGCGCGATCCCGACAATCAGGCCAACCTCCACTTTGTCATGAGCAAGATCCAAGATAAACTTGAGGCCCAGATCCCAGCAGGGACCAGCGGTCATGTCGCCACTGGTCTGGCCGTTTTTTCGCAGCTGGAATTAGCCTGGATGGCCGCTTTATTGGCTGCGATCTGGGGCGCCGCCTTTACCATCGTCAGCGCCAAACCCAGCCTTAATCGCTGGCAGCTCAAGATAGGCCTAGCTGTAATATTGCCCATCCTTGGGCTGGCGGCCTTTCTTACGAAACAAGCAACGCCAGATGCCTGGGCGGCCATCAACTCGCCAGAAGCCAAGGTCTATTCTGGACCAGGTAGCCACAATACCCAACTTTTCGCTCTGCATGAAGGATCTCCGGTATTAATCACAGAACGTGCAGCTGGCGGCTACTTCCGGGTCAAACTCTCAGATGGCAAACAGGGGTGGATTGCTGATAACCAAGTAATCCTATTTGGCCCACTCTAGCTGGAGACCCACGTGATCAAAGAGCGTTATATTGAGTGGCTGCTGCGCAGCGGAGCGCTGCAATTTGGTGAGTTCAAAACCAAATCGGGGCGTTTATCACCCTATTTTTTCAACACCGGACACATTGATTCAGGAGAGCGTCTGGGCGCCGTCTCCGCACTGTATGCTGAAGCTATAGGGGAGCGCTTTGGGGACGCAGTCGACAACCTCTTCGGTCCAGCCTACAAGGGCATACCGCTTGCCGTCTTGACCGCTTACCAGCTCAGCCTACGCCTCGGACGGGATATCTCCTATACCTTTAATCGCAAGGAAGCTAAGGATCACGGCGAAGGCGGTGACCTGGTCGGAAGACTCTACCAGGGTGGCGAAAAGGTCGTCATCGTCGAAGACGTGATCACCGGCGGCACCAGCTTCAGCGAAGTGCTACCACTGCTTGCACGCTACAAGGTTGAAGTGATCGGCGCCGTCGTCGGAGTCGATCGTCAGGAACGAGGCACAGGTACGCAGTCGGCACTGCGCGATATCGAAACCAAGTGGCAGATCCCGATCGTGAGCTTGGTGACGATTCAGGAAGTCGTTGATCGATTGTACCAGCGCGAGGTGTTGGGCAAAGTCTGGATCAATGCCGCGATCAAGGAGCGGATCGATGGATATTTGGCGACTTATGCTCCAGCCTCGGTAACAAGCTAGTCGATGCGTGTGAAGCATGAACATTTGCAGCCGAGTTTGATGATTCAAAGATCCAAAAGAATCTTTACTTGCTGGTCGATAGCGTCGCTGTAAGAGTTCATAAAATCAAGAAACGGGCTACGTCGGCCAGCTTTCACAGTGGCTGTTGCTGCCTCCTTCGCACCAACTAGCGGCACCGCGTCAGCAGCGGACGCTGGCTCCGAATTGCGAACCAGCCGCAAACCGGGACGTGCACCTGCCATAGAGCTGATCACAGGCGTTGGAATTTTGGGATCGTCACTCATGAACGAAAAGGCCCCGAAGCTAAGGCAAATAAACTGGGTGTCACGATGCTTCGGCTCAGCGCAGAAATTCTTTAGCCAAAGCAAAGGCCGCAACCGTCATATGAAGGTTGCGGCCTTTTGGGAGAATGACTTATTTGTTGCCTTTAGCTTGGTCTTCCCGATGCCTGCTGACGATCTGCTCTTGAATGCTCGAAGGTACAGGACGGTACTTCGAGAATTCCATGGAGAAGCTCGCCTTGCCTTGGGTGGCAGAACGCAGGTCGGTCGAGTAACCGAACATCTCCGACAGCGGTAGCTCAGCAATGATGACGACGTAGTCGTCGCGCATGTCGCTACCCAGGAGCAAGCCACGGCGGGATGACAAGTCACCCTGAACAGGGCCCTGGAAGTCGCTTGGTGTTTCCACCTCAACACGCATAATCGGCTCGAGTAGCACCGGCTTGGAGGCCATGAAGGCTTCTTTAAACGCGGCACGAGAGGCGATCTTGAACGCCATTTCCGAGGAGTCGACAGGGTGGAAGCCGCCGTCGGTCAGATTGATCTGGGTTCGGATCACCTGGAAGCCGCCGAGTGGTCCCTTGACCACGGACTCAGCAAAGCCCTTCTCGCAGCCGGGGATGAATTCCTTGGGAATTGCTCCGCCGACACACTTGTTTTCGAAGACGAAGTTGACCTCCGACTCCTCACCAAGCGGGATCAGGTCGCCGACGACGTGCGCGTACTGACCCGAACCACCGGTTTGCTTTTTGTGCTTATAGTCAAAAGAAGCAGGGATAGTCGGCGACTCGCGGTAATTAACCTTAGGTTGGCCGACCACGACGCTGGCTTTATACTCGCGCTTGATGCGTTCGACGTAGATCTCAAGGTGCAACTCGCCCATGCCCTTGATGATGGTCTCGTTCGACTCAGGGTCAACGAAGACGCGGAAGGTTGGATCTTCCTTCATAAAGCGGTTAAGCGCCTTCGACACTTTGACCAAGTCGTCTTGTTTTTCAGGCTTAAGCGCTAGTTC
>Ga0315273_10012847_pt1 | contig 10747 bp, 8 predicted proteins | sample YL17G02_0_MG_FD_205753 | JGI IMG/M metagenome (GOLD analysis project Ga0315273, IMG submission 205753) | Sediment microbial communities from Yellowstone Lake, YNP, Wyoming, USA - YL17G02_0 | ecosystem: Environmental > Aquatic > Freshwater > Lake > Sediment | place: USA: Wyoming | collected... | reverse complement strand
GAGGCGCACCCGGAGGTGAAGGACATCTCTCTCTTTCTCGCACTGCCGCGCGCGATGCTGGTGGCCGGCCTGCTGGTGCTCGGCTTCTATCCCAAGCTGATCCTCGACGTGATCGACCCCGCTACCCGCGCCCTGGTGGCGATCCTCCGATGATCGCTCTTCTCCCCGAAGTGGTGCTGGCCCTGACCGGGCTGGCGGTGTTCGCGGCCCTCCTCGCCGGTGAAGGGCGCATGCGCTACGCCCGCGATGCTGCCCGACTGGGCGGGGTCCTGCTGGTGGTTGCCTGCCTGGTCTCGTTCGGGCACCCGCTTGAGGTCTTCACCTCCACCTACCGGGTGGACGCGTTTTCCCAGCTGGTGAAGCTCGGCATCGCCGCGGGGTTCCTGCTGTCGGTGTTCATCGCGGGTGACGGCGTGGGCCAGCGGGAGGACGCGCGGGGCGAGCTGTTCTTCTTCCTGCTCACCTCGGCCGGGGGCCTGATGGTAATGGCGAGCGCGGTCGAGGCCCTCTCCCTCTACCTCGGCCTCGAGATCGCCTCGTTCTCGCTGTTCGTCCTGGTGCCGCTGCGCGAGGGGTTCCCCGCCGGCAAGGAGAGCGGACTCAAGTTCCTGGTGGTGGGGCTGGCCGCATCGGCGCTCACGCTTTACGGACTGTCGCTGCTGATCGGCCTGACCGGCACGACCCGCCTGCCGGTCATGGCCGCGAACCCGGCCATCCTGGCCCGCGATCCCGCCGCGATGTTCGCCCTCGGCCTCTTCGCCGCCGGCTTCCTCTTCAAGCTCGCGCTGTTCCCATTCCACTTCTGGGCCCCCGACGTGTACCAGGGGGCGAGCCACGGCGTGGCCGCCTTCGTCGCCACTGCCTCGAAGGTCGCGGCCGTCGCCATCATCGGCCGCCTGCTGGTGACGGCGGGTCTCACCCCCGGCCCCGTGGCCGGCGCCTTCGCCGTGGCCGCCGCGGTGTCGATGACGCTGGGGAACCTGGTGGCCATCGTCCAGAAGGACGTCAAGCGGATGCTGGCGTATTCCGCCGTCGCCCAGGCCGGCTACATCGCGGTGGGCTTCGCGGCCTTCACCAGCGCTGGAATCGCCGCCGCGCTGTTCTACGGCCTCTTGTACCTGCTGATGAACGCGGCGGCATTCCTGGTGGTGGCGCGGGTGGCGGCCGACGGCTCGAACCCTTCACTCGACGACCTCCGCGGCCTGCACCGCCGCGCGCCCCTGCTGGCCGCCACCCTGCTGCTGGCGGTGTTCGCCCTGGCGGGGGTGCCGCCCACGGCGGGCTTCATCGGCAAGCTGTTCCTGTTCCGCGCGGCGATGCTGCAGGGATGGTGGTGGCTGGTGCTGCTCGGCGCGATCAACAGCACCCTGTCGGTGTACTACTACCTCATCGTGGTGAAGCACGCCTACCTGCTGCCCGCGGAGCAGGAGCGGGTGGTCGAGCTCACCACCGCCGACAAGGCGGTGTGCTACGCGCTGTGCGCCGCGCTGGTAGTCCTCGGCATCCATCCCGGGCCGGTCCTCGCGTGGGCCAACGCCGCCGCGGAGGCGCTGCTGCGCCAGTAGTGCCCGTCTGCGCCGCCGGCCGCCTCTCGGACTGCCGCGGAATCTGCCGCCGCTCCACGGCGGAGCGGTGAGAGCCGAAAAGACCGATGGCGGGTCCCGGAGTGAGGTCAGCTCCGAGGCCCGCCATCAGTGTCCTTCCGCCGTCTGGTTCGTCGAGGAAGGGTGGTGCGTCAGTCTTGCCGGCGCGCCGCCCAGCCGATCTCCCCGCCGATGTAGTAGTTGCGCTCCGGGGCCGGCTCGTACACCCGCCCGAAGGTGCCATTCAGGGTCAGTGAACTGACATAGCTCCGACCCCACAGGTTGTTGACGCCGACGAATGGCCGCACCCACGCGCCCCCCACCTGACCCTCCCATGAGATCCGCAGGTTGGTGACCCCCTTGCCGATGCCCTGGGCAGTGGAGTCGCTGGACTGCTTGAACCCGTCAACCAGCTGGGTGTTGCGGTCGTCGGCGTACATCGAAGTGGCTATGGTGTGGTCGAGGTCCAGCGCGAAGCCCTTCACCGGCCCGGCCCGCAGGCCAAGCCGGGCAAAGCCCTCGGGAACGCCGGGGAGCTTGTTGCCATCGAGGGTGTCGACTGCGAGGCCGTTCTTGATGCGGTACTCCTCGTACCGGAAGTGGGAGTAGGTGTAGTTGCCGAACAGCCTGAGCTCGGGCAGCACGCGGCCCTCGAGGCCGAACTCGAGTCCGTCGTTGTGGACCTTGCCGGCGTTGGTGAAGTACGCCCGCCCGCCGACCTCGCGGTACTGCACGATCGCGTCCTCGATCCGGATCAGGTATCCCGTCGCCGAGTAGGTGACCTTGCCGACCGTGCCACGAACGCCGAGTTCGCCGTTCAGGGCGCGCTGCGGGTTGAGCGAGGTGTTGAAGCCGCCGGTCGAGTTGGGCTGGTTGGCCAGCTCGGTGGTGGTCGGGGTCTCGAAGCTGTTGGAGAAGTTCACGTAGGGGCTGATGCGCGGGTCGCTGACCAGCGCCACGCCGACGTTGCCCGACCAGGCGGACATGGTTTGACTGCCGCTGTTGTCGGTGCCGTCCGACAGGTGCTCGTCCTCGACGTCGAAATTCACCGCGTCGTAACGGACGCCGCTGCTGACGGCGATGGCGGGGACCGGATTCCAGTGGGCCTGCAGGAAGGGACCCACCTCGGTCACGGTTTCCTGCTGCTTGAGGATGGTGGTGTCAGGGACGCCGGCGTCGGCCCGCCAGTTCTGGCGGTCGTCGCGCATCCGCTGGAGGTCCACCCCACCGACCAGCCGCACGCCCCTGGCGCCGGAGCCGAACCGCTGGTCGCCGGCGAGGCGGAGGCCGCCGACCTTGCGGTCGATCTCGATGTAGGTGCCGATGGTGGGCCCCGGGCCCTGTGGCGGCGGGTTCGCGAGCGGGTTCTTCAGGTTGCGGGAGAAACCGAAGATCGCCGCATCGAAATGGCCGTGGTCATTGTACTGCCGGACGGTGAAGGCCAGCTGTCCCTGCGACACGTCCTTGCCGGCCTTGCGGAGGATGTTGTTGGCGGCGGCCGAGTCGGGATTGGTGAGGAGTTCGTTGATCGTCAGGGCGCCGGGGTTGTCGGCCTCGGGGGCGTTGGTGTAGCCGAACCGCACGCCGAGGTCGGTCTTCGAGCCGACGAGGTAGTTGCCGCCCAAATTGAGCTGGGTGAAGTCCGTCGCGCTGTTCTGCCGGAAGCCGTCCACGTTAGTGTGCGACACGTACAGGGTGCCGCTGGCGGGGCCCGAGCGCCCCATGGTGCGCGCGCCGATCTTGAACAGCCCGAAACTGCCCCCCTCCATCCGGACCGACTGCGAGAACGGTCCCTCGCCCGGGCGCTGTGATGTCATCGACAGCACTCCACCCGAGGCGTTGCCGTAGAGCGACGAACTGGAGCCGAGCAGCACCTCGATCCGCTCGAGGTTGCCGAAATCGACGTTGGTGAGCTGGCTCTGGCCGTCGGGCAGGGTCTGCGGCACCCCGTCGAGCAGGACCTTCACGCCGCGCAGGCCGAAGTTGGCCCGGCTGCCGAAGCCGCGGATCGAGAGGCGCTGGTCGAGGGAGTAGTTGTAGCGGTTGGCGACGTAGACGCCGGGGATGTTGGCCAGGGACTCATCGAGCCCGAGTCCTGCCTGAGCCCCCTGCAGGTCACGGGTCCCGACCACGCCGATGGCGTTCGGGGTTCGCAGGATCTTCTCGTCCTGCCGCGTCACTGTCACGGTGAGTTCGGGAAGGGTCGGGACCGAGTCACGCTTGGCGCTGTCGGCGGCCGCGGGCTGCTGGGCCGCAACAGGAATGGCGACGCTGGTGAGATATGCAACAACAAACAGCCCGCGCATTAACGCCCCGGGTTGGTCAGTGGCGGGGTGTCCACCCCGATGAGATGCGATCGTCGGCAAGGCCAAGCAGGTGCCGTGCCGTCCGCCCTACCTCGGCAAGTCGTGGCGAGAGAAGCGCTTGCGGGTTCGAGGAGTGGCCGCGGCTCCCGGATTGGGTGGGCCATTCGGCCCTTCGGTGGGTGATCTCACCCAGCCGATTCCAGCTTGAATAGGGCCGTGGCGGGGTCTAGATTCCGGCCCGGACATGCCTCCCCAAGACTATCAGCCACCGGATTTTACGACTCCCGCCCTGGCGGCGGCTCCTGACGCGCGCTTTACCGGGGTCACCGCCGACGGGGTCCTCCCCGAGGGTTTCTTCTCAACCTCCAATCTCCCCACCTATGTCCGGCTCGGTGGCCGGTGGCTCTTGCCCGGCCGGCCGCGGATGGACTGCGCCATCGTCCACCGGGGAGAGTCGCTGGAGGTGATGGAGCCGAGGCGCCTTCGGGTCGGTGACCTGGTGGCGATGGGGGACGACGAGAATGGCTCGGCCGGCATCCTGGTGCACACCGAAGGCTTTCTGGGCGGGGCGCACAGTCCCAACGAGTTCCGCTTCATGTCCACCGAGATCAGCCGCGAGCGCCCCTCCAACTACGAGGAGCTGGCCCGGCGGCTGCTGGAGGAGCGGGAGCAGGGGGGCTATCTCATCTGGGTGACGGGCCCGGCACTGGTCCATTCCCGGGCCCGGCGCGACTTCCAGTGGTTCATCGAGCAGGGCTTCGTCCAGGCCATGCTGGCCGGAAACGCCGTGGCGGTGCACGACATCGAGGCGGCCATCTTCGGCACCACGCTGGGAATGACCAGCACCGGTCGGCCCACTGACGGCGGGCATGGCCTGCACATGCGCGCCATCAACAAGGTACGTGCCGCGGGTTCCATCGAGGCGGCGGTGCAGAGCGGCCTGGTGCGGGATGGCATCATGCATGCGCTCGTGACCCACGGCATCCCCTTCGTGCTTGCCGGCTCGATCCGGGACGATGGCCCGCTCCCCGGCGTGTTCAGCGACGTGCTGGAGGCGCAGGACGCCATGCGCGAGCACACCGTGCGCGCCACGGGGGCACTGCTCATCGCCTCCGCGCTCCACGCCATCGCGGTGGGCAACATGCTCGCCGCCTACCACACCAACTACGGCGGCGTGCCGACGCCGCTCATGACCATCTGTGTGGACCAGACCGAATTCGTGGTGAACAAGCTGCGCGACCGTGGCACCCACCAGGCGTTCGGCGTGGTGACCAATGCGCAGGACTTCATGCACGTGCTGCGTTCCTACCTCGAGAAGGCTGGCGGCCCGTGATCCTCAACCAGCCCGGATCGGGGTGGGGACGACTCGCGGCCCGCGTCGCGACGGAGATACCGGTCACCGAGATCGACGGGGTCTGGCAGTTCCGCGCCCTCAGGCGGGACACCACCGAGTGGGGCACGGCGGTGATCAGCCGGGTGGATGGCGAGCGGCAGGAGCGGCGCCGCATCTACACCGCGCGGTACATGCACATCCTCAAGGGCCGCGAGCGGGGGAAGTTCGACGCCTGGCTGGAAGAAGTCGGCAGCGGTCCGGTGGAAACGCTGGACGACTTGTTGGCCGGCGTCCGGCGACGGATGGAGGATGAGGAGCCGAGCCCCGTCGCGGTCAAGGAGTGGTTCCCGGAGCCGGATGACCCACCTCGAGAAGGGTGAGGGCGCCGCCCTCCTCGACCGATTCCGCGAGTACCTGCGCGACCATCGGCAGCCCGTAACACACCAGCGCGAGCAGATCGCGCGGGTAGTGCTGGAATCCGAGGAGCATCTCTCCATCGAGGAGATTCGTGACCGGCTGCTGGCGGCCGGGGAATCGCCGGGCCTGGCCACGATCTACCGGACCGTGGACCTGCTGGTCGAGAGCGGCCTGGTCAGGGCCCATGACTTCGACCAGGGCTACCGTCGGTTCGAGCCGGCTCCGGCCCCAGGGCAGCACCACCACCTGATCTGCAGTCGCTGCGGGCAGGTCGCCGAATTCTCCCACGAACGACTGGAGCGGATGCTGCCGATGATCGCCGACGAGCATGGTTTCCAGCTGGAGCGGCATCGGCTCGAGATCTACGGCACCTGCCGCGAGTGCCGCCGCCGGGTGGGGAGTCGCCCCTGATCATGGCCGAACAGGCTTCCCTCGGCGTGCTGGTGGCGTTCGTCGCCGGTCTGCTCAGCTTCCTCTCGCCCTGCGTCCTGCCGCTGGTGCCGAGCTATGTCGGGTTTCTCACCGGCCTGACGCTGGACGAGATGCCGGGCAAGCGGCGGACCGCCATGATTCACGCCCTGCTCTTCGTCGCCGGCTTCACCCTGATCTTTCTGCTGCTCGGCGCCTCCGCCACCGCGCTGGGCCGCAGCCTGAATTACTACAAGGTGTGGCTGACGCGGGCCGGCGGCGTCCTGATCATCTTCTTCGGTCTGGTCTGCCTCGGAGTGATCAAGGCGGGCGTGCTGCAGGCGGAACGCCGGGTGCACCTCGAACGAAAGCCGGTGGGGTATCTCGGGTCCCTCCTGGTGGGCATCGCATTCGGGGCAGGGTGGACACCCTGTATCGGCCCTATTCTGGGCGGAATTCTCGGGCTGGCCTCCGCCGCCGACACGCTGGGACGGGGTATGGCCCTGCTCGGCGCCTATTCCGCGGGACTGGCGGTGCCGTTCCTCGCCGCGGCCTGGGCGGTGGATGGCTTCCTCGAGTGGTTCAAGAAGTTCCGGCCGTACCTGCCCTGGGTCATGCGGGTCAGCGGCATCCTGCTTATCGTGGTCGGCATTCTCCTCCTGACGGGGGAGTTTACCCGGCTCGCCGCCTGGCTCCAGCGGCTCACACCGGCGGGGCTGCTCGAGCGGCTCTAGCGGGGGACGGCAGGCCGGAGGTTCTTTCAGCGTCCTGACGGACGGGAGCTCGTGAATTGATGCACTGGCACGCCTGGTTCACACTCGCAGTCACCCTGGTCTCGCTGTATCTGCTCGCCCGCGAGACCTACGCCCCTGCCAACATCATGCTGGGCGCGGTCATCACGCTCCTGCTCGTCAGGGTGATCACTCCGGCGCAAGCCTTCGCCGGGTTCGGCAACTCCGCCCCGATCACCGTCGCCGCGCTGTACATCCTCGCGCGGGCGGTGGACAAGGTCGGCCTGATGCAGCCGGTGCTCGCGGCCCTGCTTCAGGGGACGAAAGGGAGAGGTTCCCTGGCGCGGCTCACGGCATCATCGGCGGCGGCGTCCGCGTTCCTCAACAACACCCCGCTCATCGCCATGATGATCGGGCCGGTCACCGACTGGGCCGAGCGTACCCGGCAGTCGCCATCGCGCTACCTCATGCCGCTGTCCTACGCGGTCATCCTGGGCGGCGTGGTCACCATGATGGGGACCTCGACCAACCTTGTGGTCTCCGGGCTGCTTGACGCCAAGACCGGCCAGCCGATGGGAATGTTCGAGATCACTCCCATCGGGCTCCCGGTGGCGATCGTCGGTATCCTGGTGCTGACCCTCACTGCGTCGCGTCTTCTTCCCGAACGCCGCCCGGCGCGGACCGACATCAGCCACGAGGCACGGGAGTTCTCGGTCTCGATGCGGGTCCTCGATGGCGGGCCGCTCGCGGACCGGACGGTTGAGGAGGCGGGACTGCGCAACCTGCAGGGCGTCTTCCTGGTGGAAGTGGAGCGCGAGTCGGAGACCATCGCCCCGGTCGCATCCACCACCGTGCTCCGCGGCGGTGACCGGCTCTGCTTCGTCGGCCGGGTGGATCAGGTGGTGGACCTGCACGCCATGCGCGGCCTGGAGTCCTTTGAGCAGGCGCAGCTTGCCGCGTTCGACACGGCGCGCCACACCTTCTTCGAGGCCGTGGTGGGAGCCACCTCGCCCTTGCTCGGCAAGACCCTCAAGGAAGTCCAGTTCCGGGCCCGCTACCAGGCCGCGGTGCTCGCGATTCACCGGGCCGGTCACCGGATCAACGCCAAGCTGGGCGACGTCGAGATCCGGGTGGGCGACACCCTGCTGCTGCTGGCCGACCCGGGCTTCCGGGCCCGCTGGCGCGACCGGACCGACTTCCTGCTGGTCTCCCAGCTCGGAGGCTCCGCTCCCGGCGTCACCCGGAAGGCCTGGTTTGTCGCGGGGGTCCTCATCGCCGTCGTGGTGGTCGCCGGATCGGGCGTGCTCCCGATGCTCGAGGTCTCCCTCCTCGCCACCGTCGCGCTGGTCGGCTTTGGCGTCCTCACCGCCACCGAGGCACGGAACGCGGTAGACCTCGATGTCATCCTGATGGTGGCGGCATCGTTCGGATTGGGGGCGGCCATGGAGGAGTCAGGTCTGGCCGGGACGCTTGCCGGAGGGCTGATCGGGGCATTTCAGGGCTGGGGGACCCTGGGTGTGCTTTTCGGCGTGATGCTGGCGACGAGCATGGTAACCGAGGTCGTGACCAACAATGCGGCGGCGGCGATCGTCTTTCCCATCGCCTACGCGACAGCCACCAAGGTGGGAGCCGATCCGCGGGTGTTCGCGCTGGTGGTGGCGACCATGGCCTCTGCCTCGTTCCTGACCCCGATCGGCTACCAGACCAACACCATGGTCTTCGGTCCGGGCGGCTACCGCTTCGGTGACTTTGCCCGCCTGGGCGCGCCCCTGACCGCGAGCGTCATGGTGGTAGTACTCCTGGTGGCGCGCTTCTGGTTCGGCATCGTCTGACGGACCGTCAGGCCGAAGCCTCCCCAGCTGTTTCCAGCTCTTCTTCCATCTGCTGGCGCCACAGGAGGTCCCAGTAGCGCCCCTTCTCGGCCATCAGGGCCGGGTGGGTTCCCTCCTCGACGAGCCGTCCGCCCTCCAGCACCAGGATCCAGTCCGCGTCGCGCACTGCCGACAGGCGGTGCGAGATGATGACCCGGGTGCACTGTGACAGGGCCTCGCGCAGGCCGGCGAGGATGCGGCTCTCGGTCTGGGTATCCACCGCCGAGAGCGCGTCGTCCAGCACGAACACCGGCGGGTCGTGCGCCAGCGCTCGCGCAATCGCGGCCCGCTGCCGCTGTCCCCCGGAGAGGTTCACCCCCCGCTCCCCCAGCAGGGTGTCGTAGCCATGGGGGAGGTCGGGGACGGCGGCGGCGAATTGCGAGACCTCGGCGGCGCGTTCCAGCCGCCCGTCGTCGGGGGCGCCGAGCAGGATGTTGTCGCGCACCGTCTCGCTGAACAGGAAGGTCTCCTGCGGCACGAACCCGATGGCCGCGCGAAGCTCCCGGGGGTCGAGTTGGCGCAGGTCGATCCCGTCGAGCAGGACGCGACCCCGGTCCGGGTCGTAGCTCCGCACAATCAGTTCGGCGAGCGTCGATTTGCCCGATCCCGTCGCGCCCACCACGCCGAGGACACCGCCCGGGTGCACCGAGAAGGACACGTCCTGCAGCACCCAGCCTCGTTCAGGGGCGTTGGGGAATCGGAACCAGACGTGCTCAAAGGCGAGGCTCCTCGGGCCGGCTGTGGGCGGAAGGGGGGTCGGGCGAGAGGGCGGCGTGACACTCGAGGCGGCATCCAGGAGTTGGCCGATGCGACCCATCGAAGCCTCCCCCCGCTGCACCAGGTTCACGACCCAGCCGAGCGCGATCATGGGCCAGACCAGGGTCACGAGGTAGACCCCGAAGGCGATGTAGGCACCGGGGGTGATCGTTCCCTGCATGACCAGCCCGCCGCCGACCCAGAGCACCGCGATGCCGCCCAGGCCCCCGATCATTCCCAGCAGTGGGTGGAACGCCCCCGCGACCCGCGCCAGGGCGAGATTCCGCTGGGCGTAGGTGGTGCTGAGGGCGCTGAACCGTTCGGTCTCGGCGTGTTCCTGGCGGTAGGCGCGGACGATTCTCGCCCCGGCGAGATTCTCCTGCGCCGCTGTGCTCAGGTCGGAAAACGCCGCCTGGATCCGCTCGCTCCGGCTCTGGATGGCGCGCCCGAAGGCCACCATGCCGACGGGGAGGGCGACCAGCGGCAGGAGGGCGATGCCGGTAAGGGTAGAGCTGATGTGGAGCATGTACGGCAGGACCAGGACCGACCGGGTGATGGTGTCGGCGAGATACATCATGGCCGGTCCCACCACCATCCGGACGGCCAGGAGGTCGTTGGTCGACCTCGCCATGAGGTCGCCGGTGGCGAAACGGTCGTAGAAGTCGGCCGAGAGGGTCTGCAGGTGGCGGTAGAGATGGTCGCGGAGGTCGGTCTCAACCCGGCGGCTCACGCCATTCAGCGACTGCCTCATGAAGTACCGGGTGATGCCCCCCGCAATCGCCACTCCGATCAGCAGGGCCAGCGCCCGCCGCACGTCGGCAATCGTGCCGCCGCCAGCCAGCGCGTCGATGCCCTGCTGGAGGTAGTGGGGTGCCCGGGTGGTGAAGAAATTGGACAGCAGGACGAACCCGAATCCGCCCGCGAAGACGGGCCAGTACTTGCGGGCATGGGGGAGGACGCGGCTGAGCTGCAGCATCAGTAGCCGGCCCCGCCGCCGCCTGATCGCGGGTCACTCACACCCGTCCATCCTCTGGGGGTCCGCATGATGGCCTCGATATCGCCCCCCGGTGTCTGCTCGCGGATGACGTGGCCCATGGCGCGGAGGCTGTCCAGCGCCGCGGGCGAGAAACCACCCCGGTCCACCTTGAGGGTGTCCGGCAGCGCCTGGTGGTGCACCCGCGGTGCCGAGACCGCCGCGCGGAGGTCCATCTGGTAATCCAGCACGTTGACCAGTACCTGGAGGACCTGCGTGGTGATGGTGGCGCCGCCGCGCGAGCCAAGAATGAGCAGGACCTTTGCATCGTGGTCCAGCACGATGGTCGGCGTCATGTTCGACAGCGGA
>Ga0315273_10012846_pt1 | contig 10747 bp, 8 predicted proteins | sample YL17G02_0_MG_FD_205753 | JGI IMG/M metagenome (GOLD analysis project Ga0315273, IMG submission 205753) | Sediment microbial communities from Yellowstone Lake, YNP, Wyoming, USA - YL17G02_0 | ecosystem: Environmental > Aquatic > Freshwater > Lake > Sediment | place: USA: Wyoming | collected... | reverse complement strand
ATGCTGGAGGGCGCCATGCCCTACGAGGCCTCGGCCGACATCGACGTCGAGGACCTCACCCGCTTCCTTCCCGGAGGCCCGCCCGCCGGGCTTCGGGCCCAGGCCCACGGACGTGCCACCGCCAAGGGAGATCTGGAGTTCGTCCGGGAATCGCAGGCCAGCCTCGTCCTCGACCGCGTCCGCCTCGGGTACGCCGATTTCCGGGTCGGCAACAAGGACCCCATGGTCCTCGCGGTCGGCCGGCAGCGGATGGTCGTGGAGTCGTTCACGCTCCAGGGAACCAACACCGAGTTCGCGGCCTCCGGAGCCCGGGCGCGCGACGGCGTTCTGGACTTCACGGCGGCGGGGACCGTCGACCTCCGCCTGCTCGGAGGGCTCCTGCCGGCCATCGTGAAGACCCACGGCCAGCTCACCGTCGACGCCGCCATCACCGGGACCTTCGAGGATCCCCACATCGTGGGCGGCGGAAGGCTGGCCGATGCGGGGTTCCGGCTGCGAGAGCTTCCCATCGCGTTCGCCTCGATGGCCGGCGACCTGGCCTTCTCCCAGAACCTGGTGCTCTTCGAGAAGCTTTCCGCGACCGTCAACGGCGCGCCCACGCAGCTCCGGGGGGAGGTGGGGCTCTCGAGCTTCGTTCCCCGGGCCATCCGCATCGAGGCCGAGCTGGACCGGGTGCCGGTGGCCATACCGTCCTGGCTTCCCACCGTGCTGTCGGGAAAGCTGGAGGCCTTCGGATCGCTCGACGCCATGACGCTGGCCGGAACCCTGCGGGTCATGGCGGCGCGCTACACCGAACCCTTCGACCTCGACAAGAGAATCCTTCAGGTCGGGTCGGCGTCCAAGGCCCCGCCGCGCGCCTACGACCCGGCGGGCGAGTGGCTCAGGTTCGACATCCGCCTCCTGGTGGACGGGGACGCCCGCATCGACAACGATCTGGTCCGCGGCCAGGCCCGCGGCGAGCTGTTGCTCACCGGCAACCTGGCCGCCATCGGCATGACCGGGAACCTGGCCTTCCTCCCCGGCGCTCGGGGCTTCTATCGCGGGAACGAGTTCTTGCTCAGCCGCGCGGTCGTGGATTTCACCGAGCGGAACCGGCTGCGCATGGTGATGGACGTCACCGGCGAAGCCGCGCTCAAGGACTACCGGGTATCCCTGCACGTGTACGGCGACCTGGATGACCTCAAGCTGCAGCTCTCCAGCACGCCCGTGCTATCGCAACAGGACATCATCACGCTGCTCTCGCTCGGCTACACGAGCCGCGACGCCACCGTGGGGAGCAACCTGGGGGTGGCGGCCGGTGCAGCGGCCGCACAGGCCCTCTTCACGGTGTCGGGTCTGGAGCAGCAACTCCGCCGCTTCGCGCCCCAGACCGGTGTCTTTCAGGACGTGAACGTCCGGCTCACCAGCGCCTACTCGAAGACCAGCCTCACGGTCGAGCCCCGCTGGGAGTTCGAGACCAAGGCCCTCGACGGCAAGCTGCGGGTGCGCTACCAGGCGCCCCTCTCCAACCAGGGCGGGGGACAGAAGGCCCAGGTGGAGTATCGTCTCGGCGACCGCGCCAGCATCCAGGCGCAGTGGGACAACGACAACACCGACGTCTCCGGAGGGGACCTGGGCGCCGACTTCAAGCTCCGCTGGGAGTGGAACGATTGAGCGCCCTGGGGGTTCTCGCGGCGCTGCTGCTGTCAGCCGCGGGGGTCGTCGCCGCCCCGCCCGTCGCCGCCCCGCCCGTGCCGTCCCGGCCGATGGTGGTCGAGGTCGATCTGCGCCTGCCCCCCGGGGAGGACCCGGCGCCGCTCCGCCTGTTGCTCGCGGTGCAGGCTGGCCAGCCGCTCACCCCCCAGGCCACGCAGCGCACGGTCCGGGCCCTCTACCTGACCGGCAAGTGCGCCAACGTCGAGGTGATCACCTTTCCCGCCGGCGGAACGCCCGAGGAACCCCGGGTGCGGGTCGAGGTCCATTGCGCTCCCCGTCGCGCCGCCGCATCGGTGACGGTGGAGGGGCGCGGAGGCGCACTTCCCGTTTCCGCGGCCGCGCTCCTCCAGGCGGCGTCCCTTCCCAAGGGAGCCGAGATCTACGCGGGCCGGCTGGAGGCCTCGGCGCGGGCCATGCGGGAGTTGCTGGCGCGCCACGGGTACCGTCAGGCCCGGGTGACGCCGGAGGACAAGGGCGGGGTCCTGGTCGACGTCACCTTCGCGGTCGAGGCCGGCGAGCCGACCCGGGTGTCCGCCGTGACCATCGGCCCCAGCCCGGGCCCTCCCGAGGAGGTGCTGCGGCGGGGCATCCAGACCCGGCCCGGCGAGATCCTGGACGAGGACACCCTCGACACCGACCTGCGCGCGATACGGGACGCGCTGCGCAAGGGCGGGTGGTACCGGGCGCGAGTTGGTTCACCCCGCGTCACGGTCGACGGGCAACAGGCGCGCGTCGACTTTCCCGTGGAGGCCGGTCCGCATTTCACCTTCCGTTTCACGGGGGAGACGCCCTTTGGAGCCGCCCAGCTCCGGGAGCGGCTGGGGTACGACGGGGACGTTCCCCTCGACGCGACCACCATCGAGGGGGCGGCGGAGCGGCTTCAGACCTTCCTGGCGGCCTTCGGCTTCGCGCAGGCGCGGGTCTGGACCGAGGAGGTGGCGGAGGGCAACGAGGTCACGGTCTGGTTCCACGTGGACCCGGATCGGATGTTCCGACTGCGGGAGGTTCGCTTTGCCGGCGCCACCCACCATGACGACGACTGGCTGCGCAAGCGGTTGACGGAGGGGTTCGCCCTCGCCCCCAAGGTCGAGGCGGACCAGGGGCGCGCCGACCTCGACTCGCTGGCCTGGCGCAGCGGCCTCGCGACCCGCGACCCGGTCCCGTACCTGACCTCCGACCCCGAGGCGGTCTACAACGCCGAGGCCTGGCGGGCCGGCACGCAGTTCGTGGCCGAGCAGTACCGGGAAGACGGATTCCTCGATGCGACGGTGGAGGTGCGCCGCGTCGCGCTCGACGCCGTGGGCGGGTGGGTCGACGTGGACGTCCAGGTCACGGAGGGGGTCCGCACGCTGGTGGAGGCGGTCGAGATCGAGGGCAACGACCACCTTTCGAGCGAAACGCTGCTGGCCGCGGCGAAGATCGAGCTGGAGTCGCCTCTGTCCCTGTCCCGGATCGCGGTGAGCCGCCAGTCCCTCCAGAACGCCTACGTCCGCACCGGGCACATCTACGCGCGCGTCGAGGGCTCCCCCGAGTTCAACGCCGACCGGACCCGCGCCAGGATCCGCTTCCGGATCGAGGAGGGGCCCCAGGTCCGCGTGGCCGGGGTGGTGGTCGCGGGCAACAAGCGGACCCGAACCGCCCTCCTCGAACGGGTGGTCGGGTTCCAGGTGGGGCAGGTGTTCGAACCGGAGAAGGCCGCCGCCGCGCAGACCGACCTGCTCCGGCTCGGGATCTTCCGGGCGGCGAACGTCCACCTGGCCGACCCCGACGTGCCCCAGGAGTCGAAGACCGTGCTGGTGCAGGTCGAGGAGCGCCCCTGGCAGAGCGTGGTCGGCACGCTCGGCCTCTCCTTCGCCGAGGGGCCGCGAGCCGGGGCCGAGTACGACCTCCCCAACCTCTTCGGGAACGCCATTGGATTCCAGGCCAGGGCCAAGGCCAACTACCCCCTCGCGATCTTCCGCCCCGACCTGGTCGTCATCCCTCCCGCCGAACGGCTGGAATGGCTTGGGGAATTTGGCCTGCGGCAACCCCGTGCCTTCGACCTGCGCTCGGTGGCATTGCGCGCCGACATCATCGCCCAGCACAAGATCCAGGCCGCCTACCAGTTGACTCGCGGTGCGCTCATCCTCGGTGCCGACCTCATCCGGCTCGGGCGCCTCTCGGCGTCGCTCAGCGGGCAACTGGAAGTCGACGACGTCACCACCCGCACCGCCTACCCCATCATCGACGCCACCAATCCCCAGGAGGCGCGCCAGTTGTTCCCGCAGGGACTCACCTGGCTCTTCTCGATCCAGCCCCGGATCTCCCTGGACCTGCGCGACAACGCCGTCCGGCCCACGCAGGGCATCTTCGCCGAGGTGCTGGCCGACTTCTCCCATTCCATCGGCACGCCGTTCACCGCATTCCGGAGTGACACCCACGTCAATCTGATCAAGCTGCAGGGAACGCTCACCGGCTACGTGCCGTTCCTGGGCCTGGTGCTAGCGGTCTCGGCCCAGGCAGGCCAGGTCTTCCCCCTCGACCCGGACTCGGTGACCATCGCCCCCAAGCGGTTCTACCTGGGCGGCGGCACGAACATGCGGGGATACGGGGAGAACGAGATGATCCCGCAGGACCAGCGCGGTGTGGTGGCCGCGCAGACCGAGCGCTGCGCCAGCGTGCTCTCCGGCCTGGGATGCTCGCCGCAGCTGCAGAGGCTGGTCCAGCAGGGGATCATGCTCCCCAGCCAGGGGGCTCAGGCGTCGGTGCTCTTCCGCGCCGAGCTCCGGGTTCCGCTCTGGAGGGCCACCGAGCTGGGATTCTTCGCCGACGTCGGCAATCTCTGGTTCGACACCACCCTGGTCGATCTGAAGAAGCTCCGCACCAACCTCGGGTTCGGATTCCGGATCATCACGCCGGTGGGGCCGGCCGCCTTCGACGTGGGCTTCAACCTGAACCCGGAATACCGGATCAACGAGCCGATCTTCGCCCCGCACTTCGCCGTCGGCTTCTTCTGACCGGCGTGCCGCTCATCCGAACCGGTCGTGGAGGAGCCCCCAGCGCACGCCGCGGTCGGACACGGTGAGCGCGTCGAAGCCGCCCAGCTCGAGTGCGGCGGCCACCAGGATAGCCCCTGCCACGATCACGTCGGCCCGCTTCGGTTCCATTCCGGGCAGCCGCGATCGTTCCGCGGTGGTGAGGGTGGCGAGGCGCCCGAGCAGCGCGCGCAGTGCCTCCCGGGAGAGCGGGGACCCATGCACGCGCGCAGCGTCGTACGCCGGAAGGGCCTGGGCCACCGCCGCGAGCGTGGTGACCGTGCCGGCCACCGCCACAAGCCGCGCTCCGGACAGCGCCCCGGAGGCGCGGATCTCCGTCACCTCGAGGAGCGCCTCCCGGGCCGCCTCCTGCATGCGACGCAGATCGTCTCCGGAGGGCGGGTCTCCCGGAGAGACCCGCTCGGTGAGGCGCACCGCGCCCACCTGAAAGCTGCGCCGCCCCTCGGGCACCGGCCCGTCGCCCCAGGTCAGCTCGGACGAACCGCCGCCGACGTCGAGGACGGCGAGTCGCCCACCCGGCGTTCCGAAGTCGCTCCATGCGGACAGGTGGACGAGGCGCGCCTCCTCGCCGCCGGGGATGATCTCGGGAACGAGCCCGGCCGCTGCCCGGGCCGCCTCGAAGAACTCGGCGCCGTTCGAGGCGTCGCGAGCCGCGCTGGTGGCCACCGCCGCGATCCGGGTCACTCCCAGCGACCGAGCCTCCGCGGCGTAGCGGGCGATCACCGCGACCGTGTCGGCGATGGCCGACGGATCGAGCCGCCCGGTGCGGTCCACCCCGCGCCCCAGGCGCGTGATCTCGGCCCGCTCGACCACCGGCTGGAACGACCGGCCGCTCCGCTCGGCCACGGTGAGCAGGACGGTGTTCGTCCCCACGTCGATGGCGGCGACGCGCTCGGCGGGTTCGGAGGTCATGGCGGCGGCAGCGGTCCCCAGGACGGCGTGACGAGGCCGGCCGGGTCGGAGGTGACAACCCGCTGCTTGTCCCCCGCCGGGTTCGAGATCACGAGCTGCTGCCGCCCGCCGCGGTCGGTGACGAAGACCAGCAGGCGTCCGTTGGCCGCCCAGGACGGCTCCTCGTTGGTGAGCCCCTGGTCCTGGGTGACCCGGGCGATCTTGCCGTTCTCCGGCGAGACCAGGAAGACGTCGAAGACCCGCCGCTCGTCACGCGCGGTGAAAGCGATCTGGTCGCCGCGCGGGCTCCATCGCGGAGTCTGGTTGTAGTTGCCCTGGAAGGTGAGGCGCCTCTGGTCGGACCCGTCGGCGTTCATGACGTAGATGTGCGGGTTGCCCGAGCGGCTGGAGACGAAGGCGATTCGCCGCCCGTCCGGCGACCAGGTGGGGGAGGTGTCGGTGGCCGGGTCGGCCGTGAGGCGCCGGATCCCGGAGCCATCGGCGCCGGCCACGTAGACGTCGGAGTTGCCGTCCACCGACGCGGTGAAGGCGATCCGGCTCCCGTCGGGCGAGTAGACGGCGCCGCTCGCCAGGTCGCCGAGCGAGACCACCGGACGCGGCGTGCCGTCGGGCACGCGGAGCCCCCAGATCTCCGGCTTCCCGGACCGGTAGCTGGTGAAGAGGATCTCCCCGCCGTCGGGCCGCCAGGAGGGCAGGAGCGCGATGGCGGTCTCGCGCCGGAGCGTCTCCGCCCCCTTGCCGTCGGCGTCGAGGAGCACGATGTCCCAGGCGCCCTGGGTCTTGCGAATGGCCGCGATCCGGGTGCGGAACACGCCCGGCTCGCGGGTGTAGTACTGGAGCACGTCGTCGGCGAACCGGTGGGCCAGCGCCCGCGCGGTCCGCTCCCGGTAGACGCGGTAGAGCACCTCGCGACCGGCCCGCACGTCGTAGAGGTGCAGCTCGCCAGCCACCAGCGCCCCCTCCCGCTTGACGGCAGCCTTCACGAGCCCCTCGGCGCCCACGTCCGACCATCGCCGGAACTTGATGCCGGAGGCCTGCGTCCCCTCCGACGCGTCGGCCAGGAAGGAGCGCGGATCGAGCAGGTCGAAGATGCCGGTGAGGGAGAGGTCGTCGCGGAAGGTCAACTGCACGTCGACGGCGTCGGCTTGCGCGCCCGGGCCGGACTGGAAGGGAACGATGGCGATGGCCAGCGGGCGGAAGTCGGGCGAGCCGACGTCGATGTACTGGCGCTGGGCGAGCGCCGCCGACGGGTCGAGGAGAGGAAGGGCGGCGAGCAGGGCGAGGAGGGTTCGTGTCATGGAGGGTTCCCTGGTGCGCGGCCTCACACCTTGAAGTTCACGCCCAGTCCGATGGTCCGGAAGCGTTGCCGGAGCTCGGGCGGCGGAGGCGGGAGGCGCGACTCCCGCACCGCGCGCTCCAGGGCCTGGTCGAAGGCGGGGTTGCCGCTTCGCTTCTCGAAGCGGAAGCTGGAGACGCGCCCGTCCGGCTCGATGGTGAGCACCACGGTGGCGTGCAGGAAGATCCGCTCCTGCTCGGAGAGGGTGGCGGGCAGCCGGTAGGAGGACTGGAGCGCCTGGGTGACGAGCCCGAGATAGCGGTCGCCCTCGGAGCCGTCGGTGGCGTCCCCCTGCGGCAGGCCGGACGGGTCGCCCCAGCGCTCCTTCGAGGCCAGCTTGTCGTCCTTGCGCACCTTGTCCATGGCGCGGGAGAGGGCGTCGGAGCCCTTGCCGCCCGGCTTGGCCGAGGCCGGCCGGGGCGGGGAGGGCTTGGGCTCCACCTTCGGCGCGGGGAGGGCGACGGTCTTCTGCGCAGGCGAGGGAGGGGAAGGAGCGGGTACCGGGACGGCGTCGGGGGCCGCGGGCGCGGCCTCGGGGGGAGGCACGGCCTGGCGCGGGAGCCACTGCTCGGGGCGCTTCTCCCCGATGCGAACCAGCTTCGCGACGATGGGCTTCTGGTTCAGGTCCACGATGGCCGGAGGGCGCACGATGAGGCTGGCTGCCACCACCACCGCGTGCAGGGCGAGCGAGACGAGGACGAGCGGCCAGAGCCGGTCCGGGCGGCGCAGGAGCGCGCTCGCGCCGTCCATCTACCTTCGCCCTTCCTCCGGGCGCTCCAGCACGGGGTTGGTGATCATGCCGAGGTTGGTCACGCCGGCGCGCTGCACCGCGGCCATGACCTCCACGACGAACCCGTACGGAAGCGACCGGTCGGCCATGAGGTAGAGTTCCCGGTCCCGCGCCACTCGGGCGTTGGCCTTGAGCTTCTCCTCCAGCTCCGGAAGGGTGAGGCGGGCCGGCCTGTCGTCGGTGCCGAGCCAGAGGCTCTTGTCGGCCTTGATCGAGAGGACCAGCTTCTGGTCCTCGGCCTTCACCGCCTGTGCCTTGACCTCGGGGAGCGCGACCTCGACTCCCTGCTGGATGAGCGGCGCGGTGACCATGAAGATGATGAGCAGGACGAGCATCACGTCGACGAGCGGCGTGACGTTGATCTCGGTGAGTGCCTGGCGGCCGGAGCCGCTCGTCCCGATGGCCACGCGGTTCCTCTAGCTGAAGAAGTGGCGCTTCACGATGTTCAGGAAGTCGTTGGAGAAGTTGGTCATCTCGCTGTCGAGGACCCGGATGCGCGAGACGAAGAGGTTGTAGAAGACCACGGCCGGGATGGCGGCGAAGAGGCCGACGGCGGTGGCGATGAGCGCCTCCGAGATGGGCTTCGACACGGTGGCGAGGTTGGCGTTGCCCATCTGGTAGATGTCGTGGAAGGCCCGCATGATGCCCCACACCGTGCCGAAGAGGCCGACGAACGGGGCCGCGCTGGCGGTGGTGCCGAGGAAGGGGACCATCGACTCGAGCTGGGTCACCTCGGCGACGGCGGCGCGCTTGAGCGCCCGCTCGACGTTCTCGATGCCGCCGAGCTGCTCGGCCATGGCGCCCTCGGGCCCCTTCTTCTGGGCCGTCACCTTGGAGAGCTCCACGTAACCGGCACGGAAGACCGCCGCGATGGGGCTCGACGGAAGCCCCTCCGCCGCCTGGTAGATGGCGTCGAGCCGCTTCGACTGCCAGAAGACCTCGAGAAACTTCGCCGATTCGTCCTGCGCCTTCCGCAGCGCCAGCCACTTCTTGATGATGATGGCCCAGGAGACCACCGAGGCGACGAGCAGGAGGGCCAGCACGCCGCCCACCACCAGCCCGGAGTCGAGGACGATCTGGAGGTAGTCGATCTCGCCGCTGCGCGGGGCGGCAGGCAGGAGGTCGAGAAGGGCCGAGGTCAAGGAAGTGAGCAGGTTGGGCTCCGGACGGGTCGGGAATGACCCTCGTACCTAGCACGACTTCCGAGGGGCGTCACGGAGGAGCAACCCCGCGGTGGGCCAGGAATTCCCGGCGAAAAATGAGGGCTGAAAACCGTCCGTTCCCGTGCCTTCCCCGGAAGGGTGAATAGAATGGAAAGGGGCTACCGTCCCTCTGGTTCCAGGAGGAACTTCATGAAACGCATCGCCGCCTTTGCCGCAGCAGCCCTCGTCGCCGCCGGATGCGGGCCGGCGCCCGCGCCGCTCACCAGCGTCACCGTGTACTGGGAATTCGACCGGAACACGTTCATCGACGGGGTGGAAAGTTTCATCGTGTACGATTCCTTCGTGAACTGGCCACCCGGAACCGGCAACCGGGCTTGCCCGCAGTCGGGCGTGGACTTCGTCACCGTCAGCGACCTGAACGGCAACCTGCTCACCGGAAACGTCCCCTGCATCAACCAGTCGGTGCAGGGGGCGGTGCTGACCGGCTTTCCGGGAAACAACACCTACGTGGTGACGGGGTGGCGCAACGGCCGAACGCTCCCGCTCTACCAGGGCCAGGTGACCGTCACGGTGGGGAACGGTGTGTTGAACTGTGGAACATTCGACTGCGGAACGGCCTTCGCGGCGGGGATCCCGGACCTCCTCACCGTCGACGCCATCCTGGCCGACGCGATCGCCCCGCTGGGCTACGCCACGTGTGGCCAGGCCGGGATCCAGCGGTTCGACGCCTGGATCGAGGACGGGTTCGGAAGCGTGGTGTGGCGGGCGGCGGGCGCGAGTGGCGTGTTCTGCGGCCTGGCTGACGTACCCGGCGTGAGCTTCGGGGCCGTGGACCGCGACCAGCTCACACTCTGGATGGACGCCATCGACGAGCGCGGCACGACCCCCGCGATCATCTGGTCCAGGTGCGGCTTCGCGTTCCCGCACTTCCCTGGCCGCGAGAGCCGGTTCTCGCTGTCGCTGCCGCTCGGCGCCTGCAACAACCCTCCGCCCCCCCCTTGAACGGCACCCTGGAGTAATATCCGCCGGTGTCACGAATCGGGATCTTCGACTCCGGCGTCGGCGGCCTCACCGTCCAGCGCGCCATCCTGGACGCGCTGCCCGGCCTCGACACCGTCTACCTCGGCGACACGGCTCGCGTGCCCTACGGCACCAAGTCGCCGGTGGTCGTCACCCAGTACTCCATCCGCAATGCGAGGCTGCTCCTCACGCAGGACGTGGAGATGCTGGTCGTCGCCTGCAACACCGCCTCCGCCGTGGCGCTGCCGGCCCTGCGCGCCGCCTTCGACATCCCGGTGCTCGGGGTGGTGGAGCCCGGCGTGCGGGCCGCCGCCCGAGCCACCCGCACCGGCCGTGTCGGCGTCATCGGCACCCAGAGCACGGTGGCGAGCGGCGCCTACCAGCGGGCGCTCGCCGCCCTGATCCCGGGCGTGCAGGTGACTGCCAGGGCCTGTCCGCTCTTCGTGCCGCTGGCAGAGGAGGGATGGACCGACCCGGACGACGAGGTGGTGCGTCTCGTGGCGCGCCGCTACCTCGCCCCGGTCCGGCAGGCAGGCGTGGACGTGGTGGTGCTGGGCTGCACCCACTACCCGCTGCTTGCCGGCGCCATCGCCGCCGAGCTCCCCGGGGTGACCCTCGTGGACAGCGCCGCCGCCATCGCCGCCGAGGTGGCCGAGCGCTTTCCTGCCGCGGCAGCCGCGGCCACAGCGGGGCCGGCGTCGCACGTCTTCTTCGTGACCGACACGCCCGACCGGTTCCTCGCCGTGGCGCCCCGGTTCCTGGGACGGCCGGTGGACTCGGCGCGGCACGTCGACGT
>Ga0315273_10012845_pt1 | contig 10749 bp, 7 predicted proteins | sample YL17G02_0_MG_FD_205753 | JGI IMG/M metagenome (GOLD analysis project Ga0315273, IMG submission 205753) | Sediment microbial communities from Yellowstone Lake, YNP, Wyoming, USA - YL17G02_0 | ecosystem: Environmental > Aquatic > Freshwater > Lake > Sediment | place: USA: Wyoming | collected... | reverse complement strand
GCACGTCTTGCGTCACCAGAATGAACGTGTCCTTCGCCAGCGTTTCGAACGAGCCGGATACATCGGTGTAGTTGTCCGCGCCGTATGGTTTCAGGGCGTAGGGCGTCCGCGTGAGCATGATCGGCCAGCTCTGCGAGTCGTCTTTGGGCACGTAAACGCGCGTGAAAAGCCGGATGCCGTCGCGCATCGGAATGCGATATTCGTACTTGGTGTAATGTTCCGCCAGCCAGCCGGTGACCGCATCCGCGCGATTCGTATCGGCGGCGCCCAGGCGGTCCACCAGGGGCACCAGAAGAACCAATGCCAGGTGAAAGACGCGAACGAATGTATTCATGCACCGGTTCATTGCTTGCCGGCGCGTTGGAGTGGATCCCAGAATTGCGAATTGATCAGTGCCTTAACGCTCCTATCCGCCGGATTCGCCGGCGGGTTGATCGTTTCGCTTCTGCGGGCCTCGGCGTGCCCATCGTTAAACGAGACGATCGCCAGGCCGAGGTGGCGCTTGGGCTCCACGCCCTCGTAGGTCGGAAACGAGCTGCTCTTTACCACGTTGGGATCCATACAAGACGCTTCCCACCAGAGACTGCTGCTCCAAGTCGGAGGGTTGCCGTAAGGTTCTTTGTCGGCTACGACCAGATTCTGCGCGGGGCTAACGACCCCGCTTCGCTTGGACGCGTCGTCGACGTGGAAACGGACCCCGCCGACGGTGATATCGTAGGGACCGTACGGATGGTGGCCGAGGAACCACCCGTTGTAACCGTAGCCGACCAGGTGACAGTCGAACTTCCATTGCCAACTGGTTCCATTATCCAGCCGTTTCCCTTTGATGGCCGGGTCATGGAACAGATTGCTCCGGCCGCCCCCGTAGTTCACGATGGTGGTGCCCCACCAATTGGTCAGCGAGATGGCGGCGGACGCGTTATTGACGTTCTGATTGCGGTGGGCGGGAAAGGTGTCGTTGTTCTCGTCGGTGTAGAACTGCATGTACAAAACGATCTGCCGAAGATTGTTGATACAGACGGTGCTCTGCCCTCTGGCCTTGGCCCGGCCCAGCGCCGGCAACAGCATCCCAGCCAGGATGGCGATGATGGCAATCACCACCAGCAGTTCAATCAACGTGAACGCCGACCGGGCTGGCCACGAGCGAACGCGGACGCACGCGCGGCGGGGAATCGACCGGAGAGGAAATTGCTTTCTTGATGATGCGCGGGGAAGGAAGGCATGGTTCTCGTTCGCACTCATGACGGTAAGTATGCACCCGCCTTGGCTCCGGTCAAGCCGCGGAATGGAGTAAGCATTGGCCCGATGGCCGCCGGGAAGCTGATGGAAAAACCTGGCGAAGTCATTTTCGATATCATCGAACAAAGCTTGGCCCGGCCGGGAAAATGGTCATTGACCAAACCATTCACTTCGAGTACGCCTGAGGTTGATGAAAAGGAACCTGACTTCGACTGGACTCGGCACCGGATTTGGAGCAGCGAGCGGGACAATGCCCGAGTCCACCTTGAAGGTGGCGTTAGCGGCTGACGACGTTTCATCGGCCTCAAGAAAAAGGGGCTTCACCTTGATCGAACTGCTGGTGGTGATTGCCATCATTGCCATCCTGGCCGGAATGCTCTTGCCGGCGTTGTCCAAAGCGAAAGCCAAGGCTACGGCGGTCCATTGCATGGCGAACCTGAAGCAATTGCAGCTCACCTGGGCGCTCTACTCGAACGATTACAACGACTACATTGTCGGCAACCACTGGCAGGAGGAAGCCAACCGGGTGCCGGATAAAGGCAACTGGGTGAGCGGCTGGCTGGACCCGCGCCAAGTCAACAACAAGGACAACACCAACACCCTCCTGCTGCTCCAGCCAAAGTATGGCGCCCTGGGACCCTACTCCAATTCGAAGGATGTCTATCGGTGCATGGCCAGCAAGGTGACCGCCAAGGAGGGCGGGGTCCCCTATCCAGTAGTCCGGACCGTTTCGATGAGCGTTTGGATGGGGTTTCGCACGCTGCCTTGGAACGATGGCTACCTTTCCTTCCGCAAGACCAGTGACCTGCGCGCCTTCAGTCCGAGCGATGCGCTGGTTATGGTCGATGAGCGCGACGACAGCATCGATGACGGCGAGTTCGCCGTCGACATGGTCGGCAATCAGATCCCTAATGTTCCCGCCGGCTATCACGGCGGCTCGGGCGGAGTGACTTTTGCCGACAGCCACGCCGAAATTCACCACTGGCGCAGCCCGGAGGTGCTGCGCGCGCAACAGACGGGCACTCAAACCAAGAAATGGGAGTTTATGCCGGTGGCCGCGAGCAATCCGGACTTGGTGTGGTTGCGCGCCCATGGCACCGTCAAGAGTCAGTAATGCCTATCTGTGCTCCCTCCAGTGCCGGAGCGCCGCCTTCCCCATCGGCGCTGAGCGACACTGCCGTTTTGCGCTGCTGCGTCTTCTTCCCGGAAAATTGTTGCCTCGCCAAAATATCCGGCGCCCGTTAACGTCTAAACCCGAATACCAATGAAAAACTTGCCATGAGAACGAACGCTCGCCCCGCCAACCCCCACCGCATCACCACTCGACGTGACTTTCTCAAAACCGCCGGTGCGGCCGCGGCCGCATTCGCCGCGCCGATGTTGATCCCCGCTTCCACCCTGGGCCGCGACGGCGCCGTGTCCCCCGGCGAACGGATCGCCATGGGCTTCATCGGGCTGGGCGGCCAGGGCACCGGGCATCTGCTGGGCGGCGCATGGACTTATGTGCCGGGCGGCTACGTCGCGCGCGATGACGTGCAAGTGCTCGCGGTCTGCGATGTGCGCCAGGAGCGCCGCGAGAGCGCCCAACAACGCTGCAATCAGATGTATGCCCAGAAGTTCGGCCAGCCCGGCTACAACGGCGTGCGGGCTTATAACGATTTTCGCGAGGTCCTCGCCCGGCCGGACATTGATGCCGTGCTGATCGCCGTGCCGTATCACTGGGCGGCCCCCATGGCCATCATGGCCATGCGCGCGGGCAAGGACGTCTACTGTGAGAAACCGATTGCGATCACCATGCGCGAGGGGCGCAGTCTCATCGACACTTCCCGACGCTTCGGCCGGGTTTACCAGGCCGGCATGCAGCAGCGCTCCGAATACGGCGGCAAGTTCCGCCTCGCCTGCGAACTGGTGCGCAACAGCCGCCTCGGCCAACTCAAGGAAGTCTATGCCTATCGCCTGCCCGGGGCCCTGTTTCCGTCCGCCTGGACTTCCGACCAATCCGTGCCCGTCCCCGCCGGATTCGACTGGGACCTCTGGTTGGGGCCGTTGCCGTGGCGGCCCTATGGCGGCGAAGCCGGCCACACGCTCAACGGCCTCTTCGTCGGCGACGTCAACTGGAGTCCGCACCACTATGACATTATCCAGTGGACGGTGAATCCGGATGTCACCGCGCCCATCGAAGCCCGGTATGATAATGGTCAGGTCCATTACGGCTACGCCAACGGCGTTGTCGTCCACTCGCAAGAATATCCGGGCGAGCGCATCGGCCCCGACGGCGGCGCCGTTTTTGTCGGCACCGACGGGCGCATCGCCGTGGACCGCGCGAACATCGTCTCGTACCCGGCCGGCATTCTCCAGGAGCCACTGCGGCCCGAGGATAGCCGGGTCTATCATGCCAGCAGTCATTCCGGCAATTTCCTCGAATGCGTTCGCACCCGCCAGCCGACCATCTGTCATCCGGAAACAGCGGTCTATACCATCAACGCCATTCTCGTCGGCGGCATCGCCCTCGCCCTGCAACGCGCGGTCAAGTGGGACCCGCTGAAATTCGAGTTTCCCGGTGACGAAGAAGCCAATCGCCTCCGCTCCTACGCCGCCCGGCCACCGTGGCGAATCTAGCCAGCCCAAGCCAACCATTTGACCCGTGCCCAAAAGAAATCCATGAATACGACTCTCCTGCCCCGTATCCTGCTGGCGTGCCTGCTTGCTTTCACCGCCGCTAACCTTTGTGCCGCGGAGGAACAGGACCTCATTGCCACCCTCCAATCCGCCGCCGGCGCGCCGCAGAAATGGGCCGCGTGTGAGCAGCTTAGAATCATGGGCACGGCCAAGGCCGTGCCCGCCCTGGCCGCCCTGCTCGCCGATGAGCGCGCCTCCCAGGCCGCGCGCCATGCGCTGGAAAAGTTGCCCTGCCCGGAAGCCGGAGCGGCCCTCCGCGAAGCGCTCGGCAGGACCTCCGGCCTGCTCAAGGCCGGCATCATTGACTCGCTGGGCTGGCGCGCCGAACGGGCGTCGGTTCCCCTGCTCACGCCGCTGTTGTCAGATGCGGACCCCACTGTTGCGGCGGCCGCCGCCGCGGCCCTCGGCCGAATCGGCGGCCCAAACGCGGTCATCGCGCTCTCGGCCGCGCCCGAACAAGGACCGGCCGCCGTGCAGGCCGCCGTCCAGGAAAGCCTCCTCAAATGCGCCGAGCAGGCCGTGGCGGACAATGACAGCGGGGGCGCAGCGGCGATCTATCGCCGTGTGTTCGACCCGAAATACCCGGTGCAAGTCCGCGCCGCCGCCTGGCGGGGCCTTGCCTTGTCCGATTCCGCTCATCGAGCGGATCTCTGCGTGAAGGCGCTCGCGGGCCCGGATCGCCCCATTCAACTCGCCGCCCTCAAGCTGGTTCGTGAGTCGAGCGACCGCCAGGTCATCCAGGCCTGCCTGAGCGAATGGACGGCGCTCCCGGCGGATTCGCAGTTGGCCGTGCTCGAAGCGCAGGTCAAGCTGGGCGCCGAAGCGTTGCCGACCGCGCGCATGGCCAGCCAAAGCCCCAATGTTGGGCTCCGCGTGGCCGCGTGGCAGGCGATGGGGGAATTGAGCGATGTCGCGTCCCTTCCCGCTTTGGCCAAGGCGGCGGCCCAAGGCCAACCCGCCGAGCGTGAGGCCGCCCGCGAAAGCCTCGCGCGCCTGCGCGGCCCCGGCGCGCGCGAAGCTTTGCTGGCCAATCTCGCGACCGCCGCCACGCCAGAGAAAGCCGAGTTGCTCCGCGCCCTAGGCGAACGCGACGACCGCGCGGCCGTGAACGTGCTCCTGCAAAACGCCGCTTCGAACGTCCAGCCGGTGCGCCTGACGGCGCTCGAATCATTGCGCCGGCTCGCTCCGCCCGAGGCCATGGCGCCGCTGCTCGACATAGCCGCCAAGTCGAAGTCCGACGAACAGCGCGATCCCGTCCTTAAGGTGCTATTCACCCTCTGCGCCACCAGTCCAAACAAAGACCAGACTGCCCGCAGCATCATCGAGGCATTGGGGCGCTTCCCGGCCGCCGAGCGCCGCCAGATCCTGCCGCTGCTCGCCGAATTCGCCACCCCCGACGCCCTCGCGGCCGCGCAAGCCGCCAGCCGCGATCAGGACCCAGAGCTGGCCAAGCAAGGCGTGCGCGTACTCGCGCAATGGCCTAATGCCGCGCCCGCCGCGCACCTGCTCGAACTTGCCCGCGCCAGCACCGAACCCACGCTCCAGACGCTAGCCCTGCGCGGCGCGATCGAAGTCGCCGGGCAAGAGCCGGACACCACGAAACGCCTCGCGCTGCTCGAGCAAGCTCTGGCCGCCGCGAAGAGGCCCGACGAAAAGAAACAGGCGCTTGGTCAAATCGGCCAGGTCCCCAGCCCCGCGGCGCTCGAACTCGCCCTTCAGAACTTCACGGACCCCGGTCTCGCCAATGAAGCGTATCTTGCCGCCCTGACCATTGCCGAGAAATTGGCGCCCGCGAATCCGAAGCTCGCCGACGAAGCCGCCGCCAAAGTGCTCGCGCAGGTCAAGGAAGGCGAAGTGGTCCGGCGGGCCTGGGCCTTGCGGCTCAAGCCGAGCAGCGGCGCCTCGTTCATTCGCAATTGGGTCGTCTGCGGTCCGTATCGCCAAGATGGCATGGTGGGGGCAACGGCCATCTTCAACATCCCATTCGGACCCGAGAAGCCTGGCCAGAATGTCGAGTGGAAGACGGTGGCGCCCGCCGATCACGTGAACTTGGCGGCGCTCTTCCCCGGCCAGGATAACTGCACCGCTTATCTCCGGACGCACATCGTCGCACCCCAAGACTGCCGCGGCGTGCTCCTGATGGGCAGCGACGACGGCGTCAAGGCCTGGTTGAACGGCGAAGTCGTCCACCGCAACAACGTGGACCGCGGTGAGGTGGTGGACCAGGACGCCGCACCCATCAAGCTGAAAAAAGGCCCGAACGAGCTCATGCTTAAAATCAGCCAGGGCGGCGGCGGTTGGTCGGCGTGCGCCCGAATCGTCGGCCCGGACGCCAAACCCATCCCGGGCCTGTTGATCGAGCTTCCCACCGGCGTCGCTCAGACCGTCTCCGCGCCCGCGCCCGCGCCCGCCCCGGCACCCAAGGCGGCCACGCTGCCCAAACGCGATGCCTTCCGGAAGCTGCGCCTCGCCGACCAGTTCTACACCGAGGGCGCTTACTACGGTGACTTCAACCGCGACGGCAAGCTGGACATCGTAGCCGGCCCCTTCTGGTTTGAAGGACCGGATTTCCAAAAGCGCCATGAGTATCGGCCTGCCAAGACATTCGACCCCAAAGATTACTCGGACAATTTCCTGACCTTCACCGGCGACTTCAACGACGACGGCTGGACCGATGTGCTCTGCGTGCCGTTCCCGGGCACGGAGGGATTCTGGTACGAGAATCCCACCGGTCAAGACGGGCCGTGGAAGAAGCACCTCGCGTATCCCAACATCGGCAACGAATCGCCCATGTGGGGCGACATCAACGGCGACGGCCGGCCCGAGTTGATCTTCTGCAACGACGGATACCTCGGCTACGCCTCACCCAACCCAGCCAAGCCCGGCGAATCCTGGGTGTTCCATGCCGTCTCGACCAAGGACCCACGTTACCAACGCTTCACCCACGGCGTCGGCTTTGGCGACATTAACGGCGATAAGCGCGTGGACCTGATCGAAGCCGCCGGCTGGTGGGAGCAACCCGCCGATCCGAAGCCCGGCCAGCCGTGGAGATTCCATCCCTTCCACTTTGCCGACGGCGGCGCCCAGATGCTGGTCTATGATGTGGACGGGGACGGCTTGGCGGACATCATCACGGCGTGGCACTGCCACGAGTACGGCCTCGTCTGGTGGCAGCAGGTGAATAACGCCGCCGGCCAGCCGGACTGGAAGCAACACATCATCCTTTCACCCACGCCTGACTTGGGCTCGGCCGATTTCCGCGTGAGCGAAATGCACGCGCTGGAACTCGTGGACATGAACGGCGACGGCCGGAAAGACATCCTCACGGGCAAACGCTTCTGGGCCCACGGCCCAACGGGCGACAAAGAACCCGATGCGCCCGCCGTGGTGTTCTGGCTCGAATTGCGCCGCGACGGCCCAGGCGGCGGAGGTTTCGTGCCGCACTTGATTGACGATGACAGCGGCGTGGGCACCCAGGTCGCGACCGCCGACCTCAACGGGGACGGCCAGCCCGACGTCATCGTGGGTAACAAGAAGGGCATCTTCGTCCATCTCAGCGAGGCGTCCGGGTCGCGCTAAACCCGGAATGTGATCGGGGATCCCTCGGGTCGCCGACGAAGAAGAAGAACATGCGCGGGGACTCAGAGGCGCTTGAGCATTTCTTTCCAGCGCTTCCACGCCTGGTCGTGAGCTTGCTGGTTGGCTTCGCTGGCGTCAGGCGCTTCACCGGCGCGCATGAAACCGTGGCCAGCGCCTTCGTAGGTCACGGGTTCATAAGTCTTGCCCGCCTTCTTCATGAGGTCCGCGGACTGCGAAACCGTGGCGGTCACGCGGGCGTCGTTGCCGCCGTAAAAGCCGTACACCGGGCAGTTGATGCGGGTGATGTCCTGCTCCACGATGGGTCCGGTGCCGTAGAAAACCAGCGCCGCCTTGATGTCCTTGTTGTTGGTCGCCAACCGGAACGACTGGCTGCCGCCCCAGCAGAAACCCGCGACGATTACCTTGCCGTTGCAGGCCGGCAGCTTCGAAACATATTCCACCACGGCATTCAGGTCCGCCGTGACCTGATCCGGCGGCAGTGATGAAATGGCCTTCCGAACGCCGTCGGCGCCACCGAGCTCACTGGTACCCCCGCCGTTCGGCGCGCTGCCCGAGAGCAGGTCGGGCGCGATGGCGATGCAGCCGGCCTCGGCCAATTGGTCAACCACACCGCGCACCCAATCTGTAAGGCCGAAAATTTCGTGAATAACAACCACGGCCGGGGCTTTGTCCTTCACTTCGGGAAAGCCGAGGAAGGAATTTACTTCGCGCTTTCCCTGCTTCACCTTCACCCATTCCAGGTGGCGGGGGGACTTTTCGAGGCGAGCGTTCGCCCAATCTTGCGCCGGGACAGCGGCAGCCGCGAAGAAGGCGGCGACGGTGAGGATCAGGACTCGGTTCATGGCATTCAGAATGTTCGCGTTTCTCCTTACGGCGATAATGTACACTAACATTGGCCGCTACGCGACCCTGTTTTTAAATGCCGAGTCTCGACGCCTCGAGGGGAGCAATGAAGCGACACACCAAAAGGCCCGCGCGCTTGTCGAGAATTGGACGCGCAGGAAACGACTCGCGACTGGCCCGGTCGGGCGAGCGCAGGACCGCTCACCCGGCCGTGTCGTCAAGTCTCAAGATAGCTTTGGCTTCGCCTCGGCCGGCACCTGAATCTTCGTCGCGCCGATGTCCTTGATCTCGACGGTCGTCGTGCGGTCGATGTCCCGGTCGTTGCCATTGTAGGTGACCTTCCCCTGCACTTTGATTTCGTACTTGGACAGCATCCCGTCTTTGACCCAGAACTTGACCGAGCCCTTGGCCCCGCTGATCTCCACATTGCCGCCCCGGCCACCGAACGTGAGCTGGGACTTGGCGCCCTCCTCCGTGAAGTCGCCGGCATAGACGTCGCCGTCCTTCTTGAGTTCCTTGACCGCGCCGGCCAGATCCTGGGCTTGCGCGGCGGGGGCCTTGAAACTTTGCATCCGGCGCGCGATGAAGGTGCCCGAGCCCGGGTCACCGCTGGTGGCCTCGCTTATCGACTTCCATCCGTCTTGAGTTTTGATGGCGCCCTTGTCGCCTTTCTTCAGCGCCTCGACGGTGTTGTCGCGCATGGTCATGGACAGCCAGGTGTAACCGTCTTTCTCGGTTTTGCCTTCGGAAGCCCCGCCGCCGAACCCGCCGCCGCCGGCATTCTCTGTCGTCTGTTTCCACGCGTAATTGTCCTTGTCCGCGAGCTTTTTGGCGGCAGCAGTTACTTCATCCTTGGGGCCGGTGTCCGCTGCCAGCAGCGATCCCGCCAGCAAGGCCAGTGTGCCGATTGTCATGTGTCTTTTCATATTCTGCCTTCGTGTTTTGTTGGTTTTGTTGACTGTTGGTACCGCTCGTCCCGACCGCGAATTCCAGCAGGGCGTCGCCTCTCCGCGATGCAACAACGATTTGGGTTGCCGCGCAAGAACAATTCGCGGTCGCGACAGTGGGTATTAAATCATGAAACGATCGTATCACGGTTCCAACCAGAATGCGCCAAAAACCTCCTTAAGATTCTGCAAAACCTGATTTTACAGAATTAGGCCCTCACTCCAAGTACACGTTTTCATGATACGATCATATCATGAAAACGTGTACTTGGGATTCGTTTGCTCGTGATCACTTCAATACAAAAGACCCTGGATAGCCGTGGCACCCAGAGTTTTCGTTCGCGCGAGGATTGCCATGCGGCGGAAGCCAGGATTAGATTGGCGGCATGCGTGTTTCATCACTCGTCCTGGGCGCCTGGGTCTGGCTGATCGCAAGCGCCGGTTACACGGCGGAAATTAGCCCCGCTCCCCAGCGCTTTCAACAGGAACTTGCCACACGGTTTACCCAGGCCCAGGGCCTGCCGCCCGGAAGTGTCCAATTGGTGGACTTGGCCGCCAACCGTGCCCTGCGCGTGTTTGCCGGCGGCCGATGGTGGGAACTCCGGGAAGACCGCTGGCAGCCCGTCTCAACCCTGACGCCCCCATCGGATCAGCAATTTGTATTTGCCGACCTCGCGGGAGCGCCCGTTACGATTTCCATTCCCTGGCGGGAGGTGCGGCAACTCTTGCGCCAGAACAACTCGACTTGGATTGCCACCGCCGCGAATCCATTCGCCGTGGTGAATAGCCAGGCCCAGTCCCTGGGATGGCCCAGCAAATACCGGGTGAACCAAATCGCCGCCGCCGCCGCCGGGACTCTCTGGGTGGCCAGCAGCGGCGGCTTGTTTCGCCGGGTCGAGAAGGGATGGCTGCCCCTGGGCATCACCGACGGCCTCGGCCGCGCCTGGGCCGTGCAAGACGTGCTGGGGGTTGCGTTTGACACACTCGACCAGCTCTGGTTCGCCACCCGGGCCGGCGTCGGCTGCCGCACCGCGGCGGGATGGCGATTCTACGAAGGCAAGGATGGGCTGCCGGGGAACGACTTCACGGGCGTCACTGCCGGCGCGGACCGGACGGTGTGGTTTGGCACGCGACTCGGCGCCATTCGCTTGGATGGCCGCGACTGGCATTACCGGCAGGGCCCGCTCTGGTTGCCGCATGACGAGGTCCGTCAGATTGCAGTCGATCCTGATGGCAAGGCATGGTTTGCGACCGAAGGCGGCGTGGGGCTCATCGAGCGAAAACCAATGACGCTCGCCCAGAAAGCGGCCTTCTTTGAGGACGAGATTGCGCGTTACATCAAGCGCACGCCTTTGGGCTACGTGGCGGAAGCGCCCCTGCGCACCGCCGGCGACAAGGCCACCGCGAACCCGCAGGATAGCGACAATGACGGGCTCTGGAC
>Ga0315273_10012843_pt1 | contig 10750 bp, 10 predicted proteins | sample YL17G02_0_MG_FD_205753 | JGI IMG/M metagenome (GOLD analysis project Ga0315273, IMG submission 205753) | Sediment microbial communities from Yellowstone Lake, YNP, Wyoming, USA - YL17G02_0 | ecosystem: Environmental > Aquatic > Freshwater > Lake > Sediment | place: USA: Wyoming | collected... | reverse complement strand
TATGGCCGCAAGGGTCTCGACGCCGCCTGCTGGGCCGCTGCATACGCTTCTATGAAGTCCTGAGAAAGGGCTAGCCGACATCACGGTCGAGCCGTGACGTTTTCGCTTGTCGAGACGAAGCAGACATCCAATCTGTGAAATCTCATCCAAGGATGACCCCCTCTGGAAAACGATCTAATCGATTGTTTTTGAAGGGCTATCGACCATCTAAATGGGGTCAATGTTGGACGCGAAACGTGACCCCACCGAAAACAACTATTGCCGAATAGCTACAACGCGTTACCCAACATATGTGGTGGGGTCATTGTTCGGCGCGTATTCACATGTCGGGACTAAACACCTAATATGGCATGACTATTTTTTGCTAAACGTCAGAGCCGAAAAAGCGCTCAACGAGCCTGCCCCAGAACTGGGGGCCCTTGATCAGCAACTCATCATTGAAATCATAGCCAGCATCATGCAGGTTGCGGCTCGCCCCATTACCCATGCCAAAATAGCAGGAGGGAACCGCTTCCTGCATGAAGGCAAAGTCCTCCGAGAACATATATGGCCCACGCAGGTCAACGCGTGCTGCCTCCTGCCCCAGTTCAAGCGCCACCTCACGCACCAGTTGGGCGTGTGCCGGCGTGTTGAAGCCTGGCGGATAGGAAATGCCAGGGTTATAGGAGATATCGGCATGGCAGCCATAGGACTTTGCCTGCGCTTCCACCAGTCCAATGATGCGCTGCTTGACCAGTTCGCGCACGCCCTTCGTGCAGGTGCGTACCCCAACCTTCATCTCGACTTCGCCTGGAATTATGGTGGCGAGAGTACCGGCGTGGATGGAGCCAACCGTAATGACAACCGAGTCCAGCGGATCGACATTGCGGCCCACGATGCTCTGCAGGGCCTGCACGATTCCGGCGGAGGCAACAATGGGGTCCACGGCGCGATGCGGAATTGCCCCATGGCCACCAACACCGCGAATGGCAATTTCAACAATATCAACGGCGGCCGTGATCGCACCAGGCCGCACAGTCACCTGCCCAACATCATCGCCTGGAATGTTGTGCAGGGCGAATACGGCATGGCAGGGAAAGCGCTTGAAGAGGCCCTCCTCGATCATGCGCTTGGCACCACTCACATCCTCTTCGGCAGGTTGGAATATGAGGTACACCCTGCCATCGAAGTCAACATTTTGGAGAAGATGCCGCGCGGTGCCAAGCAGCATGGTGGTATGCCCATCATGGCCACAGGCATGCATTTTGCCAGCTGTCTGTGAGGCATAGGGAAGATTGGTGGTTTCATGGATGGGAAGCGCATCCATGTCTGCCCTGATGGCCATAACGCGGCGGCCGGTGCCCTTGGAAATCGTTGCCACAATGCCCGTTCCCGCAATGCCGGCAACAAAGGGAACTCCGATCCTGGCCAATTCCCCGGCAATGATTTTGGCGGTGCGGAACTCCTCGAAGCACAACTCCGGATTGGCATGGAGGTCATGCCTGATCGCCACAAGCGCGGAAATATCGGGACTACTCATCGCTTGGTTGGAACCAGACCTTCGGCGTAGTTGAAAGCACGGGTAATCAGGAAGGTGAGCACAACATAGACAAACGCCAGAAACAGCAATGGTTCATAGATAAGATAGGTATCTTGCCTGATCTTTGATGTAACCCCCATGAGATCCATGACCGGGATGGTAAAGGCAAGCGGCGTGGCAAGCAGTTGACCGATCGTTTCACCCGCAAGTGTGGGCAGAACCTGCCGCACGGCGCGCGGCAACCACACACGGATCAACACCTTCCATGGCGACATGCCAAAAGCGCGCGCCGCCTCTAATTCTCCTTTTGGCACCCCCAGAAACGCGCCGCGCATGACCTCGGCTTCATAGCCGGCAAAGTTGAGGGTGAAGGCAAAAAGTGCATAATAGAAAGCGTCCAGCCGGATGAGCCATATGAAATCTGCCCTGAAGCTCGGAAAAGCGGTTCCAATCATTGGAAAGAGGGAACCTATGCCATAGTAGAGCAGCCAAAGTTGCATCAGCAGCGGAGTACCGCGAATGAAAGTGCAGTACCCCCGCGCCAGATATCTGAGGGGCCACGGTCCAGTGACCTGAACTAGGCCAATGGGTATCGCCAGCGCAAATCCTAACACGACAGAAATGACCAGCAGGAGCAATGTAATGTACAGGCCATGCAGCAGCAGCGGATAGTATTGCAGGAGCCAGCTCCAGGTCATGCTTTCACCTTCACGCCAATTTCGGTTGACCTCGCCTTACGCGTCGCTCAAGCCAACCGAAGACCTGGTTCGAGATCAGTGTAATGCAGAGGTAAATCAGGAGGGCGAAGACATAGAACATAAGATAGAGTTTGCTGACACCGGCTGCCTGCTTCGTTGCCAGCGCAAGTTCCGTGAATCCGACGACGGAGATCAAAGCCGAGGCCTTTGTGACATTGAGCCAGAGATTGGCCAGGCCAGGAATCGCGTAAGGCAGCATAGCCGGAAGCACGACACGCCTGAAACGCAGGAATGGTGACATGCCATAGGCCTTCGCAGCTTCAATCTGGCCGATGGGAACAGCCTGGATGGCAGCCCGCAAGACTTCAGTGGAATAGGCACCGTAGACAAATCCGAGCACGAATACTGCGGCCACGAGCCCGTTGATCTCAACCGGTTGGAACCCGATCGCGACTAGGCCGCGATTGATGCCGTCGGTACCGGCATAAAATAGGAGGAGAATGAGCACCAGATCGGGGACGGCCCGCACAAGTGTCGTATAAAATTCCAGAAGCATCTTGAGCCACGTGCCGCCGGTAATCTTGCCCATGGCACCACATAGACCGAGGAAAATCCCCAGCGCGTAGGCCAGCGCCGAGATTTGTATCGTGAGCAGCAGTCCCCAGAATAACTCATCGCCGTAGCCAGTTGGGCCAAAAGCCAGCAAATCAAGATTTATGACGGTAGCAAACAACAATATTCAAGACCCGCTTTGTGGTGGAGACCGCCCGCAAAGAGCGGCCTCCTCCAAAATTGCCCTAGAGATTGGGAGGAGTTATGATCTTGCCCTCCAGCTTCCATTTGGCGGTGATGGGGTCAAACATCTTCTTTTCGGCCATCGCCTTGATACCGGCATTGATCTTAGCCAGGAGCTCGGTGTCTTCCTTGCGGATACCAAACCCGACACCCTTGCCAAGAACTTCTACATCGATGGGAACAGCTCCCTTCAATTCACAACATGCCGTTCCCTGTTCGGAGGTCAGGAATGCACCAAGCGCAACACCGTCTGCCATGACGTAATCAAGACGGCCTGCAGCGAGATCGTTGTTGGCTTCGTCCTGTGTTGCGTAGGTCTTCACAACGGCACCCTTCGGCACATAGTACTTGTCGATGTAGGATGAATGGGTTGTGGAAACCTGCACCCCGATCGTCTTGCCCGAAAGATGTTCCGGCGTAATATCCTTGTCATCGCCCTTAGGGCCGATCAGCACAGCCGCCGAGTTGTAGTAGAGCGACGAAAAGTTGATAACCAACTCACGCTCAGGCTTCACTGACATTGACGACATGATGGCATCGAACTTCTTGCTCTGTAGGGCTGGAATGATGCCATCCCATGCCACTTCCTCAATGACGCACTTCTCCTTGATTTCCTCACAAAGCGCATTCATGAAGTCGACTTCCCAGCCGACCCATACGCCCGACGCATCCTTTGACGTGAATGGCGGATAGGGTTCAGCCGCCACACCCATTTTCAAATCGGCATAGGCTGGTGCTGCTGTAAACAGGGCAACAGTTGTTGCCGCCGCCAGTAGAAGTTTACCTGTAACTTTCATATCAATCTCCCTAGGTTATCGACCTCACAACACGTGAAACCAGTGTCTAGTTTTCTGCCCAAAAGACCCACAGGATCAGGGCTTCCCGACGTGACCTTGCGAACTTATCTCTCATCTCCTTGTTTCAATGAATTCCCGAAACAAACTGCTTGCAACGCTCACTTTTAGGTGAACCAAAAACCTGTTTCGGTGTGCCCTCTTCTTCGATGATGCCCTTATGCAGGTAAATGACATGACTTGAAACATCGCGCGCAAATTTCATTTCATGGGTGACCAGGATCATCGTCCGGCCCTCGTTGGCCAGGTCTCGAATGACCTTCAACACTTCACCCACCAGTTCAGGATCCAGTGCCGAGGTAGGTTCATCGAACAGCATCACCTTCGGGTTCATGGCCAGTGCCCGTGCAATGGCTGCACGCTGCTGCTGCCCGCCAGAAAGAAAAGCGGGGTACTGTTCCCGCTTTTCATAGAGCCCAACCTTGTTGAGGAGTTTTTCGGCGCGCTCGGTCGCTTCCGCTTTGGAAAGTCCTAAGACGTGAATAGGCGCCTCAATCACGTTCTGCATGACCGTGAGGTGCTGCCATAGGTTGAAGCTCTGAAACACCATGCCAAGCTTGGTGCGAATGCGTTCTAGCTGCCGCCGGTCACTGGGATGCAGGTTTCCATCCCTGTTGGGAGCCAGGGCCACCTCTTCGCCGGTCACCTCAATGCGACCCTTGGTGGGCATTTCCAGGAAATTGATGCAACGCAAAAATGTGCTCTTACCAGAGCCGGAAGCCCCGATCATGGAAACCACATCACCTTCGCGGGCTTCAAGCGAGACACCCTTTAGCACTTCAAGTTCCCCGAAGCGTTTATGGAGATCTTCAACCACCACAGCCATGGACTGTTGACCATTTTTTACGTCACTGCGTGCAACCACGCTGGCCTCCCCACATGGGCTTATACTCTTCTCACGGGCATGACCTTATCACTAATATTAATTTGCGCAATTCGTGATTTACCTCATCCCGGCACACGTCAAATCTCTTGATTTTCAGCGGTTTGCCAAAATTTGCGCTGCCTTTTGAACCAATACTTCTGCCTGCCGTATGGAAGCATAATCGATCAAGCGCCCATCCAGCGATACAGCTCCCTTGCCGGCCTTGGCAGCGTCTTCCATGGCGGCAATGATGCGTTTGGCCCTTGTTACTTCCGCCTCTGACGGCGACATGACCTCATTGGCCAGCGGCACCTGCGAAGGATGAATGGCCCACTTTCCTTCACAGCCGAGCACGGCTGCCCGCATACCTGCCGCCCTGAACCCATCGCCATCAGTGAAATTGCCGAAGGGGCCGTCCACCGGGCGCAGGCCATTGGCTCTCGCTGCGACCACCATGCGGGAAATGGCGTAGTGCCACATGTCCCCCCAATGAACCTGACGGCTGCCGTCGTCCAGCGGCTCTGTCAAAACTGCATATTCAGCATTGGCGCCACCGATCGAGGTGGTGCGGGCCTTGGTCGACGCTGCATAGTCGGCTACGCCGAAATGCAGGGACTCATTGCGTTTTGAGGCTGCCGCAATCTCATGGATGTTCTGCATGCCCAGAGCGGTTTCGATGATCATCTCGAAGCCCACCCGCTTCTTCCTACCCTTGGCCGTTTCGATCTGGGTGCACAGCATGTCGACAGCATAGACGTCAGAAGCCGTACCTACCTTGGGGATCATGATGAGATCAAGGCGGTCGGAAGCCTGCTCCAGCACATCCACCACGTCGCGGTACATGTAATGGGTATCCAGGCCGTTGATGCGAACAGATAAGGACTTGTTGCCCCAATCAATGTCGCCGATGGCCTGGATTATGTTCTTGCGGGCCTGGACCTTGTCGTCAGGGGCGACCGCATCTTCCAGGTCAAGAAAGATTACGTCGGCCTGGCCCCTGGCTGCCTTCTCGAAGAGTTGTGGTTGGCTGCCCGGCACCGCAAGTTCACTGCGATTAAGGCGCGCCGGCGCCTGTTCAACATTAAAAAAACTCATGGGCGTTTTCCTTTGGCCGATGGATCAGGTCCACAGGCTAGTCGCAACGCCTAGCTTGCCGCAATCCCCATGTGACAATTGCAATCAAGACATTCATCCGTAAGCAGATGAACTTACAGGGAAACAATCAATTTTTTGCAGGCGTTCGAGTTACTCGGCCTCTCCGTTCTCTAGCCTGGCACCCACATGCCGCTGGGTGGCCCAGCGGTAGACGGGCACATCTCCTTTTGCATCGCCCGACCTTCTTGGGTCAATTGGACCAAGTCGCCGCGCCCATCCCCTGCGGCCTCCCTTTTCCTGGCCACGCTCTTGGCTGCCATGCGGTCGGCCAGTCGCGATACGCTGGCTGGGCAAGCAGGAGCCGGCATTCCAGCTCCATGGGCCGCAGTCCTCCGCTGTCGGCATGGTGCATCCTTCGAGATGGCAGTGGGCAAGCGGCTGGGCGGACCGGCCCCGAGGCTTCAAAACTTCTCTTCCTGCCCACCATGGCGGACGGCACGTTTTTCTACTCTGTTTGGGGGAGTCACATGACACCCCTCACACTCATCAGCCACATCCTGTGTTCGCATGTCCAGAGGGCTGCCATTGCTATTTTGAAAAAGGGCATGGTCTTTGACTGCTGGGTAATGGATCTTGCCAACAAGCCGAACTGGTTCCTTGCAGCCTAGCCGCTTGGCAAGACCCCGGTCCCGCTAAGGTAGGGCAAAGCAATTTTTTGAATCAGTTGTTATCCTTGAGTATCTCGAGGACGTTGGCCTCAATGCCCTGCACTCGGCTGCCCCCAACGACGTGCCGAGCACCGTTGCTGGATCGAGTTCGGGACTGCCCTTTTGAATGACATTGCTGTGCTGTATTCTGCTCGAACACCTGCGGATTTGGCAGCAATAAGCTTATCTCTGCGAGAAAATTTCGAACGCATGGAATCAGAACTGGGCAGCTTCCTCTATTTGAAAATGCTGGCTTCTCGCTCGTTGACGCAGTGTATGGCACTCTTTTTGCGTTACTTCGACGTGTTTGACGACGTCCGGGATTTTGGCATTCTGGGCGGGCTTGCAAAGTGTAGCACCCAGCGGCGCTGTATCTCCGCCAGGAGCAGCACCAGGTCGGCAGTTTGTGCTGATTACCCCACACTTCTGAGGGCAATCCTGTTGGTTCGAAAATCCCACCTCTCTTCACCTATGTAAGGAGAGGAAGTCCCTGGCCGCAGTACCATGGTCATGGCGTAGACGCTCCACATCCATACCCAATGGAGCGCCGCCAATCACACGCCATTCGCCGGCAATCATCACACGGTCCGCCCGGTGCGCCCCACACAGCACTAGGGCGGCAATGGGATCACCAGCACCCGAAAAGCGGAGCTCATCCAATGTGAAAAGTGCAAGATCAGCCTGCCGTCCCGCGGCAATCTCACCAATGTCAGCGCGCCCCAGGCATTTGGCAGAGCCTTGCGTGGCCCAGCGCAGCACGTCGAGATGGGTCACCCTTTGGCCATAGGTCAAGCGGTTCATCAACAGGGCATGGCGCACACATTCCATGAGGTTTGAGCTGTCATTGGAAGCCGATCCATCAACACCAAGTCCGACCGCCACGCCGGCCGTCTCAAGATCGATCGTTCGGCACTGGCCTGACGCCAGCACCATGTTGGATGTGGGGCAATGACAGACACCCACGCCGTGCCGGGCAAGCCTGTCGATCTCGGCACCGTTAAAATGAATACCATGGGCAAGCCAGGTGCGTTGATTGAGCCAGCCCACTTCATCCAGGTAGTCCACCGGGCTGCAACCAAACCGTGCTTTACAAAAGGCATCCTCATCGCGGGTTTCAGCCAAATGAGTATGCAGCCTGCAATCATACCTTTCAGCCAAGGCACCACAGGCCGCCATCAGGGACTGGGTGACGGAAAACGGCGAGCACGGTGCAAGCGCCACCTGAAGCTTAGCGCCGTCGCCTCGCTGGTGATATTTCCCGATCACCCTTTCGCAGTCGGTAAGAATTGTATCTTCATCCTGCACCACGCTGTCCGGCGGCAAGCCACCGTCCTTGGCCGAAAGATTCATGGAACCGCGCGTGACGGTCATGCGCATCCCGAGCCTATGCGCCTCCTCCACCTGGATATCCATGGCGTCATCGAGGCCCTGTGGAAACACGTAGTGGTGGTCGGACGTGGTCGTGACGCCTGACATTAGCAGTTCTGTCAGCGCCAGCCGTGTGGCCAGTCGCAATGCCTCGGGTGTAAGTCCCGACCATACGGGATAGAGCGCCTTCAGCCAGTCAAACAGCTCTTTGTTGATGGCTGCGGGATGCGCCCTGGTCAGTGTCTGGTAAAAATGATGGTGGGTATTGATCAGCCCCGGCAACACCACATGTCGCGAGGCGTCAAAAACGTGGTCTGTCTTGGCACGCGGTCGCCTTCCGGATGCAACCAGCTCCATAATTTTCGCACCGTCGACGACAATGCCGCCACCTGCATCTGATGCCAGGCTTGCCAGCGGGTTTTTGAGCCAAATTGTCGTCACTTTGCGTTTCCCCCAAAACCGGGTTAATCTGATGTGTCAACGACTTGGTCAAACACACAAGCACAATAAATTATATAAAGGGAAAAAGTAACGATGAATATGTTGAGAACCACTTTGCTGTCTTTGCTGGCAGCAACCGCCATGGGCAGTGCAACACTTGCCCAGGAGATGAAAAAGGAAGTTGGTGCCGGCGAAGGCCAGGTCGATATCGTGGCATGGCCTGGCTACATCGAGCGTGGCGAAACCGACAAGGGCTATGACTGGGTCACTGATTTTGAAAAAGCCACAAGCTGTAAGGTGAACGTCAAAACGGCAGCCAGTTCCGATGAAATGGTCACTCTGATGAACCAGGGCGGCTTCGATCTGGTTACTGCGTCGGGAGACGCATCGCTGCGCCTCGTGGCCGGCAAGAAAGTCCAGCCCATCAATACTGACCTCATTCCGAACTGGAAGAACGTTGACGAGCGCTTGCAGAGTGCGCCCTGGAATACGGTCGATGGCGTGCATTATGGAACGCCCTACCAGTGGGGCCCCAATGTGCTTGCCTACAATACCGACGTTTTCAAGGAGCCACCCAAGAGCTGGTCTGTAGTATTTGAGGAGCAGAACCTGCCAGACGGTAAGTCCAACAAGGGCCGCGTTCAGGCCTACTATGGCGCCATCTATATTGCTGATGCTGCTGTCTATCTTATGAAGAAGCGGCCCGAACTCGGAATCAAGAACCCCTATGAATTGAACAAGGACCAATACGCTGCAGCGATCGAATTGCTCACCGCCCAACGCGCGCTCATTGGTCGCTACTGGAGTGATGCCATGGTACAGGTCGACGACTTCAAGAATGAAGGCGTGGTCGCTTCTGCATCCTGGCCGTTCCAGGTAAACCTGCTACAGGCCGACAAGAAGCCGGTGGCCTCCACGGTACCGGACGAGGGGGCAACAGGTTGGGCAGACACCACCATGATGCATGCCGAGGCAGCCCATCCCAATTGCGCCTATATGTGGCTTAACCATTCGCTCGAACCCAAAGTACAGGGCGACGTAGCCGCCTGGTTTGGTTCGGTTCCCGCAGTTCCCGCCGCCTGCAAAGGCAATGCTTTGCTTACCGATACCGGCTGCGATACCAATGGCTTTGCCAACTTCGACAAGATCTGGTTCTGGCGCACCCCCATCGGCAAATGTGAAAACGAAGGCACCTGTGTACCCTATTCACAGTGGGCCAAGGACTACATCGCCGTTCAGGGCAAGTAATCAACAGGGATTGCGGGCTCCTGCTGTAACGCTGGAGCCTGCATAACACGCATGACATCTGCCGTAAGTTTTCAAAGCGTATCGCGCCTGTTCGGTCCGGTCCGCGCCGTGGACAACGTGTCGCTTGAAATAGCAACGGGTGAGTTTTTCGCCATGCTAGGTCCGTCGGGTTCAGGAAAAACAACCTGTCTTCGCCTCATAGCAGGGTTCGAGCAACCGTCTTCTGGAAGCATTTCCATATTCGGCGAAGCCACACAGGGTCTGCCGCCCTATAGGCGCAACGTCAACACGGTGTTCCAGGACTATGCCCTGTTTCCCCACATGACTGTGGGTGAGAACGTGGCCTATGGCCTGATGATCAAGGGCATGGCACGGGCCGACCGCGAGGCAAAGGCCGCAGGCGCCCTAGAGATGGTCAAGCTGACCAATTATGGCGACCGCCGGCCAAGCCAGCTTTCCGGTGGCCAACGCCAACGCGTGGCGCTGGCGCGAGCCCTTGTCAATGAACCCAAGGTCCTCCTCCTTGATGAACCCCTTGGTGCCCTGGATCTCAAACTCCGCGAACAAATGCAGGAAGAATTGAAACAGCTGCAAAAGCAGCTTGGCATAACCTTTGTATTTGTAACGCACGACCAGGGCGAGGCCCTGTCAATGGCCGACCGGGTCGCCATTTTCAACGAGGGAAAGATCGTCCAGGCTGGGTCCCCCACTGAAATCTACGAACATCCCCGCACCAGGTTCACGGCTGATTTTGTGGGATCATCCAATGTGCTCAGCCCAGAATTTTCTTCACGCCATGGCGGGCCTTCGCGCTGGTGCAGCCTGCGCCCTGAGAAGATCCGCGTGCTGCAAGAGGGCGTTATGGCAGGAGTGGATGAAGCCCATGCCACCGGGCCGATTGCATCGGTCAATTATCAAGGCGCTGTCACGCGCATCGCCGTCACCTGTGATGGCATCCGCCTTGTGACCGCAGCACCGGCGACGCAGCGAACATTCGTGGAAGGCGAAATGGTAAACCTCGCCTGGTCCAGGGCCAGCCTTGCCGTTATGGAGAACGATTGATGCAGGCGAACCAGGACGGCCTACTCACCAGGGCTTCCGATGTGTTCTTCAGGAGGCCCGGTCTGCTGACGGTCCTTCTTCTGCTTCCCCCCATTCTT
>Ga0315273_10012842_pt1 | contig 10751 bp, 6 predicted proteins | sample YL17G02_0_MG_FD_205753 | JGI IMG/M metagenome (GOLD analysis project Ga0315273, IMG submission 205753) | Sediment microbial communities from Yellowstone Lake, YNP, Wyoming, USA - YL17G02_0 | ecosystem: Environmental > Aquatic > Freshwater > Lake > Sediment | place: USA: Wyoming | collected... | reverse complement strand
AAGCGGCGGTGCTTGTGTGCCCCGTCAGGAATTCATCCAGGACCACCCCATCCCACGGCCCGCCGCTTTTTTCGAGTGCCGCGTTCAGCTTTGCGGCAAAGAACGCCTGCCATTCTTCGTTGCCCGGGTCCGCCCAGTACTTCACACTCCAGGACCTCCCCTCGACCGGCCTGCCCTCGTTGTCCTTCAGCAGCCAGTCGCTGTGATTCTTCAAAATCCACTCCGTGTTCTCCTGGTCCACACTTCCGGCATCGTGGAGCTTCGCCTCCTTCGTCAGGCTGCTGGCGAAGTACATCAGCACCTTCGCCTTCGGATTGCGTCGCTTGATCACCGGGATGCGATGGCTTGAAAGGGCGTTGAGATAGAAGACATCGTAATGTGTCGCGAGTCTCTCGATCTGGTCTTCGGTCGGCTCGAAATTCGTAAAACCCATCGTTCGGTGCTTTCCCGCTCGATGGAAGGGCAGAGGTTCCATCGGATAGGTGCTCAGTTTCACTTCGAGAATGTCGCGGAGAAGCTTCACCCGTTCTTGCTGGCTCGGATTTCGGAACAGGTATTGCCATGACACATTCGGCAGCCGCGGCAGATTGGTGATCGTCCGTATTCTCCCCGCCCCGGTCGCGGGATTTGTCGCGCGGTGAAGCACCCGCCATCGCATCCCGGCCTTTGTGGCCAGCGCGAGCACCAGAACCACCATCGCCGCAACGACCAGCTTCTTGATTTTCTTCTGTCCCATGAGGGAGAATTTATACGCCAGCAACGCCAACTGCAAGGGTTGGATGGCCGGGGCTATTGAGATCGGGTGCAATACCACGGTATCATGGGGCGTCTGGCAGGCAGAAGCATTCTGCATGAAGTCACCTCGTGAAGTGCTGTTGAATCGAAATTGAAAGGCCGTGGTCTTATGGGAAACACTCGTTCTATTCCGTTGCTCGCTCTTGGTCTGTTGCTCGCCTGCACGCCGTTGGATCGCCTCGCCGCACAGGACAAGACGCCCACGCTGCGCCGAGGGAGTGCCTGGAGCGAGGAGGCCGCCAAGAGGAAATTGGAGGAATATGGGAAAACATGGTCGGACCGCACCTCATGGGAGAAACGGGCGGCGGCGATTCGTGAAGGGATCCTGCGAGGCAGCGGCCTGGCGCCTTTGCCGCCTAAGACCGCGCTGAATCCGATCTTGCGGGGCGAGCGCCGGCACGATGGTTACACCGTCCAGAACGTCGCATTCGAGAGCCTGCCCGGCTTCTTCGTCACCGGGAACCTCTACCGGCCGACCTCGCCACCGGCAATCGGCCGATCTCCCGGCATTCTCGCGACGCACGGGCATTGCACCGGCATCACGACGCCATTCGGGGTCAACAAGACCGGAGGCAGGTTCGGCGGCGAAACGCAGCGAATCTGCGCCGTGATGGCCCGCATGGGAGCCGTGGTCTTTGCGTACGACATGACCGGCGTCAATGAGGCCCAGCAGTACCCGCACACAGGCCCGATGGCCATGACCGTGCAGTTGTGGGACAGCATTCGGGCGGTCGATTTCCTCTGCTCGCTGCCCCAGGTGGACCCCGCGCGGATCGGCATCACGGGCGCCTCCGGCGGCGGCACGCAGAGCTTCCTCCTGGCGGCGGTGGACGAGCGCGTGAAAGTGTCCATCCCCACGGTACAGGTGTCCGCGTACTTTTTTGGCGGCTGCATCTGCGAAAGCGGCATGCCGATCCACGTCAGCGACCGTCACGACACCTGCAACGCCGAGATCGCCGCCCTGCACGCCCCCAAGCCGATGCTGGTGATCTCCGACGGCAAGGACTGGACCAAGAACACGCCACTGGTCGAGTTCCCCTACATCCAGAGCGTGTACCGGGCGTATGCCGCCCAGAACACGGTGGAGAACCTCCATCTGCCATTGGAAGGCCACGACTACGGGCCTTCAAAACGCCAGGGGGCCTACGCCTTCTTCGCGAAACACCTGGGCCTCAGAAAGGAGACAGTGCCGCACGCGGATGGGAAGATCGACGAGAGCTTCGTCGCGCCGGAAACATACGAGGTGCTGTGCGTGTTCGACGACGCGCATCCCCGCCCGGCCGGGGCTCTAAAAGACCCTGCCGCCGTCGAGGTGTGGCTGCGGGGGACTCGCAGTCCGCAGGGCGAGAGGTCGGACATGAGTCCCGCTTCCGCGAGGGAAATCCACGTCTCGAAGACGGGGAACGATTCGGCGTCCGGCAGCGAGGCCCATGCCTATCTGACGATCGACAAGGCCGCCTCCGTCGCCCAGCCGGGCGATACGGTGATCGTTCATGCGGGGACGTATCGCGAGTGGGTCAAGCCTGCCCGTGGCGGGACCGATGAGGGTAATCGCATCACCTACCGAGCCGCACCGGGCGAGGAGGTCCTCGTCAAAGGCTCCGAGCGTATCACCTCTTGGAAACCCGAGGCCGGCGGCGTTTGGAAAGTCGAGTTGCCGAACTCGGTCTTCGACCCATGCAATCCGTACGCTCTGCAAGTCTCCGGGGGCTGGCTCGACTACGGCCAGTGGCATCATCGCGGGGACGTCTACCTCAAGGGCGAGGCCTTCTACGAGAAAAAGACCGCACAGGAAGTGACGGCAGCCGAGCGTACCTGGTCTTGCCAGGCGGATAAAGACATGACGACCATCCGGGCAAACTTCGGCAAGGCCAATCCCAACACGGAACTGGCGGAGATCAACGTTCGCGAGAGCATTTTCATGCCCGAGATTACCGGCCTGAAATACATCACCATCGACGGCTTTCATTTCGCACATGCGGCGGCGAACTGGGCGCCGCCCAATCTGAAGCTGCAACTGGGCGCCGTCGGCACCCGGATGGGCAAATACTGGATCATCGAAAACTGCGAGGTCACCAATGCCCGCTGCGTTGGCATCATCCTGGGGCACGCACTGGGTGTCGATTACAGGGACATCGACGCCTTTGGGGACCACATCATCCGCAACAACGTCATCCGGCGGTGCGGGCAGGCGGGCATCGCCGGCCAGAAGGGGGCCACCCGCTGCCTGATCAGCGGCAATTTCATCGAAGACACCAACTACCGCAAGGAATTCGGCGGGTGGGAGACGGCCGCCATCAAGTTCCACAACAGCGTGGACACCGTCATCAGCGGCAACCTGATCCGGGGCGTCTATCGCCAGATGGAGGGGGCGTTCGGGATTTGGATGGACTTCGGCAACCAGGGCACCCGCATCACCCGCAATATCATCTACAAGACCGAAGCCGCCACGATCTTCCTGGAGATGGACCACGGCCCGACTCTTGTCGATAACAACGTCCTGATCGGGCCGGCGGTCCGGAGCAATTCCGAGGCCACGGTGTTCGCGCACAATCTGTTCGTCGATTGCGGGTACGACTACAGCCCCGACACCGGACGCCGTTCCGAGTACTACAAGCCGCATACGACACAGATGGCCGGACGTAAAACCGGCACGGCCCAGGACGACAGGTGGTTCAACAACATCTTCGTCCGCCAGGGACTCGACCGGGTGAAGACGGCCCCGGGCTATACATCGGAGTACAACGCCTTCCTGGAGGGGGCCAAGAAGAGTTCCTTCGGCGATGCGAAGAGCGTGGTCGATTCTTATGTCACGGGATTGACCGTCAAGGACCATCCACGAGGAGCTACGATTACATTTTCTGTGAACGATGCGCCGTTCCAGGCGAAAGGGCCGCAGGTCAACGCGGAATTAGTTGGTGTCTTTCCGACCGTCGGCCAGACGATTGAGGACCGTTATGGCAAGCCCATCACAGTGGACGCCGACCTCAACGGCCGGACGTTCGCCCCACCGGTCTGCGGCCCGCTCGCAGACCTCAAGAGCGGGATCAATACGATTGTCTGGCCGATCAAGCAGGCTCAGTAGCGCACTTCACAAATCGTGCGCCTGAGATTGCTTCGCTACGCTCGCAATGACATAAAACGCCGGTTATGTCATTGCGAGGAGCCCGGCGACGAAGCAATCTCCTCCGTATGGTCGTGGGACTTGCGAAATAGGGCACAAGTGCCACAGTCCGGCATCTTTGGCAAGGGACGGATCAAAACAGTTGAAATCCACGGAGCAGTCCAATACTGTATCTGTATGGGAATGAAACGTTCATAGAGAGGGTTTTCCGATGCGTATCGCGTGCTGCCTTTCCATGGTCCTGATCTCCATGTGGCCGACGACTGTCCTGTCGCAGGAGACCATCGTTGTCCGGCCGAAGGAGATCGACGACGTTTTGACCAATCCCGGGATCGGGTTCATGACCTTCCAGCGGTTCAACGGGGACAAGCTCAACGAAGGCACGAAATGGACGGAGGGATACCCGATCGTGTACCAGGCGTTCGACCGGAGCCTGGAGAACCAGAAGCACCCGATGACCTCTCTGGCCTACTTCCGCGTGTACTGGAAATTCATCGAGCCGGTCCCCGGTGAGTATCGGTGGGACCTGCTCGACAAGGCCCTGGAGACGGCCGGGAGCCGGCGCCAGACGCTGCTGCTGCGCATCGCTCCCTACGGGACGGGCGCCGACAACGACGTGCCCGACTGGTACCGGGCGATGGTCGGCAAAGAGGACAAGCAGCCCGAGGCCAAGTGGCGTACGAGCCCGGAAGACCCGCGGTACGTCAAGCATTTCGGCGGGTTGGTCGGGGCCTTCGGGGCTCGCTACGACGGACTCCCGCTGGTGGTGAGTTTGGATCTGGCCATCGTGGGAGCCTGGGGGGAGGGGGCCGGCTCGGAGCGGTTGACTCCAAAGACCCGCGAAGCATTGGTGGACAGCTATCTTGAAGCGTTCAAGAAAACGCCTCTGGTCATGCTGCTCACCGACGAAAAGACCAACCGCTACGGCCTGTCCAAGCGGGACGTCGGCTGGCGGGTCGATTGCCTCGGCGATATGGGCGGTTTCAGCCCAACCTGGTGTCACATGTGCGACGCCTACCCCCAGCAGATCATCAACTGCGGGATGCAGGACGCCTGGAAGAAGGCCCCGGTAACTCTGGAGGTCTGCTGGGTGATGCAGACCTGGAAGGACAAAGGCTGGGATATCAACTACATCATCGACCAGTCCCTGAAATGGCACATCTCCTCCTTCAACGCGAAATCGTCCCCGGTGCCTGACGAGTGGTGGCCGCAGGTGAATCGGTGGCTCACGAGGATGGGCTATCGCTTCGTGCTCCGCAAGCTCACGTATCCATCGAGGGTGAAAGCGGGCGGCGAGCTGGCGTTCACATCGTGGTGGGAGAACAAGGGGGTTGCCCCGTGCTATCGGCCGTTCCGGTTGGCGTTGCGGCTCCTGAATCCTGCAGACAAGCGGGTTCTCGTCACCAAGGCGGACCTTCGATCGTGGCTGCCGGGCGATAATCTGTACGACAACGCCGTCGCTGTCCCGGCGGATACGGCGGAAGGCCCCTACGAGTTGCAAATTGGCATCCTGGACGAGCGGTTTGAGGAGCCCGACGTCAAGCTGGCCATCGAAGGCCGCCGGCCCGATGGTTGGTACGACCTGGGCAAGATCAGCGTGCAGCGCTAACTCCCCCGTTGAGAATGAAAGAACTTCTATGTCAGAGACTTCGGCCCAGACGCCTGCGGTGGAGCTGGCTATTCGCACCGAGCGTCTGACGAAAATCTACGGCCAGAGACTCATCGCGGTCAACGATATGAACCTCGAAGTGCCGCGAGGCTCTGTCTTCGGGCTGCTCGGTCCCAACGGTGCGGGCAAGACGACCACGCTGCGCCTGCTGTTGGGGCTCCAGCGTCCCACCGCCGGCCGGGCGGAGATCTTCGGCAAGTCCTGCGGGCCCAACGCGGTGGCGGTCCGCTCCCAGATTGGCTACCTGCCCACGAATCCGAAGCTGCCCGAGGACTTACGGCCTATCGAGTACCTGGATCTTCTTGGCAAGCTGTCCCGGCTGCCGCGAGAGGTCCGCAAGCCGCGGATCGCGTCCCTGCTTCGGGACGTGGGGTTGCTCGACGCCACCGATCAGCGGATCGGGACCTTCTCGACCGGGATGTGTACCCGTTTGGGCATTGCGGCGTCCTTGGTCGGCGATCCGCCTTTGTTGCTGTGGGACGAGCCGACGGCCGGGCTGGACCCTTCCGCCCGGCGATTCACGCTGGACCTCATCCGGGAGTTGGGAAAAACCAAGACCATCGTCGTTGCGACCCACATTCTCACCGATATCGACCAGGTCTGCGACCACTTGGGCGTAATGCACGAGGGGCGAATGATCTTCACCGGTTCGATGCAGGATATCCGCCGGCGGATTTGCCGGGACGACTTCACCCTGGAGCTGGAGGGCGACCCGGACAATGTCAGCCGTCTGGCCCGCGAGACTGCGAATTTGGAGGGTGTCGAGGCCCGCGTCCACGATGGCCGGGCAGAGATACAGAATTCTGCATCTCTTTTGGTTCGGATCGCCAATGGTGGCAGCCGCACCCGTGCCCTCGCGGATGTCCTGCGGCTTGTGGACGCCTGCGATCTTTCGCTGCGGGCCATCCACTCGGGGCAGAATGTGACTGAAAACGCATATCTCCAGTTGCTGCAAGAGGATGAGGCTCATGGATTCCACCGCTAAGACTGCGGCCTTTGGCACGAGGATGATGCCGTACCTGGCGATTCTCGAGCACGACCTGAGGGCCTTATGGGCCAGCCGGCTGGTCCGGCTTTGGCTGCTGGCCACCGCGGTCATGACGCTGTTTCTTTCCGCGGCGAACTGGCCGAAGTTTCAGGACGCGACGCTGATCGCGTCATTGCTATTCCCGTACCTGGTGTTCCCGTGGTTCTTTGTGGTCGTGGTGCTCGGGGTCAGCCCGGTGTCGGGGGCCCGGGCCGAAGTGCTGGCGGATGGCATCCTGAGCCGCCCGATCAGTCGCTGTGAGTACCTGCTGGCGGCTTGGTCGGCGCGGGTGCTGCTCGTACTGGGTGTGTACTTGGTGGTGACGATCCCAGCCATTGCCGTTGTGACTCTGGCCAGGCGGCCGGTGCCCGAGGATACGGTGACGCTCTTTGGAATCGTCAGCGTGCTGGCCGTGGTGGGACTCGTTCTCACGTTCCTCGTGTCCCTGGGATTCCTCGTCGGGACGCTGCTGCGAAAACCGCTGTTGGCGGCCGTGGTGCTCGTCTTCGTATGGTACCCCATCGGCATCGTTCTGAACGTCTTCTCCCTGGAGGAGTTCTCGCCGATCAGCTTGAGCCGGGCGATGTCCACCCAGCTTCGCCGGCCCTGGCGAGCGCCCGACGTGGATGCAAAGGGCCACGCTGCCGCCCAGGACACGGACGCCCTCACCCGTCAACTGGACCACTTTCTCAGCGTCTTCTCCACCGCCCAGACAAAGCCGGCGGCGACCCGGCCGGAGTTCTTCGAGGGCGGCACCTTCAACGATTTCTCCCTGCTGCGCGTCACGCTCGGATACGGGCTGCCGACCCTGTTGGCGGTCGTCCTGGCCATGCTGTTCTTTCATTGGCGGGACCTGTAACGGCGGTTTCAGTGCTGAAAACAGGCATCAACGCCAGTTGGCATGCGGCCTTCTGCACGCTCATGCCGGCCGATTCCACTTGTGATCCGTCATGATCTTCACCTTCTGCTGGGCCAAAACTTAAGCGGTACGGGCAGGGAACCGATAAACCTGAAGAATGTACCATTTACGAGTTACTATTTACGATTTGGACAGCGTTCGCAAAGCGGCCGTACTGTTCATCATTTCTGCCCTGAGCGTGGGCTTTGCCGGATGCAATAACAAGACCCTCGACCCCGGCCAGATCGGCCGATTCCGCCCCACGCCGGCGGTCAACGTGATCCTGAATTCGCTGGGGGTGGCGGAGGAGTCTCCCGTGGCCTGGGAAAGTGGCCAGGAGCCTCAGCCGGGCGATATCGTCGCCGTCAAGGCGGACTATGCGCTGCGGCCGGGCGACCTGGTGCGGGTCTCCATTTTCGAGCTCTTCCAGGAAGGAGTGCCGCTCGTCAACGACTACATCGTTTCGGAGACGGGCAACGTCTCGATTCCCGACGTTGGCGTCCTCCAGGCGGCGGGGCGGACCGAAAGGCAGCTTGAAGACGAGATCAAGCGAATCCTGTCGCCCAACGTGCTGCGCGAGCCTTCCGTGACGGTGACGCTGCTGGACTCCCAGCAGCGGACGTTCTCGATCCTGGGCAACGCGGTATCCCGCCCCAGCCGGTATCTGATCCCCCGGTATGACTTTCGGCTCGCCGACGCGCTGGCCACGGCCGGCGCCCAGATGCAGTTCAATGTCAGCAACATCTACGTCTCGCGCAAGGGAGAAGCCGGCGCGGAGCCTGCGGGCGCCACGACGGAGAAGCGTACGCCCGAGCTGAAGCTCGTCGAGCCGGGCCCGCAATCGAAGATGGATCGCGGGACGCCCGGTCTGCCACCCGCACTTCGCACTCCGCCCTCGAAGAGAGAGATCCCGGAGCCTTCCGAGCCGGCCCAGAAGTACGAGCTGGAGCGGGAGATGCTCGATCTGATCGCTCCCCAGGCGCAAAGCGCCTGGCCCCGGAGTCAAAAAGTGGCCGGGGCCCCGCGGGAAACCGCCGGACAACGCGACGTTACGGCGTCGGTCATGCCTGAGGGTATTCGTGTGCTGACATCGTCGAACCCGGCGCAGCCGCAGACGATAACGCCCGGGAGCATCGTGCGGACCCCCGTGGAGTTCGGCGGCGTCACGCCGCCGGAGCCGGCTCGTCCTGAGCCCACGACCAAAGAGAGAACGGAATGGGTCTTCAAGGACGGCAAGTGGGTCCAGATCATCATCACGAGCGAGGGGACCCCCAAACAGGCGACGGCGGAGGCCGAACCCGGCGGGGGGCTGGAGTGGATCTTCCGGGACGGCCGGTGGGTCCAGGTGCAAAAAGGCGAGCCTGGGACGCCGAAGCCGGAAAAACGTGTCGTGGAGCCTCCCCAAGCGACAAAACCGCCGGCCAAAGCGGAACCCCCGGCTGTTGCGCGGCCGCTGGACAAAGAGAGACTCCCGATGGATGCGGAGTGGGAGCAGGCCATTCAGACTCGCTTGATCCGGATTCCCGCCGACAAGCTCCTGGCGGGTGATCCGCGATACAACGTCATTATCAAGCCGGGCGACACCATTCACGTCCCCGTCGATATCATCGGCGAATTCGCGATCATGGGCAACGTAAACAAGAGTGGGTACATTGACATCACGGGCCGGCCGATGACGCTGAAGATGGCCATCGCGGCGGCCGGCGGCCTGGGTCCCTTGGCGTGGCCGAAGAACGTCGAGGTTGTCCGGAGGGTCGGCACGGCGCGCGAGGAAATCGTGATGGTCGATCTGGACAAGATCGCCAGCGGCGAACAGCCCGACTTCTTCATCAAGCCGAACGATCTGGTCAACGTGGGGACTCATCCGACGGCCCGATGGCGGGCGGTCCTGAGGAATGCGTTCCGGGCCACCTATGGCTTCGGTTTCGTGTACGACCGGAATTTTGCCGACATCGATTACGGCACGGGTCTTCCCTGGCTGCGCCACATGTGATGGAAGTGCGGGGGTATGGCTCAGAAGGCTGATTCTCCACGGACCCAGGGATGGGACACAGGTGTGCCTCTGCCGGGCCGGTGGTGGCGCGAGCTTGGCCTGCACGGCTTCGTGAAGATCGTCATCCTTGGGGGGCTGCTCGGTTTTCTCTTTCGCGGCGAGATCGAGGGGACTATCCATGAGTGGATCACGGACCCGAACTGGTCGCACGGTTTCTTGATCCCGCTGTTCAGCCTCTATTTCATCTATCAGAAAAAGCAGGACATTCTGAGTCTGGAACATGCCGGCGATCCGCTCTGGGAACTGCTACGGGGCCGCCGGCCGGCCCCGCTGCGGCCGGGCCAGACGCGGGCCAACTATCTGGGGCTGTTCTTTCTGCTGCCGGTCCTGGCCCTCTACGCCTTCAACGTGGTGAGCCCCGCCGGATATGCATATCTGGGGCCGGTGTCCATGATCGCCGCAGTGGGGGCGGTGGTCTTGTTTCTCGGAGGATGGCGTCTGGTCCGTTACACGTGGCTACCGATCGCGTTCTTGGTCTTCGCGATCCCCTTGCCGCGGCGCTACTACGTGGGTCTGACGCTGCCCATGCGGCATCTGTCGGCTGTCGTGGCGACCGCGTTTCTCAACATGGTTCCCGATCTCAATGCGACGACGAGCGGCGCGGTCATCGAGATTGTCTACAAAGGGCAGCGGTTGGAGCCGGCCCTCAACGTCGCCGAGGCCTGCAGCGGGATGCGGCTGCTGATGGCGTTCCTGGCCCTGGGCGTGGCGATGGCGTACCTGCACGATCGGCCCGCGTGGCAACGGGCGGTCCTGCTGCTGAGCACGGTGCCGATCGCGATTCTCTGCAACATGGTACGCGTGACGGCGACCGGGTTCCTCTATGTGCTGGCCGATCCCCAATATACACAGGGCGTTTACCACGACATGCTCGGGCTGGCAATGCTGCCTTTGGCATTCGGTTGCTATGGATTGCTGGCACGGTTCATGGCGGGGCTGTTCGTCGAAGAAGACGCCAGCGCGAGTGAGGGTATGATTATCCGAAAGCGATCCCAATAATGGACAATCAGCCGCACAACGTCGCCGCTTATCGGGAGCCGGCCTTTCTGATCTGCACGGCCGTGCTGGCGTTGGCCGGCGTGGGGATGTCCCTGGCGACCCAACGGCTCGGCCTGTACTTGAAGAAAGAGCCATTGCCTTTGAAAAAGCCGCTCGATGCCCTGGAGGAGGGAAAGCTCGCGCCGT
>Ga0315273_10012841_pt1 | contig 10751 bp, 8 predicted proteins | sample YL17G02_0_MG_FD_205753 | JGI IMG/M metagenome (GOLD analysis project Ga0315273, IMG submission 205753) | Sediment microbial communities from Yellowstone Lake, YNP, Wyoming, USA - YL17G02_0 | ecosystem: Environmental > Aquatic > Freshwater > Lake > Sediment | place: USA: Wyoming | collected... | reverse complement strand
GCACTGCCGGATGATCCGGCGGATATCGGGCAGGAAGCCCATGTCGAGCATCATGTCGGCCTCATCCAGGACCAACAGCTGCACCCCGGAGAGGTCCAGGGTCCGCCGACCGAGATGATCCAGGATCCGACCCGGTGTCCCCACCACCACTTGAACGCCCTTCCTGAGCGCGGTGATCTGCCGGTCGATGCGCTGTCCTCCGTATATCGGCAACACCTTCTGACCGGAGAACAGACACAGCTCGTGCAGCTCTTCCGCTACCTGGACCGCAAGCTCCCGGGTGGGACAGAGCACGAGGGCGCCCACATGCGGGGCGTCGGCCGCCAGCCGTTCGGCCATGGGGATCCCGAACGCGGCGGTCTTTCCCGTGCCTGTCTGGGCTTGGCCAAGGAGATCCCGACCCTCGAGGATCAGAGGGATGGCCTTCTTCTGGATGGGAGTCGCTTCGACGAAACCCATCTTGTGTATGGACTCGAGCACGAGTGGGCTCAAGCCGAATTTCTCGAAATCGTTCATGTCACCTTCTCTCCCACCACCTTGCGCAGAAAAGCCCGCAGGTAGAGGTTGGTCTCATACGGGTTCTCAAGCATGGGGAAGTGTCCAACGCCCAACAGCGACTTCTGACGCGCCCCCGGGATCCACCAGGTCAGCATGTTGGCGATCTCGACGAAATCGTGGAGATCCTCCTGCCCCGACAGGACGAACGTAGGCGCCTGCACTTCGGCCAGCCGCTCTATGTCCGAAGGCTCAGACGGGGGATAGACGGCCTCGTCCAGCCAATCGGCCCCGGAATATCGCCGCGTCATCGCCTCTACGCGGGCGAACACCTCAGGATGATGCCGCGCCGTCCATCCAGAGGCGGACGCCGCCAACCACGCATCGACGGCCGCGCTCACGCCTTGCTCACGCGCCAGCCTTCGGCACTGCTTCACCGGGTCGAGGAACGCCTCCGAATAGGGGAAGCCGCCCAGCCCGCTGGATACGAAGACCAGTGACGCCACCCGTTCCGGCCTGCGCAAGGCCGTGTCCATGATGACATTACCCCCACGGGAGTGGCCCACCAGGTGCGCCCGCGTCACGGCGAGGTGATCCAGGAGCGCGGCGAGCTCATCACCGAGGTCGGGCGAGCCGTAACCCGCGGCCGGAGCGATAGAGTCACCGCTTCCGCGCGTGTCGTAGGCGATCAAGCGGAATTCTTCGGACAGGGGCAGCTGCTCCGTCCACACCTCATGAGTCAGCCCAAAACCATGCACCAACACCACCGGAGGGCCTTCGCCCTGATCGGTGTAGTACAGACCCAGTCCGTCGTCACGCGGCACGGGCAGCCTCCACTAGGAACGCGGCCACCGAATCACCCACGCGATCGGCGAGGCCGATGAAGAAATGGTCCGCTCCGCTCACGGTGATCATACGCGGGTAGACCCCCGCGCCGCGCAGGAGCCCTTCCACCTCTGCCGGAGGGGCAATATCGTCGAGTTCGCCGCACACGGCCAGGACCGGCGCGTCGCGGGTTCCAAGAAGAGCAAAGAACGACGGCATCATCTCGTCCCAGTTCACTGGGAACGCCACCAGGGCGAGGCCCGTAGCCGGCGTGCCCTCGATCACGGCCAGTGCAGACATGGCCGCTCCGAAGCTGTACCCGGCGAGGGAGATCGCTATGCCTCCAAGCCGGGTCTCGAGATAGGCGAAGGCCGCCTGGACATCTCGGTATTCGTCGAAGCCGCGGTAGCCGCCGTCACTGCCGCCCACCCCGCGAAAGTTGAAGCGCAACGTGACCAGCCCGCGGCGACGGCACGCTCGAGCCACGTGGTGCACGACAGGCTGCGCCATGCTTCCGCCGTAGAGAGGGTGGGGGTGCGCCACAACCACGCCCCCGACCGGCGGCTGATCCTCGGGGTACTCCAGAAGACCCTCGAGCCGCCCTGCCTCACCGGTGAAGGATACGTCGGTCCGCATTAGCAGGCGGTTGAAGAATGACGCTTCGCCGTCAGGGTGCGCCGGGCGAGGGCGAGACAAGGACGCAGGGAGCCGCCCGGAACTCGCTCCAGTGTGACGCCTCGCCGCAGGGGTGCGCTGGGCGAGTGCGAGGCAAGAACGCTAGGAGCGCCCGTAGCCGGAGGCTCCGGGCACGACGGAGGACGACGCATTCGTGCCGTCCAGCGCATCCGGGCGGCCGAGGTTTCATGCTGGAGCGAGTTCCAACAAGCAGCGCTACGGGCGCGACCGAGGACGCCGTATCGCGCCGGCCGGTGCGCCCTGGGGGCCAAGGCTTCGATCTTCAACAGCCTCCTAGTCCCGCATGTTGACGTACTGCAGCGGCATGCCGAAGTCCTCCGCCTTCAAGAGGGCGATGACCTCTTGCAGGTCGTCCCGTTTCTTCCCGGTGATCCGGACCTCGTCGCCCTGGATCGCCGCCTGCACCTTCAGCTTCCTGTCCTTGATCACCTTGACCACTTTTCGGGCGGAGTCCGTGTCGATGCCGGTGGTGACAGTCACCTCCTGCCGCACCATGTCGCCCCCCGCGCGCTGGGGCGCGCCGAACGTGAAGGCCTGGGTGTCGATACCCCGCTTCACCGCCTTTGTGATCAGCATCTCGCCGACGGCGCGCAGCCGCATGTCGTCTTCAGTCTGGAGGGTGACAGTACCCTTCTTCCGGTCGAGATCGACACTGGTCTTCGAGCCCCGAAAGTCGAACCGGGTGGACACCTCTTTCTTCACCAGGTTGACGGCGTTGTCCATCTCCTGCATGTCGACGCGGCTCACCACATCGAACGACGGCATATCTGACCACACTCCTCGTGTGACGCTGGCGATGCGGAGTGCCGGCGGTCGCCGACCACTCACCAGGATGATAGCAGGCCAAGCCCTCTCAATCGCGGTCGGACGTCCGCACGAGCGCCCAGAACCGACCATCGAGCCGCTTTATCTCTATGGGCACCCCCATCGCGAGCGATACGGGACCGTCGACGACCACCTCCGCGGTCGGCCCCGCGGCCACGACTCGCCCTCCGCTGAGAAGAAGCGTGTGGCTGATAGCCGGTACGATCTCTTCCGGGTGGTGCGTCACCAACAACACCGTGGGGCCCCCAGGCGATCCCGCCAGGACCGCGAGAGATTCAAGCAGGTCCTCACGAGCCGCCAGGTCGAGACCGGCGGTGGGCTCGTCAAGGATCAGGATGCGGAGGTCGGCCATAAGCGCGCGGGCGACCAGAACGCGCTGCTGCTCGCCCTGGGAGAGAACACCGAAGGGACGGCCGGCCAGATGAGAGCACCCGAGAGCGTCGAGCAGTCCCTCGGCACGGGTGAGATCCGCCCGGTCGGGCCGCTCGAAGAAGAGCCCGATGCTGGCAAATCGGCCGCTGATCGTCACATCGAGGGCGCTTTCGCCCAGATGCAGTCGTCGCGCCAGGCTCGGGCTCACCCAGCCGATCGACCGGCGGAGGGCCCGCAGGTCTACCCGCCCGAACTCGTGGCCCAGCACGCGGACGGCCCCTCGGGTGGGATAGAGGTACCCAGCAATGATCTGAAGCAGCGTGGTCTTGCCGGCTCCGTTGGGGCCCAGCAGAGCCCAATGCTCCCCGGGCAGGACGTGCCAGGTGACATCCCGGATGAGCGCCGTGCCGTCTCGGATCACATCGACGCCGTCCAGGGCGATGACGGGCTCGGCGTCGCCGAGCATTGCGACGCCTTCGGGCTGGGGGCTCATGCAGAGAGAATAGCAGACCATGCTGCACGACTCGTCGGAGCGACGCCGACCACCAGGCTGTCGAGCGACCGCGGCGGGACTTGGAAGGAAGCGTGGAGGCCTCTCAACCCGCCTGCGTTGAGAGGCCTCCACAACATCCAACATCCGAAGGGTATCTATCTCCCCCAAGACGGAGACCCTCCTGTGGCCGGAACGGTGAAGCCGGGAACGCTCCCGCTACCTTCCGTACCTGAGCGCTTCTCGCCCCCCCAGGCGGTGCACTCTGCTCGACGCCGGCCAACCACGATGTGGTGAGAGTGGCCTTGCACTCGGCCCGGCCCGCGTCGCGAGACACACTGTAGCAAGATTAGCCGGGACAGAGAACGAAACCCCGTTGAACGGTCCTCATTCGGCGGCCAACGGGACACTGTCAACCTCCGGCGGACGCCGCGTTTACCCCCGGATGCTCTACTTCCCCTCGTCCAAAGACGCCACCGTCTCCGCGAGAGCCTCCCACTCGGGGTAGAGCCCCGCGAGTTCATCCTTGACCTGAGCGGCCTCCTGGCTGGCGGTGAAGAGTAGTTCGTAGTCGGAGACGTGGTCGGGGTCGGCCAGCAGTTTCCCGAGCTCCGCCTGCCGCTGCTCCATGGCGAGGATCTGCTTCTCGACCTGGCGGTGCCGGCGCTGCACCTCCTTGCGTTCTCGGTACGACAGCGCCACGGCGGAGCCATTCCCCGAGGGACCGGCCACGGCCTGGGTCGCGGCTGCCGCGGCCTCCCCCACCCGGGTCTTCTCGGTTCCGGAGCGGGGCGCTTCAATGTCGGCCCGCGCGCCGTGGTCTCGTCCCGACTTCCAGATGTAGTACTCCCAATCACCCAGGTAGTGAGTCAGGCGCCCATCCTGCACCTCGATCACCTTGGTGGCGATCGCGTTGATGAGATGTCGATCGTGGCTGATGAAGACCACCGCGCCTTCGAATTGCCGCAATGCCTCGATCAGCACCTCGCGCGAGGCCATGTCGAGGTGGTTCGTCGGCTCATCCAGCAGCAGAAGCCCGGCCGGATCGAGCAACATGCGCGCCAGCGCCAACCGCGCCTTCTCGCCCCCCGAGAGCACCCCGACCGGCTTGTCGACCTCGTCGCCGGTGAAGAGGAACGTGCCCAGATAGCCGCGCACGAGAAGAAGTTTGTCCACCGGTGCAGCCGCCTCCTCCATCGTCTTCAGCACCGTCTTGTCGGGATCGAAGACTTCGAGCTGGTGCTGAGCGAAATACTCCCGGCGGACGTTGTGGCCCAAGGCCAGCGAGCCGCCGTCGGGTCTTATGATCCCAGCGAGTAGCTTCAGGAGCGTCGACTTGCCTGCTCCATTCGGGCCCACGAGTGCGATCTTCTCGCCCCTCTCGATGACCAGACTGAGGTCCCGGTAGACCACGATGTCCCCGTAGGCCTTGCGAACACGCTTCAGCTCAGCCACCACCCGGCCCGTCCGCCCCGGCTGGGGAAAACGGAACGTGATGCGTCTTCTCTGCAAGGTCGGCGCGTCGATGCGGTCCATCTTGTCCAGCTGGCGCACCTTCTGCTGCACCTGCTTGGCTTTGGTGTTCTTCGCGCGGAACCGGCGGATGAAGCTCTCGGCCGAATCGATCTCGCGCTGCTGGTTCTTTGCCGCATTCACAAGGGCCTCGTGCCGGAGTTGCTTCTCGACCTCGAAATGGTCGTAATCACCCGTGTAGAGATCGAGGACGCCCCGATCGAGTTCCACGATATGGGTGGCCATCCGGTTCAAGAAGTAGCGGTCATGGCTTATGAGCACCAGGCTGCCGGTCCATTCGAGCAAGAACTCCTCGAGCCAGAGAAGGCTTTCCAGATCCAGGTGATTGGTCGGCTCGTCGAGGAGCAGCAGGTCCGGCCTCTCCATGAGCAGACGAGCCAGGGCCACCCGCATGCGCCATCCCCCCGAGAGCTCCCGGATGGGTCTCTCGAAGTCGTCGTCCCGGAAGGCCATCCCCCGCAAGATCGCCTGAGCACGGGCCTCGAGGGCATAGCCGTTCGCGGCTTCGAAAGCGGTCTGGAGCACACCCATCTCGTCAAGCAGCCGCTCAGGATCGTGGTCGGCGGCGTCGGTTACTCCGGAGTAGGCGGCGGCGATACGTTCGCCGAGGTCCTTGAGCCGGTGCTCCATGTCGAGCACACCGGCGAAAGACGCCAGGACCTCTTCGATGACCATGTGGTCGGCGATCTCCTCGATCTCCTGGGGCAAGAAGCCGATACGCAGGTCCTTGCGGGAGTTGATCTCACCGCCGTCGAGGGACTCCTCCCCGGCGATGATGCGCAACAAGGTGGTCTTCCCGGCGCCGTTCGGCCCTACGAAACCCAGACGCATGCCCGGTTTCACATGCAGACTCGCCCCGTCCAGGATGACCTGCGTGCCAAACGACTTCGATATTTCGGTGATGTGGAGCACAGCCACGGAAGGATAGCAGGAGTCCGGGTACGAGCACCGGGCCCCTCCCTCGCAGCTGCCATTCCGCCTGTCACATGAGATAGTGTGCGGCGGGGAAACATCAACGGGTACCGCGCGAACACCCGGAGGGCAAGGATGTTGAACTGGAGGTCGGACTACGCAGCCAAACTCGTCTCCGCCGAGGAAGCCGTACGCTGCGTGACATCGGGACACCGCGTGGTCTTCGGAAACGGCTGTGGAGAGCCCCAGAAACTCGTCGCCGCCCTCGTAGAACGCGCAGCCGAGCTCCGTGGAGTGGAGATAGTCCATATGATCGCCGTAGGCCGGACCGAGTACTGCAAGCCTGCCTTCCGCGACTCGTTCTTCCACAATTCACTGTTCGTCGGCGGAGGCAGCCGACAGGCCGTGGCCGACGGACGGGCCGACTACACGCCGGTGTTCTTCTTCGAGATACCCCGGCTCTTCTCCGAAGGCCGGTTGCCCATCGATGTCGCCTTCATCCAGCTGTCGCCGCCTGACAAGTTCGGCAATTGCTCGTTCGGGATCTCGGTCGACTACACCAAGCCCGCCGCCAAGGCCGCCACGACGGTCGTCGCCCAGATCAACCCCAAGATGCCCCGCACTCACGGCGACGCCTTCATCCACGTAACCCAGTTGGACTGCATCGTGGAGTGCGACGATGATCTGATCGAAGAGGCCCCGCCCCCCATCGGGCCGGTGGAAGAAGCCATCGGCCGCAGGGTCGCGGAGTTGGTCGACGACGGGGCCACCCTACAACTGGGGATCGGCGCCATCCCCGACGCGGTGCTCACGTTCTTGCACGACAGAACGGATCTGGGCATCCACAGCGAGATGTTCTCCGATGGCGTGGTGGAACTGGTAGAGGCTGGAGTCATCACCAACCGCCGAAAGAAGCTGTATACCGACAAGATGGTGGCCACCCTTCTTATGGGAACACGCCGACTCTACGACTTCGTCGACGACAACACCATGGTGCGGATGTTCCCGGTGGACCACGTCAACAACCCCTCTGTCATCGGGCAGAACGATCGCGTGGTGGCCATCAACTCGGCGTTGCAGGTGGACCTCTTGGGACAGGTAGTAGCCGATACGATCGGACCGCTTCAATACACCGGGGTCGGCGGACAGGTGGATTTCTTCCGCGGGGCTGCGTTCAGCGCGGGAGGAAAGTCCATCATCGCCCTGCCTTCCACAGCCAAGGGAGGGACGATATCCAGGATCGTAGCAACGCCCGCCCCCGGCGCGGCCATCACCACCAGTCGTGCAGAGGTGGACTACGTGGTCACAGAGCACGGAGTAGCCCACCTCAAGGGCAGGCGGATGCGAGAGCGGGCGGAGGCGCTGCTGGCCATCGCCGACCCGGCCTTCCAGGTGCGCTTGGAGGAAGACCTGGCTGCCAGCTTTGGAGAGGGTTGGCTGGGACGATAGCGGGGGACGAGCCTCGCCGGCGTTCGCGTGCCGGGTCGGACTACGCTGAGCCCCGTGGGTCCTCATCGTCCCAGAAGACGCCGAGCCCCTCTGAGCCAGGCGCGATGCCCTGTCGCTCGGCCTCCGCCAGCAGGCTCCTGATCGCCTGTTCCCCTTCCGCTCCGTAGTCCAGCGAGAACTCGTTCACATATAGATCGATGTGCCGACGACAGACGGCCGCGTCCATCTCCTGAGCGTACGCGCGTACGTAGCCCGCCGAAGCCCCCGGATCCCGCCGGGCCGCCTCCAGGCTCAGTCGGATCGCCCGGTCGACGGCTTCCGCCAGCTCGGGTCCTTTGTCCCGCCTCACCACGATCCCCCCCAACGGGATGGGCATGCCGGTGGTCGATTCCCACCACTCTCCTAGGTCGACGACCTGCCGCAGTCCGTAGTGCGGATAGGTGAATCTGCTCTCGTGGATGATCACGCCCGCCTGCACCTCTCCCGACACCACCGCCGGCACGATGCGGTCGAAGGGCATGGCGACGAGGTTCATGGCGGCAGGCGCGAACAGTCGCAGGAGCAATGCCGCGGTGGTCGATCGGCCCGGGATGCCGATACGCACCGCGGCGAGCCCGGCCGGGTCTGGGCGGTCATCCTGTCCGAGGACACGTGATCCCTCGCGCTCGACCAGCAGGGGGCCACATCCGCGCCCGAGCGCACCACCCGCGTGCAGCAGCGCATACCGGTCGCGGAGGTGCGCGAAGGCGGCGAAGGACACCTTGGCCACCTCGGGCTCGCCCCTCAGCGTGGCTGCGTTCAGTCGATCGATGTCGGCCAACACGACCGCGACGGCCGGCGCATCGGGCACCAAACCGTGTACCCATGCGTGGAAGATGAACGTGTCGTTCGGACACGGAGAGAAAAAGAGACGAAGCGCCGGAGCTGAAGCCTTCAGCACGATGCCCGGCTCCCTAAGCTCAGTGTCCGGTCGCGTCGGTGGCGGCGGCCAGCACATCGTCGAGCCGAGCGCAGATCGCTAGAGCGGCGGCGGCGGCGCGGGCCGCCGCCCCTTTCAGATCCCACCCGGCCGTGTCGCGGTCGGCCACCAGGTTGCTGATGCCACGCACCTCGAGGAACGGGACATCGTGCAACGCGCACACGTGCGCAGCGGCCGCTCCCTCCATCGACTCGGCAAGAGCATGCCATCGCTCCGCGAGCGCTCTGCCGTCGGCCGCTCGACCGGTGACCAGAGAAGAGGTGAGGCATCGGCCGGCGACGATCCGTGGCCGGGGCTCCGGCCACGCGGTCCCCTCCACCACCCGGAAGGCCGCGCCCACGAGGCCGGGGTCTAGGGGGAACACGTTGCCGTACTCATGCCCACCCACGCGGGCCAGGGCAAGACCTATCGCCTCGGTGGAGAGCCAGCCCTCGGGAGCCAGAACGCCCGTGTCGGCATACACTTCCTCGGTCGCCAGTGCCAGATCACCGACGGCGAGCCCGGACTCCGGATACGCTCCTGCCACCCCCACCTGCAGCACCAAGGCCGGGCACGCTGCCAGAAGGAGGCAGGTCAGCGCATGGGAGGCGTTGACTTTGTCATAGCCACCCACGACCAAAGCAACCGAGACCGCCCCAGGCTCGGGCCCGAGCGACCCACGCCACGCCTGGATGCCTGCCACCTCGACCGATGGGCACGCCAGGCTCTCAGAGCCTCCCAGCACGCCTAGAAGCGGCTCCGCTTCAAGGCGCGTGGCGGTGAGCAGCACGAGATCGACATCGCGCACGAGACCCTGGAGCTCGACGAGATCCGGTCGCGGGCCCACGCGGTGCCGCGACGTGCTCGTCGCGCCCTGACGGCGAAGCGTCATTCTGAAACGGGCTCTCAGGAACCCTCCAGCAACATGAGATCGGGGTCCTCCAGGTAGCTGATCACCAAGTTCAGGAAGCGGCTCGCCTCCGCACCGTCGACCACCTGGTGGTCGTAAGTGAGCGAGAGCGGCAGCATCTGCCGAACCAGTACTTGACCTTTGCGAACCACAGCCAGGTCGCGCACTCTACCCATGCCGAGGACGGCGATCTCCGGGTAGTTCGTCACTGGGGTGCCGTACACCCCGCCGATAGCGCCGTAGTTCGTGATCGTGAAGGTCCCCCCCTGAAGATCGGCCAGGCTGAGGGTGCGGTCCTGCGCCCTCTGCGCCAGGTCGATGACCTCCTCGGCGATGCGGAAGATGCTCTTTCGGTCGGCGTCTTTGAGGTTGGGCACCATGAGGCCGGCCTTGGTATCCACAGCGATGCCGATGTTGTAGTAGCGCTTGATGACCAACTCGCCGCAATCCTCGGAGAGGATCGAATTCATCCGCGGGAACCGCTGCAGCGCCGCCGCGCACGCCTTGATCACGAATGCCATATAGGTAAGGTGGATGCCCCGCTCCGTCGCCAACGTGCGCTCCTTCTCGCGGATCCGCCGGAGTATCGACACGTCGGCGTCGTCGGTAGTGGTCACCTGAGCCTGCTTTGCGAGCGACTCGGCCATGCGCCGAGCCATGGTGCGCCGCACTCCGCGGACGCTCGTCCGCTCGACCACTCCGAACTGATCTCGCTCGAGGGTGCCACCCATCCAGGGTTCGCCCTCTGCCACGTCGGCCATCGCTATCGAAGGAGCCGCTACGGCGACCCGCCCATACACAGCCGCTTCCGCGTGGTCTTCCGCGTCCTGGCGCAAGATGCGGCCCCCCGGACCGGTGCCATGGACCACGGAGAGATCCACCCCCAGTTCGCGCGCAAGCGCGCGCACCGACGGCATGGCAAGCACTTTCACCGTGGCTTCACCCGAGTCGACGGGGCCAAGCGCTGCAGCCGCGGCGCCGACCCCAGCGGAGATCGGGGCCTGGACGGGCCTGGGCGCCGCGGCGGGCGCGGGCGCCGGTTCGTCATCGGGCGCTTCCTCCAGTTGCCCGATCACCGACCCTGTGTAGAACTCCTCCTCCTCTTCTACTTGGCTCACCGGGGGCGGGGGTGGCGCCGCCGGGGTCGTGCGGGCGGTGGCGGCGGCGACCGAAGCGGGCGGGGACTCGGCCGCCGGCGCCGGCGGAGTCGTTCTCGCGACCGTACTCCCCACCGCCTCCTCGATGGTCACGAGCCCCTGACCCCCTTCGATGACGTCCCCGTCGGC
>Ga0315273_10012840_pt1 | contig 10751 bp, 12 predicted proteins | sample YL17G02_0_MG_FD_205753 | JGI IMG/M metagenome (GOLD analysis project Ga0315273, IMG submission 205753) | Sediment microbial communities from Yellowstone Lake, YNP, Wyoming, USA - YL17G02_0 | ecosystem: Environmental > Aquatic > Freshwater > Lake > Sediment | place: USA: Wyoming | collected... | reverse complement strand
CTTTGCACCGGCGATCAGCGCGCCCATGTCGAGCGCGAGGATGCGCTTGTCGCGCAGGCTCTCGGGCACTTCCTTGTTGACGATGCGCAGCGCGAGGCCTTCGACGATGGCGGTCTTGCCGACGCCGGGCTCGCCGATCAGCACCGGGTTGTTCTTGGTGCGACGCTGCAGCACCTGGATCGTGCGGCGAATCTCGTCGTCGCGACCGATGACCGGGTCGAGCTTGCCCTGCTCGGCGCGTTCCGTCAGGTCGATCGTGTACTTGTCGAGCGCGCCGCGCTGCTCCTCGACGTTCGGGTCGTCGACCGTGGCCCCGCCGCGAATCTCGTCGATCGCGCGCTCGACGCTGGCCTTCAGCACGCCCGCGTCCTTGAGCAGTTGCGCAAGCGGGCCCTTGTCCTCGAGCGCCGCCAGCACGAACAATTCGCTGGTGATGTACTGGTCGCCGCGCTTCTGCGCGATCTTGTCGGTGAGATTGAGCAGCCGCGCAAGGTCGTTCGACAGATGCACATCGCCGCCCGTGCCCTCGACTCTTGGCAGACGATCGAGTGCTGCGCGCAACGCAGAACGCAGCACGTTCAGGTTGGCGCCGCACTTGTCGAGCAACGGTCGCACCGTGCCGCCCTGCTGGTCGAGCAGCGCCTGCATCAGGTGCACGGGCTCGATGATCTGGTGGTCGCGGCCGAGGGCGAGCGACTGCGCTTCCTGCAGTGCTGCGCTGAGCTTGGTGGTGAACTTGTCCTGGCGCATGGGGCTGCCCGAGTCCGTGGTGGAGTGTTGCCCCGTAGTTGGGGGCAGGGCTACGACAAAAAAAGGGGCGAGGAATCAGGGCTTGACGGTCACGGGCTGCCGATCAGGGGATCGTCGGAGCCTACGTCGGATCGCGCAACGCAACGATTAAAGTCTTTTAAGTCAGCCACTTACACCAAACGTGGCTGCCGTCTCCGGCTCTCCGACCAAACCCTGACCCCTTCCTAATGCATGCCCTGATGCGTGAAGTACACCAGCCCGACACCGAGCGCGATGAACAGCACCTGTTCGAGGCTGGCGCGAACGTCTACCCGGCGATGCAGTCCCGGGATCAGGTCAGCGACCGCCACGTAGATGAAGCTGGCCGCTGCCAGCGCCAACGCGTACGGCAACAGATCCATGGCGGTATTGAGCGCGTAATAGGCGAGCACGCCGCCCAGCACCGAGGTCAGGCTCGAGACCAGGTTCAAGGTCATCGCGCGCGCACGACTGAACCCGCCCTGCAGCAGGATCGCGAGGTCGCCTACTTCCTGTGGAATCTCGTGCGCGAACACGGCGAGTGCGGTGACGAGGCCGAGCTGCGGGTTGGTCATGAAGGCGGCGGCCACCAGCACGCCGTCGAGCAGGTTGTGGAACGTGTCCCCGGCCAGGATCAGGTTGGCCGATGCGGTGTCGCGCGCCTCGTGACTCGGCGAATGCATCTCGCAGGGGTCGTCATGACAGTGCCGCCACAGCACGAACTTCTCCAGCAGGAAGAACAGCAGGATGCCGACCAGCAGCGCGAGCCCTACCTGGTGATTGGCTGCCGGCCCTGCCCCTTCCAGTGCGTGCGGAATCAGCCCGAGAAAGGCCGCACCCAGCAGCGTACCGGTCGCAAAGCTGACCAGGTGCGGCAGCACCGCCGAGCGCCAGCGAGGGTCTAGCGTCAGAAAGACGCCGGCTGCGAGGGCGCTCAACGCGCCGCTCAGTGCCGTGAAAACGACGATCAGGGCCAGGGTACTCAAGGCGGGTTCTTCTTGGCGGAACCGGGTACGGGGGTCAGGTTAGCACGGGGTCCGCGCGCACTTCGCGGTGGCCCGGTTCGAGCCAGGCGAGCGTGGCCATGCGACCGGTGCGCCCGCCATCACGACGGTATGAGAAGAATTCGGCCGCCTCGCTGCTCGTGCAGCGGCCGCCACCGCTGACACGGGTCACGCCCGCCCGACGCAAGGCCTGCCGCGCCAGTCGATAGAGGTCCGCCTGGAAACGGCCGGTCGCATTGCGGACGAACGCCGCCTCGTGTTCGGTATCACGCGCGACGAAGGCCGCGCGAACTTCGGCGCCGACTTCGAACGCCGCAGGGCCGATGGCAGGACCCAGCCACGCCACCAGCTGATCCGGCGACACCTGCAGGGCAGCGATCGTGGCCTCCAGCACGCCACCGACCAGTCCGCGCCAACCAGCGTGCGCGACGCCAACGCGCGTGCCCGCACGGTCGGCAAAGACGACCGGCAGGCAATCGGCCGTCATCACGACGCAGACGCGGCCTGGCGCGAAGGCCACTGCAGCATCGGCCCGCGCGGGGGCTGCGGCGTCGTGATCACCACGATGCTCCACAACGTCGATGCCGTGCGCCTGCTCGAGCCACAGTGGTTCGCCGGGCAGTTCCGCCGCGGCCCGCAGCAGCGCGCGATTCGCCCGCACCAGTTGCGGGTCATCGCCCACGTGCGCTGCCAGGTTGAAGCTCGCATAGTGGCCGGCGCTCAGGCCGCCGCCGCGCAGCGTCGAGAGGGCACGCACGCCAGGCGGCGCCGTCCATTCGGGCGTCAACCAGGAGCCCTGCGTGGACGAGACCCCGCGCATCAGTCCCTGGCTGCGGCGGTGTCGGTCGCCAGCATACGCAACAGCTGCACCATGTCGTCGGGCAGCGGGGCTGCGGCCTCCAGTGGCTTGCCAGTGACGGGATGCGCCAGCTGCAGTTGCGCCGCATGCAGGGCCTGGCGTGGAAACTCGCGTAACGCCGCGCGCAGTTCCTCGCTCGCACCTTTGGGCAGGGCGAGGCGACCACCGTAGACCTTGTCGCCGACGATCGGATAGGCGATGTGCGCCAGGTGCACGCGTATCTGGTGCGTGCGACCGGTCTCGAGCTGCACGCGTACGTGCGTGTGGGCACGGAAACGCTTGATCACGCGGTAATGCGAGACGGCGTCCCGGCCGCCGTCACGAATGGCCATGCGCACCCGGTCGGTGGGGTGCCGGTCGATCGGGGCGTCTATCGTGCCGCCGGCGGTCATCACGCCGCGGCAGATGGCCTGGTACTCACGGTGGATCTCGCGCGCTTCGAGCATGCGCACCAGCGCCGTGTGTGCCGGCAGTGTTCGCGCCACGATCAGCAGGCCGCTGGTCTCCTTGTCCAGCCGGTGCACGATGCCGGCCCTCGGCAATGCGGCCAGCCCCGGATCGCGCGCCAGCAGCGCGTTCTGCAGCGTGCGATCGGGGTTGCCGGCACCGGGATGCACGACCAGCCCGGCCGGCTTGTTGACCACGAATACGTGTCGGTCCTCGTGGACCATTTCCAGCGGTATGGCCTGCGCTTGCGCATCGGACTCCTGCGGCAGGGTCGCGGCGATGACCACCATTTCGCCGCCGTCGACCTTGTCCCTGGGGCGGCGCACCTGGCCATCGACCAGTACTTCGCCCGCGTCGATCCAGGCCTTGAGCCGGCTGCGCGAGTATTCCGGGAACATTGTCGCGAGCGCCTGGTCAAGACGATGTCCCGCGGCGGTGTCGGGAATCTGCAGGGTCAAGTGGAGGGTGGAGGTCGGCATGACGACGAATTCTATATACTTCACGCCCTTCTGCAGGGTTTGCCCCAGGATCTCGCGCATGGCTGTTGCTTTTCCGAGTCGCGTCCTCGTTGCTGGCCTGCTGGCCGCGGCCCTGCTGGCCTCGGGTGGCTGCAGCAGCCTCAAGTTCTGGGACAAGGACAAGGAGGAGAAGGTCTTCGAGGGCTCGCCCGAGCAGATTTACCGCGACGCGATCAAGGACGTCCGCAACAGCAACTACCCCAGTGCCATCGCCCGCTACGAGATGCTCGAGGCGCGCTACCCGTTCAGCGAGCAGGCCAAGCAGGGCCAGCTCGACCTGCTCTATGCCTACTACAAGAACCGCGCGGCCGAATCCGCGATCGACCAGGCCGACCAGTTCATCCGGGAAAACCCGACGCACCCGCGCGTCGACTATGCGTATTACATCCGCGGGCTGGTCTACTTCGACTCCGGCGCAAACTGGCTGGAGCGCAGTTTCAATGCCAACATCGCCAAGCGGCCGCCCGGCGAAGCCCGCAAGTCGTTCCAGGCATTCCAGACGCTGGTGCAGCAGTACCCCAAGAGCCCCTACGCGGCCGACGCCCACCAGCGCATGGTCTATCTGCGCAACCGGCTGGCCGACTACGAAATCGAGGTGGCGCGCTATTACATGAAGCGTGGCGCCTACGTGGGTGCCGCCAATCGCGCCAAGGCCATCATCGAGGTCTACGACGGTGCACCGGCCGTCGACGAGGCGCTGAAGATCATGGCCGCGGCGTATCGCAAGATGGGCATGGACGATCTGGCCCAGGTGGCCGACAACGTTCGCAGGACCAATGCGCTGCCCGATGCGGTCGGCAACCCGCAGGAGTCCGCCAAGGACGACAGCCATTGGTGGAAGTTCTGGAATTGAGGCTGCCGCTGATTCTTGTTTGACGGTCCTGGCCAGCTCGGGCCCGAGACACTGGACGCATATAGGCCATTGATTTAGATTATTTTTTTCTTGTCTTTGTGTGCGATGGCAGCCTTGTGAGCATGTTGCGGCGCGCCCTGCACTGGCAATCCAATGCAGCGCCTTCGCCCGGTCCGCGGGCGTGATCCAGGAACTGCCGACCGCTACTACATCAGCCAGATTCAGTTAGTCGGCCGCGTAATCCGGCGCGATGGCGCCACGAACAGCTGCTCGGTGCCTGACCGTACAGCCAGTTACGACGGTTCCGGTCGATTACTTTTTCTTCCCCGCTTTCCTCGCCGCCACGACCAGCTTGTGCTCCGGCGTGTCGCCGCTGCCGATCGAAAACCGGTCTGTCGCGACCGGCCGTGAAGTGCCCTCGCGGTACCAGCTCACCAGCATCGGAATCTTCGCCAGGCGGAACAGGCCGAGTTGCGGGCAGCGGCGGTGCGTCTCCCTGGCGAGCGCCTTGATCCGCGACGTCGGCTCCTTGGTGCGCAGGTGCAGGTCGAAGTTGAGCTGCTCGTACTGCGGCTGCAGGTGTAAGTCGAAGAAGAAGCCACGGATGTCGATCAGCGAGCGCATCTTGGTACGCAGGCCCCGGTAGGCGAACTGCTGGTCGCGCGCGACGACCGCAATGGTGATCGAGGTGCAGCCTGCCAGCGCTGCGAGCTGCGCATGGACCGGCGTCCAGCCGCGCGAGCGGCCACTCAACTCCGGTGGATCGCCGATGTCGAAACCTTCCGGCTCATCGAACATCAGCGATGGCTGCCCGTCGAAGTGTGCCTCAACCCGCATCTGCTCGAACGACCGGGTCGTAACTTCGGACACGCCGATGTATTCCGGATACGCAGCACCTTCTTTCATCGCCCTACCTCCCCGGACCGGCGGCCCGACTACGCCGATCTTGCCACCTGGGCACCGCGGCAGGTAAGTGCTGTCGTCTTCACGGTACGCAACCCGGGCCGCACAAGCGACAATGACCAACTGCAACGCCGGACCTTCAGCACATGCAACAGTCCACGCTCGCTGGCCGCACCCGCGGTGATTTCACGCGACGCTGGGGCGTGGTCATCGGCTGGCAACTGCTGGTGCAGTTGCTCGGCTTCATCGCAGTCACGCCGCTCGCCGGCTGGTTGACCGACCGTCTCGTGGCCCGCTCCGGCTCCGACGTCATCAGCAACTACGACATCGCCCGCTTCGTGCTCTCGCCGCCAGGCGTGGCCTTCGTGCTGGTCGCGGTCGGTGTGGCCATCACCTGGTACAGCGCGCAACTGGCGGGTTACGCCAGGATCTCCGGGCATGCCATCGAGAAGCAGCCCGTCACGCTGTTTGGCACGATCGGCGCGGTGGTAGCCAGACTCGACCTGCTGGTGCGGCTCGGAGTACGGGTCTTCCTGCGTGTGCTGGTGCTGGCCCTGCCCTTTGCCGCGATCCTCGCCATCGTCTGGTTCACGACCCTCGCCGGCAGCGATGTCAATTACTACCTGGCCGAGCATCCGCCGCAATGGCGCCGCGCAATGACGGCGGCCATGATTGCCGGTGCCGGTGCCGGCTTCGGCTTCGTGCTGCTGGCGCAGTTCGCCCGCTGGATCTTCGTGATGCCGATCGCGATGTTTCATGAGCTCGCGCCTGGCTTAGCTTCCGGGTTGGTCGCCAGTTCACCGACGCGGCCTTTGGCTGGGCAGGCATCGATCCCAGGCGCGTGCTGCCGCTGGTCACGCTGTTCATGGCAGTGACGATCAGCGTCGGCTTCCTGTATTCGATGCTGCAGTTCGCCGGCCAGCAGTTTCTCGCCACGCGCATGTATGCGGAGCGCCGGGAAAGCCCGCTCTGGCTCGGTCCGCAGTCGCAGGCCAGCGCGCAAACGCAGAGCCGTCGCCTCGGCCGCCCGCTGGTGCTGGGTCTGCTTGCACTCGCGGGCCTGATGGCGGCGATCGGCTATTTTCTGATCGGCCGGCTCGACGTGCGCGAAGACGTGCTGGTCACCGCGCACCGCGGCGCCTCGCTGCGGGCGCCGGAGAATTCCATGTCGGCGTTCCGCGAGGCCTACGAAGCCGGCACTGATTTCATCGAGCTCGACGTGCAGCGTACGCGCGACGGCGCCATCGTGGTGATCCACGACGGCGACCTGCTGCGCATGGCCGGCGACGCACGCAAGGTGAAGGACCTGACGCTCGTGGAGATCCAGGGGCTCGACATCGGCGTGAAGCGAGCGCCGCAGTACACCGGCGAGCGCGTGCCGACACTGGCACAGGTCATCGAGTACGCGCGCGGCCGGTTCCGCATCAACGTCGAACTGAAGTACAACGTGCCAGACCCGGCGCTGGCGGCAGCGGTCGTAGCCCTGCTGCGCGAGATGGATTTTCTCGACCAGGTCGTGATCACCTCGCTCGATCACGGGGCGCTGCGCCAGGTCGAGCGGATTGAGCCGGGTATCGAGACGGGACTCATCGTCACCGCGGCCGTCGGCAACGTGCTGAAGACCGACAGCGATTTCGTCAGCCTTAACTCCGCGCGGGCCAGCACGGCTCTGGTCACCCAGGCCAAGGGCGCGCGGAAGCAGGTCCACGTCTGGACCGTGAACCGGCCTGAAGTGATGCTGCGCATGATCGAGCGCGACGTCGACAACATCATCACCGACGATCCTGCCACGCTGGTTCGAGTCATGCGCGAACGCAATGGCCTCACGCCGCAGGAACAGGTGGGGCTGCGGCTGCGCGTCCTGTTCACGGAGTCGCCGCCGGAACTGCAGGATGCGGCCGCGGTGCCCGTGCTGTAGTCGTGTTTCCGGCCGTACTGCCGCTCCTCAGCCGAGGCGCGCTAGAAACGCACGCTGACGCCGATCTGGCCCTCTGCCTGGAAGAACGTGCTGCCCGACGAGCGCAGCAGACAGCCGGCCTGCTCGGCATCGCTGACGCAGAACAGGCTGGTGTCCGATTCGATCAAGGTCAGGTAGCCGCGTACGCCGAGGTTCAGCGCGACGTTGTCGTTGAAGGGGATGCGGAAGCCCCCGCCGAGGCTGCCCGAGAACTTGGTCTCCGAATCGTAACCGCCGTAATCCGGATCCATGAACGTGGCGCCCAGCGTTAGCGAAAGGTAAGGCACGAAGCGATCGTTGTCCTGCGGGAAGAACGCCGTGCCGCCGAACTGCAGGTAGTGAATGCGCAGGTCGACACCGTCGAGTGCAGGGTCTGCCGAGTCGAGGCTGGTTTGCTGCGTCGAGTAGAGCAACTCGTAGAACGACTGGCTGTCGCGGTACATCCCTAGATCGATGCCGTAACTGATGCCCGAATCGAGATCGACGGAGCTGTCGTTGCCTTCCGGATTGGTGAGGTCGAAACCGCCTCCCATCCGCGCGCCGACGAAGGGCGTGATCTCGAACGCCGGCGATTCGGCATGCGCTGCAACGGACGATGCCAGCAGCGCGATCGCCGGGAACAACAGCAGCAGAGGCCGTATGTTCGAGATCATGGTGTCTCCAGCAGGTCTTTTCGGGTCTGCCATTCTAGTGTGGGCCAACGCCATGTCGTGGGTTCTTTCCGCTGCCCGGACCCCCGGCGGTCGCTGCTACACTCGTGCAGGAAGCCGGGCTGCGGTGTGGAGGATGCGATGACCGACCTGCAACAGACGCTGCGTGAACTGCACCGCGAACTCGCGGACGCACGGCAACTCGAACCCAGCGACCGCGCGCTGCTGGAAGCGGCGCTCGGCGATATCCAGGCCGCGCTTGCTCAGGCAGGCTCGGTCGAACCCGAGCCGGTCGCTGCACCGGGCGACGCGCTGGAGGGAGCCGCGGTCCGGCTGGAAACGGCACACCCGGCGTTGGCCGGGGCCCTGCGCTCGCTGGTTGACGCCCTGGCCAAGGCCGGAATCTGAGTGTCGATAGCGGCTTAACAAGCTGATTTATAGGCAGTTTTCTGGAATTTGAGAGGCGACTGCACGAGTCTCTCTGGTATGATGGGCGTTCATCCACAGACCTACGTCCACCGTGACCGCCAACACGCAAACTGACGACACCCAGCATTTTGACGAAGCTTTCAGCCGCGCCGTAGATCTTGGCAACCAGATCGCCGATGGCGACGACAGAGCCGACCTGTGGGACATCGCCGACGGCCTGCTCGCAGGCGCGGTGCAGTACTGGCTGTATACGCGGCAACCCTGCGGCGACCCGGACTGCGAAGACTGCCTGGCCGTCGGCACCGCCGCGGCTCGCGTAAAGGAGCTGCGTCGCCTGATCGAGCAGTTCTCGGCAGAGAGCCAGTACTTCCACTCGCCGACCGATTCGAACGTCGGGCGCGCCTGAGACGTAACTGCGCGTATCCGCGACGAATAGCGCGCGACGCTTGCACTGACCGGCGCGAACATGACCCCCCGGTAGCGGAGGGTTGGTCGTGCTTCACCCAGGCATTCGTTTGCTGCTGCTCGCTGCGCCAGCGCTGCTGGCATGCGGGGCACTCCCGGCCCAGCCGGCTCGAGTGCTGCCGTTACCCGCGGTCGACACGCCGACCGGCGGTGGTGGCTCGGTGGTGCTCGAACCGGTCCAGGAGCGTGCCGTACCCACCCGCCGGCGCGTCTACAGTTGCGTCTCGCCGGGGCTCGTGACGTTCTCCGACCGGCCCTGCGGACCAGCTCCTGCCGTGCGGGAACTGCGGCTGGATGCACCTCGGCCAGCGGTGGGCGGTGAAGCCCCGTCCGTCGGCAAGCGCGGTCAGGCGCCGGCCACGCACAGCGGGCCGCGGGCCGCCGACGCAGCTGAGCCCGACGATGCGGCTGCGCAGCGCGCTGCGACCTGCCGGAAGCTGCAGGCCGCGGTCGATGCCGTCGATGCACGCATGCGTGCCGGTTACTCGGCGCGCGAAGCCGGACGGCTCTGGGACCGCTGGCGCGAGGCAAAGTCCCGGCTGCGGGAAGCCGATTGTTGACGGACTTGCGCAGGACCGCTGCTGCCCTTGTGTAGAATCGCGCGCGAAGCGCATCGTGAAGAGTCAGACGCGCAACAAGGTGGTCCTCGCATGAATACCCTGCCCACGCTACCCGCAACGCTGCGCCTGGCCGCGTTCGCCTGCTTCGCGCTGCTGGCCACGACCGCTTGCCAGCGTAAGGAACCGCCGGCGACGGGTGCGGAGGTGGCGCCGGGTCCGGGTACCACGCCAGCCGCGCAATCGCCAACCCCCGCGGTCGCACCGCCCTCCACAACGGACTCCGTGCCGGCAGGCGCACTGCGCGCCAACGTCTGGCAGTGCCAGGACGGGCAGCGGCTCGTCACGCGCAACCTGTTCCGCGAGCGAGCCATCGCCATCGACTTTCACGACGGCACCCGCCGCCTGGAGCAGACCGTGAGCGCCTCCGGTGCGCGCTACGCCGACAGTGTCGTCGTGTTCTGGACCAAGGGCGGCACCGCCACGCTCGAACGCCAGGGTGCGGCAGCGGTGGCGTGTGAAGAACGGCGCGCCGAGTCGCTGCGCGAGGATGCCAGGCTGCGCGGGGTGGTCTTCCGCGCGCTGGGCAACGAGCCGGGCTGGACTCTCGAGGCTGGGCCGGCGGACAAGCTGAGCTGGACGACTAACTGGGGTGAGGATCGCCACGATTTCGACCAGGCACAACAAGCCGTGCTGGCCGATGGTACGGTCGTATACACCGCACAGAACGCTGCGGGCTCGATCAAGGCCACCCTCAAGCCGGAACGCTGCATCGACGACGGCGAAGTCGAATTCGACCACGTCGCGACGGTTGAATTCGCAGGGCAGACGCTGCGTGGCTGCGGCTCGCGACTGAACGCAAAATAGTGCAAACCCGGCGGGCTGCGTCGTACCGCAGCCTCACTCGTCGGGCAGCGGGATGCGTTCCGGATCACCGGGCACGGGCGCAAAGCGGCGCTCGCGCCAGTCGCGCTTTGCGACATCGAGACGTTCACGTGAACTCGAAACGAAGTTCCAGTACAGGTGGCGCGGTCCATCGAGCGGCGCACCGCCCGCCAGCATGAGGCGCGAGGCTTCAAGCGCCCGCACCGGCACCGCGCCGGTCCCGGCAGCCAGCACGACGAACTGGCCCTCGCCAAAATCCCTGCCGTCGATCTCGACCCTGCCCTGCGCCACGTAGCAGGCGCGCTGTTCGTGCTCGGACTCGACCTCGAACCCGCTGCCCGCCTCCAGCAGCGCATCCACGTACAGGGTCGGGGAGAACACCTTCACCGGTGAAACCTGGCCGTACGCCGTACCGGCAATGACCGTGAGCTTCACGCCGCCTCGCTCGACGCGCGG